>Ga0194128_10007083_pt1 | contig 14822 bp, 13 predicted proteins | sample TA2KigCa65mmetaG_FD_148650 | JGI IMG/M metagenome (GOLD analysis project Ga0194128, IMG submission 148650) | Freshwater microbial communities from Lake Tanganyika, Tanzania - TA2015037 Kigoma Deep Cast 65m | ecosystem: Environmental > Aquatic > Freshwater > Lake | place: Tanzania: Lake...
TAGCAGAAGGGTAAAAGTTATTTTTTGCATAGAATTAATTTCTGATTTAACTAAAGTAAATATTTTCGGTTAAGAACAAGTGAATCTACTTTCTCAATATTCAAACTCAATTTTTGACCAATTGCGGCTGAAACAAGATCTCTTGGCTGATCAGGCAGTACAAGTATTGGTTTCAAACCCTCAATTTGCAAAAGAAATCAATTCTTGGGATTCCATTCCAGGTACTCTCCCAGCTAATTTTCCGGAGGATTTGAAGCTTTATTTTAAATTTTTTCTGGATAAGGAAAAAGATTTTTTGCTACAAGTTCACCAAGTGTCCCAAGCTTATTTTGAGCAAAAGGGGGATTTATACCTTGCCATGCTCGGTTTTTATTCCTTGCCTTATTGCTATGCATTTGCCGATGGAGCGCAAGTGCTGGTCCGGTCCCAGCGTATACTCCACCAAATTGGGGAAAGGCTAGGAGAGACCACCCGTTTTGTATTGGATATTTTCAAGCCAGGAGCATTTACGAGCCAAGATGCCGCTTACCTCAGTTGCGCAAAAGTTCGGCTGATTCATGGCTATAGCCGATATTTTATCCTAAAATATGCTAATGATTGGGATCCGGCTTTCGGAGCACCAATCAACCAAGAGGACCTTTTAGGTACTAATCTTGCATTCAGTCACATTGTTCTACGAGGAATGTTCAAAATTGGAAAGAGGCCAAGCCTAGAAGAACACAAAGCTATACTTGGGTATTGGAAATGGATTGGGGAACTTTTAGGAGTGGAAACTAGCCTATGGCCTAGCAGTCCAAAGGAAGCTTATGAATTGGATCGCCTGATTCGAAAGCGGCATTTGAAGGCTTCAGAAGCAGGCAAGAATCTTACCCGTGCACTTCTAGAATTCTATCAGAAAAACATCCCGGATCCAGTATTAACTACACAATTGGAATCTATCCTGGCATTTTTTCTTGGAAAAGAAGCGTCCAAGGCGGTTGGTATTTCATCTAAGCTTCAGGTTCCAGGGGATATTTTGGGCCTAGTATTAAAGGGGACAGGATTCAAAACTTTTGGGTCTCAAAAAAATTATTTGGCTTTGAAAAAGAATTTAGACTCTCAACAACTTTTACAATTTGGCAGGGTGCTAAAAATACAACTTCCAGAGTTTAATCGTTCGTAATCGCGCACCTTACTGTTCACTAATTCAACAGGTTTTATACTTTCCAAACAAAAAACCTTCTTAACCCATTTTTTTACAGTATGGCATCATTTTCGTAATTAGGAAAACAATGAAAGGTCTTTCGAAAAGAATGAATCAATGGCCCCTGGAACTTATCTTCTGGATTGGAAGCATGGCGGCCATTCTTACGATCAATCCTGAAGTCGAGGCAATTAGTATTTGTCCATTACACCAGATGGGCCTGGATTGGTGTCCAGGATGTGGATTGGGACGAGCGATGAATCTCTTAGCTAGTGGTGAGTTTCAGGCATCCTGGAGACTTCATCCTGCAGCAGGACTGGCTTTTGGAGTTATCTTTCATCGGATCTGGGTATTAGTTAAACAATTAAAACACCGTACACACTATGGCTAACGTATTGAAGCATATTCCCGAATTGGAAGGGATGGAATTGGGTTACATTCAGGGATTAATGAAAACTATGGATGAGGAAGAAGCATCTTTATTCGCACAAGTTTACCGTGCAAGACGAAAAGATCCACAGATGATATTGATTTTAACCTTGTTAGGTTTCTTTGGCTTTGCTGGATTGCATCGCTTTATATTGGGCCAACTTGGGCTAGGTATATTATACTTAATTACTGCTGGTTTATGTTTTATTGGAACAATTGTCGATCTGGTGAATTACAAAAGTCTGGCCTACGAATACAACATCAAAGTAGCTCATGAAACCTTGAATATGTTGACCTGTAATTTCTCAGAAAAAGGAAATAACGAAAACTAAAACAACATTCCACGTTCCTTTTAACCTTTGGTTTCTAAGAAGCCAAAGGTTTTTTTTACCAAAAACCCTCCTCATCCTCTGGTGTTTCATCAAGTATAGAATGAATGAGCTCATGACCTGAAGAGGAAATCAGCAAATGAAATTGCTTTAACCTATATTCTAAAATTTGAAATTCTTCGAAAGAGGCTTTCTTGAACGGATAAGGGAGCTCTATCAATCGCAAAGTTTTTGATTCTAAAAGAGGTGTTTCCCTTTGGTCAAACAGCAAGGGCCACATGGTTTTGGCACATCCCAATCCCCAAAAATTTAGGGGGTACTGAGAATTATAAATCTGCAATCTTTGGTGGATCTCTTTGAAAAAATGAGAAGTTTCTACTAATCTAATACGAGAAGCAGCTCTAGATTTTCCTTTGGTTTTCAAGTATTTAAATTGCGATTTACCTTGCTTTTGACGGACCATATAGGCGCGAAAAACCTTGTGGTCTAATAATTTTCCTTGGTGGAAATAACCTGCAGCAGCTTGGCCTGCCCTGATGAGGGTTAAGCAAAAATGAATATCTTCTGCAGGTTCTAGTAAACCTGTTGCTGACCAAGTGGATGTCCAGGGCAAGTAAACTTGCAAAGCCAAATTTTGTCTCTTTCTATGACCAATTGATGCTTTTCGGGCAGATAGAATATGTTCCAGATTTCACGCTCACCACGATGTAGGAGGAGATGTGCTTGCTCTGTAGAAATAACTTGAGTTTGTGGAATTTTCATCGTAAAGCCAGTTGCTTGGCTATCTTTACACAAAAGAAATCAAAATTACATGCAGGAAGAAATACAAAAAGCCTTAGATCGCATGTGCGACCCTAAAGAATCGGAAGCCTACCATTTCGCAGATAAGGTGGGAGCCCTAGCCGATGCGGAAACAAAAGAAGTACTTCTCCAACTAGTGAGGGGTGAGGATTGGGAAATTGCTTACTTGGCCTGCAGGGCACTTTCCAAGACTCCTTGGAACAAAGAAGCGTTGGATTCCATCTTCGAGACCATTTTTGATAAAAAAAATAAAGACTGGCAAGGAGCGTTTGTTCAAATACTAGAAGAATTTAATTTAAGTGAATCTTTTGTGGATCTTTTAAGGGTCTACCTCTTTGGTAATTTTAAGGCGTCCACCTTAGCCAAAGATTACCTAGATGGACTGGAATTTGATATAAGTCCAAGGACCATTAGAAAAGCAGAAAAGCATTGGAATCATTACCTGCATAATCCAGAGGATGAGGATAGCACAAGGATAAAAAAGCAAGAGGTAGAACCCATGTTGCAGGAGTTAAAAGCTCTTTTTTCCTAGTGCACTTAGAATCATCCTCTTTTTTTTACTCCTCTAACCGCCTCTGCAAGCAAAGGTTGTTCCGGCCAAGAGTGCTTGGGATAGCGCTGTTTGAGTTCTTTTTTGACTTCAAAATAGCCAGAAGTCCAAAAGCTTTTCAAATCCCGAGTCAACTGTACGGGCTTGAAACCCGGAGAGAGCAATTCAATGAGTAATGGCACACGTCCTTCATTCACTTTTGGGGTTTCAAACATGCCAAAAAGTTCCTGTAAGCGGACGGATAAGCAAGGGGAGCTTCCATCTTCTTGGTAGCGTATGGCTATTTCACTACCAGAAGGTACCGTCAAAAACCTTGGCGCCAGCCTTTCTAATTCCTGCTGTTGCTCAAAGGACAGTGCGTGGATTAAAAACTGACTTAAATTCAATTTTTTCAGTTCCTCATTCTTGGTAATGCCCATCAGGTAGGGTTCCAGCCAGTTTCCTGCTGTGGTACAAAGCGTCCCTACCGACCAATTTGGCCAATTTTGGTTGGGATGCCAAATCGCTACCGACTGTACACGAGCAATTAATTCCAGAACAGACTCGTTCCAGTCTAGCAAAAATTCTCCTTCCTTTTGAATGGTTTCAAGAAGTAGTTGAACTGCCAGTTCTGGGTTAACTTTTGGAAGCGGTCTATTGCCCAAGACAATTGCCCCGATTCGTATCTCCGCATGCGCTTGGAGGCCACCTTTCTTTCGGTCCCATTCCAGCACCTCCTTGGTTTTGAGTAGGGGAGCCAAATCCTTTGGATTCAAGGGGGCTGCCATCCATATTTTCCCCATTCCATCACGAGCATCCAGGTGAGCCACGGCCAACCAGGATTCGTAGGCGAGATCATCTTTATGCCCCATTTGGGCTATTTTCCCATTAGCAAGTTGGAATTGAGCATTGTTTCCAGGTCTAGCCGATGCGATTCGCTCTGGGTAGGCATAGGCAAGCAAAAGTCCTGTTGCCCAAGGATCTACTGGACTATTTTCAGGAGTTACAGCGAGTAGTTTACGATATTGGGCGGCCACCTTCTCTATCTTTTTGTACCCAAATGCCCCATTTACCTGCCCTCGAAACCGTCTCAGACCTTCAATTCGAAGGTTGAGATCTACACCTGCCTGGGAGGCAAGTGGGTCCTTTTCTTCGAGAATGGCGGCAATATCGGTGGCCAGAGGCAAGAGGTTTGCCTTTTTGGCATAGAGGAGCATGTGCGCAATTCTTGGATGGGCAGGAACTTGATGGAGTTCTTTCCCATGAGGAGTCAATTGGCCTTGGTCGAGGGCATCAATGGCTTCCAACACTTTTTCTGCCGATACCAAAGAATTGATTGGGGGAGGATTCAACCAGGTCATGCTGCGGATATCCTTCTTTCCCCAGATCTGCATGTCTAGCACCAAGCTTGTCAAATCGGCTTCTAGGAGCTCTGGGGTACGAAAATCTGCCAATTGCGCTTGCGTACCTTTGCTCCACAAGCGATAGGAATGGCCGGGAGCCAATCTTCCTGCGCGCCCACTTCGTTGATCTGCAGAATCCTTGCTAATGCGGTGGAGCTCCAATTTGGAAAGTCCTGAGCGCGGATCATATCGATTTGACTTCGCAAATCCCGTATCCACCACTACGGTAACTCCCTCAATGGTAAGGGAGGTTTCAGCGATATCGGTGGCAAGCACAATCTTTCGCTTTCCATTGGGGTGGGGAAGAATGGCCCGTTGCTGCTCCGAAAAGGAAAGTTGTCCGTAAAGAGGGACAATTAGATCTGTAGCTAAGGCCTTTTTCAACACTTCCTCGGCTTTTCTGATGTCCCCTTGACCGGGTAAGAAAACCAGAAAATCTCCTGCATGCTGCTTGGTCAGTGGAATAAGCTGTCTTGCGGAATCTTCTCCAATGGAATATTCATCTACTTCTTGCAGGTAATTGATTGCCACAGGATACTGTCTTCCTTTACTTTGGATAATGGGTGCATCCAAAAGTTTGGAGAGCTGTGGAGAATCGATGGTGGCAGACATCAGCAGGATGCGCAAATCTTCCCTTAAAATCTGCTGTACTTCTCTGCAGAGTGCTAGCCCTACCTCGGAAAACAGGTTTCGCTCATGAAACTCATCAAAAATAACCATTCCAACATCCTCTAAGGCATTGTCTTGGTGAAGCATTCGGGTAAGAATGCCCTCCGTGATTACCTCCAATCGGGTATTTGCACTGACGCAAGTATCAAATCGAATGCGGTAACCTACGGTTTGTCCAACTTCCTCACCGAGCAAATCTGACATGCGTTGTGCAATGCTTTTGGTAGCCAAGCGTCTCGGTTCGAGCAGCAAGATTTTTTTGCCCTCCAACCAAGGTTCCTGAAGCAAGGAGAGCGGCAATAGCGTACTTTTTCCTGCACCGGGTGGCGCTTGGATGAGGATTGTATTTCGAGCAGTGAGCTGTTGTTTTACCTCGGGGATAATTTCAGTAATTGGTAGGTCCAATTGGGATAATGAAAGCATTGCCATATAGTGCAAAAATACATGCAGTTTCCGATTGAAACAGGTTTGAATAGGCAATAAAAAAATCCCCATAAAACTCAATTTATGGGGATAAGACTGTGGGGTTGTCTTATGAACCTATTTTGGCAGAAGCTTTTCCATATTCCCACCGAATTTCAAAGGAATCCGACTTGACTTCATATACCAAGCGTTCTTCTAGGGTAGAAGATTGTTGGGAAGGAACCGAAACTCTCAAGATATCTTCTTTTTCATCGTAGGTGTAGGCTCCCCATTGCTTGGCCACTTTATTAAAAATAAACGTGGATTCTACTTCACCAGGAATGATAAAGAAGCTGTAAGTACCTGCTGGGAGTTTTTGACCTTCTATGGTAATGTCCTTGGAAGTAGAAAAGGTAGTGGCATTGTCTGCCCCTGCTCTCCAAACTTTTCCAAAAGGCACCAACTCTCCCCAGATGGTTCTTCCTTTTACGGCTGGGGAAGAATAATTGATGGTAATGGAGGATCCAGCTGCCACTCCTTCTGCTGTACGCGCTGGACTTGCTTTTTCCTGTGCCTGAACGGACATTACGCTTAGGAAAAGTAAGGATAATACGAAACTAATCTTTGTAATTTTCATCTTTTTTGGTTGTTTATGGGTAGGGTTGGTAAATAGGAATTTGTTATTAACTCTCTTAGACTTTTTAAGTTTAGTTTTAATTTTTTGTTTTAAATTTTAACCCAAGCCTGCTTTTTATTGCTCTCTACGATGCGTTCACCTATAAGTAATTCCCTGCACCCGTCAGCGAAGGTGGGATAGGAAGGCTTATCAGGCTGCTTTCCAGAAGAAATAGCGGAGTATACTTCCTTAAACATCTGCTTGGAGGTATCAGGAAATCCTTCGTTGTGTCCTCCTGGAAAGCTTACCAAAGAACTAACCTCTTTATGAACTAAGGAAGGATCTTTCAACAAGTGCTCATTGGCTTTCTCCCTCTTTCCTATCCACAATTCATTAGGACGCTCTGAGTTAAATTCAAAAGCAGCTTCAGAGCCAGCAATTTCGATATTGAGTCGATTTTTTCTTCCTGCATTGACTTGAGATACCGTGATGGAGCCTTTGGCCCCATTGTCAAAACGAAGCAACACCGTAGCATGATCCTCGGTATTGATGGGGACCTCCTGGTAATCAGATGGGGTAAGCATCTTACCCGAATAGGTTTCGATAGGCTTTAAGGGTTTCAATCGGGTCTTGTGCACGGTAGAAAAATCAGCAAGTACTTCTGTAATTTTTAACCCCGTCACGTATTCGGTAATGTCCAAGAGGTGAGAACCTATGTCCGCAATGGCTCGAGAATCGCCTGATTTGTCTGGTTCAAGTCGCCAATTGTAATCGGTTTGAAGGAATAGCCAATCTTGTAAATAGGAGCCCATGATGGAATATACTTTGCCCAATTCTCCTTTTTCCCTCATCACCTTCATTTGGCGTACCATGGGGTAATACCTCAAATTAAAGTGTACGGCATTGACTAATCCGGTGGATTTGGCTATACGTACCAAATCTTCTGCCTCCTGAATGGTGAGTGCCAAGGGCTTTTCGCAAATGACATGCTTTTCCGATTCCATCACCGCCTTGGCTTGATTGTAGTGTAGGAAGTTAGGCGTACAAATATGGACTACATCGATGTCATCTTGCTTGAGCATATCGGCAAAAACATACGCTCTAGGAATTCCCAATTGCTTGGCTTTTTCATTGGCTAGCTCCTGAGTGACTTCTACGAGGGCTACTACCTCTACGTGAGGGATTCTTCTTAGGGCTTCCAAATGTGCAGGTCCTATAAATCCAGTTCCTACAATGGCTACGTTGATAGGTTGAGACATGGGTTTGATGGGGGTTAAAAAGATATTTTCGAAATTAGAAAAATTCTTAACTAAGAAAAATTTTCCTTTCTAAGGTTACGCAGTCGGAGGCTTGATCTAGGTGAAGTTTCTGAGGGTAAGGCCTTTTTGTGAATGGTTTTTAGTTTTTAAAAAAACTAGCTAACTTATCCAATCAATTTTAACCTAACCTAGTAATGGCCAGTTTTACCCTATCAATTAATGGAACCACCCGAACCTTAGAAGTGGAAGACGATACCCCCTTACTTTGGGTCCTTCGTGATCACTTGGGATTGGTGGGAACAAAGTTTTCTTGCGGGATTGCACAATGCGGGGCATGTACGGTACACGTCAATGGAAATGCCACCTTTTCTTGCGTGACGCCTATTTCGAGCGTAGGAAATGCTGAAGTAGTCACCATCGAAGGTCTTTCAGAGGCGGGGGATCATCCCGTACAGAAAGCCTGGGAAGAAGTAGATGTAGCTCAATGTGGCTACTGTCAAGCAGGTCAAATCATGACTGCAGCTGCCTTTTTAAATCAAAATCCTAGCCCCAGTATGGAAGAAATTGACAATGCCATGAATAGAAATATTTGTCGCTGTGGCACCTACCATAAAATTCGAGAAGCGGTATCCTTAGCCTCTAAATCCTCCTAATCATGCAAACTCAACTACGAACAAGCAGAAGAGATTTTCTAAAGATAGCAGGGACCACTGCTGGAGGATTGGTCATTGGATTCAATTGGTTTAGCTGCGATTCTCCAAAAATGGAGGTACTTAGCACCGAACAGATTTTGGCGCAAGCCAAATCCTTCAATAGTTTTCTATCCATCTCTCCAACCGGAGATGTGGTTATTTTTTCACCCAATCCTGAGTTAGGGCAAAACATCAAAACTTCTTTCCCCATGGTGGTGGCAGAAGAGTTGGAGGCGGATTGGGAAAAGGTGCGGGTAGTGCAAGCCAACCTAGATCCTGAAAAATACGAACGACAGCTGACTGGTGGTTCTGGCGCCATGCCACATAGCTGGGAAAGACTGCGAAAGGCAGGGGCAACAGCTAAATTTGTTTTGGTGGCAGCAGCCGCACAAACTTGGAAAGTTCCGGCCTCAGAGTTAACCGTTTCCAAAGGGATGATCAGCCACGAGGGATCGGGTAAAAAAGGGCATTTTGGAGAATTTGTTGCAGTGGCAACTACGCTTACTGCTCCTGAAGAGGTGGTTTTAAAAGACAAGAAGGACTTTACCATTATCGGCACTCCCGTTAAAAACGTGGATGCCAAGAGTATGTATACGGGTCAAGGCATGTACGGCTTAGATTTTTATCGGGAAGGCATGAAGTATGCCATGATCCAACGCGCTCCATTTGGGATGAAATTAGTTTCGGTAGACGATGCAGCTGCCCGTGCCGTTGCTGGAGTGAGCGATGTGGTTTCATTTGGATCCAATGTAGCCGTGGTTGGAACCTCTACCTGGCCCTTGATGAAGGCAAAGAAATTGTTGAAAATTTCTTACGAACCAGAAACTGAGGTGGAGAGCAGCTCAGATCATGACAAGCTCTTTGCCGATTTGCTTGCCAAAGGAAGTGCAGAAGTCAAAAGAAAGGATGGAAATGTCAACCTAGCATTTAAAAATGCCGCAAAGATCATTACAGCAGAGTATCAATGTCCTTTTGTAGCCCATTCTCCCATGGAGCCGGAAAACTTTTTTGCTCATGTGCAGGGGGATAAAGTGGAATTGGTTGGGCCCACACAAACCCCAGACCGTGCCAGACAAGAAACTGCCGCTTTGTTGGGTATCCCTCCAGAAAATGTAAGTGTGGAAATCACTCGTTTGGGTGGGGGATTTGGAAGAAGACTTCGTGCGGATTATGTCATTGAAGCGGTAGAAGTATCTCGAGCAATTCAAGCCCCAGTGAAAGTAACCTGGAGCCGAGAGGATGAATTAACCGGAGGAGCCTACAGGCCAGCCGTTAGGTACCGATTTGAGGCGGCTTTAGACGATAAAGGTACCCTTACAGGATATAAATTAAGAGGGGTTGGGATGAATGCAGGGAACACTACTCGGGAAAATAACTTTCCCTCTGGGGCAGTAGATCATGTATTAATAGAAACCATAGAACATGCTTCGAGTATCACTACCAATGCTTGGAGAGCTCCAATTACAAACTTCCTCGCCTATGCCGAGCAAAGCTTCTTAGACGAAGTGGCTCTTGCGGCGGGTAAAGATCCAGTTGATTTTCGTTTGGAACTCCTGCAACGAGCAAAAACCAACCCCGTTGGGGAAGTGGACTACGACGTAGATCGCATGTTAGGTGTGGTGAATATGGCGAAAGAAAAATCCAATTGGGGAAAAAACCCATCCATCAAACAAGGATTTAGTGTCTACTTCTCGCATAGGTCGTATGTAGCCCAGGTGGCAGATATTGAAGTGCAAGGGGGTAAGCCTACCTTGAAAAAAATCACTGCTGTGACCGATTGTGGTTTGGTAGTTAACCCTACGGGAGCCAATCACCAGGTTAGGGGAGGCATAGTGGATGGAATGGGTCATGCCATGTACACCAATTTGACTTTTGAAGCTGGGGTGCCCAAGCAGAAAAACTTTGATACCTACCGATTGATTCGTTTGAAGGAGGTTCCTGAGATAGATACCCATTTTGTTGACTCAGGTTTTGACCCAACAGGATTGGGAGAGCCTGCCTTGCCACCTACAGGTGGAGCTATCGCTAATGCTATCTTTGCCGCCACGGGACGAAGGCTACGAAGTCAACCTTTCATCGAGCAAAAGGAGTTTTCCGATATACAACTCCAAATCAAAAGAACCTAATTGCAACAAAAAAGCCACCGAAATACAGTGGCTTTTTTATTATTAGGTGGTTTGCTCAAGCAATCTTAGCTGCCTCCTCCCTAAGGATATCGGATTCATCCGAAAGGCAAGAAGTGATGAATTCCGAAGCTGTAGGAGTTTTGGATGAGCCTTTTGCCAAAAGCACGGAAAGGGCTACCAAAACAGCTATTCGAGTACCCACTTTCTTGGCAGCAGTGGCAAACAGGGGTTCCAACTCTTCGTAACTTATATTTTCTGCCTGAGTTCGGATATTCTCTAATGCTTCTTCCAGCTTATCTCCAGATAGGTTAGTCAGCTTTTTCCCAATGTATTGAATCTCGTTCAAAGCCGACTTGACTTCTTGGGGAGCTTGTACTACCGGTTTCGCGGTAGTCTGCTGCTTGTTTGCGGTAGCTGCATTTTGCTTTGCCCAGGTATCCTTTAATCCTACTGTTTTATTGAACACCAACTTTCCTTCACGAGAATCTGAATCCAAGGTAAAATAGCCGAGACGCTGAAATTGGTAGCTCTGGTTTGGACTAGCCTGACCCAAGTATGGTTCCAGAAAGGCATTTTTAATTACCTTCAAGGAATTGGGATTGATGAAGTCCATGTAACTTTTGGATTCATGGGTGTCAGGAGATTCATCCAAAAACAAGCGATCGTATTCTCGAACCTCAGCTTGAATGGCATGTGCCACAGAGACCCAGTGAATGGTAGATTTCACCTTTCGCTGGCTTGCTTCCGTGCCCGAACCCGACTTGGAATCCGCATCGTAGCTGCAGTGAATTTCAAGAAGATTTCCCGCTGCATCTTTTACTACTGATTCTGCCTTGATAAGGTAAGCACTTTTCAAGCGAACTTCTTGACCTATGCTGAGGCGGAAAAAGTTTTTGTCAGCTTCTTCCTTGAAATCTTCGCGCTCGATATACAACTCTCTAGAAAAGGGAACTTCATGGGTACCTGAATTTTCTTTTTCAGGATTATTCTCCAAATGCAAGATTTCTACTTGACCTTCAGGATAGTTTTGAATCACCACTTTGATGGGGTTCAATACAGCCATCACTCGAGTAGCGCTTTGGTTTAGGTCCTCACGCACACAAAACTCAAGCAAGGATACGTCTGTGACATTGTCTCTTTTAGAAATACCAGCCACCTCGCTAAAGTTGCGGATAGCACTAGGGGTATAACCTCTTCTTCTCAAACCAGAGATGGTGGGCATACGGGGATCATCCCATCCGCTTACCACATTCTTTTGAACTAGCTCGAGCAACTTACGCTTGCTCATCACCGTGAAGCTCAGGTTTCGCCGTGCAAATTCTCGCTGCTTGGGACGCAATAGGCTTGGGTCGATGATTTGATCCAAGTACCAATCGTACAATTCTCGGTGCGCTTTAAACTCAAGGGTACAGATGGAATGAGAAACCTGTTCGATATAATCGGACTCCCCATGCGCCCAATCGTACATGGGGTAAATGTTCCAAGTATCCCCGGTGCGGTGGTGGTGCGCACGAATGATGCGGTACAAAATCGGGTCTCGCATGTGCATGTTTGGAGAAGCCATGTCAATCTTTGCCCGAAGAAGGTAAGTCCCTGGGGCGAATTCCCCGTTTTTCATGCGATCAAACAGGTCCAAATTCTCCGGAACAGATCTATCCCGAAATGGGCTAGGCGTACCTGGACTGGTAGGCGTACCCTTTTGTTCGGCGATTTGTTCAGAGGTTTGTTGGTCCACATAGGCCTTTCCCTGCTTAATCAACAAGACCGCCCAGTCGTGCAACTGCTGAAAATAATCCGAAGAATAGCATTCTTTAGCCCACTTGAATCCCAACCAGGCAATGTCACGCTTGATCGCATCTACATATTCCTGTTCTTCCTTAGCTGGATTCGTATCATCAAATCGAAGATTGACAGGAGCTCCATATTTTTCACCCAAACCGAAGTTTAAACAGATGGAGGCTGCATGGCCTATGTGCAGGTAGCCATTGGGCTCAGGTGGAAATCGGAAGCACAGCTTCTCCTTTGGAAAATCGTTGGCTAAGTCTTCTTCAATGATATGTTCTATGAAATTCAGGGATTCGGTAGCTTCTTTCATAATCTTCAATTCAATCTCAAAAATACGTCAAATGCTAGGAATTCCAATCCCTAGGCAAAAGGCTGGGATGAAGTCGAAGGTTACTTTTTCAAATTTCGTCAGGATCTCTACTGGGCAAAAGGGCTGCTATTAGAATTAGGGTATTTTTGGCAGCATGGAATTGAAAGCTTAGGTTCATTTCCTCAGATTGAGTTTCACGCAGATCTTGGCAGGCATTGAAATAAATCAACTCAAATTCCAGGCAGAGGGTACCACTATCCGGGGAATCCAATGGTGGGTCAGTTTTCAATTTTACCTTTTCCACCACTGCTCCCTGTCTTTTGTAGTAATAGGATAGAAATATACTTAGCTCTCTTTGCTGAGTTTGGATAAGCCAAGTCCAAGCTTCTGAGGTAAGCCTGTCAAAGGGAAAATCAAAAGTCCAAGATTCATGCATGGGTACCCAAAGGTAGGAAAATCGAGTTTTTCACTCTTCAAAAAACAAGTAAAAGCAGTAGTTTAGGGCTATGAATTATCCGATTTACCTGGATTACAATGCCACCACCCCTTGCGCAGAAGAAGTGATTGAGGCCATGATGCCATTTTTCGGTACTCATTTTGGCAATGCAGCGAGTAAGAGTCATGCTTACGGTTGGGTGGCTGAGCAGGCAGTAGAAGAGGCTCGAGAGGCCATAGCCCAATTGATTGGAGCCAAATCCAAGGAACTTATTTTTACTTCAGGTGCCACAGAATCACTCAATTTGGCCATCAAAGGGGTTTATGATTTATTTCATGGAGGAAAGCAGCATTACATTACTTGTCAAACCGAGCATAGGGCTGTATTGGATAGCATGGCTGAAATTCAGCGGAGAGGAGCGGAGGTGACTTTCCTACCCGTAAATGCGAATGGAGAGCTGGATTTAAACTTGTTGGAGCAAAGCCTACAGCCCCATACCAAAATGATTTGTTTGATGTGGGCCAATAATGAAACTGGAGTCATTCACCCCATCCAAGAAATAGCGAGGATTGCAGACAAACATGGCGTTATTTTTTTAACGGATGCGGTGCAAGCAGTAGGTAAAATCCCTATAACTACCCAAGGAATTCACCTGATGGCCCTCTCTGCACACAAATTGTATGGTCCTAAAGGGGTTGGGGCCCTGGTTGTGCGCCACAACCATTCCCTGCCCAAACCCTTGGCCCAGCTTCATGGTGGAGGTCATGAAAAAGGATTTCGGAGTGGGACCTTGAATGTGCCAGGAATTGTAGGATTTGGCAAAGCAGCTGGACTTCGATTTCAAGCCATGGAAGAGGAAGCAATTCGGCTCGAAAAGCTTCGTGATCGACTGGAATCAGCACTTTTAGAGCTTCCTGGCATATTTAGAAATGGATTAATCAGGAATCGTTTAGCTCATGTGAGCAACCTTTCCTTTTCCGGAGTAGAAGGGGAGGAATTCCTTCTGAAAGTAAGCCAGCGGGTCTCCGTGAGTTCTGGCTCTGCCTGCACTTCTATCTTGCCCAAACCGAGCCATGTGCTCCAGGCCATGGGTATCCCTTCGGATTTGGGACGTGCCTCGCTACGTTTTAGTTTGGGGAAAGATACCAACGCTGAAAACGTAAATCAGGCTGTTTCCTGGGTTAAATCAGTGGTGGAGAATTTGAGAAATTCCTGATAAAAATCACCTTATCTTTTTTATACTCAACGGAAGAATTGTGGGAATTCGAATGTAAATTGATTTATGGATTCCAAAAAGCCAGATATAGTAGATGAGCCAAATGCTACCTATGAGCACTATTCCTACGCGGATTACTTGACCTGGCCCATGGATCTGGTTGCTGAACTGATTCAAGGAAAGGTATTCAAAAAGGCTGCTGCGGCTCCAAATCGCATCCATCAACGGGTATCTTTAAAGCTTTCCGTTAAACTATATCAATTTTTAGAGGGAAAGACCTGTCAAGTCTATGAGGCTCCTTTTGACGTTCGGTTCCCCAAGGACTCTAAGGAAGACCACAGAATCTTTGATGTGGTACAGCCAGACCTTTGTGTGGTTTGCGATCCTTCCAAACTAGATGAACGGGGCTGTATCGGAGTTCCTGATTTAATCGTTGAAATTCTATCTCCAGGAAGTAGCAAATTAGAGCTCAAGCTCAAGTATGAACTTTACGAATCTCGCGGGGTGCGTGAATATTGGATTATTCACCCTGAGCATCAAAACTTGTTGATCTACACCTGGGTGAAAGGCAATTACGTACCTTCTCATTTGTTAACTACTGGAGATGTAGTCGAGTCGGAGGTAGTGAAGGGATTCA
>Ga0194128_10007101_pt1 | contig 14795 bp, 16 predicted proteins | sample TA2KigCa65mmetaG_FD_148650 | JGI IMG/M metagenome (GOLD analysis project Ga0194128, IMG submission 148650) | Freshwater microbial communities from Lake Tanganyika, Tanzania - TA2015037 Kigoma Deep Cast 65m | ecosystem: Environmental > Aquatic > Freshwater > Lake | place: Tanzania: Lake...
TGGCGTTGTAGGCGTCGAGAGCGGCTTGGTGCTGCATATCTGCGGCTTGCAGAAGCTGAGGCGTCTGGGCGATGCCAGCCGTGTGGAAGGATGGGAACTGAGGCATTCCGACCTGCTGGCCGGTCAGCAGCGCGTTCATCTCGTTCAGACTCATGCCGCGAGACTGCATTTGTTCGACGATGGCCTGCTGGCGAATCTTGTTCATCTGGTCGGAATACTGCAATGCCTGTTGGAAGTCCTGCTGTCGCGCGTTGTTGACAGCCTGCATTCGCGCGAGGTCGAGGGCGCTAGCCTGACCGAGCGCAGCGTTTCGCATTCGCGCCGCCTCCGTGTTCTGCGCGAAAGCCAGCTGATTGGCCTGATTGGCAAGCTCGGCCTGTCCCATCAGTTGTGCATACAACTGCTGCTGGGCGGTGTTGCCGAACGTGCCCGCGCCGAGCGTCTGCTCGTATGCTTGACGGAGCGCCTCGTTGCGGAACTGGTTGCCTTGCAAGCCTTGCTCGAACAGTTGCTGCGCGGCCTGATTGATCGCTTGGCCTGCACCTAGCGACTGCGCATACGCCTGCTGCGTCGCTTCGTTGCCGAACTGCCCAGCCGCGACGGCCTGATTGAACCGCTGGGCCTCGGCGGCATTCGCAGCCTGGATGGCATCAAGGTTCTGCGAGAACGCCTGCTGTGCGGCTTGGTTCTGGAACTGATTCGCGCTCAAGTCCTGACCGAACTGCTGCTGCATCGCTTGGTTGGCGAATTGACCCAGCGCGAGGTCTTGTTGAAACGCTTGCTGCGCCGATTGCGACTGCATGTCGTATAGGCGCTGCGCTTCGGCGCCTGCTATATCGAGCGCGTTGTAGCGTTCCGCGGCTTGGCGCTGGTTCATCTCGTCCAGTGCGCGCCGGTAACCCTCTGTGCCAGTCTGGAAACCCTGGTTGGATAGCTGCGTTTCCAGTTGTCTGCGCTGATATTCGTGGAGAGGGTTCATGCGCTCCATCAGCGAGGTCGCGATCCGGTCGCGATAGCCAGAGTCGAATTGCGGGATCAGCGGGTTGTCGCCGAGATTCAGCGCGCTTTGCGCTCCGATGGGATTGGTGCGTGTGGCGAGCAGACCCATCATTGGGTCCACATCGCCGCGGATATTCGCGCTCTGGACACCGCGCGTGAGGCCGCCGAGCATCGGGTCGAAGTTCATCGAAACCGGCGTTTCTGGAGTTCCGTAGGACAGTCCGCCGGTTGCACTGTCGATGCCCATGCGCGGGCCACCGAAACTGAAGCCGCGCACGATGGCGTCGTTGTTGGTCGGAATATCGGTGCGTAGACCAGGGGAGTAGTCTGCCACAGAACTCATCATGGGCTGTGGTTGGCCGACCATCGTAGTCGGTGGCAGCGACTTCCAATCGAAGGGCAACCGATACTCATCGCCTACCCGCTGCATGAACCCAGAGGCGAGATCGCTGCGGCCTTGCTGGATCGCGATTTGGGCGTTCAGCGCATTTTGGAGCGACGGGTCGAGCGAGACGTTTTGCGACCACTCGGTAACCGCTTGGCCCGTTGCCGGATCGGTGCTGGCGCGGGCATCCCAAGTCTGCGCTCCCCACGGCGTATAGATGGAAGGCCGGTTGGCGTAATTCTGCGTGACGAGGTTCTCACGCGAATACTTCGCTTCTTCGAGGGCTGCGCCTTTGTAGTCAGGCGGCTCGGGAATTGATTTCTTGCCCATCTTTCCTCTCCAGGTATCGGCAATCCTCGCGTTTCAGCGATACGATCACCAGACTACCATCTGGGTGCGCCCCTTCCAGCGTGGCGACCACTTTGAACCCGACGTGCTTGTCGAAGCGCAGTGCGCGTGTATTGCCACTGGGAACCACGCCGATCACCATATTGAGTCCCGCAGTGTCGAAGACGTAGGCAAAGACGTGACGCAGGAAGTCGCGCGTCACCCAATAGCCTTCGCCAGCAACGTGCATCTGGCATGACGCGCCGTTCCAGTCGTCGAAACCGACGACGCCCCGGATCGTGCCATCCCTCGCGACGTTGCCCATGCAGCGCAAGTTGGGTGTGGGCACATACTGGATGCGCTCACAGAGCCATTTACCCAGCGTGTCGTGGGGGCCGAAGACGATCATTGGTCACTTTCGCAAGCCGCGTGGTGTCGCTGCGTTTCGCGGCGGCCTTCGAGGCAGTGTGGTGTCGGGTGCGATGAACTGCGGGATTGGAGCGATGTCCAGGGACGGCAAGTCCCACTGCATCGGTTCCGGGCGGATCGCTGGCGCGATTTGAGTTGGGATGGCAGGTGGGGGTGGCGGCGCGAGCGAGATCGGAGGAGGCGGGGGCGCTAGCGCAATCGGAGGAGAGGGAGGGGCCACTGGCTCAAACGGCATTATTGGCGGTGCGATTGGCGGTGGCGGTGCGATTGGCTGAGAGGTTGTGGGCGTTGGCGCCGGGAATTGCGGCGAGCCGACCAACTGGACTGGATCGAACGCCTCGGGCAGATTGCTCTGTGGGGTGGACTGAGTCTGCGGACTCTGCTCCTCCGTCACTGGCAAGCGTGAAGCGATGGGTTCGCTGGCCGAGATGGGCTCAGGCAGCTGGGCAGGATCGGGTGCGTACAGCGGAACCTGCGCGCTGGCGAGCATCGAGCCCACGGGCGAGAAGAAGCCGAAGACGTTGTTTCCCCACCCTTCCGTGAATGGATTGTAGGTCGTTGGCGGCGCGCGTAGGGCTTCAATAGCCGCGTCGGACATGCGTTTTGCGCGCAAGTCGGCGATGCTGGGTCCGGTATACCGCTTTGGCGTCGGAGCCACGAATGGCGGCAAAGGCGAAACATCGCGCGTCTGCCACGATGGAATGAAGCCAGGGAAGCGAGCGTCGTAGGAGTCCGGCGCTTCGGCTTCCGTCGAGGCTGCGCGCAGTGCGGAGATCAGTGCGTTGGTTTCCGCCATCTACATCGCGCCCCCTAATTGTGCCATGACGTGATAACTGGAGAACGAGGTAGAGCCGCCTGCGCCGCGCACGCGCATTCGCAGTGCGCCGTAATAGCCGAGCCCGCGCACACCGACCCATATCTCCGCGACGTTGCTGGACGACGCCCAGCGCCCAATGTCCCACTTTGATTGGTCCCATTCGGACTGGGGATCTGGCGTAAAGGAGGGCGAGCCCGCGACGCCGCGCATCGAATATTGGGTGTTCAGGCGAACCTTGATCGACGGTGGCTGTTCGCACACGAAGATGGGGCGAGCCATCACGAACTGTTTCAGGATGCCCGGCGTTTCGTAGGCATTGAAGGCGGGCTGCAATTCGCCCGTCACGGCCTCTCCGAGTGTTCCATCCGTCTCGACGGCATCGAGGTCGCCATAGAACCCAAGGGCCACGCGCCGCGAGTCGGTGGCGAAGTAGAAGTCGCCACCGAACAAGCTGGATGCGGTCATCGACATATCGTGCAGGGTTGACCACGCGCCCGTGGTGACGTTCATCGCGTACTGCTGATAGAGCGCGCCCTGTGGTGGCAGGCGGATCAGCAGGATTTCCTGGGACGGAATGGTTTGCAGGTCGAAGCTCGGAAGATCCTTGAGTTCGCTGATGAGCGGCGAGAGCACGGGCTGCACCTTCGCGCTCGGACCCTGGCTCAGATCGACGGAGAACTGGCCGTTGACGAGTTTCGAGAGCGGCACGAGGCCGAGCTCGGACAGGATCATCACGTCGCCGCCATAGGACGTGAAGAAGCGCCCTTTGCGCGGCACGGGGCCGACGTACCAAAATCCCTTCAGGCCGAAGGTGGCGGCGCTGGTGGGATCGGTGCCTTGCCACACGGAAACGTCGCCTTCGGTGCCGATGACGACCATGAAATCGTCGATGCCGACTCCGGCGTCCATCGTCCAGTTCATCCCGGCGCAGATGTTGCCGCCGTGGTTGAGCATGGAGCCCATCTCGAACGCGACGGCAGTGCCGGTGATCGAGTCCACCGTGTCCAGGTAGAAGACCTGCGAACTGTCCTCGACGGCGAACCACACGCGGCGTTTCCAGACCCAGACGCGGGTCGGGTTGGCGGGCAGGCCGACGACGGCTTGATGCGTCCAAGTCGAGCCGTCATATGTCCAGTAGCCTGCTCCAGGCGACACGGCGAGCAGGAAGTTGCCAGCGGGATTGGCGAACTGGACCGTATCCCAATCGTCGAGCAGTGAACCGGTGCCTGACGCGGAGATTTCTGGCTGCGTCTCGGTCACATTCCACAGGTCGCCGCCCGAGGCTGCAAACAGCCGCCCATCTTGTCCGCCACCTGCGTTGTAGGCGAACAGCGACCCGATGTCGTCGGGTAGGGCCGTGGTGTGGTACTTCCATCCCGGTCTGAGGGAGACGCCGGTTCGCCGTGGGAGGAAGTTGCGTAGCAAGGTCGCGTCCTCCACCGGCATCTGCGTCACCGAGTCACGGAAATTCAGCCCTCCAATCGGCGCAGGCGACGACACCATCCGCGACACCCCCGACGCCGCGGATTTCTTCGGGACGCGGTTTGGGCGCGGCGCGATGAGCGGCATCGCTACCCACCGAAGCCGGTATCAGGCGTATTCGATAGGGGCTGGATGTAGGGGAAGCGGTATTCGCGCGTCATCGTCAGGACGGGAGCGCCCTTTTCTTGGCCCCATCGGTTGTCCGCGTTCAGCAAGAAGTCGCGCATGGCGGCGGAGGAGTCGAGTCCTTTCGCTTCCAGCCATTTCGCGCGCGTGTAGAGCGTGACCAGATAGCTGTCGAGCAGGATCACGTCGCCGTTCTTGGTGGCCCGGTTCTTGTAAAGGCTGTCGTTGTCCGCGTCGCGTACCCATGCAGCCGACTGGTAGTAGAAGACCAAATTCTGCGCCGAGGTGGGGGGCGAGAGGATGTAGATTTGCGACTCGCGCACCATCCAGTAGAAGGACAGCGTGGGCAGCACTTGGCGGACCAGCAGTTGCTGCCACATTTGCGGCGAGATCGGACCAATGGCGGGCCACTGATTCGTCTGGTTCCATTGCGTCTGGTCGATCCAATCGTAGAAGTCTTCTGGCAGATCGAATGCCTTTTGCGATTGGTTCGGCCCGTCGGCTTGGATTGTGATCGTGTAGGGCTTGGTGAGCTCCTGCCACTCGTACATGGTCAGCAAGTCCAGGCCCGCCATATTGACGGCCTGAACCATCTGCTGGATGCTGGGGTCGGTCGAACCGGCTGGATCGTTCGGAACGTCGTAACTGACCATCTGCGCGACGTTCTGGACGATGGCCGCGAGCGTCGAGTCGTTGACGATCTGATACGGCATGGCTTACTCGCTAGGCGTTGCGCGCTCTGTTTTCCCAGCGTTCATCTTGCGGTCTAGATCGAGCAGCTTGGCTTCGAGGCGGTCGATCTTGGTGTCGCGTTCCTTCAGTTCCTGGCGCATCTTGGCGAGTGGCGCATTGCCCTTGGCCATGTCGAGGAACGCGCTGGCCGAGCGTTTGTCGTCGCTGAAGCCGAAGAACTTCTGGCCCACCGCGTCCGAGGCGGACGCCAGTTGCTCGACCGTGGTGATGTTGAAGTAGCGGTATTCCTCGATCTTGGCGGGGGTCATCTTGGGCAGTGCCGAGAGGGGTGTGCCTTCGACGACGTTGCCTGCGCCAGCCAGCCACTTCTCGTATTTGTCGGCGAAGCGGCGGCGCGAGATTTCGTCAAGCGGGGTGTCGACGACCGAGAGCTTGTCGCCCGGCACCATGATCTTGATGTAGTCGATTTCCTTATAGATCGCGCGGCCCGCTTTGGCGGATTCTCCGGGCTGGAGGCATGGGCGGCGGTAGAACTGCACGAACAGCTTGCCGTCCTCGGCGAAGCGGCTTTCGTCGAGGCCGGGTGCATCAGGGACCACCGCCCAATCGGTCGGAGCCTCAATCGTGCTGGGAGTTGCCATCGGTCATGTGCTCCTAGGAGGTGTACTCGATCTTGAGGTCGGTCGTGGTGCTGCTCGCGCCGATGCGCCAGCCGCTGATGGAATCCTGATCGCTGCCGGTCAGGCCGATGCCTTCACAGACGGCCCCGGTGGCCTGCGAGTCGGCGGAGTCGTAGACGGCGGGATAGCTCTCGCTGACGGCACTGCTCGTTCCGGTCATGTCGTAATTGGCACTGGCGACACTGGAGTCGCTCGATCCGTCCAGTGTGGCGTAGGAGCGCACGTCCACGACGGAACCTGAGGTGGTGGGCAGTACGACGCCGCCCTCTTCGTACTCGGTCCAGCCCGTATTGGCCGGAGCGTCTCCGTAGGTGTAGTAGATCGTCGCGTCCACGGTATCGCACGCGATGGTGAATCTCACGGGGGAGTCGTCGGTGCCGACCGCGACTTTGCCTCCGGTGGGATTGAAGGTGGGTGTTGCGACCTGGGGCATGAGGGTTTTCCTCGGCGTGTGTGGGGTGGGAGCTTCCCCGACCCACTAGGCCGGGGAAACCCCACCCCGAGACAAATCAGTTCTGGATGCGTCCTTGGAACTGGGCACCCGAACAGGTCAGGTTGCCTGCCCAAGCCAGGATTTGGACCTCTGCGTCCTGGTTGATCGCGTATCGCCGGTTCGGGCTGAGCGCCACCATGTTCCGGTCCCGGTGCGGGCGCAGGAAGATGAACTTGGTGTTCAGCATGAAGCCGGTGTTGGCGGGACAGAATCCACCGATGCCTCCGTCGAGAACGGCGTCTGCGTCCATGAACTTGATGGACGGGAAGCCGAGGTCGCCGGTCTTCGGATCGGTGAAGCGTTGCTGGGCCTGGAGCGAAGCCATGTAGAAGGCCCAGTAGTTGTTATCGAGCACGATCAGATCTGGCCGATTCGAGCCTCGGACCAGATTGGCCCACAGGCTGTTCATGGCCCCCTGAATCGTGGACGCTGAAGGCGTCACGCTAGCGGCGGAGAAGTCGTAGAGCTTGGAGCGCCAGAAAGTCCACGTCGCGCGGTCGATGCCGCCGTAGGTGCCGGTCGTCGGATCGGAGGGCACGGCAGCAGCGAGGCCCGTGACTTCCTTTCCGCCACTGCCCGTTCCATCGGAGTAGATGGACTCGGCCAGTTTGTTCGCCATCGTGCTCTCGGCGACGTTAAGGCGTGCTTCGAGTAGGTCGATGAACTGCTCGCGACCTGCGTTCTGGAGCATTTCCAGACCCGACATAATCACAGGGCAGGCCAACTGCTTGATGTTGAACTCCGCGGCGGAGATCACGTCCGCCGCAGCGACGGGCAACAGGTCGTAGCCGGAGTAGAAACCGGCGTTGCCGTTTTGCTGGAAGCTGAGTTCTTGGAAGATCACGTTGCCGCCACCGAACGGCTTGACGTTGCCGCGCTGTTCGAGCTTGGCGAGCAGCACGTTGTTCTTGGTGACGTTGTCGGCGATCTCGCGTGTACGCGACTGGATTGTGGTTGCGATGATGTCCGTAACGGACGTATTGGCGAAAGCCATTATAGTTCTCCATGACTGAGCGCCCGAGGGCGCAAAGGGTTATGAGTCGCACATCGGTTCGTCGCAGGCGAACGATCTGGCTCAGTCATGTCCCAGGTGGTCTGGGTGGCATCCATTGCCATTTGACAGAGGGATGGGGCTGCCTTCTCAGAGGGATGAGGCAAAATGCCTTCCGCTATGGGATGGGGCGGCCTTCCGTTCTGCTGTTAGCTTGCAACTGGACATTATCAAGAACGGGAATGCTGCGCAAGGGCAGCTTCGATAGCGTTTCGAATATTCAGGCGCGCTGTTTTCGGGACACCCATCGCAGGGGCACCGGTCACGCTGACAGCGCGGTTCTTGGCGGCTTGTGCGGTCGAAGTCAGTTGCTGTCCGCCGACCGACTGTTGCCGTTTTTCGAGGACGGAGCGCACCTGGGGGTGGGAGAGGCAGGCTTGCTGGTAGGCCTGGAGCAGGGTCATCTCGCGTCCGCGGCGCTGCGCTACTTCCATCAGGTCGGCCATGTCCTCGCGCACGTCGGCGGCGAACTCGGCCCTCGCAAGGAAGTCGGACACCTCTTTGTGGGCGTCTTGGGCGATTGTCTGGCGCTGCTGAAGCTGAGCATTCTGAAATTGGCTCATGAAGTTACGGATTGGAGCCAGTTCCTGGTTCATCGTCTGTCGCAGCATCTGGGTGTTTGGGTCTGGCTTTTCCACCGAGCCGACGAGGGCGGAATCGAGCGTATTGATGAACGACGGACCGAAGCGGCCCACGCCGAAGTGCTCGATCAACCTCGCCATTTCTGCGGCTAGTTGGGGGGCCGGGGCGGTCCGCATGCGCGCCGCGGTCGCCATCACGTTCGAGACGGCGAGGGCATGATTGCCGCCCTCGGCCTGGATCAGCATGTCGTAGGGGGCGATGGCGCGCGACATCGAATCGGCGTATTTGCGCGCTTCTGAGGCCCCGTTGAGGCTGTCCTGGACTTCGCGCTCGCGGCGTGTGATTTCGACGCGTACTTCCTTGGGCAGTGCGGCCCAGTGCTCGCGCATCTGCGGTTTCCACGCGACGGGGGCTCTGTCGGCGCGCGGACCGGATCTTGGGCCGCGCTGGATGGCGGGTTCTGGGTCGGCGGCGGGCTCCCCTGGGGTTCGCCCGGTCTGCGGTGAGGGTTTTGACTCGGCGGGGAGGAGCAGCGGCTGTTCGCCGTCGCTTTGGCGGGCACCGGTCTCTTGCACCGAGGGGGTGGGGATCGTTTCTGAGGATTGCGACGTGGATCCGGCAGCGGAGCTAGGAGTGGGGGCTGCGCTTTCTGTCGCTGGGACAGCGGCTTCGAGTGCGTCGCGCAGGCTTGGGGTGGTGTCTTCGCTCATCGGCGTGCCTCCTTAAGGTCATAAATGGCGCGGATGATGTCCGAGCGCCGGATCGAGCCGCCATGTCTTAGGTACTGTTCTCGGTTTGCCGTTTTCTTCGCCCAAGTTTCGCGGAAGTCATCTGCGGTGGTCAGTCCATGACGCCGCATGTATTCGCGGTGTTTGGTGCGGGTCGAGATGTCGCAGCCATCGGTGGCGCGCAGGCCGTCGTAGTGGGAGTCGCCGATATATTTGAGGGGCGGCTTTTTCTTGCGCCGCTCCGCTTCGGTGTCCACTTCCACCAAGTGACCCGTTTTGGGGTCGATGCGATAGGTCTTTTTCATTTTCTCGCCGGTTTTCGTGTTTCTCGAACCGCTGCCAAGTCGTCCTCGTCTTCTTCTTCGGCGAGCTCGTCTTCCTCGGCTTGTGCGTATTCTGTGGTTTCGAGTGCTTGCTCGTCCTCGGGGCTCTCCGCCATGTCCGGGTAGCCTTGTTCCTCGCCCTCTAGTCCAACGCCGAGCGGGGCGGGGGAGGGTGGCATTGGGCCTGTGGGTACCCCGCCCCCTTGGTCGTAGGTATCGGGCAGATTCGTCGCGAAGTCGATCAGGCGGGCTTCGTTTTGCAGTCTTTGCTGTTCGTTACGCAGCAGTTCGATCATATAGGCCATCTTGTATTCCATCGGCATGCTTTGTCACCTCACGATTGGTGGTAACTGTGTGTTTGGCTGCATGGCGGCGCGTGCCATTTGGTTCAGTTGCAGCACTTGGGCCTGGGTTTCGACGTTGGTCTTTTGCGCGCGCGCTTTTCGCTCTTGTGCGCCCGCCATCTTTTCGGCCACTTCGGCTTGTTGCATGGGGCTTGGGGTCGGGGGCTGCATCCCTTGGTTTTGCAGCTGTGCGATGGCCTGATCGAGCACGCCTTCGATCTGGCTTGAGACGCGGAACTTGGCGACGGCCCATTGCATCAATTTGAGGAAATACTGGGCGCTTCCTGGCACGACCTGCGCCAGTGGGGCGACTTGGGAGACGAACGCGCCGAGTCCTTGGAGGAACTGGACCGCGGCATCGCGTTCTGCGGCCCAATCGAGTGCGGCCATCGAGTCGGCCTCGACGTGGATGCGGTATTCGGCGAGTTTTTCGTCTTTCAGCAGCGCAACGGCCCCTTGTGCGTGCTGTGCATCTGGGGTTCTGAGGATGTTGGACTGTTCGATGATGGTTTGCGGTTGGAAGTGCCTTGAGATGATCTCGGCCTTGATGCGGAGCAGGTTCGTGACCCATTCGGCGATATAGAACTGGTTCAGCTGGACGCGGGTGGACCCGAACTGGGCTTTGATTTGCTGGGCGGTGGCGGTTTCCGAGGCCCTTGTGGCGCCGCGCATGATGTCCGAGACGCCTAGGACTTCGTAGATTTGCATGGTCTTGTCTTGGCGGTATTGGCGCAGGTGTTCGATGGCGGAGGTGACCTGTTCGATGGGCACCCAGTCCACCTTGCCCTTGATGCCGCCGCCTTCGGCGAAGCCAGCCCAATTGTCGACGGGGATGAGTTGGTTTTCGGCGGCCTGTTGGAACAGGCGCTGGAGGCCGACGTTGTTCTTATCGTAAACGCCCGTCACTTTGGCGGCGCGGGTAAGCCACGAGATGCGGGTATTGATTTCGTCCAGTTCATTGAACTGGTCTTGGGCGAAGATGTAGTCGGCGCGGGCGATGAAGTTGCTCGTGGTGACGTTGGCGATGAGGGGTTTGGGGCACGGGAAGAATCCGTCGAGTTCGAGGGGGTCGTCCACGAGGTCCAGGATGGTCGATTGTCCGCGCGCGTACCAATACACGCGGCGGTCGGGTTTGTTCCAGATTTCGAACACTTCGGCCTTGGCCCAGGGGTCGTTTTCCGGGGTGCCGGTCGATTTGTCTTGGCGCTGGGCGGAGAAAAGCGGGACGGCCTCACCGATCTCCTCGCCGAAGCGGGCGACGAGTTGGTCGCGCGTCATATAGACCCGGCGTGCGACCCAGCGCACCTCTTCCCACACCCTTGCGGGCGAGTAGAGGAAGTCTTTCCAGTAGATGTAGTCGAGTGGGGCATCCTCGAAGACGATGCGTTCGACCATCTGTTCTGGGGCGATTTCGGTGCCGGTCATGGGGTCGACTTGCGCGGGGATGACTTCTTGCTCTGTTTTGACGACGTAGCGCATCCAGGCTTGGCCGAGTCCGACGATGATCCAGTCCTCGATGCCCTGGCGGATGGTCGAGTCCCAGCTCGACGTATTGTCGTCGAAGGCTTGGTTGAGCAGGCGCTCCATGATCTGGCCTGCGACGCGCGCTTGGTCGTCGTCGGCATCGAGGAACGAGCGCGCCACGTCGGCGCGCGGGGGTCTTGCGTAGAGCAGGGACATCAGCACTTTGGTAGTGCTCCAGAACAAATTGACGCGGCTTTCTTCCTTGTGCCATTCGTCGCGGCGATCCAGGTAGCGGCGCGTGATGCGGTCTGATTCCTCGTGGAACCTATGCAGTTCCTTTTCCGCGGCTTCGATTTCCATGCCCCAGCGTTCTGCGAGGCCGGAGGGGGTATCGGAGAAGTCCGACAGCGATTCGGCGCGTTGCGTCTGATTCATTAGCCGATCCGTCCATCCTGTGTTGGCAGGCAGTCCCAAATATCATCGAGTCTGAACGAGTATGCGCTTCGCACGAGGGGGCGAGCGGTTTCGGCGGTGGTCTGCGGCTTTGCGGTCACGATTTTGTCACTTGCGAGGGCCAGATACCGGAAGGCATCGGAGGCGTGGCTATGGGAGTCGTGTTTGGGGCGGCTTCTGAAGGTCTGGGTGCGTTCGTCCCACTCGCGCATGTAGGCGCGCAGGTGCTCGATGCCGTCGTAGGTAGCGGTTTCATCGAAGTGGCAGTGTGGGAGCAGCCAGCGCGCGGCTTCGATGCCGTCTTGGAGGGACAGTTCCGGCACGATCCGTGGGACGACGCCTGCGGCGAGGAACTGTTCGATGATGGTTTTGCCCGTTTGCAGCGATTTCGCCTTGGCATCGTGCGGGAGGTAGACCGTCCCCACCCGATACGGGCGTGATTTCACCCACTCGATGTAGTGAGCGATTTCGCGTCCATCGGACTCGTAGAAATCGACCAGTCGGTAGCCATCGCGGGTGGTTTGCCAGCCCCACCAGCTACAGCTGTCCGTGTATCCCAAATCCGCGACCAGATCGACCGGCAATTCCGGGTCTGCTGGGAATTGTCCGACGCGACCCGCTTCATACGCTTCGCCGATCAGTTTGGCGAAGTACGCCCCTGGCACTGCGGCATCGAAGCTGATCTCGTACTCGGTGGCATAGGTTTCATCGGTCATCTGCGCCTTGGCGTCGCGCAGTTCGTTTGGGTGCAAAATCTTCGTGCGGCTTGCGGGCAGTTCCATCAGCAGATGGGTTTTCGGGTTAAGGCGCGCTTCTTCGCGCATTTGCCAGAAAAAATTCTTCCCCGCAGGAGTCCCAGCGAAGATGGCCCATCCTCTCCGATCCGAGAGTGCTGGGCGCAGGACGGAATACCACGCGCTTGGGCGAAGCTGGCCGACTTCGTCTAGTACGACGCCATCGAAATACATGCCGCGCCACGCATCCGGGTGATCCGCGCCGCCGACATAGATCGTGCTCACGCTGCCCGCTCCATTTCGGATTGCGACGTGCAATTCGCTCTCATTCGGCGACTTGGCCCAAATCGGGCGACTCAAATCCTTCAGATAAGTCCACGCCACCTTCTTCGCCTGATCCCGAAATGGTGCCAAGTAGGCGTACTGCGGCTTTGGCTGTCTGCACTGAAGGGCGGAAATCATCAGATCCGCGCACATCGCAACCGTCTTGCCCGCCCTGCGATGCGCCACCACCACCGCCCAGCGTGCCGCTCTGGTGTGCAGGGGTAAAAACACCGAGCGCGGACGATAGGTATTAATGTCCAGACTCTTCCCCCGTCAGCCCGGTAGTCGCCAGCAACTCAACCTCTCCCTGGGACACCGCCATGCGATTTGCCGACGCATCCACCTCGCGATTCGGCAACCACGCCAAATTGATCGTCACCGGCGAAGCGTGCTGCTGATTCACCTCCTCGCGCCAACGCATCTGCGACTTCGTCCACCAAATCAAACACGCCGTGTCCCCAGACATCGCCTTGGACCACAGACGCCGACCAATCTCCACATTCGCCTTCGCCCTGCCCTCGGCAAGTTCTCTAGGGAAACACTTTCGCAGCGTATCCACACAAATCCCACCACGAATCAGCGCCGCAATCTGTTCCTGCGGCACCCCAAAACCACTGAGCTCCTGCGCCAAAAGCCGCTCACCATCGGTAGGGACAAAACTAGGACGCCCCACAGGGATCATCCCATCGAGCAGACCCGCGCCATTGTCGTCCAACATCGACATCCAATATGCCAGATGCCCCCGGCACCATGCAACACCCACACACAACTAAATTTGTCCACTGCCCCCGGCACCGTACAAACCCCGTGTCGGGTGCCCGATGCGCAAAAAGCGCAAAAAGCGCGAAAAGGGTGGCCCCAGCAAACCGATGCGCGAAAAGCGTGAAAAGCGCAAAAAGGGTGACCGGGCTTTCTGGCTTCGCGCGACTCGCGGCATCGATCTGTCCGGTGCCCCCAGCACCGAGCAAACCGATCTGCCCGGTGCCCCCGGCATCTGACACCCCGAGGGGGACTCAAAATCGATAGGAGAGATGTGGGAGGGGGTGTCTATAGACTGAGGTACCCCACCCGGCGACGAAAGGGGGGGTAGGGGTAAACCCACCCGATTTGACATAAGATTAGTTATCAGCAAGCTGCCGGAACTCGCGCTGTTCCCGATCAGACATAACGGCATCGTCGCGCTGTTCCCGGTCGGGAATAACGGTAGCGTCGCGCTGTTCCCGGTCGGGAATAACGGGCTCGGCTCGCGGCGCGAGGTCGGCTGCCCGCGGAGCGAGTCGCGCGCACCCGGCGACTCCGCCCAATTTGACATAACACGACAAAGCGAGAAGCCGTGCGTTTTAGGGGTTGCCAGCACGTTCCTGTGCTATGGTGGGCATGCGGCAATTCCGCCGCGAGGACAGGAGAGACCAGATGACGACGACGATCCGCTGCGACCGCTGCCACGCCCACCTCGACAGCGAGGACCAGGTCCACGGCATCATCCATCACGCCGACGAGAGCGGTGACGGCAAGGAGCATGACGGCGGCTGCGATCACTGCTGCGAGTGCGTTGCGGGGCCGCGCATCGTGTCCGTGACGGTTCGCGGGCGCGCGCTGTGGCGGTCGCGCGAGTACGGAGCGCGCGGCGCAGTCCACTACCTCTACGCCCAGCGCCGCCCCGGCGCGCAGGCTCCGAACGGCTGGGAGCTGTGGAGCGAGTGCGCGCGAGACGCGGGCGGCGTCGCGGCACCCGCTGGCACATACGGGCACATTGGCCTCGGCTGGGCGCTTCTCGACTGACGCACCGAGCCTCGCTGCCATCGCTCACGTAACCCGTGGGCGATGCAAGCGCGGATCAGCGCGCATAGAGCGGCAATCACGCCGCGAGGGAGAGAAGACAAATGGACGACGTGCAGTACCACTACCGCGTGACGCTGGCCATGCAGCTCGCTATGGCCGCGGGCCCGCGCGACGCGCAACTCGTTTCGGATCTGTGCAACTACTTCGAGCAGAGCGGCGGCAAGATGAAACAAGAGGTTTTTGACGTGATCGTAGGCGTCCGCTCGCTGCTGAATGCGCTCGCCTCGAAGCAAGATGCACACCCCGACGATACTTCGAGCAGAGCGGCGGCAAGATGAAACAAGAGGTTTTTGACGTGATCGTAGGCGTCCGCTCGCTGCTGAATGCGCTCGCCTCGAAGCAAGATGCACACCCCGACGAGGCCGACGAAATCCGCGCCGCCGCGCTCGTGCTCATTCGCAGCGTCACCATCGCTACGCACGGCGCACGCCGCTAAGCCGAAACGCCCCTCGTGGGCGTCCGCCGGAATAGCCACCCGGCGCTGATGAGGCAGGCTCAACCAACCAAAGGAGAGAGCAT
>Ga0194128_10007106_pt1 | contig 14790 bp, 16 predicted proteins | sample TA2KigCa65mmetaG_FD_148650 | JGI IMG/M metagenome (GOLD analysis project Ga0194128, IMG submission 148650) | Freshwater microbial communities from Lake Tanganyika, Tanzania - TA2015037 Kigoma Deep Cast 65m | ecosystem: Environmental > Aquatic > Freshwater > Lake | place: Tanzania: Lake...
ACTTCAAATCAAAAACCGCATGCGCGCTCCGTCGGTACTCGGCCATCTTTCCATTTTGCAGTACCGTGGCTGAAAGCAGCCCGCCTGAAAGGCGGGGGGATTAGACCCGGCGCTGCGATACTAAAATGTGCCACGATATCTTTCACACCATGCGGCTCTTCCTAACTCTGACCGTGGCTGCCACATTGAGCGCGCAGCCGAAAACGCTGCCCGTCGCCGAACAGTACACCAAGTACGAATTCCGTATCCCGATGCGCGACGGTGTCAAGCTCTACACCGCCGTTTATCAGCCCAAGGACGCATTCAAGAAATACCCCCTATTGCTCACCCGCACGCCATACAGTTGCCAGCCGTACGGCGCCGATCGATATCGCGACACCCTCGGTCCAAGCCGCTTTCTCCAAACCGCCGGATATATTTTCGTCTATCAGGATGTCCGCGGCAGGTACCGCAGCGAGGGTGTATTCGAGCAGGTCCGCCCGCACAAACCGGTTAAATCCGGACCGAAGGACTTCGACGAATCCACCGACACCTTCGACACCATCGACTGGCTTGTCAAAAACCTGCCCAACAACAACGGCCGCGTTGGAATGTGGGGCATCTCCTACCCCGGTTTCTATACTTCGATGGGTATGATCGACGCCCACCCGGCGCTCAAGGCCGCTTCTCCGCAAGCTCCCGTCGGCGACTGGTTCATCGGCGACGACTGGCGTCACAACGGAGCGTTCTTCCTCGCCCACGCCGTCCGTTGGATGTATTCCAACGACCGCGATACCCAGGCCGATCCCGACACGGCTCGCAAGAATCCCGACTACCCCGCCCCCGACGGCTACTCTCTTTTCCTGAAAATGGGAACACTCGAAGAGATCAACGAGAAATTGCTCAAAAATTCCGTTCCCTACTGGAAGGACTTAGTCGATCATTCCACCTACGACGCCTTCTGGAAAGCCCGCGACGTCCGCCCCCACCTGACTAAGTTGAAGCCCGCAATCTTGACCGTAGGCGGTTGGTTCGACGCCGAGGACCTATTCGGCACGCTCGAAACTTACAAAAAAGCGGAGGCCAATAATCCCGGCGCGCAGAATTTCCTGGTGATGGGTCCGTGGTATCACGGCCAGTGGTCCTCCAACGACGGCGCTCAACTCGGCGACATCCGCTTCCGGCAGAACACCTCGCTCTGGTATCAGGAGCACGTCGAAAAACCGTTCTTCGAGCGGATACTACGCGATGAAAAACCCGCGGGCCTCGCCGAAGCCGTGGTTTTCGAAACGGGCGCGAATCAATGGCGCCATCTCGATGCGTGGCCGCCAAAGGAAGTGACGGCCAAGACCATTCACCTGCAGCCCAATGGCCGTCTCGGTTGGAATCCGCCCTCGCTCGGCGGATACGAAGAGTATGTATCCGATCCCGCCCGCCCCGTCCCCTCGGTGCCCTACATCGCGAATACGATGACCGTCGAGTACATGCTGGACGATCAGCGCCAAGCCGCCACAAGACCCGATGTCTTGGTCTTCTCGACGGACTCACTCGAAGAGGACCTGACCCTCGCGGGCCCGCTGGATGTTACGCTCCACGTTTCGACGACCGGCACCGACTCCGACTTCGTCGTCAAAGTCATCGATGTCTACCCCGACAACTTCCCGGACCCCGATCCCAATCCCAAGAGGGTGAAGATGGGCGGCTATCAGCAACTCGTCCGCGGCGAGCCATTTCGCGGCAAGTTTCGTAAGAGTTTCGAAAAACCGGAACCGTTCCCGCCCGGCCAGATGGAGAAAATCAGCTTCACCATGCCGGATGTGTTTCACACGTTCCGCTCCGGGCATAAATTGATGGTGCAGATACAGAGTTCCTGGTTCCCGCTGGTCGACCGCAATCCGCAGAAGTTCATGGAAATCGGAAAGGCCAAACTCGGGGATTTCCAGAAAGCGACACAGCGCATCTACTACGGGACGGTTGGTGGATCGAGTATCGGGGTCCGCGTACTTACCCGTTCCGCCACCAAATAACGCCATTCACCGCGGTCTGGAATCCGATCCACATCAGATACGCCAGCCACAGCCGGCCGGCCAGCTTATCGATGGAGCTATAGGTGAACCACAGCGTCGTAACGAGCCCAAACCAGCAGACTAAGTCGACGAATCCGGCTAGCGTACTCTGCGAGCCATAGAACAACGTCGACCAGATCGCTTGCAGAAATAACTGCACGCCGAAACCGATCCCCGCGATCGGCACCAACCGGAATCCTCCCAGTCGCCATACACGCCACCCCGCCACCGCCATGCAAGCGTAAAGAACCATCCACACCGGCCCAGTCAACTGCGGCGTCGGCGCCCACGCGGGCTTCGACAAACGTGGATACCAGCCCCAATCGCCGGCCATGCTCGGTGCGTAAAGCCTGGCATACATTCCAGCCGTATAGCAGATCCCAAAGAACGCTCCCAGCCCCGACTTGGAATGGGGCGCCGCCATCGGTTCCGGGTGCGGCCCGATCCAGAACGGCAGGATCGATGTGGGAAGCAACGCCATGCCTACAATCCGAAATCCGTGGGTATGACGATCGGCCGCCCTTCGGCGTTACTCCTATAGCCGGCCTCGACCGCCGCGACAGTCTTCAAATAGTCCCTGCCGTTCGATTCAAACTGCCCGCCGGCCAGCAGCGTGCGAACAAAGTGCTGCGAGGTCGCGCGGACGCTGTCGCCTCGATAGCCGATCTTGATCTCGTTTTTCCAGACCAACTCCGATGCGCCTCGGATCACATCACCCGTCGCCGTAACACGCAAGCATCCGTTCGCGAACTCGAACGACGCATCACCAAGCGGCGGCGAGTCGGGCGCGAGATCGGTGAACCGGTTGCCGTCGATCAAGCCGCTCAAACCCGTCTCATGCGTCACAACCAGATGCGCCTGATCCTCGCCCTGGATTACCGGATTCACGCGGCGCAGTTGTGCGTAGATGGTCTTCAAGTCGCCGAACAGAAACCGGGCGGTGTCGATGTGATGAACCAGCGTTTCAAACAGAAGCAATCGCGGCATCACGCGAAAGTAGGGCTGCAGGACATACGGTTCCGGCCCGGCGCCATCACGCTTCCGCGTACGGAACGTGTAGGTCACAGGCGCGCCCATCGCGCCCGAACGCACCATGCCGCCAACGATGCGATACCACTCCTGCCACCGCCAGTTCTCGTGAATCATGAACGGCACGCCCGCCGTTTCGACGCACCGGACCAGCTCGATGCAGTCGGCCCAGGACGGCGCCATCGGTTTTTGACAAACGATCGGAATCCTTCGCTCCGCCGCCGCGCGGACCATCGGCAAATGCAACTCGGGCCGCGTGGCGATATCGACGAAATCGGGCTTGACCTCATCGAGCATCTTCTCGAAATCCGCATATGCCACCGGCGCCGCGGCCTGCGCCCGCGCCAAATCCGGGTCGCACGCCGCAACTAATGACGCCTCCGGAATCCGCCGCCAACCTTCGATATGAAACTGCCCGAAAAACCCACATCCGGCGATCGCGCCACGCAAAAGAGCCATAAGGTTCAAGTCTACGCGATCGCGAACTGGCCATGAAACGCTGGTGGCAGTTTCGTCGGCCGCAGATCGTGCCCGAGAAACAGATGCCGTGTGCGGCCTTCGGCCAGTAACTGTCCCGACGCGCCATGCCGCATGATGTATCCAAACTCCACCCCGCGCGGCGTGGCCTTGACGATCGAGGTTTCGATATCGACCTCATCGTCATAACGAGCTGGCGCGACATACCGGCACGAGGCTTCAATCACCGCCAGCCGGATTCCCGCCTGCTGCTCGATGTCTTTATAAGCAATCCCGCGCGCCCGGCACAACTCCACCCGCCCGACCTCCATCCAAACAATGTAGTTGGCGTGATAAACAACGCCCATCTGGTCGGTTTCGGCATATCGGACACGCACGCGAGCGGTGTGAGGGGACATTGGTCTTATTTTAGTCGGCGACACGCTTCGTCTCACGCCGTCTCGGTCAGCGAGGCGTCCCGTTATCATGGACTGTGCGCTGCGCGAAGTCGGAACTGCATGTTCATCTGGAAGGTTCGATGGAGCCGGAGTTGCTATGCCGGCTCGATCCGACGTTGACGTTGGACGAGGCAAGGCAACTCTACACCTTCGATTCATTCTCCGGTTTTATCGCGGCCTTCAAAGCGGCGGTGCGGCGATTGCAAACGCCGGAACATTACGCGATCGCGGCCGAGTCACTGTTTGCGCGGCAGGCGGCGTTGGGGATCGAATACAGCGAGGTCATCTTTTCGGCCGGCGTGGTGCTGTGGAAAGGCCAAAGTCTGGATGAGACTTGGGCCGCGTTGCGGGAGACGTCAGCTCGGGCGCCATTGGAAGTACGGTGGATCGTCGATGTCGTGCGCCAGTTTGGCGGCGATCCGGCGGAGCAAGTGGCAGCATGGGCGGCTTCGCACGCTGCCGAAGGGATTGTAGCGTTTGGCGTCGGCGGAGACGAAACGGCGCGGCCGCTGAGGGAATTCGCGCGAACGGTAGCAATGGCGCGCGAGGCAGGGTTACGATTCACGCCGCACGCCGGCGAAACCTCCACGGCACGAAGTGTTTGGGAAGCGGTGGAGATGGGCGCTGACCGGATCGGGCATGGGATTCGCGCGGTCGAGGACCCGGCGTTGTTGGAAATTCTCCGCGAACGATCGATCGCGCTGGAAGTCTGTCCGACGTCGAATGTGCGCACGGGCGCGGTGGCCTCCATTGAAGCGCATCCGCTGCGCGCGTTGTTCGATGCGGGAGTGCCGATCACTCTGAACTCGGATGACCCTGGGCTATTCGACACCGATTTGGCGCGCGAGTTCGCGGTCGCCCGCGATGTGTTGGGTTTCAGCGACGGCGAGTTGCGCACGATCGCGAACAACGCGATGCGCTACGGTTTCCAGCGCGCGAGGTAGATCGACGACTTGCCTTCGTGCGAGGCGTAGTAGCTGATCCAAAGCTCGCCGTTGCGCCAGACGAGGCCGGCGTAGCTGGAGTCGCCGCTCGATGGCAGCGGAGAGACTTCTTTGAGCGTGCCCGCCGCCGCGTCGATCTCGACGATAGCGGTGCGCGTTTTGCCGTCATGCAAGCGTACGGCGCCGATCAAGCGGCCGCCGGAAATCTCGACGAAGTGAGGTCCGCCGATGCGAACACCGAGATCTTTCCAGTGCCATTCTTTGTAAGGCGGCTTCGACGTGCCAAGCAGTGCCGTGCGCGTGCCGCCATCGCGACGGAGCAGACAGAGCGCGGTGCCGTCCTTCTTGAAGAGAATGCTCGATTCGTTGGAGTAGCCGTCGGCCTGCAGCGTCGGAACAAGAGTGTCGAACTGGCGGCCGTCGCGCGAGGTATAAAGGCGTGTAATGCCGGCGCGCGACATCGTCTCATAGCCGACTGTATACGCCGCGCCTTTGTTCCAACTGACGCGCCAAAGCCAGAAGTTGTGATCGCCAATCTTGACGGGCTCCGACCATGTAGCGCCGTCGCGTGAGAACCAGGCGAAGGTGTCGTGCGGCACCGGCGACTGCCCGTCTTTTTCGCGTTGCGCGGCGGCGGCGGTCAGCATTAATTCACCTTTTGGCGTGAGCGTGATTTTGGGATCCCGGAGATCGAGAGCGGCGCTTTTGAGAAGGGCTGTCGATGTCCATTTCACGCCGTTGCGGCTGGCGATGACGCGGATCGCGCCATCGGTGGAGACGTGCGCGCGGCCCTCGCGGAAAACGCAGAACCATTCGCCTTTGTGATGAATGAGGTCGGTAAACGCGTTGTGCGGGGCGGTATCCCAGATGCGGGCGACGTCGGCGGCGAAGAGAGAAATCGAGGCAAGTAGGAGAAAAGGCTTCACCTCGCTATCCTATCTTGCGTGGCATGGAAACTGAAGAGCTCGCGCGTGCATTTGCAGAACCGGTGGCTGACACTGCGCGAAAATGCTTATGAATTGCCGGATGGAACGCGGCTCGATAGCTACTGGATTGTGGAGAAGCCGTCGTATGTAGTGGTTGTCGGCGAGCGCGACGGCCAGCTTGTGATGATTCGCGAGTACCGGCCCGGAAGCGGCAAAATGCATCTGAGCTTCCCGGCGGGCTTCCTTGATGACGGCGAGACACCGGAGCAAGCTGCTACACGCGAATTCCGCGAGGAGACCGGCTACGGCGCCGCGAACGCGCGCTTAATTGGCGTAATGGACGCGCAGGCCGGCTGGTTGAAGGTGGCGTGCCATGTGGTGTTGGTCGATGTCAGCGAGACCGTCGGCGCTGTGGACGTGGAGGTTGAAGAGGTGCTCTTGGTGAGCTGGGAGGAGGCGCTTTCCAAGGTGCTCGGCGGCGAGATTACCGAGATGCACACGGTGGCCGGGTTCTTCCTTGCGCGAGAGATGACCCGCCTTGGTCGGACGCAGACTTAGAGCGAGGACGTTGTTACCCCCGCCCAGCCGTCGCCTCGTTCATCGCCTTAACATGCGCCTCCAACTCCTGCACGCGCCGCGTGAGATCGGCGATGGCCTGACCTTCGGGATCGGGAAGCTTACCGTGTTCGAGTTGTTCGTTGGCGTCGGTACGCTGACGCACGATCTTGCCCGGAATGCCAACAACGGTCGAGTCGTCGGGTACCGGATGCACGACGACGCTGCCGGCGCCGACGCGGGCGTTGTCCCCAATTCGAATGTTGCCGAGCACCTTTGCGCCGGTACCGACAATCACCTTGTTGCCGAGCGTCGGATGGCGCTTGCCGCTCTCCTTGCCCGTGCCGCCGAGCGTCACGCCCTGATATAGCAGCACGTCATCACCGATCTCGGTGGTCTCGCCGATGACAACTCCCATTCCGTGATCTATGAAAAATCTTCGGCCGATCGTCGCGCCGGGATGGATCTCGATTCCAGTGAACGTCCGGCTAAACTGAGAGATCAACCGGCCGAACAGGCGAAAACCGGCGCGGTGCACGGCGTGCGCAAGCCTATGCAGGAGAATCGCATGGAAGCCGGGGTAACAGAGAACGATCTCCAGCACGCTCTTGGCGGCCGGGTCTTCGCGGAAGATGGTATCGATTTGTTCGCGGATCGTTCGAAACATTTGGGCAAACTTCATTATCTGATGTACAAAACGAAAAATCGATGCTAACATCCTCCTAGACCGGTTCAACAGGCAAGTGTCCGGTTCCCTCCAACCCTCTCCGCGTCCGTCCCCCCCCAAAGAAAACCAACCTGAAAGACCTCACCACCCGAGGTGTGTCCTAAAACAAAATGTGCTCATAATGTTTTAGGGCGTGAGAGGATAAATCCATGAACAAACTTCGTAGCTTCTTGCTTAGCGCAATCGCGATGCCCGTACTGTTGGCGGCGCCTCAGTTACGGCTGTCGGAAACGGCGATCGGCCCGGTATCGATCGCGACCGGCCAGAACGGGCCGGCCCGGACGGTCGAAATGACCAACGCCGGAGACGGCACTCTGAATATAACGCTGCGCTCATCGGCCACGTGGGCCGCGGCAACGGTCGGCGCACCGAGACTTTGCAGTATCTTCGGTACATCGGGCGCTACGTGTACACCGATCAACATCGCGTTGAACACGTCGTCGCTCGCGGCTGGCACATATACGGCGGCGATTACGGCCAGCGATCCGAATGCGGTCGACGCGCCGCAGACGATTACGGTAACCGTCGCCATCGGCGGCACGGTACCGGACAACGTCACGTTGTTCGTATCGCCGGACGCGGGTTCGACGGCGCGGCAATCGTTCACGTCGAATAGCATCCTGGAGGGCGCGGCCGCGACAACAAGCGGCGGCAACTGGATGCGGCTGGCGTTCGAAGGCTCTGGAAGTTTTTCATTCGTGCTGCCGTACGCGGTAGTGGCGACCAATCCCGGCGGGCTTGCCGAAGGCAGCTACAACGGCACAATGCGGATGAGCGGGTCGGCGCTTCCAGCCGACAACAAAACGATCAATGTGACGATGCGTGTGACTTCGCAGCCAATCATGGCTTTGAATCAGAATGCGTTTTCGATGAAAGCGGCGACCGGGTTGCCGTCGGTGATCGCCAACATCGTCGCGAACAACCGGGGGCGCGGCACGCTGGTGCTGACGGCGCCAACGGTCGAATTGCAATCGCCGCCACTGTCTGCCGGAACGCCGTGGCTGCGCGCGGATCTGTACGCTTCGCTCAATATTGTGCAGCTTGTGGCGGACGCGACCAATCTCGGCGCCGGAACGTACACGGCGGTGGTGACGATCAACAGTAACGCCGCCAACGGACCGATCCGCGTGCCCGTAACAATGGAAGTATCCGCGCGTAGCGCACCAATAGTCACCGCCGGCGGCGTGGTCAACAACGCCACGTTCACGGCGAACGATCGACTCGGAAAAGGTGTGATCGCGGCGGTGTTCGGCGATCAGTTCCTCATCGGCAATCCGGTGGCGGCGACGGCGCTACCGCTGCAAACGACAATGGCGGGCGTGCGAGTGCTGGTCAACGACATTCCGGCGCCGGTCTACTTCGTTTCTTACGGCCAAATCAACTTCCAGATCCCCTACGATGCGAGAGAGGGCGCGGGAACGGTGGTTGTCGAATCGAACGGGCAACGTTCCAACCGCGTGGCGGTCACGATCGCCGACCGCGCGCCGCGACTGCTGCGCCTAGGCATCGGCGATTACGGAATCGCGGTCAACGGCGACGGTTCGTACCCGCTACCGCGGAACGCGGTGCCGGGCGTGAGTACCCGGCCAGCGCGTGTGGGAGAGGTGATTGTGATCTATGCGATCGGACTTGGCCCGACGACGCCCGGCGTGGTCAGTGGCGCCGCTTCACCGTCCTCTCCGCTCGCGTCGATCACGCCCGCGCCGAGAATGCACATGGGCGCGTTTTCCATCGCGGAGAACATCAGTTACCCAGCGCAGTTTGTCGGGCTGACTCCGGGCTTTGTGGGCCTGTATCAGATCAACGTACAGATCCAGCAGGATGTCGATCGCGGACCGCGCGTTCCGATGTTCCTCAACCTGGGCAACAACGTTCTCAGCAACACGGTGGAGTTGGCGATCGAGTGACCGAGCGCCTCTACTACACCGATTGTTATTTGCAGTCCTTTCAAGCGGAGGCCGCCGTGTCCGACGGCGGCCCCCGCGTATATTTAGATCGTTCGGCGTTTTACCCCACATCCGGCGGACAACTGGCCGACCGCGGCACGCTGGGCGGCGCGCGCGTGCTCGATGTGATCGATGAAGGAGATCGAGTCGTCCACGTCGTCGACGCGCCGGTGGCGGCGGGGCGCGTGGAGGGCCAGATCGACTGGCCGCGGCGGTTTGCGTTCATGCAGCAGCACTCCGGGCAGCATTTGCTCTCGGCGGTGTTTCATGAGTTATTGCGCCTGGAAACGGTGGCAGTGCATCTGGGCGAAGAGTACGCGACGGTGGAACTGGCGTCCGCGCAGCTGAGTGATAGCGACTTGCGGCGCGTCGAAACACGCGCGAATGCCGTGATCACGGAGAACCGGCCGATTGGGATCGGATTCGAAGACGCGGCGTCGGCCGAGAATCTGCGCAAAGCATCCGACCGCGAAGGAACGCTCCGGATCGTTACAATCGATGGGCTCGACAAGAGTGCGTGTGGTGGGACACATGTGCACGCGACGGGTGAGATTGGTGCCCTACTGATTCGGAAAACCGAGAAGATCCGGGGCAATATCCGCGTGGAGTTTGTATGTGGCAGCCATGCGGTGCGGCGAGCACGGGCCGATTACGATTTACTGGCAGCCGCGGCGCGGGCGTTTTCGTCTCCGCTTGAAGATGTGCCGGGCGCGATCGCGGCGTTGCAGGAGACGGCGAAGGAATCGGCGAAGTCATTGAAGAAAGCACAACTTGAGTTGGCGGTATACAAAGGCCGCGAGTTGTACGCGGAATCGCCGGGGCGATATTGGATGAAGGCCGACGGGCCGCTTGACGACGCGTTGCGGGCGGTGGCCCAGGCCTACACGGCAGCCGGAGTAGGTGTATTTCTGGCGACATCGGACAAGGCGGTGCTGGTTGCGTCATCGGACAGTTCGGTGCATTGTGGGAACGTCCTGAAGGAGTTGCTGGCGAAGGTGGGCGGGCGCGGCGGCGGCAACGCGGCGCTGGCACAGGGGAGTGTGCCGGAGGCGTCGCCGATCGACGAAATCGCGCAGGCATTCAAGATTGGCGTTTGAGGAACGCCAGCACCAATGCGCGGCGGCGGTTCTCGTCGAGGTAGCCGAAGATATGAGCGGCGCAAGGAAAGTAGTGCACCTCGGGCTCGCGCCCGAAATTTCGCAACGTGGCTTCGATGAGCCGGGTTTGATCGGCGGGCCATACTTCGTCGCTTTCGCCGACGGAAATGAAAATCGGCCCCGTGAAGCGCTCGATCGGAATGCGCGTACCGGCGCCAACGGCGGCTCCGTCGACGATCCATGCGCGTCTCGTCGTCCGGGCCGCACGCCGCGTTCCAGACGAAGTCGGCCCGTGGCGCGCGGGGTCGGCAATTTCCCTGCCCCGCGCGGCAGAGTAGGCACGCGGGTTCGCGCCAACTTCAATTGAAGTAGCTGTTGTAAAAATCGCTCGGAGGATGTACCGCAAAGGGTTCGATGCGCGTCTCCGGAGCCGAATCGAGACTAGCCGCTACCAGCGCAAGTTCGGCGCCGCGAGAAAAACCGTACACCACCACCTTCCCGTTGCTTTGCGGCTGCGAGCGCAACCACTCAGCGGCCTTATGAACAACGGAGACATCAATGTCCTTCAAGGTCTGGCGCGGACCGACCAAGCCGCGACCGCAGTCGAAATAGCAGTAGACCAAAACCGCAAATCCTTGGCTGGCCAGAATGGTTGCTTCCGATTCGATCGCGGGAAACGATCCACCTTCGCTGCCGTGCAACATGAGAACCGAGGTCTTCAACTCACTGCTATTTGGCGCAAAGTAGCGCGAGTAGGGGAAGGGGAGAAGCTCACGTAGCACGGGGTGTTCGGCGGCGGAAGCGAGGCGAACCGAAATCGTTGCAAGCAGCAGGAGTTTACGCACGCCACATTGGACGCAGCCAATCATTTCCGGTTACAGTTTTGACCCGCCGGCGAGGCCATTCTCGCGTGCATTGATAGGCTGGTGTATATGGCACGTGTAGTGATCGTAGGTGGCGGATTCGGCGGATTGCTAGCGGCGAAAGCGCTCGCCGGCAAACGCGATGTCGAAGTCACTCTGATCGACCGCCGCAACTTCCACGTCTTTCAACCGCTGCTCTATCAGGTGGCCACCGGTGGGCTGTCGCCGGCAGATATCTGCGCGCCGTTGCGGTCGGTGCTGCGCGATGCGAAGAACATTCGAACTGTGCTGGCCGAGGTGACGGGTTTCGATCTCGAAGGCCGGCGTGTGTTGCTGGCAGATGGGGAGTTTGGCTACGATTACCTGATCGTTGCGGCCGGAGCGCGGCATCACTACTTCGGCAACGATTCCTGGGAAGAACACGCACCTGGGCTGAAGTCGATCGAGGACGCGACTGAAATCCGGCGGCGGATTCTAACGGCGTTCGAAGCGGCCGAGCGAGAGAGCGATCCGGCGGCGCGGCGCGCGCTATTGACGTTTCTCATAGTCGGCGGCGGCCCAACCGGCGTGGAGTTGTCCGGCACGTTGGGTGAAATCGCCAACGACACCTTGCGTGCGGATTTTCGTTCGTTCCGGCCGGAGGAGGCGCGGATTCTGCTCCTGGAACGCGGGCCTCGGATTCTCAGCGCGTTTCCCGATCCGTTGCCGCGGGCGGCCGAGGAGTCGCTCTTGAAACTGGGCGTGCGGGTGCGGACGGGCGCTGTGGTGGAGACTTTGGACGCCGGTGGGGTGACTGTCAAAATCGGCGGCGCAAGCGAGCGGATCGAGGCGAAGACGGTGCTCTGGGCGGCGGGGGTGAAGGCGTCGCCAATAGGTGAGTTGCTCGGTGTCGAAACAGATCGCGCGGGCCGTGTGATCGTGCGCGAGACGTGTCAACTGCCGGGACGGGACGAGGTGTTCGTGATCGGCGACATGGCGGCGTTTCCGGCCGGAGAGGGCAAGACACTGCCCGGAGTCGCGCCCGTGGCGATTCAGCAGGGCGGCTACGTGGCCGCGGCGATCTTGAAACAGGGACCGCTAGCCCCGTTCCGCTACGTGAATAAAGGTAACATGGCGACGATCGGACGCGCGGCGGCGATCGCCGATTTTGGGAGTTTCCAGCTGACCGGGCTGGTGGCGTGGCTATTCTGGCTGTTCGTTCACATCCTATTCCTGATCGGTTTCCGCAACCGCCTAATGGTGATGCTGCACTGGGCGTTTCAGTATTTCACGTTCAATCGAGGAGCGCGCCTGATTGCGGCGCAGGGTGCCGCGCCGCCGTCGGCCAACTTGAGGGATCAATCCAACGGAGAGTAAGGTTCGGCGAGTTGGCAGGCGCGCTTCTGACCGGAAGCGACAATGTGTCCGAGGAACTTGAGTTTGTTATTGATGAGGAGGTTGATTGGTTTGTCGACCGCATAGTCGAGCACGAGGGTATCGCCCTTGCCGAGATTGAGCAGGTCTTCCAATTTCAGCGTTGGGCCTTGCAGTCGGGCGTCGATGGCGAGCTTTGCGGGCCGAAGGAGGCGGAAGACTCGGTTTTGCTCGACCTCGGACGCTTCGGCGCGGCGGTTGGTCCAGCCCTGATCGAACTTCTGCCGCAGCATCTTGATCACGATCGAAGGGATGCCGAGATTCATCATTCCGGCGCTCTCGCCGATCCGAATTTCGAGGCTGATAGCGACCACCGCTTCGTTGGGCGCAAGGAACTGGAGCAGCGACGGCTCGGTCTCGTGTCTCTCGATCGAATAGGCGATGTTGGTGACTTGCCGCCAGGAGTCTTTTAGGTCGTGCAGAATGATGCGGTAGACGGCTTCGAGAATACTCTGCTCGATCTCGGTGATTTCACGGTTGACCTTGGTGCCAACTGGCTTGCCGACACCGCCGAGCAACATTTCGAGGATAGGAAAAACGAGCGACGGATTGATTTCCAGAACCGCGTTGCCATCGAACGGCCGCATACCCAGGGCGACAATGCAGGTGGGAGTGGGCAAACATTGCGTGAATTCGAGGAAGGATAACTGTTCCACCGAAACGAGGTTGACCATGACATAGGCGCGCAGATAGGCCGAAAGACTGGAGGCCAAACTACGCGCGAAGTTTTCGCGCAGAAGGTGGATGGCGCGGAGTTGGTCTTTCGCGATGCGGTCGGGGCGGCGGAAGTCGTACGGTTGCGCCCGTTTGGCAGGGTCGTCTTCGTTCCGCGTGTCTTGCAGCCGGCGGAATACACTGTCAATTTCTTCCTGGGAAAGGACACGTTCTGCCATATAACTTCCATCGGCCGGCCAAGGCTGAGAGAATAGTTCAATAAGTGACAATTCAGCGTACAACCCTAGGTAGATCGGAGTTTTCCTGGTAGGAATGATCCGAGGCGTAATCTTTGACATGGACGGAGTTCTAATCGACTCCAATCCGCTGCACGAGCAGGCGTGGGTCGAGTACCTAACCCGGCTCGGCATTCCGCATGACGGCCTCGATACATGGATGGCTGGGAAACGGAATGACTTCATTATGCGGCGTTTGCTCGGGCCAGACGCGTCCGAGGAAGAGGTGTTCGCACACGGCGCGGCCAAAGAGGCGCTGTACCGGTCGAAGATGCGTCCGGTACTGGAACGACATCTGACACGAGGTCTGCGGGAATTTCTAGGCCGAGTCGCGAAACTTCCGGTCGGGCTCGGTACAAACGCCGAACCCGCGAACGTCGAATTTCTATTGCGCGAAGCGAAACTGGAGAACCACTTCCGCGCCATCGTCGATGGGCATCAGGTGGAGCGTCCGAAGCCCGCGACGGATATCTACCTGCGCGTGGCGGAACGACTGGCCGTCCACCCGGCCGAGTGCGTCATCTTCGAAGACTCGCCGTCCGGAATCGCGGCGGCCCGCGCGGCGGGTGCGCGCGTGGTTGGCGTGAGCCAACGAGGTGGGGCGCTCGACGGAACGGAGTTGACGATCTCGCACTTCGCCGATCCGGCGCTGGAACAATGGTGGCGGCGCGAGCAACCCGCAAATGGCCGCGCGCATCTGTAACATCAGAAGAGAACCCATGCGAACCGCTGTCTTACTCCTTGCCGCCATCGCCGCGCTTTCAGCGCAGCAGAAGTACGCCGGCCCTCGGCCGGAGAAGCCGGACCTGCCGTATCTATTGCACGCCACCAGTCTCGTTCCCACCGACGCGGCCGAGGCCAAAGAGGAGAAACGGAAAGAGGGAACTGCGTTCGTCACAGCCGGCGCAGCGGCGAAGGCAAGGACCCCGCTGGCCGAACCGATCTTTCTGCTCGAATCGAAAACGATCATGCCGGACAAGCTGACGATGTACAAACTCGAGGTAAAAAACGGCGCGCGCGAAGTGTTCTTCTTCGACAACCCGAAGAAGCGTAAGGACTCGACCAAGCCGATCCGCATCAGCGCCAAGAAACTCGACACGGGGCTTTACCGCATCGAACCCACCGAGCCGCTAGTCAACGGCGAGTACGTCTTAACGCCGTCGGATTCGAATACGGTGTTCGCGTTCACGATCTACTAGCGGCTGGCTGGTACAATCACCAGTATGTTTAATGGTTTAGAGCACACGGCGATCGCATCGCCCGACCCCAAGCGTCTCGCCGAATGGTATCGCGACAATCTTGAGTTTCATATCAACTTCGAGTACTCGGGCAACTACTTTGTCCGCGGCCGGAACGGTTCGATGATCGAGATCATCCCGTC
>Ga0194128_10007111_pt1 | contig 14779 bp, 14 predicted proteins | sample TA2KigCa65mmetaG_FD_148650 | JGI IMG/M metagenome (GOLD analysis project Ga0194128, IMG submission 148650) | Freshwater microbial communities from Lake Tanganyika, Tanzania - TA2015037 Kigoma Deep Cast 65m | ecosystem: Environmental > Aquatic > Freshwater > Lake | place: Tanzania: Lake...
CGGCGCGCTGAGCCCGCAGCCGGGGCGCACGCGCACGACCGCGGTGAGCGCGCCCGGCCAGAAGCGCATGACGCGGTCGAGCGCGCGCGGGTCGGCGAGGTAGCCGGCGACGACCGCGGCGCTGTCGAAGAGCAGCGCCACCGGCTGGTCCTCGCCGCGGCCCTTGAGGTGCGCGAGCGCGCGCACGGCGTCGGCGCGCGTGGCGAGCGCCGCCACGCCGTAGGCGGTGTCGGTCGGGATCGCCGCGACGCCGCCCGCGAGCAGCTTGCGCACGACCGCGTCGGCTCGCTCGGGCGGGACGATCGGCATCAGCGCGCGTGCGAACGCGCGTAGTGCTGCGCGAGCACGTCCGCGCCGAAGTCGCCTTCGGGGTCGCGCCAGACGCTGTGGATGTGGTTCACGTGGTCCTGCGTGTTGTCGTACTCGACGAGGAAGCGCGGGCCGTGCAGCCGGTAGTAGTGCGGCTCGCCGCGCTCGAGCCCGCCGGCCCACGCGAAGTGGATCTCGGCGAGCGCCTGCCCGGTGAGGCGCCGCGTCTCCTCGGCCGCGACGTCGTCGGGCATGCGTTCCGTGTAGCGGCGGATGAGCGAGGCGAGGATCGCGCGCTGCGCGGCGGTCATCTCGCTCGCGGGGAGCCCCGCGGGCCGAGGGCGCAGCCGCACGGCCAGGTCGTCATCGGCGGTGAGGCCGAGCCGCTGGCGCTCGCGTCGCATCCCCTCGAGCCGGGCGGGCGAATCCTCGAAGCCCATCATCCGCCACGCCGGCGCCGGCTCCATCCCGTCGACGATGCGCGGGGCGTTCTGCGTCACGATGTCCTGCGGCGCGTGTGCCGCGATCACGGCGCGGGCGCGGCGTTCGCCGTCGAGCGCACGCACGAGCTCGCGGCCGAGGTCCTCCTCGCCGGCGAGCGGGCGCAGCACGTTCCCGCCGTGCAGTTCGAGGTCTGCGGGGTGCGATCCGAAGAACGTCGGCGTCGGTGAGACGACGCGGCCCCGCGCGATCGTGTACTGCAGGCAGACGTGGTGGCCGCCGAAGCGCCAGCCCCACGGCGCCTCGCCTCCGGGCTCTCCGAAGATGGTGACGAAGTACAGCTCGGGGTCGCGGAAGCGGCTGCGGTCGTCGCGCCCGGGGTACGGCCGCTCGAGCCAGCCCTCGCGCGCGTCGAGCGCGTGCTCGATCCCCATGATCGCGGTCGCCGTGTTGAACGCCGGCCGGCTGAGCCCGCTCGCGACGAGCTGCATCGCGCGCTGCCACTGCGGCGGGTCCATCTCGGAGATGGGGAGCCCGCCGCGCTCGTTCGGCGTGTAGAAGAAGCGCCGCCGCTCCGCCTCGTCGTCGAAGGCGAGCTGCGCCTTCGCGCGCTGATCGCGGCCGAGCGACTCGAGCCAGCCCGTCGCCGCCGCCGTCATCACCTCGACCGTCGCCGGCGTCGCAGTCACGCGTCGTCTCCTCCGTCGCTCGGCGCGATCGCGCGTCGGTTCGCGTTGACCGCCACTATAGCCACCGATACGATTCGCCCCTAGCAGCACTCCTCTCCCCCGTAGGCGACGCGATGGTCGACTCGGCCGACGTCCTCCCCCCCGCGGGCAGGGCTCCAGTGGAGGCTTCCCGCGCCCCCGAGGCGGAAGCGGCGCGCGTACGGACCTCCGGCGACAGCGAGGTCGCGACCTACCTCGAGATCGCGGAGCGCCGCGAGCCCGGCCAGTTCCTGACCCCCGCCCCCAACGCCCCGGAGGCCGTCGTCGTGCTCGACTACGGCTCGCAGTTCTCGATGCTGATCGCGCGCCGCATCCGCGAGGCGAGCGTCTACTCGGAGCTCATCCCCTGGGACGCACCGGCGAGCGCGCTCAACCACCTCCAGGTGCGGGCGTTCGTGCTCTCCGGCGGCCCCGCCTCCGTCTACGAGCCGGGCGCGCCCACGCTGCCGCCCTACGTCGTCAACTCCGGCCTGCCGGTGCTCGGCATCTGCTACGGCATGCAGCTGCTCGCGCACGCGCTCGGCGGGCGGGTCGACCCCTCGAGCCACCGCGAGTACGGCCACGCGGTGCTCACGGTCTCGGAGCAGGCGAACCCGCTCTTCCGCGACCTCCCCGCCTCCATGCCCGTCTGGATGTCGCACGGGGACCGCATCACCGCGCTGCCGCCGGGGTTCCGCGCCGTGGCGCAGTCGCAGAACGCGCCGGTCGCGGTGATGTCCGACGACGCGGGCCACCTCGGCATCCAGTTCCACCCCGAGGTCGTGCACACCCCGCAGGGCGACCGGCTCATCCGCAACTTCCTCTTCGAGGTGGCGGGCTGCGAGCCGAGCTGGACCGCGAGCAACTTCATCGAGGAGTCGGTCGAGGGGATCCGGCGCAGCGTCGGCGACGGCCAGGTGATCTGCGCGCTCTCCGGCGGCGTCGACTCCGCGGTCGCGGCCGCGCTCGTGCACCGCGCGGTCGGCGATCAGCTCACGTGCATCTTCGTCGACAATGGGCTGCTCCGGCACGAGGAGCCCGAGCGCGTCGTGCGCACCTTCCGCGGCCACATGTCGATGAACCTGCGCCACGTCGACGCTGCGGACCGCTTCCTGCGCGAGCTGGCCGAGGTGACGAACCCGGAGACGAAGCGCATCCGCATCGGCGAGGCCTTCATCCGCGTCTTCGAGGAGGAGGCGAAGTCGCTCGGCCAGGTCGACTTCATCGCGCAGGGGACGACCTACCCGGACGTGATCGAATCGGCCTCCACGGGCAACAACGCCGCCGCGAAGATCAAGACCCACCACAACGTGGGCGGGCTGCCGAAGGACATGCGGCTCACGCTGATCGAGCCGCTGCGCAACCTCTTCAAGGACGAGGTGCGTCGCGTGGGCAAGGAGCTCGGGCTCCCCGACGAGATGGTCTACCGACAGCCCTTCCCGGGGCCGGGGCTCGCGATCCGCGTGATCGGCGAGGTGACGCGCGACAAGCTCGACATCCTGCGCCGCGCCGACTGGATCGTGATGGACGAGATCAAGAAGGCGAACGTCTACTACGACCTCTGGCAGTCGTTCGCCGTCCTCACGGACACGAAGACCGTAGGCGTGCAGGGCGACTTCCGCACGTACGGCTCCTGCGTCGCGCTGCGCTTCGTGACCGCGCAGGACGCGATGACCGCCGACTGGGCGCGGCTCCCGTACGATCTGCTCGCGACGATCTCGAGCCGCATCGTGAACGAGGTGCCGGAGGTGAACCGCGTGGTGTACGACATCACCTCGAAGCCGCCGGGCACGATCGAGTGGGAGTGAGCGCGTGAGCCCGCTCAACGTGCTGCTGCTCGGCGGCGGCGGCCGCGAGCATGCGATGGCGTGGAAGCTCGCGCAGTCCCCGGAGCTCGCGAAGCTCTGGATCGCCCCCGGGAACGCGGGGACCGCGGCCTTCGGCGAGAACGTGCCGGTGGGCCCCTCGAACCTCGAGGCCGTCTCCTCGCTCGCCGCGCGCATCCACGCCGACCTCGTGGTCGTCGGGCCTGAAGACCCGCTTGCGGCCGGGGTGGCCGACCGTCTGGCCGCCGAGGGGATCCGCGTCTTCGGCCCGAGCGCGGCGGCCGCGGAGATCGAGTCCTCGAAGGCCTTCGCGAAGCGGCTCATGGAGCGGGTGGGGATCGCGACCGCCGCCTCCGCCGTGTTCGACGATCCGGAGGAGGCGAAGGCCTACGTGCGCGCGGCGCCCCACCGGGTCGTCGTGAAGGCCGACGGATTGGCGGCGGGCAAGGGCGTGACCGTCTGCGACGACGTCGCGCAGGCCGAGGCGGCGATCGACGCCGCGATGACCGCGCGCACGTTCGGCGACGCCGGCGAGCGCGTCGTGATCGAGGAGCGCATGCGCGGCCGCGAGACCTCCGCGCACGCCTTCACCGACGGCTTCACCGTGCGGCACATGCCGTTCTCCTGCGATCACAAGCCGGTCTTCGACGGCGATCGCGGGCCGAACACCGGGGGGATGGGCGCCTACTCGCCGCCGCTCTGGCTGAGCGAGCAGACCGCCACGCGCATCCGCATCCAGGTTACCGAGCGCGCCGTGCGCGCGATGGCCGCGGCCGGCCGCCCGTACCGCGGCGTGCTCTACCCCGGGATGATGATCACCGAGGAAGGCCCGCGCGTGGTCGAGTTCAACTGCCGGCTCGGCGACCCCGAGACCGAGGTGCTGCTCCCGAAGCTGCGGACCGACTTCCTGCAGATCTGCCTCGCGGTCGCCGAGGGGCGGCTGCACGCGGTGCCGGTCGAGTGGGACCCCGGCGTCACGGTCGGGGTGATGATGGCCTCCGGCGGCTATCCCGGCCGCTACGAGACCGGCGTGCCGATCGAGGGCGGCGACGACGTCGACCCGGACGTCCAGGTCTTCATCGCCGGCGCGACGCTCGACCAGCGCAAGCGGCTCGTCACCTCGGGCGGGCGCGTGCTCTGCGTGGTCGCGCGCGGCGCGAGCATCGAGGAGGCGCGGGAGCGCGCGTACGACAACGTACGGCGCATCCGCTTCGAGGGCGCGCACTATCGCAGCGACATCGGCGCCCGCGCCGCGGAGCCCCTCGCGGCCACGCCGTGACCGCCCCGTGACCGCCGAGGTGCGCTGCCCGATGCGCGAGTGCCGGCGGCGCGTCGACCTCGACGCGCTGCCCCGCTTCCCCGAGCAGCCGCGCGACCCGCCGTGCCTGCACTTCATCGCCGGCTGGGGCCCGGGCCGCGCGCCGATGGCGGAGGCAGTCTTCTTCGCGCTCGGCGCGAACCGCGAGTTCGTGATCCGCAACGTGCGCCCGCCCGAGATCCCGGCGGAGTGGATCGAGCCGGTCCGCGCCAAGCTCGAGGCGGCCGCCCGCCACTTCGCGCACGCGGTCGACTGCGCCGTCGACGCCGGCTGCGGCGCGCTCTTCGGCGACCTCCACGAGCGCAACCACGTCGCGCGGAACTTCGCGACGCTGATCCTCGGGCCCGACCCGATGGCGACGCGGTAGAGTCGGCCGGGGAGCCGCCCATGCCACGCGATGTGAACCCGCGCACCCGTCGCTACTCCGAGACGAAGCCCGTCGAGCAGTTCCCGGGGGTCGTCCGGCGCACCTTCGTCTCGGGCGCGAACCTCACGCTCGTCGAGATCACGCTCTCCCCGGGGGCCGAGGTGCCGGCGCACACTCACCCACACGAGCAGGCGGGCACCGTGGACGCGGGGCGGATCCTCCTGCGCATGGGCGACCGCGATCACGAGCTCGGCCCGGGCGACTCGTACCTCATTCCGGGCGGCCTCGCCCACTACGTGCGCGCGCACGACGCGGCACGGCTCGTTGAGGTCTTCTCGCCCGTGCGCGAGGAGTTCGCGAACGACTAGCGCCCCTCCAGATTGCCCGGCCCCGGGGCCGCCGGTAGACTCCCTCCGTGAGACGCCCACCACGCGCCCTCCCCGCCGGAACGACGGCCGCGAGGCCCGGGCAGGCCCCGTGATCACTCGCTACGCGCTGCCCGAGATGACCGCCGTCTGGTCGGACGAGCGGAAGTTCGAGACCTGGCTCCGCGTCGAGATCGCGGTCGTCGAGGCCTGGGCCGAGGCCGGCGTCGTCCCCCGCGCCGACGCGGAGACGATCGCGCGGGACGCGCGCGTCCGCGTGCCCGACGTCATGCGCTACATCGACGAAACCCACCACGACGTGACGGCGTTTCTACGCTCGGTGGCCGACTCGCTCGGCCCGGAGTCGCGCTGGGTGCACTACGGCCTCACGAGCAACGACGTCTGGGACACCGCCACCTGCCTCCAGCTCGTCGACGCCGCCGACCTGCTCGCGGCGCAGGTCGCAAAGCTGCGCGACGTCGTGATCCGGCGCGCGCTCGAGCACCGCGAGACGATCTGCATCGGGCGCACGCACGGCGTGCACGCCGAGCCGACGACCTTCGGGATGAAGCTCCTGATCTGGGTCGACGAGCTGCGCCGCCACCAGGAGCGGCTCGCGCTCGCGCGCGATCACGTCGCGGTCGGCCAGATGTCGGGCCCGGTCGGCACGCACGCGACGGTGCCGCCGGCGGTCGAGGAGTCGGCGTGCCGGCGGCTCGGGCTCGCGGTGGCGCCGGTGACGACCCAGATCATCCAGCGCGACCGCCACGCGCACTTCGTCGCGGTGCTCGCCGGCATCGGCGCCTCGCTCGAGAAGTTCGCGACCGAGATCCGCGGGCTGCAGCGCACCGAGATCCTCGAGGCCGAGGAGCCGTTCGCCGAGGGCGCGCAGACCGGCTCCTCGTCGATGCCGCACAAGCGCAACCCCGAGCTGTGCGAGCGCGTCTGCGGGCTCGCACGCACGCTGCGCGGCTATGCGACGACCGGGCTCGAGAACGTCGCGCTCTGGCACGAGCGCGACATCTCGCACTCCGGCGCCGAGCGCATCGTGCTGCCGGACGCGACGGGGCTGCTTGCCTACATGCTGCACATCTTCACCGGGGTGATGGACGGGCTCGTCGTCTACCCGGAGCGCATGGAGCGCAACCTCCAGCGCACGCAGGGGCTCATCTTCTCGTCGAAGGTGCTGCTCGCGCTGATCGAGGCGGGGATGGGCCGTGAGGCCGCGTACAAGATCGTGCAGCGCAACTCGATGCGCGCCTGGGCGGAGGAGGTCCCGCTGCGCGAGCTGCTCGCCGCGGATCCCGAGGTGCGCGAGCGGCTCAGCGATGCGCAGCTCGATGCGCTCTTCGACGCGCGCGCCTTCCTCGCGCACGTCGACGAGTCGTACCGACGGCTCGGGCTGCTCCCCGCATGATGCCGAGCGCCACCGGCGTGCTGATGACGACGGCCCTTCCGCGCCTCCAGCGGCTGCACACCGGCAAGGTCCGCGACGTCTACGCGCTCCCGGGCGACCGCCTGCTGCTCGTCGCCACCGACCGCGCCTCGGCCTTCGACGTCGTGCTCCCCACCGGCATCCCGCGCAAGGGCGAGGTGCTCACGCGCCTCTCCGCGTTCTGGTACGAGCGCACGAAGGAAGTCGTGCCGAACGCGTTCATCGCCGTGCTCGACGCGGAGAACGCCGCCGAGTTCGGCGTCGACGACGCGGCGTACTACGGGCGCTCGATGGTGATGCGCCGCGCCGACCCCGTGAAGGTCGAGTGCGTGGTGCGCGGCTACCTCGCGGGCTCCGGGTGGAGCGAGTACGAGCGCAGCGGACGCGTCTGCGGCATCGCGCTCCCCGCCGGGATCCAGAAGAGCGGCCGGCTGCTCGAGCCGATCTTCACGCCGACCTCGAAGGCCGAGCCGCCGGCGCACGACGCGCCGATGACCTACGAGGAGGTCGAGGCGATGCTCGGCGCGGACGCCGCGAACGCGCTGCGGCTGCGCTCGCTCGCGCTCTACCGCTACGGCGCGACGGTCGCGCGCGACCGCGGCATCCTGATCGCGGACACGAAGTTCGAGTTCGGCCTGCTCGGGGGCGAGGTCACGCTGATCGACGAGCTGCTCACCCCGGACTCCTCGCGCTTCTGGCCGGCCGACGGCTACGAGCCGGGGCGCGACCAGCCGTCGTTCGACAAGCAGCCGCTGCGCGACTGGCTCGACGCGCTCGACTGGGACAAGCGCCCGCCCGGCCCCGCGCTCCCCGAGGCGATCGTGCGCGCGATGAGCGAGCGCTACCTCGAGGCGTACCGGCGGCTCACCGGCACGCCGCTCCCCGGGTAGCGCGCCCCCGCCCGCGACCACGACCGAAAGGACCCCGATGGCCTCGTTCCACGCCCGCATCAACGTCATGCTCAAGCCGCTCGTGAACGACCCGCAGGGACTCGCGGTGCGCGACGGGCTGCTCCAGCTCGGCTTCAGCGGCGTGAGCGCGGTGCGCGTGGGGAAGCGCATCGAGGTCACGCTCGACGCCGCCGACCGCGCGCGCGCCGAGACCGCGGTGCGCGAGATGTGCGAGAAGCTGCTCGCGAACCCTGTGATCGAATCGTTCGAGTACGAGCTCCGCGAGCAGACGCCGGCGCAGGCGTAGCGCGCAACGCAGGGCACCGCCGCCCCCGGACCGCGCCCCGGTCGCGTGGTACGGTCGGGGACGATGACCGAGCAGATCGTCGAGCTGATCCACTGCTGAGGGAGCGCCACCGCGGGCGTCGCCCGCGCCCGACCGCACCCCGAGAAGCCGCGCACCTACCTGCTCACGCCGAACGACCCCGGTCCGCACTGGACGCTCGAGGGGCGGCACCTCTTCCGCTTCGCCGACGGCGGCGAGCGCTGGATGCGCGTGACCGCGGTGCCGGGTGAGCCCGCGCTCGAGGTGAGTGCCGACTGAGCGCCGACTGAGTCCCAACCGCACCTCGTGCGCGCCACGACCATGCTCCGTTCGCGCCGGCGGCCGGCCCCGGGCCCGCTGCCGCCCGCGTCAGCCGCCCGGGGCACGCGCGTCCAGCGGCGGCGGTCGCACCTCGCCGCGCAGCGTGCGCAGCACGAGGTCGTGGAGCACGCCGTTCGTCGCCACGCAGTGCCCCGCCTCGACCGTCACCCGGCCGTCGACGTCCGTGAGGCGGCCGCCCGCCTCCTCGACGATCACGAGCATCGCGGCGATGTCCCACGGGCTGATCTCGGGCTCGAGCATCGCCTCCGCGGAGCCCTCGGCGACGAGGCAGTAGCCCCAGAAGTCGCCGAACCCGCGCGTGCGCCAGGCGGCGCGCATCAGCGCGTCGGCGGAGGCGCCCCAGCGCTCGAACAGCAGCCGGTACGAGCCCCAGACGATCTGCGCGCGGTCGAGCGCGTCGATGGCGGAGGCGCGGATGCGCTCGCCGGCGTGGCCGCGCGCGGGGAGCGCGCCGCGGTAGGCGCCGAGCCCCCGCCCCGCCCACCAGCGCGTGCCGAGCGCCGGCGCTGAGGCGACACCGACCTCGAACGCGCCGTCGCGCTCGAAGGCGATCAGCGTCCCCCAGACCGGGATGCCGCGCGCGAAGCTGTGCGTGCCGTCCACCGGATCGAGCAGCCAGCGCGCGGCGCCGGCGGCGCCGGGGCTGAACCCCTGCTCCTCGCCGAGAATCGCGTGATCGGGGAAGCGCCCGAGGATGCGCTCGCGTAGGTACGCCTCGGTCTCGCGGTCGGCGCGCGTGACGAGCGAGCCGTCGGCCTTCGCCTCCACCCGCGCGTCACCGCGGAAGTACGGCATCGTGAGGTGATCGGCCTCGTCGGCGAGGTCGAGCGCGAACGAGAGCATCTCGGCGGTCGTGGGCTGGCTCATCGCGGGCTGAGTCTACGGGAGCCGCGGCGCCGAGGCCGCGCGCGCGCGGGTGGCCGAGGGGCCGGTGCTAGACCGCGCGACCCGCGGGCGGGAGCACGCCTACCTCATCCTCGCGCCAGCCGCCCCCGGCACCGGGCCAGCGGCGTCTGGTTCGACGTCGAGGACGTCGACGCCGCGCACGCGCGGCGTCGCGCGGAGGGCTTCGAGTTCAACGAGGAGCCGTTCGACATCCCGCCGGGGCGCCTCGTTACGCTGAACGACCCCGACCGCAACATCGTCGGGCTCATCGACCACACCAGGGGCGGGATGCCGGGCATGGCATGGCGTCACGCGGGCGACGCGTCGCCGCACAGGCCCGCGCGGCTCGCGATCGCGCTACCGCGCCACCGCGCGCGCCCGCCCGGCGACGAGCTCGCCGACCGCCGCGATCGCCGCGCGCACCCCGAGCACCTGCGTCGCGAGCGCGATCGAGGGCGTCCCCACCCGCTTCCCGGCCGCCTGCTCCGGCAGGTACGGCACGTGGATGAAGCCGCTCGGCAGGTCGCGGCCCGTCGTCGCGAGGTGGTGCTGCACGACGTAGAGCGCCTCGTTGCAGATGTAGGCGCCCGCGCTGTTCGAGACGACCGCAGGCGCCCCGGCGGCGGCGATGCGCGCCGCGATCTCGGCGACCGGCAGCCGCGCGAAGTAGGCGGCGGCGCCGGCCTCGACGAGTGCCTGCTCGCGCGGGCCGGCGACCTCGTCCGGCAGCTCCTCGCCCCGATCGATCAACAGGTTGATCCCGACGCGCTCCACCGAGAGGTGCGTGCGACCCCCCGCCTGGCCGAGCCCGAGCCACGCGTCCAGCCCCGGCTCGTCGAGCGCCGGCAGCAGGCGCTCGAACGCGACGCGGACGCGCACCGGGAGGATCAGCGGGACCACCTCGACGCCCGCCGGCGAATCGGCGGCCACGGCGCGCACGATCTCGCCGGAGGGGTTGATCCGCTCGCCGCCGAAGGGCTCGAAGCCGGTGAGGAGCAGGCGCACGGGCAGTCCTCCGTCCGGAGGATACCCGCGCGAGCGCCCGGCCCCACTGCGCCGTTATGTCGTCACCGTGCCCTTCGTCGACGGCACCGCCCCGCCCAGCCGCGCGTCGGTCGCCGTCGCCGCGTCGAGCGCGCGCCCGAGCGACTTCATCGCCGCCTCCGCGATGTGGTGGTCGTTCGCCCCCGCCAGCTGGCGCACGTGCAGCGTGATCCGCGCCGCGGTCGCGAACGACCGCAGCACGTGCGGCACCATCTCCGTCGGCGCTTCGCCGATGCGCTCGCCGACGAAGTCGAAGGCCGTGGCGGCGAAGGGCCGCCCCGAGATGTCGATCGCCGTGTGCACGAGCGCCTCGTCGAGCGGTACGGTCGCCTCGCCCATCCGCACGATCCCGCCGCGGTCGCCGAGCGCCTCGTCGAACGCCTGCCCGAGCACGAGCGCGACGTCCTCCATCGTGTGGTGCGCGTCGACGTGCAGGTCGCCCGTCGCCTCCACGCGCAGGTCGAACCGCCCGTGCCGCGCGAACGCCGTGAGCATGTGGTCGAGGAAGCCGACCCCGGTGCTCACCTCCGCGCGGCCGGTGCCGTCGACGACCAGCTCGACGTGCACGCGCGTCTCCGCGGTCTCGCGGTGCACGGTCGCGCGGCGGGGCTGGGGTTGCGTCATGCGGGGCTCCCGTTCACCGTCATCCGCCGGCGGCGCCGAGCTCGCGCTCGACCTCGGCGAAGACCTCGAGGACGCGGTCGTTCTGCTCCGGCGTGCCCATCGACATGCGGATGTGATCGCGCAGCCGCGGGGTCTCGAAGTAGCGCACGAAGACGCCGCGGCGCCGCAGCGCGTCGCGCACCGCGCGGCCGTCGAAGCGCGTGAGCCGGCAGAGCAGGAAGTTCGCCTCCGACGGCCACGGTGCCACCCAGCCGAGCGCGCGCAGCGCCTTCGCCATCCGCTCGCGCTCGCCGGCGAGCACGCACGCGCGGTCGTCGAGCACGGCCGCGTCCTCGAGCGTCGCGAGCGCGCCCACCTCCGCGGCGATGCTCACGTTGTACGGCTGCTTCGCACGCAGGATGAGGTCGACGATCGCCGGCGCCATCACCCCGTAGCCGACGCGCAGCCCCGCGAGCCCGCCCCACTTGCTGAACGTGCGCATCACGGCGAGCGCCGGCTCCGTCGCGGCACGCCTTGCGAGCGACTCCGCGTGCGCGAACTCGATGTACGCCTCGTCGATCACGACGAGCGCGCCGGTCTCGAGCAGCCGCTCGGCGAGCGCCACCGGCAGCAGCCCGCCCGTCGGGTTGTTCGGCGAGGGGATGAACACCGCGCGCGCGCCCGCGGCAGCGTCCAGCAGCCCCTCCGCGTCGAGGCTCCAGTCCTCCGTGCGCGGGACGTCCACGACCTCGGCGCCGTGCAGCCGGCCGTCGAAGTCGTACATCCCGAAGGTCGGGGTCGCCACCAGGATGCGGTCCCCCGCGTCGACGAAGAGCCGGAAGAGGATCTCGATCAGCTCATCGGACCCCGCGCCCACGACGACGCTCGCGGGATCGACGCCCACGTGGCGGCCGAGCGCCGCGCGCAGCTTGCGCTGCTCGGCGTCGGGGTAGCGGTGCACCGGGTAGTCGCCGCGCAGCGCGGCGAGCGCGCGCGGCGCCGGCCCGTACGGGTTCTCGTTCCCGTCGAGCTTGATCACGTCCTCCGCGCGCACGCCGTAGGCGGCGGCCACGGTCTCCAGGTCCTCGACCCCCTGGTACCCCGGCAGCGCGCGGATCGCCGGCCGCAGCGCCGCCTCCGGGTCGAAGCGCGAGGTCTTCCCGCGGGCCATCAGCGTCCCTCCAGCCGCCGCTCGATGCTGCGCGCGTGCGCGGTGAGCCCCTCGGCGCGCGCGAGGTCCGCCGCGAACGGCCCGAGCCGCCGCAGGTCCGCATCGTCGAGCGCGACCGTCGAGATCACCTTGAGGAAGTCGAGCACCGAGAGCGGGGAGGCGAAGCGCGCCGAGCCGCCCGTCGGCATCACGTGGCTCGGGCCGGCGGTGTAGTCGCCGAGCACCTCGGGCGAGCTCTCGCCGACGAAGACGCCGCCGGCGTTCTGTACCCGGCCGACGAGCGCCCCGGGGTCGCGCGTGAGCAGGCAGAGGTGCTCGGGCGCGAATTCGTTCGCGAGCGCCAGCGCCTCGTCGAGGTCCGCGGCCACCACCGCACCGCCGCGCGCGATCGCCGCGCGCGCCACCTCCGCGCGCTCGAGCCCGTCGAGCTGCCGCTCCACCTCCGCGGCGACCGCGTCGGCGAGTGCGCGGCTCGTCGTGATCAGCACCGGCGTCGCGAGCACGTCGTGCTCCGCCTGCGCGAGCAGGTCCGCCGCGCAGAGGTCCGGCGCCGCGCTCTCGTCCGCGAGCACGAGCGTCTCGGTCGGCCCGTAGATCGCGTCGATCCCCACCTGCCCGAACAGCTGCTGCTTCGCGAGCGTCACGAAGACGCCCCCGGGCCCGAAGATCTTGTCGACGCGCGGGATCGTCTCGGTCCCGAAGGCGAGCGCCGCGAGCGCCTGCGCGCCCGAGGCGCGGAAGACCCGACGGATGCCCGCGGCGCGCGCGGCGACGAGTTTGAGCGGGTTCACGCTCCCGTCCGCCCGCGCAGCCGTCACGCCGATCAGCTCGGGCACCCCGGCGACCGCCCCCGGCACCGCCGTGTGGATCACCGACGACGGCAGCGCCGCCTCGTTCCCCGTCATGTAGATCCCCGCCGAGCGGATCGGCCGCACGACCATCCCCGTGCCGCGCTCGCTGAACGACGTGGGCCCGTGACGCAGCTGCGTGCGGTGGTAGTGGCGCACGCGCTCGGCCGCGAACTCGAGCGCGTCGCGCTGCGCGCGCGGGACCTGGTCGGCCGCGGCCGCGAACTCCTCCGCGCTCACCTCGATCGTGGTGTACGCGGAGCCGTCGAAGCGCTGCGAGAGCCGGGTCACCGCCGCGTCGCCCTCGCGGCGCACCTCCGCGATGATGCGCGCGACGTGCTCGCGCGCGCTCAGCGGCTCGCCCCATAGCTCCTCGATGCTGCGCACGAGCGCCTCGGGCAGCGTCGGCTCGGCGAGCGGCTCGCGCCGCAGCACCTGCGCGCGCCCTTCCGCCGCGCCCTCGACGATGCGCAGCGCGAGCGCGCCCTCCGCGGCCGCCGCGGAGGTCGATGCCTGCGACGACGGCGTCACCGCAGGTACCGCCGGACCCGGTCGTGCATGCGCTCCGCCGCATCCTGCCAGAAGCGGTCGAGGCGCGCGGCGGTGACGTGCGCGAGCGCGTCCCGGACGACCTCCTCCGGGGCCTCGCAGTAGGCATCGATCTCACCCTCCGAGAGCCCCGCTTCGACGAGGTGGCGCGTCATCATGCGGCGGAACCGGCTGTAGTCGGGCGCCTGCGCCGCGACGTCCGCGGCGACCGCGCGCCACTGCACGAGGTGCTCGTCGGCGATGAACGGGATGTGCTCCGGCGGCGAGCACGCCATCAGCGCGGTGCACACCTCGTCCATCGCCCGGCGGTCCTCGCGGTCGAGCCGGTCGAGCTCGTACTGCAGCACGCGGTCGAGCACGTTGCGGCGCGGGTCGTCGCCGATTGGCGAGAGCTGGCCGAAATCCCGCCGGTAGACCTCCTCGATGTAGCACTCGTCGAGCACGAGGTGCGTGATGTACCCGGCGATGAACGCCGTCGTCGCCGCGTCGAGCCCTGCCGGCTGCGCCAGCCCGGGGTGCTCCTGGAACATGCGCGCCACGGAGTCCTGCTGCCCGTACCCGTCGAGCTCGTAGAAGTGGGTAATCCGGCGGTCGAGTCGCGTGATCACGCGGACGTCCGGTGCCGTCGCGCCGAAGTAGTACGAGCCGCGGTCGGCGTCGATCTCCGGGAGCCGGAGGCGCTCGGCGACCTGGCGCGCGCGTGCGAGGTGCGAGCCGAGGGACGGCACCGCGCTCCCCTCCCCTACGCCTCGGCCCGGGCGGCGGCGCGGAGGCGCTCGACGAACTCATCGCGGAGCGCGCCGCAGCGCCCCGGCGGTCGCTCCGGCGCGCCGATCGCGCAGTTCGTCGACTCCATGATCACGTCGATCATACGCAGGCGGTTCACGCGGAGCGTCGTGCCGGTCTCGGTGCCCTCGACCAGGATCTCGGCGTCCTCCGGGACGAAGCCCTCGGAGGCGCCGGCGATCGGGATCACGCGGTAGCGGCCGAGGTGCCGGTCGCGCGCGTAGCCGTCGGCGAGCGAGGCGTACTCCGAGGCGAGCCGGATCGGGCGCCGCGGGTCGTCCCGCCGCCAGAACGCCACCGCCTCGTGGATCGTCTCCGCGGGGAGGTCCTCGCTCACGACCGCGCCGAGGCGGTAGCGCGACCGCCCGAGGTCGCAGAGCTCGACGACCGGCGCGGAGGGGAAGGTGGCGAGCTGCGCGGCGAGCCAGTCGCGGCCGGTGAGCGCGAGGTCGAAGCGGCCGAGCGCGACGGCGCGCGGCATGTCCTGCGGCCGCAGCACCTTCACCTCGACGTCGTCGCGGTCGGCGGTGGGGCGCCGGAGCGCGCGCTCACCGTCGTAGCCGGCGAA
>Ga0194128_10007121_pt1 | contig 14763 bp, 13 predicted proteins | sample TA2KigCa65mmetaG_FD_148650 | JGI IMG/M metagenome (GOLD analysis project Ga0194128, IMG submission 148650) | Freshwater microbial communities from Lake Tanganyika, Tanzania - TA2015037 Kigoma Deep Cast 65m | ecosystem: Environmental > Aquatic > Freshwater > Lake | place: Tanzania: Lake...
CCAACCGGGACCGCGAATGGGTGACCGCGCACCCGATCCCCGGGACGCTCGTCATCAATTCCGGCGACCTGCTCGGGCGCTGGACCAACGACACGTTCCGTTCGACGCCGCACCGCGTCGTGAACTCGTCCGGGCGGGAGCGGCTGTCGATCGCGGTCTTCGTCGACCCCGAACACGACACGCCAATCGTGCCGGTGACCGCACCCGGGGTGGCAGCCAAGTATCCGCCGGTCAGCTGCGGCGAATACATCCTCGGCCGCTTCGACAAGTCGTTCGCATACCGGCAGTAAGGCGATGGCCAACGCGCCGCAGGAAACCGTGCTGCTCAGACCCGGCAAACTCGACCTCGCCTCGCTCAGGCAGCTCGCCGGGTCGCCGGCGCCGGTTAGGCTGGCCGACGGCTGCTGGGCGGCGGTCGAGGCCAGTGCCCGCGCACTGGAACGCTATGCCGACTCGCCGCTCTACGGCCGAGCCCGAGCTCGAGCCCCCGGGCACGTACGCCGGGTTGAAGGTGTTGCCGGGAACGCCGTAGGGCGAGCGCACCCCCACCAGCCCGGCGGCGAACTGGTCTAGGTTGGTCTTGCCCAAGAGGATCGCGCCCGCGGCGAGCAGCCGCTCGAGCACCGGCGCGCTCTCCCTCGGCACGTAGCTGAACTGCGGGCAGGCGGCGGTGGTGGGATGCCCGGCGCAGTCGATGTTGTCCTTGATCGCGAAGGGAATGCCGTAGAGCGGCAGGCCCTCCGGGCCGCGGCGCTCGAGCTCGGCGGCGCGCGCCTCGAGCTCGGCCCGCGGCAGGCGGTGGATCCAGACCCGGTCCTCGCCGCGCGCCGCGATGCGCTCCAGGATGCCGGACACGGTCTGCGAGGGCCGCAGCGTCCCGGCCGCGTAGCGCCTTGTCAGCGAGGCAAGATCGAGCGCGTCGGCGCCTTGCAGCACGGCGCAAGCGTACTCTAGTATGCAAGTCTGTGTACATCCATAAGCGGGTCGCCAACCTGTACCGCGACTCGGTGTCGCTGATGCAGCTGTCGGCCGCCCTCGGCAGGCTGCCGGGGGTGGAGCAGGCCTCCGCGGTCATGGCGACGCCGGCCAACCTCGAGCTGCTGCGCGGGGCCCGGTTGCTGGACGGGGCGCCCAGCGCAAGCCCGAACGACCTCCTGATCGCGGTGCGCGGCAAGTCGACGGCCGCGCTCGAGGCGGCGATCGCCGCGGCGATGGAGGAACTGCAGAGGCCGCCGGCGCAGGCCGGCGCGGGCGGGCTGGCAGCGCAGCCGCCGCGCAGCCTGCAAATGGGCCTGGCGCAGGTGCCCGGCGCCAACCTCGCCCTGATCTCGGTGCCCGGCGAGTACGCCGCCGCCGAGGCGATGAAGGCGCTGCGCCTGGGCCTGAACGTCATGCTCTTCAGCGACAACGTGCCGCTCGCGGACGAGGCGGCGCTCAAGCGCTACGCGCGCGGCCGCGGCCTGCTGATGATGGGCCCCGACTGCGGCACCGCGATCATCGACGGAATTCCGCTCGGCTTCGCCAACGCGGTGCGCCGCGGGGCGATCGGCGTGGTCGGCGCCTCGGGCACGGGCACGCAGCAGGTGACGAGCCTCGTGCACCGCCGCGGCGCGGGCATCTCGCAGGCCATCGGCACCGGCGGCCACGACCTGCACCAGGACATCGGCGGCATCACCATGCTGCGCGGCCTCGAGCTGCTTGCGCGCGACCCGCAGACGCGCGTGATCGTCCTGATCTCCAAGCCGCCCTCGCCTCGCGTCGCGAAGGCGGTGCTCGACGCGGCGCGGCGCGCGGGCAAGCCGGTGGTTGTCAACTTCGTCGGCGCCCGCGAGCCCGCGAGCGGCGCCAATCTGCACACGGCGGGCACGCTCGAGGAAGCCGCCCTCGCGGCAGTCGCGCTGACGGCCGGCCGGCGCCCTGCGCGGCCCCCGCGCCCGGGCCGGAAGATCCCGAAGACGAAATTCAGGAAAAACCAGAGGTTCATCCGCGGTCTCTACAGCGGCGGCACCTTCTGCTACGAGGCCTCGTCGCTCCTGGGCGAGGCGTGGTCGAACGCCCCGGTCGATCCGGCGCGCCGGATAAAGGAGGTCTGGAAATCCTCCGGCGACACGCTCCTCGACCTTGGCGACGACGTCTTCACGCGCGGGCGCCCGCACCCGATGATCGATCACCGCCTGCGCAACCAGCGCCTGCTCGCCGAGGCGGCCGACCCGGAAGTCGCGGTGATCCTGTTCGACGTGGTGCTCGGCTACGGCTCGCATCCCGATCCCGCGGCCGAAATGATGCCGGCGCTGCTGGAAGCGCGCAGGAACCGCTCGCTCGTGCTGGTCGGCTCGGTTTGTGGCACCGACGAGGACCCGCAGGGGCTCGCGCGCCAGGAATCGGCGCTGCGCAAGGCGGGCGTGGTGCTCGCCGAGAGCAATGCGCGCGCGGTGAGGCTCGCCGCGGCCATCGCGGGGCGCCGCGCATGAGCGCGCTGTTCGCCAAGCCGCTGTCGGTGCTGAACGTGGGGATCGCCTCGTTCGCCGACGCCATCGAGCGGCGGGGCGGGGCCGCCGTGCGCATCGAGTGGGCGCCGCCGGCGAACGGCGATGCGCGCGCCGGCGCGGCGCTCGCGCGCTTGGTAAACGACGCGAGGGTCGAGGCCGCGAACGCGCAGGCGGCCGAGCGCTACCTCGCCGCCCAGCCGCGCCTCGAGGGCATCGGCGTGGCGCGCGAGGCGCTGCCCGGCATGGGCACCCGCATGATCCTGCACGCGGGGCCGCCGGTGGCCTGGGAGCGCATGTGCGGCCCGATGCAGGGCGCGATCGTCGGCGCCATCCTCTACGAAGGCTGGGCGCGGGACGCCGAGGCGGCGCGCGCCATGGCGAAAGGCGGCGAGATCGCCTTCGAGCCCTGCCACCATCACGGCGCGGTCGGCCCGATGGCCGGGATCATCAGCCCCTCGATGCCGGTCTGGAGGGTGCTCAACCCGGTGCACGGCAACCGCAGCTTCAGCAACCTGAACGAAGGGCTGGGCAAGGTGCTGCGCTTCGGGGCCAACGGGCCTGAGGTGATCGCGCGCCTGAATTGGATGCGGGACACGCTCGCGCCGGCGCTGCAGGCGGCGCTCGGCAAGCTCGGCCCGCTCGAGATCAAGCCGCTGATGGCGCAGGCGCTGCACATGGGCGACGAGGTGCACAACCGCAACGCCGCCGCCTCGTCGCTCCTCATCAAGCGCCTGATGCCGGCGCTGCTCAAGTCGGGCGCGCCGGCCGCCGATGCCGCGGCGGCGGTCGAGTTCATCGCGGGCAACGACCATTTCTTCCTCAACATCTCCATGGCCGCGTGCAAGGCGATGCTCGACGCGGCGCACGGCGTCGCCTCAAGCAGCATGGTCACCGCCATGGCGCGCAACGGCGTGGAGTTCGGCATCCGCGTCTCCGGCACCGGCGAGCGCTGGTTCACCGCGCCGGCGCCGCTGGTGAACGGCCTGTACTTCCCCAATCAGTCAATCAAGGACGCCGCCCCCGACCTCGGCGACAGCGCGATCACCGAGACCGCGGGTGTCGGCGGCTTCGCCATGGCGGCGGCGCCGGCGATCGTCAAGCTCGTCGGCGGCAGCCCCCGGGACGCGCTCGCCAACACGCTCGCGATGACGCACATCACCCTTGTGCGCAACGGCGGCTTCACCCTGCCCGCGCTCGACTTCGCCGGCGCACCGGCGTGTATCGATGCGCGCCGCGTCGTCGATACCGGCATCCTCCCGGTCATCAATACCGGCATCGCCCACAAGGAGGCCGGCGTCGGGCAAATCGGCGCCGGCGTCACGCGCGCCCCGCTCGCCTGCTTTGCCAAGGCGCTTGTCGAGCTGAAGACCTCGTGCCGGTGAACCGGCTCGCCGTTCTGGCGATCGGCGGCAACGTGCTGATCGGCGACCGCCTCCACGAGTCGATCCCGGACCTGTACGAGATGGTGTGCGCGCTCGCCGAGGACATCGGCGGCATGCTGGAGAGCGGCTGGAACGTGGTCGTCACCCAGGGCAACGGGCCGCAGATCGGCTTCATCCTGAGGCGCTCGGAGATCTCGCTCGCCGAGGTGCCACCGGTGCCGATGGACTACGCCGGTGCCGACATCCAGGGCGCGGTCGGCTAGATGTTCGTGAAGGCACTGCGCAACGTGTTCCGGCACTCGGAGGGCCGAATGGCGGAATATCTGGCGGATACAGATCCGGACTCCCCTGAGACCCGCATTAATGCTAGGGGGTTGACAGATGCCTCTTCCGCCACTTGCCCTGTCGCGTAAGTCGGCGCGTGACGCCAACCTCCCTCCCCCTCTGGCCGCTGCTCGCCACGCTGGCCACGCAGACCCTCGCCACCCTCGCGGCCTACACGCTGCCCGCGCTGGCGCCGATGGTCGCCGCCGACCTCGAGGTGAACGGCGCCTGGGTGGGCTACTTCGTCTCGGTGGTCTACGGCGTGGGCATCGGCTCGTCGCTGCTCGCCCCTGGCTTCATCCACCGCCACGGCGCGGTGCGCGCCTGCCAGTTCGTGCTGCTGGCGACCGTGGCGATGCTGCTCATCTGCGCCCAGGGCGATCTGCTGGCGGTGGCGCTGGGCGCGGTGGCCTTGGGCATCGGCTACGGCGCCACCGCGCCCGCGGCCACGCACCTGCTGGTGCCGCGCACGCCGCCGAGGATGATGAACTTCGTCATTTCGCTCCGGCAGATCGGGGTGCCGCTGGGCGGGGTGCTGGGCGCGCTGCTGCTGCCGCCGGTGGCGCTCGCGCTGGGCTGGCAGAACGCGATGCTGGCCCAGATCGCTCCGGTGGTGTTGCTGATCGTCCTTCTGGAAATCGCGCGGCGCAGTTGGGAAGGTTCGCGCCCCGCATCGGGCGCCCCGGCCCCGCTGCTCGCGACCCTGCGGGGCCCCTTCGCGCTGCTGGTGGGAAATGCCGCGCTCGCGCGCCTCACCTTCACCAGCTTCATCTACTCCGGCACGCAGCTGGTGTTCATCGCCTTCATGACGGTGCACCTCACCAGCCGCGCCGGGTTCGACCTGATCGCCGCCGGCCAGGCGCTCGCCGCCTACCAGGTGAGCGGCGTCCTCACCCGGCCGGTGTGGGGCTGGCTCGCCGACCGCGTCATGCCGGCGCGCCGGCTGCTGGTGCTGCAGGGCGTGGTCATGGCAATTGCTGCGGCCCTGGCGGGACAGTTCGCAGCCGACTGGCCGGCATGGCTGATCGTGCTCGTTTGCGTGGCAGCCGGCGCCACCGCGAGCGGCTACACCGGCATCGCCTACGGTGAGTTCGCGCGCCTGGGCGGGGCGCGCCGCACCGAGGCCACCGGCCTGGGATCCTCGTCCATGTTCGCCGGCGTGCTGGTGCTGCCGGCGCTCGCCACCGCGATCGTCACCACGCTGCACGGTTACGCCATCGCCTACGGCGTGGTCGCGGCGCTGGCGGCGATCGGGGCAGCTACGCTATTCTCAAGCTGGAGGGAATGATGAGCGCACCGCTGCCCGTAGTTCGCTTCACGCACCTGGCCGACCTCGCGCGCAAGTCTTCGGCGCGCTTCTCCAGCCAGACGGCGTTCACCACCTGCATGCCCAACGGCATGCACGGCTCGCTCAGCTACACCGAGGTGGACCGGCTCTCGGAGGCCTTCGCCGCCTACCTGCGCGAAACCCTGGGCCTCGCCGCCGGCGCGCGCGTGGCGCTGCAGACGCCCAACTGCCTCGCCTACCCGGTGGTGGCCTTCGGCGTGTTCAAGGCCGGCTGCGTGCTGGTGAACACCAATCCGCTCTACACCCCCTCGGAGATGGAGCACCAGCTGCGCGATTCCGGCGCCGAGGCGCTGGTGATCGTGGACCTGTTCGCCAACAAGCTGCAGGGGATCCTCGCCAACACCAAGGTGCGCACGGTGGTGGTGGCCGAGGTGACGCAGTTCTTCGGCGCGGTGCCGCGCGCGGTGATCCGCGCGGTGATGAAGCTGTGGTACCGGGTGCTGCCGGCGGTCCTGGTGCCGCATGTGCGCCTCGCCCAGGCGCTCGCCGAGGGCGCGGCGGCGCTGGAGGCAAAACCCGGCGCTCTCGCCTCCTACACCCAGGGCCAGGGCCTGGAGGCGCTGGCGGCGCTGCAGTACACCGGCGGCACCACCGGCCTCTCCAAGGGCGCGATGCTGACGCACGGCAACCTGTTGGCCAACCTCGAGCAGGCCTACGCCATGGGCGCCTCGCACATCGAGGAAGGCCGCGAGTGCGTGCTCACAGCCTTGCCCCTGTACCACATCTTCGCGTTCCAGTTCAATTTGCTGTGCTTCTACGCCGTCGGCGCGCGCAACGTGCTGGTACCCAGCCCCCGCCCGGTGCAGAACCTGCAGCGCGCCTTCGACAACTACCCCATCACCTGGGTGAGCGGCGTCAACACGCTGTTCAATGCGCTGCTGAACGAGGAATGGTTCACCGCCTTCCCGCCCAGGCAGCTCAAGGCCGCGGTGGCCGGCGGCGCCGCGCTGCAGGGCGTGGTGGCCCAGCGCTGGCAGCGCGTCACCGGCACCGTGATCGCGGAAGGCTACGGCCTCACCGAGGCTTCGCCCGTGGTGTGCTTCAACCCGATCTCGGGGGTGCGCAAGCCCGATTCCATCGGCATCGCGGTGGCCGGCACCGAGATCCGCCTGGTGGACGACGCCGGCCAGCCGGTCGCCGACGGGCAACCCGGCGAGCTGCTGGTGCGCGGCCCGCAGGTGATGCAGGGCTACTGGCAGCGCCCCGATGAAACCGCGCTGGCGCTGCGCGACGGGTGGCTGCACACCGGCGACGTGGCGGTGGTGGACGCAGACGGTTACTACCGCATCGTGGACCGCAAGAAGGACGTGATCCTGGTCTCGGGCTTCAACGTCTACCCCAACGAGGTCGAGGACGTGATCGCGCGCATGGACGAGGTGCTCGAGGTGGCGGTGATCGGCGTGCCCGACCCGCAGACCGGCGAAGCCGTGCGCGCCTTCATCGTGCCGCAGGGCGCCGGCTGCGACGAGGCCGCGGTGCGCGCCCACTGCAGGAAGTACCTCGCCGACTACAAGGTCCCGAAGAGCGTGAAGCTGCGAACCGAGATGCCCAAGACGCCGATCGGCAAGATCCTGAGGAAGGCGTTGCGGGAGGAACTGCGCGAGGAGGCCCGCTGATGCTCACCGAACTGGAAACAAAGCTGCTCGGGGTGATGATGGTGCTCATCATGCTGGGCATGGGCGCCTCGCTCACCTTCAAGGACTTCCGCATCGCCTTCAGGAAGCCCCAGGGCATCCTGGTGGGCCTGCTGTGCCAGTACGGGGTGATGCCGTTCCTGGGCTACCTGCTCGCGGTGCTGCTGGGCCTGTCGCCGCCGCTCGCCATCGGCCTCATCCTGATGGGCTGCATGCCCGGGGGCACCACCTCGAACATCTTCACCTACTTCAGCAAGGGCGTGCTGGCCCTGTCCATCATGATGACCATCTGCTCCACGCTGGTGGCGGTGGCGGCGGTGCCGGTGCTGCTGGAGATCTACTCCGGCCTGCGCGCGCTGCCCAGCGAGTACAAGGTGCCCGCGGGCAACGTGGCGCAGATCCTGGTGGTGCTGGTGGTGCCCACGGTGATCGGCATGGTGCTGCGCAAGTGGAACCCGAACGTGGGCGCCACCGTCGAGCTGCTGGGCGGGGCGCTGGGCGTGGTGGTGATCCTGTTCCTGATCCTCACCTGGGTGCCTCGCAACCACCGGCTGCTGGCGACCACGCCGGCGGATGTCTACACCGCGGCGATCGGCATCGGCCTGGTGGGCATGCTGCTCGGCTACTGGTTGGCGAGGCTGCTGCGCCAGGACCCGCGGCGCTCGCGCACCATCGCGCTGGAAACGGGCATCCAGAACGGGCCGCTCGGGGTGCTGATCGTGGTGCTCACCTTCTCGGGCGAGATGCAGCAGCAGGTGCTGCTGATCCCGGTGCTGTATTCGCTTTTCATCGTGCTCAGCTCCAGCGCGGTGACGATCTGGTTCCGCGGCATCACCACGCGCGAGGACCTGGCGCGCGACCAGGCGAAAGTGCAGGCGGCGCCGGCCTGAGCAGGCCGCCCGTTCAGGCGGCCTGCATCCAGACGCGGTTGTCGTGGAACGCCGCGCCGCCCACCGGGCCGATCGGGTCCGCGCCGGTGAGCGCGTTGATGCCGATGCCTTCCTCGAACGAGGCGTTCGGCCAGATGCCTTCCACCACCAGCACGCCTTCGCGCAGGCCATCGAACAGCCTGGCATGCACCAGCACCGTGCCGCGCGGGTTGCCCAGCCTCACGCGGGCGCCTTCGGTGACGCCGGCGCGCGCGGCGTCGGACGGATGCACCAGCACCGTCGGCCGCCCTTCGCGTTTCACCGACGAGCGCGTTTCGGTAAAGCTCGAATTGAGGAAATTGCGCGCCGGCGAGGTCGCTAGCCGGAAGGGCAACTCGGCGGTCGGCTTCTCGATCGCCTCGTGGTGATCGGGTAGTGTCGGCAACCCCTCGGCCGGCCCGAAGCCCTGCGGCCTGACCCCCGCCCAGTCGGCCTTGAAGCGGAACTTGCCGTCCGGCCAGGCGAAGCCGTTCAGGTAATGCGCAGCCTCGAACGCCGGCTGCACGTCGAACCACTTCTCGCGCTCCAGCTCCGCGATACCGCGCCAGCCCGAGTTCACCAGGGTCCAATCGATGAGCTCGCGCACGCTCATGTCGAACCCCGGGTGAGTCGCGCCCAAGCGTTTCGCCAGCGCGCAGATCACCTCGTGGTTCGAGCGGCAGCCCTCCGGCGCATCGACCACCCTGGGCCCGAGCATGATGTGCTGGTGCCCGCCGCCCTGGTACAGGTCGTCGTGCTCGGTGAACATGGTGGCCGGCAGCACCACGTCGGCCATTTTCGCGGTCTCGGTCATGAACTGCTCGTGCACGCAGACGAACAGGTCGTCGCGCGCGAAGCCGCGATGCACCGCGTTCAGGTCCGGCGCCACCATCATCGGGTTGGTGTTCTGGACGAGGAGCGCCTCCACCGGCGGGCCGCCCTTCAGCGCGCCGGCATCGCCGGTCAGCACCGCGCCGATGCGCGACTGGTCGAGCACGCGCACCGCCGGGTCGAGGGCGTCCAGTCCCTCGATCATGGTCTTGTTCCAGTGGTAGATCGCGCCGTTGTTGTGGAACGCGCCGCCGCCCTCGTGGCGCCAGGCGCCGGTCACCGCGGCAATGCACAGCGCGGCGTGCATGTTGACCGCGCCGTTGCGGTTGCGCGAGAAGCCGTAGCCGAGGCGGAAGTAGGTCTTCGGCGTGCGGCCCACCAGCCGCGCGAAGGCCTCGATCTCCGGCACCGGCAGGCCGGTGATGCGGGCGGCCCACTGCGGCGTCTTCGCCGCCAGGTGCGCCTCCAGTTCGCGCGGCGCGTCGGTGTAGCGCTCGAGGTAGTCGCGGTCGGCCATGCCGTCGCGGAACAGCACGTGCATCACCGCGCAGGCAAAGGCGCCGTCGGTGCCCGGGCGCAGGATGATCGCCATGTCCGCCGCCTCGCTGGTCGCGTTGCGGTAGACGTCGACATGCACGATCTTCGCGCCGCGCTCCTTCCTCGCGCGCACCGCGTGGGTCATGACGTTGACCTGCGTGTGCGCCGGGTTCGTGCCCCAGATCACCACGCAGTCGGACCTGGCCATCTCGCGCGGGTCGGCGCCGGCGAGCTTCCCCGTCCCGGCGATGTACCCGGTCCAGGCCGGCGTCACGCAGATGGTGCTGTACTGGCCGGAGTAGCGCTTGACGTTGCGCAGGCGGTGGATGCCGTCGCGCATCACCAGGCCCATGGTGCCGGCGTAGTAGTACGGCCAGACGGCCTGCGGGCCGTGGCGGCGCTCGGCGGCGAGCAGGCCCTCGGCGGTGAGCTCGAGCGCATCGTCCCAGGACAGCGGCTCGAAGCGTCCCGACCCCTTGGGCCCCTTGCGCCGCAGGGGCTGGCGCAGCCGGTCCGGGTGGTTGGCGCGCTCGGCATAGCGCGCCACCTTGGCGCACACCACCCCGGCGGTGTAGCTGTTGTCGCCGGCGCCGCGCACGCGGCCGATGGTGCGCGCATCGAGGCGCTCGATCTCCAGCGCGCAGGTCGACGGGCAATCGTGCGGGCAGACCGAGTAGCGCAGTTCCGGCGGCGCGGCGGGGGCGTTCATGGTGGACGCAATCCTACACTCAGCGCGGCAGCGCCGCGAACGCCTCCACCTCCACCAGGAAGTCCGGGTGCGACAGTCGGCGCACCTCCACCGTGGTGCTGGTGGGCAGCGCGGCGCCGAAATAGCGCTGCCGCACCTCGACATGGCCGAAGAACTCGTCGATATCGGTGACGTAGGTGGTGGTGCGCACCAGATCGGCCAGCGTGGCGCCGGCCGCCGCCAGCGCCACGCGCAGGTTCTCGCCCACCTGCGCGATCTGCGCGCCCATGTCCCCCTTGCCGATGATGTTGCCGGCCGAGTCGCGCGCGAGCAGCCCGGAGACGAACACCAAGCGCGCGTCCTCCAGGGTCACCACCGGCGAATAGAGCAGGTGCCCGCCGACGAGGCGCCGCGACAGCCCTTGCGGATGCAGGTTCTGGCGCCGGAACGTCACCGCCGCCCCCAGACCTCGGGGTTGACCAGGTGCGGCGGGCGCTCGCCCCGGAGCGCCTGCAGGATCTGGTCGGCCGCCGAGAGCGCCATGCCGTGCAGCGCCTCGAGGGTGAGGCCGCCGGTGTGCGGCGACAGGATCACGTTCTCCAGGCCCGCCAGCGGACTGTCGGCGCAGAACGGCTCCTCCTCGTAGACATCGAGCGAGGCCCCGGCAATGCGCTTGGCGTGCAGCGCATCGGCCAGCGCGCTTGCCTGCACGATCGGGCCGCGCGCGGTGTTGATGAGGATGGCGTGCGGCTGCATCGCGGCCAGCTGCGCCGCCCCGACCATGCCGCGGGTCTCGTCGTTCAGCTCGGCGTGGATCGACACGTAGTCCGACTCGCGCCAGATGCGCACGAGGTCGGTGACCCGCTGGGCGCCGGCGCGCGCGAATTTTTCCGCCGCGACGTAAGGGTCGTAGGCGAGCACGCGCATGCGGAAGGCCTGCGTGCAGCGGCGCACCACTTCCTCGCCGATGTTGCCCAGGCCGACCACGCCCAGGGTCTTGGCGCGCAGCTCGGTGCGCGGGTAGTCCTTCTGCGCCGGCCAGCCCCGGCCGGCGTGCGTCAGGCGGTTGAGCGGCAGCAGGTTCTTGGCGAAGGCGAGCATCACGCCGATGGTGTGCTCGGCGACCGGCACCACGCCGAAGGCGGGGTTGTTCACCACCGCCACGCCGGCGGCGGTGGCGGCGGCAAGGTCGATGGCGTCGGTGCCGCGGCCCGAGCTGCTGATGATCTTCAGGCGGGCGGCGCCCGCAATGGCCTCGGCGCGCAGCTTGTTGGGGTAGCGCACGAACACCCCGTGCGCCTCGCGCAGCGCCTCGCGCACGCTCTGCGGGGTCGGCTGCTCGAGCACCTGCACGCTGGCGCCGGCGCGCAGCCGCGCGTCCCCTTCCGGGTGGTACATGTTGCCCAGCAGCACCACACGGAACTGCGAAACTGTCGCCATGCCTGCGCTCCAATCGGATTAGGCTTGCCGGACTATCCCCTGCCCCCACGGGGATGACAAGACCCATTTCCGAAACTCCGAAACAAGGGAGAACCCCGAGGTGAGCACGCAGCCGGACCAGAAGCGCCTGATCGCCGAATACCGCATGCTGTCCACCGCCAACGTGTCCGACGGCCTGGACCGCCTCGGCATCAAGGGCTGCCCGCACGGCATCGGCCCGCTGTGGGATGCCTGCGCCAAGATCGTCGGCCCGGCGGCGACGCTGAAGCTGGTGCCGGTCGGCCAGGCCACCGAGTCCCCGGTGCTGGGCACGCTGGCGGCGGTCAAGCTGGGCAAGCCGGGTGACGTGCTGGTGATCGACCAGGCCGGGCGCATGGATGTGAACAGCTACGGCGGCGTCGCCGGCTTCACCACCCGGCACCTCGGCCTCGTCGGCTGCGTCATCGACGGCGTCACGCGCGACATCGACGAGTACAAGCAGTTGAACCTGCCGGTGTTCGGCAAGGGCTTCATCCAGCAGTCCATCCGCAACCGCTGCGCCTGCGCCGGCTACGGCATCGAGGTGCAGCTGGGCGGAATACCGGTGAAACCCGGCGACTTGATCATGGCCGACGAGAACGGGGTCTGCGTGGTGCCCAGGGACAAGATGGCCGAAGTTTTGGAGTTCGCGAAGCTGTTCAAGTCCATCGAGGACAGCATCATCGAGGCGGTGCGCGGCGGCATGGACCCGGTGGCGGCGCACGACCGCGTGCGCTACGACATGATGACCGCGGCGGGGTACAAGCCCTGAGGCGAGAGGATCGCGCATGAACTCGATTCGCAGCCTCTTGGCCATGGGTGCTGGCGCTGCACGCGCTCTCGGCGCAGGCCCCGAGATCGTGCGGCGCTGGAACACCGAAGTGAACCGCATCATGCAGCTGCTGAAAGTCCAGTGCCGCATGGAGCTCGAGGGCGAGCGCTACGCGCCCAACACGCCGGAGCAGTTCGCCCAGTTCATCCGTGCCGAGACGGCGAAATGGGAGAAGGTGCTGAAGGACGCGGGCGGGTCCGGCCGGGGATCGCGCGCGGCGACCCGCTTCGATTCCGCTTTCTCGAACCTGCAGACCACGGCGGAGAACCTGTCGGCCTCCCGCGCGCGGCTCAAGGATGCGGACTACGCCGCCGAAACCGCCGCGCTGAGCTGCGCCCAGATCCTGCAAAAGGCCGCCGTGGCGATGCACGTCCAGGCGAAAGCGCTGCCGAACAACGTCCTCGCGCTGCTGCGCTAGGGCTGCTGCGCGTGAAGCAGGCTGGGCTCGGGCGAGGGTCTCATCGCCCCGGGCCCGATGGCGCCAGCCTCCCAAGCGCAAAGTAAACTACGCGCCATGAACCAGTCTGCCCTGCGGCAAGCGTGGCACCCGGTGTGCTATGGCGCCGAGCTGACGGACGCGCCCAGAGCCGCGCGCCTGCTCGGCGAACCGGTCGTCCTCTGGCGCGATGCCGCCGGCGCGCCGCGCGCGATGCGCGACCGCTGCCCGCACCGCGGCACCGCGCTGTCGCTGGGCAAGCTGCAATCGGGAGAACTGGTCTGCCCCTACCACGGCTGGCGCTTTGCGGCCGATGGCCGCTGCACGCATATCCCGCAGCTGGAGGACCCGGCGCGCGTGCCAGAGCGCGCGCGCGTGGAGGCGTGGCGCTGCGTGGAGAAGCTCGGCCTGGTCTGGGTGGCGCTGGAAGAGCCGCGCTGGCCGCTGCCCGAGCTGCCCGAGTTCTCCGATCCCGCCTGGCGCGTGGTGCGCACCGGGCCGTTCGACTGGCGCGCGCACGCCTCGCGGCAGCTGGAGAACTTCACCGACTTCGGCCACTTCGCGTTCGTGCACGAAGGGTTGCTCGGCGATCCGTCCAATCCAGTGGTCGCACCGCACCAGGTCCAGACCGACGGCCACGTGCTGCGCTACGCCTACGGCCGGCCCGACCAGCCGAACACCGAAGCGCTGCCGGTGTTCACGCAGGGCGAACGCAAGGATTCCCTGCGGCGCACGCACTATGCGATCCACCTGCCGTTCACCCTGGTCGAGCACATCGACTGGGGCGGCGCCGACGGCATGGTCTACCTTTTCGCCTCCCAGCCGGTGGACGAGGCGCGCTCGATTGGCTATTGCCAGGTGGCGCGCAACTACCAGCACGAGCAGCCGGAGTCCATGATGCGGGACTTCGAGCGCACCATCTTCGAGCAGGACCGGCGCATCATCGAGTCGCAGCCCGTGGGTCCGGTGCCCCTTGACGGGGCATCCGAGCTGCACCTGGCGTTCGACAAGGTGGCGCTCGCCTACCGCCGCGCGCTGCGCGAGCAGGGCTTCGGCGGCGCATCCTGAGGCATCGCAACGGCGGGCTGATGTAACCGATGGATGACATCGGCCCCCTTCAGAAAGGCATGCGCAGCGCCTCCTTGGCCATCGCCAACGGCCGGAATTCGCCGCTGGCCGGCGCGGCTGCGATCTCATTATCAGCCTGTATTGCGGGCTTAGCCGTGCATCGTCAGGCCGCCGGAGATGCTGATCGTCTGCCCGGTAATGAAGTCCGCGTCGTCACTCGACAGGAACAGCACCGCGCCCGGGATGTCCTCGGGCTTGCCCAGGCGCCCGATGGGCACCGCGCGGCGGTAGGCCTCGCGCAGCTTGTCGGGGTTGCCCGCGCCCTGCATGAAGGCCTCCAGCATGCCGGTCTCGGTGAGCCCCGGGCAGACGGTGTTGATGCGCACGCCCTTGGTGGCGAATTCCCGCGACAGGGTCTTGCCCAGCGCGATGATGCCGCCCTTGCACGCGGAGTATGGCGCCTCGCCCGAGGAGCCGACGCGGCCCGCGTCCGAGGCGATGTTCACCACCTTGCCGCCGCCGCGCTCAACCATCCCCGGCAGCACGCAGTGCAGCAGGTTCATCGGCCCCACCAGGTTGAGGGCGATGATCTTCTGCCAGAACGCGGGGTCGGTCTTGAGGAACGGTTTGAACATGTCCCAGCCGGCGTTGTTCACCAGGATGTCCACCGGCCCGGCCGTGGCCACCGCCTGCTTCACCGCGGCGTAGTCGGTGATGTCCACCTTCGGCTCGCCGTTGAGATCGAACACCACCACCTCGGTGCCCTCGGCGCGAAAGCGCTCGACGATCGCCGCGCCGATACCGGCAGCCCCTCCCGTGACGATCGCT
>Ga0194128_10007123_pt1 | contig 14762 bp, 9 predicted proteins | sample TA2KigCa65mmetaG_FD_148650 | JGI IMG/M metagenome (GOLD analysis project Ga0194128, IMG submission 148650) | Freshwater microbial communities from Lake Tanganyika, Tanzania - TA2015037 Kigoma Deep Cast 65m | ecosystem: Environmental > Aquatic > Freshwater > Lake | place: Tanzania: Lake...
TACATCCCAAGGAAAACTCAAATCAGAGCAGCCGGACCGGCGGCGGGGCACAGTTGACGGCGCCTGCAGACCCAGGACAAAAAGGAACTGTTGTGATTTATTGTTAGGTCACTGTGATCTGACGCACTTCGAAGTAAAAGAGAAGGATCATCGGGCAGTTCATTAACTCTTGGAATGAGAGATGAACAGTCAATCAAGCACGTTGCCCGGCCGTGCTTCAAACGCTTTTCCTGAGGGTTCCCTCACAACGGTATCGCAGCAGTCCTTGCTGACACACGGGCTCCTGTCTTGAACCTCGGCCTGTTCAGGTGCCCGCCGTAAGAGAGGCTCGGGAATCCAGGACGCATGGTGAGGACGCCGGTCCTGACTCAGGCAGATTCGGCAGGACGGGTTCCGGGCATTCTGTTTGTTGTAGCTGCGCCAACTTTGCGGGCGCTGCGCGGTTTTGTTACCACACTCGAATCTTCCCGTCACGGCTGGAGGGCAATTCGAACGGGCCGGGATGAGGCTTCTCGCTACCGCGCGGCTTGCCGAAATAATCCCTGTCGATCGCGAGAGGCGTCCCATCGTAGTTCTCGTAGCCCAGCTCAGACACCTGGGTCTTGCCGAGCCGTGCGGTCGTGACGGTCTGAGCAGACGCGTTCGCGATGGTAGCCGGATCGATTGCCAACCGCAGAAACACGCTGGTTGCCTCCTCCACGATCTGAGGAGCGGCGTCGGCGTCGAGTAACTGGAGAGGGCCGGCTTCGTCGATGTACGGCCGCGCATTGTTCAGATAGACATTACCGCCGGCCTTCGAGGGAAACGCACGAGCATTGTAGACCCAAAGGCCAAAGCCCGACAGCGCAGGATCTTCCGGATGGCGAAACGCCGGTTTGCTGGCGCCTCCGATGAACAGGTTGTTGAAGAACCGGTTGTCTCCGCCATTCGTCAGGGTGACCCCGGCCAGCGCAGTCGAATGCGGCCGGTGATAAGGAGTCCAGCGACTAAGTTCTGGCCGGCTCACAATGCTGCCCGCAAACAGGTTGTGGGCGTAGGCTCCGCCCTCGGACCAGTCCCGAAGGCTGAGGGGCGAGAGGAACAGGTTGTTGTCGACGATGAACGGACCATGGTTTACCTCGACAAACAGATCGTCCGTCGTGTTGTCGTAAAGGAGGTTCGAAGAAATGCGCGTACCCTGCGCCATCCAATCCATCCATAGTCCCCGGCCTGCGTTGTGAATGCGGTTCTTCTCGATCAGCACGTCGATGGCACCGTGCAGTTTGATGCCGCCCATTTCGGCTCCGCTGAATTGCCGTTTAGTCCAAATGTTAAAGATGTGATTGCCCGTAATGCGGCTGAAGATTGCGCCGAGGCTTCCCGCGATTCCAGCCTGTTCGCAATTGAAGATCGTGTTGTCGCGAACGACGTGCGATCCGACGTTCTCCCGGGACCATCTGGCTTCGAGAGCCCGGAAGATCACTTCGTTGTAGTGGGTCGCACCGTCCTTTGCCGGGTTTCGAGACCAGACATTGTGACCCGTCGCGCGTTCCTTGCCGAGCGTGACGCAGGAGCACTTCGAGTCGCTGATTTCGTTATCCTCAATCACCCAGCCCTTGCTCCAGTGCGTTCCAATCAGGCCGATCTGTTCCGCCGTGGGCGCGGCCCACTGCGTCGCGGCATGACTCATGTGGAAGCCACGAACGGTGATGTAATCCCTTCCGGGAAGATCCGGATAAAAGCAACTGTTGCGCACATTAACCTCTACCGTTTCCTGGTTCGGATTCTTGCCGTGGAAGTTCGCGTAAATGTAGGTGGCGCTCTCGTCGCTTCGGGTGAACCAGGTCCAGGTCGAGGCGTCCCTGTCGCGCGCATCCGGAAAGGGTTCAGGATTCAGCACGCGTTCCAGCGAGGTGGTTTCAAAGAGCGCCTTGCCGTTCAGATAAACCTCGCCGGTGTGATGTGGCCTGCCCTGGCCGTTGAACCAATCTCCCTCGATCGGATCCGTATAGGGGTTGTAATCTTTGAAGAACGATCTAGGCAAAGTGAGCACCCAGACGTCGCCGTGATGGGGTTTCCAGTCACGGGTTACTTCCGAACCTTTGATCCAGACGAGGTCGCCCGGTGCGGCCCGATAAGTGATTCTCTTTGAGTCGGACGCTCCACCCCGTGGTGGCGTAACGCGCTCGCGATACGTTCCCGCGTGCACCGTGATCATATCTCCAGGCTGGGCAATGCGCGCCGCTTCGGAGATGGTTCGGAATGGCCTCTGAGCGGAGCCTTCATTGTTGTCGTTGCCATTTACTGCAACGTGGTACTCGGCCGCTCGCGCTGGAACCAACAGCAGGCTAAGCCAGCAGATATGCCAACTCCCCAGACGGTTCATAGGTGAAATTTGAAGTTGAGAGCGATCTTGTCGCGCTTGTGCTCGTTTACCCGGCCCTGCAGCGGCGACTCGAGCGCGTCAGCGCGCCGTTGAAGTCTCACTATTTTTTCATATCGCTTCATCATTCTTAGCTCGACAGTCCAGAATGGCAGCAAGACGAGCACTTGTTGTGCCACCGAGATCGTGAAGGCGCTGATCGCCTTGTCCCTCGAAGATAGGTCAGTCGACAAAGCCTCCTTGCGGGCATCAGCAAACTGAAGGGCCGGACTCTCTATTGATCCATGATCGTTTCGCCGAAGTGCCCCGCGATCGCGATGCGAGGGCCTTCACCCACGGCTGGGTCATCTCAACCAAACTCGAAAGCCTCGGCAGTTCTGCAACTTCGGGATCGCCGCTCGCTACCAGTCTTTCGCAGCTGGCATCACAAATGCAACGGGTGGGTACCAAACCCTGAAGGTATGACTCGAATCCCTACGCTGACGGCGGTTGGGGATAAGGAGACAGATCATGGCAACACATCTCTTGCTTCTGAACTTTACCGATCAAGGAATCCACGAGGTAAAGGAGACGATCAAACGCGCTGAAGCTTTCAGGAGCACAGCCGCCAAGGCCGGTGCCAAGGTGAAGGAAGTTTACTGGACCCTAGGACAGTACGACGGAGTGCTGATCTTTGAAGCTCCTGATGAAGCGACCGCAACTGCTCTCGGATTGAGCCTTGGCTCGTTGGGTAATGTTCGAACACAAACACTTCGAGCCTTCACGGCTGAAGAGATTGGCCAGATTCTCGCCAAGATGCCATAGCCGAGGCGATAAGGGTCTGGGAATCTGAATGACAGCTACAAGACAAAATCAGCGGCCACTCATCGCATGCCGGCTGACCGCTCCGGGCTTGAGAGGCGAAGCCGCGCTCGCCGTGCGAAAGGCGGAGAGTCATCCACTGAGTAGTCGGGTGATCACGTCGGCGGCGCTGTAGGCTGAGGTGCCCGGCAAGAGAAAGCGCGGAATTTCGGTCAAATCGTCTCCGGCGGTCACCACCCCTTTTTCAACGTACTTGCCTTTCCGCACTTGCGCGTGTCCGATATTTGCTACCAGCGCATTGCAAAGGCATTTCCGGCCCGCGGTATCCTCGACCCTTCCACCCTTGGAAACGTAGAGTGTCATGGGTTCGCCGGAGCAGCGGTAATCGACCCTGCCATCAGCGGTTCGATAAGCCTCGCGCAGATAGCCCAGATCGCAGATGCGGGGTCTGGCCAAATAAACGTCTTCCTCCGATATCGAACCTTCCAGGTGCGCGACCTTGAACGGAAAGCCGGTGGGAGAGGCCAGCGGATCGGTGAATACCCTGGTCTCCCCAGAGACCGCTCTCGCCACTAACGTTTGCTTGTAGTCGTCTCTCAGCCCCGACTCGGCACAAAACTCAAATGCGGTTGCTACTTGCACACCCGCAGCGCCTGCAGAAAGGGCCTCTCTCAACTTCTCAGGCGAACCGTACCCTCCAGCGAGCCAGAACGGCAGCCCTAGCTCGCGCAGCTTTTCCAGGTCAACTCTGTCGCGCTCGCCATAGATCGGCTCACCCGCCTGGTTGAACTGGGGCTTTCCGCGAGGCGGTGCATTGTGACCACCTGCGGACGGCCCCTCAACGATGAATCCATCAACCCGGCCGTTGGATTTCTTCAGAAGGGTGGTGGCAAGGATGTTGGAGGCAATGATTGCGAGAAACTTCGGCCGGGTGAGCGGCGCGAGATCGCACTCCATCAACTCCCGCGGGACAAATGTCAGAGTCGTATCGTCACCGTCCTGGGCGCCCACGACTTGTAGGGGATAGTTTGCCGGCTCGTGATTGACAAAACGGTCGAGTACGCCCGGGACCTTGACGGGAATGCCTGCCCCCATCAGGACATACTCGACCCCGGCCAGCATGGCGCCATAAATGGAAGGCAAATGGGGTAGTTGGATCTTTTCCAGATAGTTGATGCCCACTGGGTTGTCATGGCCTTCTCGGGCAAGGAACACTTCAACAAAGTTGGCGACCACGCAAAGCTCCACCAGCTCGCGAGGGCTGTCTTTGGAGTGCATGGGCAATTTCAGATAGGACTGGCTCTCCGCCTTGCCGCCGGGGATGTAATAAGCCTGCCAGATCCGTTCGGCCATTCTGGGAAAGGGAAAATGGTCTATGCCGCGCCGCATGTGTCCGCCAGGATCGCCGTCCTGCAAACGTCTGGCCAGGATCTCATCCAGGGCCGTTCCAGAAACAACTCCGAGTTGACCCTGTTGGGACACCGCCCGCGCAAGCCTCCAACTCGAAACCCCTGCTCCCATGCCGCCTTGAATGATCGTCAATGAATGGCTCATAGCGGACTATTATTTCAGTGTCAGACAAATCCGGTTGTCAGAGTTCTGTAATAGTTGAAGCTCGAAACATGCGAAAGATCCAAAGCGTCGCTCCCACCGGGCCAGGGAGGGAACGAGTCCCAGACCTTCACCTCCGTTCTGTACAGGAATTCGATGGAGGCTTGGGCGTCACCCTGAGATTCTTGAGATCATGAGTTGGGCTCGCCTCGGTCTTCAGCAGTCAGCAGTCTGCCCCAAGCCCCCAAACCCGAGTCGGAGAGTGGGATCGTCCGCATCCAGGATAGTGAGCTGATCCGTTACATCTTGGAGCGTCCGTATACGCTGGTATCAAAATGACAGCCGCTCGTGCTTTCGACGCTTTCCGGTGTTTTCACCAGCAGCGCCGCATGAGGGCATGCGGCCTACAACCCTGGAGACCGGGAACGTGTGAAAAAATCCCAATTTCTTCACCGCTCCCTCCTTCTGTCCTTATTCATTTCTGGTCGACAAGGATTCGCACAGGCCCCAGCAGACCGGAGGGCAGGAGTGTGTTGGGGCCCTCAGTCGTCGCAAAGGTGTAACGGCCAGTTTTGTACTCCCTGCCGCCCAGAAAGCCGGATTCCCATTTGACGGTCCGTACCTCTTTATCAGGTGCCTGCTGGTCGCCATAGAGACGGTTTGGCCAGCGATTGGCGATGTCCACCTCCAGTACATTGCCCTTCGTCTTCACATCCTCTGTAACGTCCAGGCGCCACGGCGCACACCACACCACTCCCAGATCCTTGTCGTTCAGCTGCACACGCGCGATGTCGTGAACCGTCCCAAGATCCAGATAAATTCTTGCTTCGAACTCATGAGGAAGGTCAAAGATCTTCCGATAGGTCGCGATGCCGGAATAGTACTTGATGCCGCGATTCGGATGGTGGGTCCAATCCTTCAGCGTGTCGAAGATGATTGTTTCTGGTCCACCCCATTTCGGGGCAAAGGTCAGATCCCAGGCACCGTGCAACTCTCCCACCACCTGCAAGGTTGGGAAATTCGTGTTTCCGGTGTTCACCCGCAACCTGTCGGTGGTTTTCGGAAAGACAACGAAGAAACTCTGATATGGGGCAAATTCCATGGGAATGGTGGTCAGGCCCTTTTCCTGATGATACTTGGGGAGTGCCCGGCGATTACCGGTGACCGGATCCCACAACTCCGGTTGGCCCTGGCCTGCGCGGAAGCGGCAATCCGGTTGAACCGGAGCATCGCTGGAATTGGCCACAAAATAGATTTCCTGCGCCTCCGTGGTCCGATGCCCGTAACGCACCGGACCCGTCGAACTGAAATCTTCCGGCACCTCCAACGCTCTCAGCACCGCCGCCGTCTGATCATAAGACGGATACAGGGAAGGCAATGGGTCCGCACCGGCGCTGTCTGGCCATAGCTCGCCACCCCAGAGAATCACTCCCTTTCCATACTTGCGTGCTGTTACCACCGCAGGCGCTTCCCGGCTGCCCCAGAGTTCTAGCGCCAACCGCTGAACCTCGGCATCGCAGGCGGGATAGCCCGACAAACTGGGCGACTTTACCGGTGGAGATCCGACAACGGTTGCTCCGTCTTCGACCAAGGCGCGAATCGTTTCCACGAGTTGCGGCGTCATCGTCTTCAGGCGGGGCAGAACCAGCAAACGGTACGAGGTTCCGCCTGCAAAAACTACCTGACCGTCTTTCACGCTGGCCCTCGCGATCAAAATATTCGGTGAGCATCCGTCAAACCCGTAACCCTTCTTGTCCGCGAGCGGTCCATGGCCCTCCAGTGCGCTGGCTGGAGCACGAAAAACGTGAGGGGCACCTTCGGGGGTCAGATACAGGATGTCAGAGACCATTACACCCTGGCGCAGCAGATGGGAACACCGGGTGATATAGCGGTGGTACTCTTTCACCAGGGGCCACCACGTTTGGCCCCGGTCCCAATGTACGCCGTACGGTCCCATGGTCATACCCGGGCGATATTCATCTCCAAGCGGCTGGTGGGCAAAGGTATGGTAGACAAAACGATTGACGCCCAGACAGAAAGCCCAGTCGCCCTGGTTCTTCATTGACCAGGGATACTGTTGCCATTTCTCGCTATTTTCCGCGGTAAACGCTTCAGCCGAAACGATCGGGCGGCCCATCGTGTGGGCAATGGAGGAGGCCTCAATGCAACTGAAAGACGAGTCGAACCCCATTCCGGCACTCCAGAATTCACACATTGGGACATCCGCCACGGCCCCCAGATCCAAGTCGGCGGCAGGGTTCATGTCGTAGGGTTCAATGGACAACTCAAAGCCGTGCTTTTTCCCCAGCAGTTTCAGGTGCCCTGCGTAATTCTCCAGGACAAGTTCTTGTGCGGTAAGGCGTACATCCCAGAGGAAGCGTTCCGAGACCTCGACACTTTCTACCGCGCGTCCACTGAAAGTGACTAAGTAAGGGTGCGGATCGTAGCTACGGCGTTTCTTGAATTTTTCTCGAAACTTCGGCGTCCAGTTCTGCGCACCCATTTCCCAACTGTCGAGATGAACGGCGGTCCATCCATGTTTGCCGGCACGTGGTCCCACTTTGCCCAGCAGTTTTCCGTAGTAGTTCCTGAAATGATGATCCAGTGCGGCGGCGTCGAATTTGTCATGATCAAAGCCCACGCCGGGCGCAGGAGCCGGCCGAGAGCTTGCGCCGGTAGAACGCCGCCCCATGCGCATGACCGTCCAGTCACCGGGCGGGACGTCCCACTTCAGTCTACCGTCCGGCTGTAAGCGGTCGGTCAGATCGATGATCTGTTTCCGATCGATCAGTTTCGATTTGTCGGGTTCCGAGTACCTTGCAAGGGTCGGCAGGTAAGGCTTGATTCCAGGCGCTGATGTGTAGGGGTCGCGCTTGTATAGAGCCTTCTCGTCGATATCGCTGATGACCGGCTTGCAGCTTGGAAAGGCGTAGACGGCGACATCCTCGTAGAAAGGACTGTGCATCTTGTGCCATGGGGTACTTCTCTGTTCAGGGACGGGGAGTGCGCCTTCGAAGGTGGCGGGGCCCTTCAGGCTGACCTCGCTAAACACCAGATGCTGCATCGACTGCTCGGCCTTGACCCAAGGCCCTCCACTCCCAGTCCAGCCCGGTCCAGCACCCAGGGTGATGTCAATTCCCAAGCGCTCTGAATGACGAACTGCGTTGACAAATAGGTCCTGCCATTCCTCGCTCATGAATTTCACCGGCCCACGCGGCACACCCACATCCACTTCAAGGAAGACCAGGTTCCCAAGGCCGGCCTCCTTCATCGACTCCAAGTCAACCACCATCGCTTCACGATCCAGGTTCCCGTCCATGAAGTACCAGTAGACTCCCGGCCGGGCCGAGTCCGGAGGGTTCTGAAAGGCCTCCTCCAGATTAATGGCTTTGGCCGCATGGGTCTCGAGGGCGCGAGAATCCGTCCGCACCGAGCGCCGCCAGGCGAATGCTGTCGCCCCAGCGACAGCCGTGTGCAGAAAGGTGCGCCGATTCATACGTGTTGAACATGACCTCGAGTCCGAAGTACGGTTCGGTTCCGTCCGGACCTTTGTCTGTTCGGTCCCAGTGCGACACGAACTGGGCACAAGCTCATCCGGTGTTCTGCTCATAGAGTTTCCACTCGTCAATTGTGGCATTCCAATTGAGGTCCTCACGCACACGGACCGGTTGTGCTGGAATGATGACAAGCAAGACAGTCTGAGGATCAAAGCACCTGAGTGAATCCAGGCATCGCTACCGGATAGTGCCCGTGGTGGTCCGCCATGACCGGGGCTGGTGAATCGAGCGAGGTGATCCGATCTAATCCTGGGGCCAGCTCGAAGGACGATTGCAGGGCTTCGTCCCACGTGATCAGCCGTCCGGACTCGCACGCCATGCGCCCCATGATCGCCGTGAGACACGACTTGGCGGAGCGTTCAGTCTCGTTCCACGGCTGATCGTTGCGGATGGCTGCGAAGAACAGGTTGTGTTCCCGCTGATACGGATCGCACGGAGGACCTTCATAAGTCCACAGGACATCTTCTGAATTCTGCCGATGACCCTTGAACAGGCGCGGTCGTGACTGGCCTTCGCCCAGGATGGCGGACCCCTTCGTGCCGTGAATAACGTCACCGAAGAAATTATGGCAGTTGTTCTGATGCCTGCCCTGCACCAGCATCCGCGTGCCATCGGCGAAGGTGTATTCGGCCGCATAGTGATCAAACAGTTGATCTGGAACCTCGCGCACCTGCCGCCCGCCCATGCCTTGCACAGAGACCGGCCAGGCATTCTTCGCCCAGCAGGCAACATCGATATTGTGGATCAGCCAGTCCACAATGAAGCTGCCATTGAGCCAGGTGAAAGAGCTGTAGTTCGCGATCTGATGAGCCAGCTCGCTCTGCCCGGGCGCTTGTGCGCTGAACCCTACCGGAGCGTGCATCCGGTAAGCCCAGGCGGTGATGACCTCGCCGATGCATCCTTCGTGGATCCGCTGGATGGCCTGCACCAGCGGCTCGGAATGGCGGCTCATCAATCCCGTGGCAATCTTGAGATTCTTTCTGGTGGCCGCTTCACCGGCCGCCAGAACCCGCCGAATTCCCGGCGCATCGACGGCAAATGATTTCTCCATGAAAACATGCAAGCCCTTTTGCACCGCATATTCAAAATGCATCGGCCGAAACGCCGGTGGTGTCGCCAGTAAGACCACATCACCCTTGTCGAGCGTGTCGATGGCTCGCCGGTAGGCATCGAATCCCAGGAAACGTCTCTCGATGGGAACGTCAACCTGGCTGGCATGCTTCTCACCGAGGAGTTTCAGGCTGCTTTCGACCCGCCGCGGAAAGACATCGGCAACGGCCCACAACCGGGTTGGCCCGCTGGTGGAAAGCGCATTCACCGCGGCGCCAGTGCCCCGGCTGCCGCAGCCCACCAAAGCAATCTTCAGCGTATGAGTCTCCGCCGCATGGCCTGGGCGTGGCACCACGCCAGCCAAGGCTCCCGATGCCATCACCGCTCCAGAAGCCTTCAGAAACTCACGGCGCGACCTGGGGGCTGCGCCCGAAGCCATAGTCGCTTGCCGCTGTGTTCCCAACGGCTCATTCCGGCTGCTCATGGTCGCCTCCTTGGTGCATTTGCACCGTATTCGTCCGGTTGCCGGTCGCAATTCCACCGGGGGCTGGTGATGCTCTCTCTTCCACCCTTTGCCTCGCCAAGCGCGCAATCACGAGCGTGAGGCAGCAATGGCGCTTCAGAACCGCACGCAGCGGCATGAGGTCATCCAGGCTTGCGGCCCGCTGTCCAGAGAATGGCATTACGGACCAACAACTGATAGGCGGGGTGACGGTGGGCTGAACTGCCATGTCCCAGCTGGATGTAGACCACGCGCGACTTGTTGTAGGGGCTAATCCAGGCCACAGGCCCATCGCTGGTGGAATTGTCGGTGGTCAGCAACACTTGCGATTTCGGCGAGATCCACATTCCTTTGTAAGTCTCATCCCAGAGGTGGACTGGGCCGATCGAGTTAATCAGAGGATGGCTGGTTGCAGGCCGAATAAACAATTCTTCATCATGCTTGAAGGTGGAGGGCGGTGTCGAGCCTTCGGCCTTAAGGAGGTACTTGCCTCCCACAACCTCACGGGTCCACCACTCCCAGTCGTTGTAGTCCGCGATGGCATGGTGGAGCACGACCACCGCTTTGCCGCTCTCCAAAAAGGCCTTCAGATTCTGGCGGCCTGTGTCGTCAATTTCCTGCGACAGGTCATACAAGACCAGGACATCGACGTCCGGCCGGATATCCCTTCGGAACGCTTCGCGATTGGCGAGGACATGAGACCAGCTCCAGGGCCCCCGCCCTTCGAAGACGGTGTAGAAAGAAGGCTCAAAGTCGTGCCCACCGGTGACCACCAGCAACCGCAGCAGCGGGCCAGCGGCGCCATCAGGGCGCATCCCTGAAGTGACAGCCGCTTCTCCATTCAATGTCACCTGCCCTGTCGCGGCCCATTCGGTTCCGCGGACAAAGAGGGAAGCAAAGCCGGGTTCGCTCATGGCCGCGACTTCGTGCCCCAGCGCCGAATAAAAGACTCGCCCCTTCCCGTAGGACTGCGCAGTGACGATCGGTTCTTCCTTGCCTGTCCCGTTCATGGCCGGATCGTCGTAGGCTGCGGCCAGGACCTGGGCGTGGGGCAGAAAGGTCATTCCGTGATAGAGCTCGTCGGTGGCCCAGAATTCTTCCTTCAATCCTCGGAAAACAGGATGATCTGGCCGCTTGACCGTTACTCGAAAGGAGTGACGCCGGCCGTGGAAGCCAAGAGCGGGTCGCTGCGGCCAGTAGCCTCCCACCAGTTGCCGGTACTCGGGCCAGGCTGGTTCCACGATCCCGGTTGGCGTGTGCCGGTCGCCCAGAACTTCATGTCCGCTAAAGGCGTAGCTGGCGCCATGGACAACCACCATCCCTTTACCGGACCGGACGAAGTCTGTCACTGCCTTTTCGGTTTCTTCCCCCCAGCGCGGACCACAATAGTCTACGACCAGGGCATCGTAGGCTGCCAGGGTCTTAGCCGTGATTCCTGCGGGCTCCTCGCTGATCCGGACATCGAACCGGCCGGTCTGGACCAATAGCTGTCGAAGGTGCGGCGTGGTGGTTCGCCAGTCGTGGTTGTTGCGTCCGCTAAGAATCAAAACCCGCAGGGCGCCAGGTTGGAACAGTTTGACGGAGGTCGGCACTTGGGCTAGCAGATCAATGCTTCCCATCAGACTGAGCAATCCGATCCATGCCAGGGTTGGCTTCAAGTTTGTCATGGCTGAGAAAATCCACTCCTCGGAGGGGTGGCTGCCGAAGGCAGTCGGGGTGGGTTTGTTCCCGCGTTCAAGCCCCCCCCTGACGTCCCCCCTTGTCCAAGGGGACGGTATTTTCGTCGAACGTGGCGCTGCACCGCGGGATGCACGGCTCCTCTGAAGCCAGGCTGTGCGCTTGAGGCACTCAGCCTCTCAGGGCTGCGTCTCTCTTCTTTTCGAGCAGTCCGCTGAGATGGCGGAGGCTGCGGGCCGCCTGGTCCGGCGTGCCACATTCAACGGACAGCACACCGTTAAAGTCACTCTCTTCCAGCAAAGCGATCACTCGTTGCCAGTTGATGACCCCATCCCCGCAGGCGCAACCGACTGGCGTGCCGGTGACTTTTCCCCTTTCGGATTCAGAGTGCTGCAGGGAAATATCCTTGGCATGGAGATGGACCAACCGATGCCGGACGGCTTTCAGTCCTTCGTAGGGATCTTGTCCTCCCAAATAAGCGTTACCGGTGTCGTAATTGATCCCGAGGCAGGGCGATTCGACCAGAGAACTGATGCGGAGCAACCCCTCGGTCGTTTTCGAAATGCTCTGGTGCGGCTCAATACCAATCTTGATGCCGTAGCGCTCTGCCACACGGAGCACCGACGTCAGTGTGTAGCGCATGATGCCGAAGGCCTCCTCCAATTCCAGCCAGGCAGGGCGGATGCCCTCATCGGTGTTGACCACAGGTGCTCCCAGCCCGGCGGCGAAGCGGATGGCTTTTTGAAGATACGGGACGCTGATCTCGGGCCGCATCAGAGGGCAATGAGCGCTCAGACCGGAAGGCTTGACACCATAACGCTCCAGGACGTCCCGGATTTCAAGCGGATCTTCATCCATCGAAACCGAGTGAAAGTAGCCCGCCTCGCTCAGCAGTTCGCGTCCGTTGTGGACCATGGGTTCCACGAAGCGGTACCCCAATTCAGACGCCCGCTGCACGCCGGCCGCGAATGGCTTGTCTTCGCAGCGAATGAATTCGAGGTTGATACCAATGTCCAGACTCATAGTTCCCACTCCTCGCGCCAGGAAACACGCTGTTGTTGTTTGTAGGCCAGGTTGGCCATGTGGCAGGCCATCGCCGAATAGTGGCCGGCCGTCACGTCGGCATTGGGCTGCCGACGGCTCTTCATAGACTCCAGCCAATTGCTGAGGTGCGTCGTCTGCGCCGTCTTGCCCCCAACGATTTCTCCCAGCGATTCATTGGCCGCGGAGGGCAGGAAACGGTATCCCGCCCGGAAGATCGAGAGGCGGCCTCCGGTCCCCAGAAACACAATGTCCGATGAACCTTGCTGGATCAGATCCGTCAAGGAAGCTTCAAAGCTCACGGTCAACTTCCGCGGGTATTCCAGAACGGCATTGAGGTTGTCCGGCGTGTCACGCCCGTCGTCGTATTGGTAGATCCCTCCCAGACACACCGCACTGCTCGGGTGTTTCAGGTTGAGAAACCAGTGGACCACATCAATCATGTGGACCAGCAATCCTCCGGTCTGGCCACCACAGGAAACATCCCAATAAGCAAAGCGGTTGAAGTAGCGCTTGGGATCCCAGGCAATCCTGGGCAGGCAGCCCAGCCAGGCCTCCCAATCCAGCCCGGCAGGCTTCTGCTCCATCCCGGCAGGAACGGGAGTCAGATAGCCCCGGTTGGCGTTCCAAATGGTTCTCACCATGTGAACGTCTCCGATCAACCCGCTGTCAAAGAACTTCTGCTTAGCTTCAATGAAGTTGGCCATGCTGCGCTGCTGCATACCCACTTGAACGACCCGGCGGGTGTCCTGGACTGCCTGGTGGATGGCCGGGCCCTCCAGCGGATTCTGGGTCAGCGGCTTTTCGACGTAGACGTCCTTTCCGGCATGACAAGCATCGATGGTTTGTTGGGCGTGCCAATGATCGCAGGTGGCAATCACGACACCGTCGATGTCCTTGCGGTCGAGCAGCCGGCGATAGTCGGCGTCTTTTGCTACGCCACCGCCCGCGATCTCAGCCGCGCTATCGCGGCGCTTGTCCCAGACGTCACATACCGAGACCCAGTCAACGCCACCCACTTCGTTGAGTTGCCTCATCAGGTAAACGCCACGATCGCCCGTGCCGATGGCGCCCAGGCGGATCCTGTCGTTGGCGCCGAGAAGCCGCCGGCTGGAAGCAGCCGTCATACCGGCACCCACAAGAAAAGTGCGGCGTGTTAAGGGAATCTTCATGGTTTATGCTCCCCTTCTGAGTGGCCAGTCCTGCGCAGGTCCCACAAACACCTCTATGCTTGAAAAGCTTGCTACCCTTCAAGCAAGGGCGCAGCCAAAGTCCCGACCTGGTTGAAAAGCCCATCCAGAGAGGAAGTTGGCTGACGTGTGACCACCAGAAGTCCAGCCATGGCTGGGTGAAAAGCACCATATTCAGCAATTTGCCACGCCTGAAGAGCGATTCGCGATATTGCCGCCATTTTCTTTCTTGCCACTTGGATAACTCTTTCTATTGGCGCAGCCAATGCTCTGTCGACCAAGAATTCAGCCAAGGTGATTCCAGACATCCGCTGGCACGCTCGTGCGTCGACCTACCCCACATACTTCTCAATGTGAAATTCGAAGTGCACAGACTCTCACCTGCCTCGTGCTAGAAAGCGTAAGTCAGCGAAATGTATGGGAACCGATAGGTCTTGCCCGGCGTTGCCGTTTTCAGGAACGTTCCGGGAACCATGTGGGCATATCCGCTGGCAACCTGCACTTGCTTGGAAGCCGTAAACACCCATTGGAAGTCCAGCTCGTGGCCAACGTGCCGGCCGGCTGATCCGTCCGGAACTTTGGCAATCGGGCTGCTCGTCGCGCTGTAGAGAGCGTCCGTGGCGCTGGCCAACCACCAGGAATGATAGCTGGTTGTGATTTGCGAGGCTGCGCCAAGCTTGAGCTCGAGGCCGCCGCGAACATGATGGATGTTGCGCCAGCCCACTTGATCCGCCAGTCCATACTTGTCGTGGGCCGTCGGATAGAGTTGATCGAACGTGCCTCGGATTCCGTCTCTCGGATCATCATCACCGGAGGCGTAGTTATATTCGATGACCAGTCTGGGCTTGACGGAGAGTGAAGAGACCGTGTACCCAAGCAACCAGTGGCCAGCCCAGGCGAGCACTCGATCGGAGCCCAACGCGCCTGCCTGGCGCGCGAGTTCCGTCCCATAATCGAGATTCCCAGGAAGCTTTCCCACCCAGCGAACTCCGATCGTTTTCGAGTTCAAATTGCCCGTGGCACCCGTCTCG
>Ga0194128_10007128_pt1 | contig 14756 bp, 14 predicted proteins | sample TA2KigCa65mmetaG_FD_148650 | JGI IMG/M metagenome (GOLD analysis project Ga0194128, IMG submission 148650) | Freshwater microbial communities from Lake Tanganyika, Tanzania - TA2015037 Kigoma Deep Cast 65m | ecosystem: Environmental > Aquatic > Freshwater > Lake | place: Tanzania: Lake...
CGCGCGTCCGTCAGCCGACGTTCACGGCGGTGTCGAACCGGATCCGGACGATCGAGCCGGCTGGGAGGTGGACGTCCTTGCCTTCCGTCGCGATGATCGCGCCGCCGGCGCCGATGACCGCCCCGAGCACGGCCCCTTGCACGCCGCCCAGAATGCCGCCGACGACCCCGCCGGCGCCGGCGCCGATCGTGCCCGCTTCCTCACGGATGCCGCCGCTGCGGAACACCTGCGTGGCCATCCCGCGCATCGGCAGCTCCCGCCCGCGCACGACGATCTGATCGAAGGAGAGCGTCAGGCTGCCGGCCCGCTCGATCCGGCCGGGGCGCTGGACGCCCGACACCACACCGCGCACGATCGCGCCGGCGGGTACGAGCACGCGGCCGTCCTGGAGGAGATCCACCAGCGTGGTCGCCTCGAAGCGCTGCTCCACGGATGACGTCTCGGAGCTCAGCGAGCTCTGCAGCCGGACGTCGAGCTCCTGACCGACGGGAATGACGCCGCGCTCGCTCGACTGGACCTGGACCGGGCCCGGTGGTGGCGGTGGTGCGGTCGCGGGTGCGGTCTCTCGGATCGCCCCGCACGCGCTGGTGGCGAGTGCGCCCGCCAGGGCCAACGAATACATCGTCCGCTGTGTACGAATCTCCATCGGGAACCTCCGACGCGGCCGAAGCAACGGAGGTGCCGGCGTCGCGTTACTGATGGGTCAGCGTCGAGCGGGCGTGGGCGCGCAGGAGCGCGCGCACTTCTTCGTCGGTCGTCTGCTCGAAGTCGAGGTACCACTGGCCCACGGCGGCAAACGGCTCAGGCATCCGCGCGCACACCACCTCGTCGGCGAGGGCCGCCAGCTCGTCGCACGTCTGCGGCGCGCCGACCGGCACCGCCACCACGACGCGCGCGGGCTGCTGCCGCCGTGCGGCCTGCACGGCGGCGCGCATCGTGGACCCCGTGGCGAGCCCGTCGTCGATCAGAATCACGGTGCGCCCGTCGAGGGGCACGGGCTCGCGCCCTTCGCGGTAGGCCGCCTCGCGGCGCTCCAGCTCGCGCTGTTCGTCGCGGGTCACCGTCTCGATGTCGGCGGCCTCGATCCCGTACCAGTGCACGACGTCGTCGTTGAGCACGCGGACGCCGCCCGACGCGATGGCACCCATCGCGAGCTCGCGATGGCCCGGCGTGCCGAGCTTGCGGACGAGGAAGAGGTCGAGCGGCGCGCCGAGCGCCTGCGCCACCTCGAACCCGACCGGTACGCCGCCGCGCGGCAGCGCGAGCACGAGCACGTCGCGGCGGTTCGCGTAGTGCTCCAGCCGCGTGGCGAGCGCGCGGCCGGCCGCGCGCCGGTCGTCGAACGGGCGCTCGTCGTCTGTGTCGCGGTGCTGCGCCACGTTAGGCTCCGGCCGGCTCCGGCGAGTCCTGGGCCTTCATTGTCTTCATCATACGCATGTCGCGGAGGCGCATGCGGGGCCGTCCCTTCAGGCGCTCGAGGCGGCGGGGTCTTTCAGCGGGCCCAGTCGGGCCGGATCCGGCTCGAACTGCAGCCGGTACAGGCGATGGTAGATGCCCCGCGCCGCGAGGAGCGCCTGGTGCGTGCCGGACTCGCGAAGCTGACCCTTGTGCAGCACGAGAATGCGGTCCATGCCCTGGATCGTCGAGAGCCGATGGGCGATGGCCAGCGTCGTCCGCCCGCGCATGATCACCTTCAAGGCATCGCGGATGAGCAGCTCGGTCTCCGTATCGACGCTCGAGGTCGCCTCGTCGAGAATCAGGATCGGCCGGTTGAACGCCAGTGCCCGCGCGAACGACAGCAGCTGCTTCTGGCCGACCGAGAGGGTCGCGCCGCGCTCGACGACCGGGGTGGCGAGCCCCTGCGGCAGACGATCGACGAACACGTCCGCGTGCACCGCCTCGATTGCCGCGCGCACCGCCGCGTCGGGGAGGGCCGCGTTGCCGAGTCGGACGTTGCCCGCGATCGTGCCCGAGAACAGATGGACGTCCTGCAGCACCAGCGCGGCCAGGCTCCGGAGCCGCCCGAGATCCATGTCGCGGATGTCCACGCCGTCGATCGTGATGCGCCCGGCCTGCACGTCGTAGAATCGCAGCAGCAGGTTGACGATCGTCGTCTTGCCCGCCCCGGTCGCGCCCACGAAGGCGACGCGCTCCCCCGCATCGACCCGGAACGACACGTCGCGCAGGACCGGCTCGCCCTCGACGTAGGCGAACGTCACGTGCTCGAAGGCGATCGCCCCCCGCCCCGTCGGCGTCGTCGGGTGCGCCGGCGACGCGATCGCGACCGGCGTGTCGAGCAGCGCGAAGATCCGCTCCGACGACGCCATCGCGCCCTGGAGCACGTTGAACTTCTCCGAGAGGTCGCTGATCGGGCGGAAGAACCGCTGCGCGTACAGCAGGAAGGCGACCAGCGAGCCGAGGGTCAGCGTGTCCTGGATGACCCAGCCGCCGCCGACCATGATGATCAGCGCCGAGGCGAGCGCGCTCACGAGCTCGATCGCCGGGTAGAAGACCGCGTAGAAGAGGATCGAGCGCAGGTTGGCGTCGCGGTGCTGCCGGTTGATGTCGTCGAACGCGGCGAAGTCGCGCGCCTCCCGCCGGAACAGATGCACCGTGCTCATGCCGGTGATGCGCTCCTGCAGGTAGGCGTTGATGCGGGCGATCCACGCCCGCACGGTCCGGTACGATTCACGGACGTTGGAGCGGAACCACTGCGTGATCAGCACGATGAGCGGCAGCACCGAGAACGCCACCACGGCGAGCCGCCAGTCCATCCACACCAGCACCGCCATGATGCCGACCAGCGTGAAGACGTCGCCGATGACGGGCACGACCCCGGACGTGAACAGCTCGTTCAGCGCGTCGACGTCGGTCGTGACGCGCGTCATCAGCCGCCCGACGGGATTGCGGTCGTAGTAGCGCAGGTCGAGCCGGTTCAGCCGGCCGTGCAGCTCCAGGCGCAGGTCGAACATGATCCGCTGGCCGATCGTCTGCATCGTCGTGGTCTGCAGGTACTCGAAGGCGAACGCGCCGCACAGCGTCAGCAGGAAGACGAGCGCGATCAGGCCGAGCCCCGACAGGTCGCCGGCGGGAATGTAGCGGTCGATGACGACCTTCGTCAGATACGGCGGGACCAGCTCCAGCAGCGCGTGCGCCATGATCGCCGCGATGGCCAGCGCCACCTCGGCCCGGTAGGGGGCGAGGTAGGTCAGCAGCCGCCGCATCAGGCGCGCGTCGTACGCCCGCCCGATCACGTCATCGTCGTGCATCGACATCAGGAGGCCGCCAGCTCGTCCTCGAGCAGCTGCTTGCGATAGAGCGCGGCGTACGCGCCGTTGCGCGCCACGAGCTGCTCGTGCGTCCCGCGCTCGACGACACGCCCGTCGTCGAGCACCAGGATCTGATCGGCGCCGCGGACGGTCGAGATGCGGTGCGACACGAGGACGACCGTGCGCTGCCGCATCGCGTCGCGCAGCCGCGCGAGGATTTCCTCTTCCGTATACGTGTCGACCGCCGACAGGGCATCGTCGAGGATCAGGATGGGCGGATCGACGAACAGCGCACGGGCGATCGCCGCCCGCTGCTTCTGGCCCCCGGAGAGCGTGATCCCGCGCTCGCCGATGATCGTGTCGTAGCCGCGCGGAAACGACGCGACATCCTTGTCGAGGCGCGCAATCGCCGCGGCCCGCTCCACCCGCGAGCGGTCCTCCCGCCCTTCCCGGGCGCCGAACGCGACGTTCTCGGCCAGGGTGGCGCCGAACAGGAACGGCTCCTGCGGGACGAAGCCGATGGCGCCGCGCAGCACGCCCAGGGGGAGCTCGCGGACGTCGATCCCGTCGATGAAGACGGTGCCCGGCGGCGGATCGTGCAGCCGCGGCAGCAGGCTCAGCAGCGTCGACTTTCCCGATCCCGTGGCGCCGACGATGGCGGTGGTCGTGCCGGCGGGGAGCACGGCCGAGACGTCGCGGAGCACGACCCGGTCGCCCCAGGCAAACGTCAGACGCCGCAGCTCGACCCGGCCGGCGATCGGCCGCGCCGCCGGGGCCAGCGCCGGGCCGTCGGCGATGCCCGGCCGCGTGTCGAGCACCTCCAGCAGCCGCTTCCAGGACGCCATCCCGCGCTGCACCAGGTTGGTAACCCACCCGAAGGCGATCATCGGCCATGCGAGCATCATCAGATACGCGTTGAACGCGACGAGCTCGCCGACCGTCATCCGCCCCGCCACGACCGCCCGGCTCCCCATCCAGAGCACGAGCAGCGCCCCGACCCCCATGAGAAAGCCCATGGTCGGGAAGTACATCGCCTCGATCCGGATGAGGCCGCGGTTGCGGCGGACGAATTCCTCGTTCGCGTGCCGGAACCGCTCGGTCTCGAAGGCTTCCTGCCCGTAGGCGCGCACCACCCGCACGCCGGCGAGCGTCTCCTGCGTGATGGCGCTGATGTCGGCGAGCTGCTCCTGGATGCGCTCGAAGCGCTCGTGGATGATCGTCCCGAAATACCAGACCGAGATCGACACGAGCGGCAGCGGCGCCAGCGCCATCAGCGTCAGCCGCGCGTCGATCGACACCATCAGCGCCACGGCCACGAGACACGTCAGAATCGTGGTGGCCGAGTACATGATCGCGGGACCGATCATCATGCGGACGGCGCTCAGATCGTTGGTGGCGCGAGACATCAGATCGCCGGTGCGGTGATGCTGGAAGTACGACAGGTCGAGGCGCTGCAGGTGGGCGAAGACGTCGTTGCGGATCGCGTACTCCATCTGCCGCGATGCGCCGATGATGATCCGCCGCATCAGGAAGCGGAATACACCGCCGACGGCCGCGAGCCCGAGCACCGCGGCCGCGTACAGGCGGATCTTGTCGGCGTCGACCCCGCCCTCGAGGTCGTCGACGGCGAGCTTCAGCACCCAGGGGCTCGCCAGCGCGACCGCCGTGGTGACGAAAACGCAGAGGAGGCCGACGAAAAACGGCCGGCGGTGCTGAAGGATGTAGGCCAGCAGCCGGCGCTGGGGCGACATCGGTCCCAGTATAGTGCTCGTCATCTGATGGCCGCCGCCGGTCGCGCCGATACGCGGCGCATGCGAACTACGCCGGCGTGGCAGCTGGGCTGCCTTCTGCTGGCCGTCGCCGCGGCGCCCGCCGCCGCGCAGGCGCCCAACGATCAAGTGGTCGAGCTCGGGCTCATGTCGTTTCGGCCGTCGCCCGAGCTGAGGCTGTCGTCCGGCGCGCTGTCGGGCTCGAGCATCGAAGAGGTCGACTTCGTCCAGGAATTCGGGATCGAGGACACGTCGTTCCCGAGCTTCCGGGCGGCGGTCGGTCGCACTCACAAGTTCCGGCTCAGCTACGCGAAGTTCACCTACGAACCGGAGACCGTCATCCGACGGACCTTCACGTTCCAGGGGCGCACGTTCACGGTGAACACGCCCGCCTCCGCCGACATCAAGTGGGACCTGTGGACCTTCGGCTACGAGTGGGACTTCGTCTCGCTCGACCGCGGCTACGTCGGCGTCGTGGCCGACCTCAAGTACAACAGGATCGAGGCGGTCGTCGACAGCCTCGCGCTCCGCTCGCCCGCGGCGACCGACACCACCGCGCCCGTCCCGACGATGGGGATCACGGGGCGCGGCTACGTGACGCCGACGGTGGCGATCACGGGCGAATTCACGGGCCTCAAGGTCGGCTCCGGCGATTTCGACGTGAAGTTCACCGACTTCGACATCAACGCGACCGTCATCCCGAGCCGCCGCCTCGGCATCGGCGGACAGGTCGGCTATCGCTCGGTCATCGCGGACTACGTGGTGGACGAGGACACGGGCGACCTGAAGATGCAGGGACCGTATTTCGGCGTCATCGCCCGCTTCTAGTCTCGATGCAGCCGCGCAGCCTGCGCCAGCGAGCCGCCGGCGGATCGCGCGCGCCGGGCGCTCGCTAGGCCGGCTTTCGCGCCACCACCATCAGGGAGCTGCCGAACGGCATGGGCAGGCGGCGCGCCAGCGCCGCTTCTCCCCGCACGATCCCCGTCAGCAGGGCGTTGATTGGCGCCGGCGGGATCGCGAGGTCCTCGTCGCCGCGCGGCGCCCGCCAGCGGCGCTGCACCCGCTGCGCCATCCGCACGGCCAGCATCAGCGGCAGCAGCGAGGCGAACAGAAACGTGATGCGCACCGGCTCGAGCCCGGCATCCGCGAGGAGCCGCGCGATTCGCGCCGGCGTGTAGCGTCGCAGCTCGCCCCACACGTCGCTGTGGTCGCCGCGCATGAAGTCGAGCGCGGTGACGTTCAGCACGGCGTGCGCTCCGGGTTTCAGCACCCGCGCCACTTCGCCGAGCGCGCGCCGATCGTCGGGCACGCTCTGCACCACGTCGAACGACGTGGCCAGATCGAACGTGGCCGCCGCAAACGGAATTCGCTCCATGTTGGCGCGCACGATCGGACGACCCCCGGCGCGGGCGCGCCGCATCGCATCGAGGTGCAGATCGAACCCGAACGTCCGGCCGTACGGGGCGAGCAGCGTCCGCAGGTTGTATCCGGTCCCGCACCCGCAGTCGAGGATGCGGAGGTCGCGCCGGCCGTCGGCAATCTGCCCGATGACCGGGGCCACATAGGCCCGAAACCCGTTGAACCAGAAGTGCGTCGGCTCGGCGGCGGCGGTCAGCTCCAGCAGTTCGCTCATGCCGTCAACGTGCCGCCGTCGTCGCCGTCGTCGTCAGAACGCCGCCGCCGTAGAGCCGGCGATAGTCGTCGGCGGTGCCGAGGACGCGCTTGACGTAGTTCTGCGTCTCCTGGAACGGAATGTCGTCGATGAACTCGTCCTGGGCGAAATCGGGGCGCTCGCCGCGCCAGCGCACCACGCGGCCCTCGCCCGCGTTGTAGGCAGCCAGCGCCAGGTGTGCGCCGCCGAAGCGGTCCATCAGGTCGCGGAAATACCGCATGCCGAGGCGGACGTTCGTCTCGGGCCGGGTCAGCACCGCCGTCGAGTAGCGGATCCCCAGCCTCGCCGCGTAGCGCCGGCCGGTGGCGGGGATGAGCTGCATCAGACCGACGGCGTTGGCCGCCGAGCGCACGTCGGGGGTGAACGTCGACTCCTGTGAGACGAGCGCCGCCATCAGATACGGGTCGAGCCGGTGCGCCTCGGCATACTTCGTGATGAGCGGCCAATAGTCCAGCGGGAAGATCACCCGCAGGATGTCGGCAGGCAGCTGCTCCCCGCCCGCGGCCATGAAGTGCGGGTAGGCCCGCCGCATCAGCGTGATCGCGCCCCGCACGTCCGCGAACCGGTCGGCCGCGCCCGGGAGCAGGCCCCGGCGATGGCGAATCCAGGCGGCCGTCGCCTGAAGCGCCGCCGAATCGCCCCAGCGTGCGCGGGCGTACTCCACCTCGGTCAGCGCGTCGTCGTAGAGCCCGAGGCCGGCGAGCGCGCGAACGAGCGCGTCGGTCGGCACGAGGGGCGCGGGCGCACCCGGCGCGTCGATCCGCAGAATCGGAGCCACGGGCGGCTCGCGCCGCTCGAGCAGGATGGCCGACGCCAGACGGCCGTAGTACGAGTTCAGATAATCGGCCGCGACGACGCGGTAGAGGGCGGTGGCGGCCGGGGCGTGCCCCAGACGGTCGCGCGAGCGAGCCGCCCAGTAGAGCCACGAGGGCCGGAAGTCGGCGCGCGGCGCCGCCGCCGCCGCCTGCTCGAAGGTCCGCGCCGCATCCCCGTACTGCCCCTGTTTGTACGCCCGCCACCCGACGCGCCAGGCCGCGCGATCGGCGTGGCGCCCCCGCGGGAACCGGCGCAGCAGCTCCCGGAGGACCCCGTCCGCCGCCTCCTCGTCGTCCTGGCGGATGTGCTGCGAGGCGAGGTCGTTGAGCGCCTCTTCCGCCCATCGATCCGCCGGATGATCGGCCACGAGCCGCCGGACGAGCGAGACGTACGTGGCGCGGTCGCCGAGCCCGCGCGTCGCCGACAGATGGATGTACCGCGCTTCGGCCTCCCGCGGGCCGCCCTCGAGCAGGGGACGCAGCCCGTCTCGGGCGGCGCGATGCCGGCCCAGGTGGTACTCGCACGACGCGAGTCGGAGGATGACGAGCGCACGATCGTCGCCGGCCGCCGCCGACGCAAGCTCGGCATACGCCGACCGCGCCTCGGCCCAGCGACGCGCGCCGAACAGCCGCTCGGCGCGATCCAGTTCGAGCCGGACACGGTTGGGCGGGATGAGCGCCGGCGTCTGCAGCCGGTCGATCGCGTCCTCGGCGGCGACCGCCTGATCGCTCAGCGGGAACTCATAGTAGACGCGCTGGTACGCCTGCAGCGCGCGAGCGGGATCACCTGCCGCCTCGAGTGCCCTTCCCAGCCGGAGCCACACCTCTTCGGGGGCCGTGAGCGCCTCCTGGCTCAGGCTGGCGAGGATGTGGGCAGCCCGGCTCGCATCGCCCAGGCCGAGCGCGGCCTCGGCCCCTCGGAGCCGTGCCGCCTCGGCAAGCGCCCCCTGCGCCCGTTCGGCCGCGGCGTCGAGGGCCGCCTGCGCGGCCTCGAACTGCTCGAGGCCGAGCAGGGCCACGCCGGCGTAGTAGCGGCCGTACGACGCGAGCGGCGTCGACGCCAGATCGGCGCCCCGGAGGAGCGGAAGCGCCGGGGCGAAGTCGCCGTCCGCGACCAGCCGGACGGCGCGCGCGAACCGCATCGCCGCCGACTCCTCGGCGGGGCGTGCGCTGCCGCGCCCGAGCGCCGAGTCGGGCACCAGCCAGTACAGCGACGGATGACTCGGTAGGGGTGGATGGTTGGTCGTCGCGATCGCGACGGTGCCGGCGTCGCCGCCCAGTGGCCGCTGCGCGGCTCCCGCGCCGTCGCCGGAAGCGATGACAGCCGCGACCCAGACCAGGGCGTTCCGAACCAGGCTCGTCACCGCGCAGCAATCCCGAGCGCCATGTGCAGCGTCCTGGACTCGAGGACGTGTCCCGCGTAGCGCGTCAACACCTCGAGGGCGCCGGTCCGCGGCGCGGCGGCGTCCGCGTAGAGGATGGCAACCACCCGGCCGCCAACGGTCACCGGGAAGGTGCTCTCCCGATCGCCGCCGGCGTTCGACCTGCCGTCGGTCTCGCGCGCTCGACTGAGGTCCGCCGCGGCCTCGAGCGAAGGCGGAAGCGCATCCGCGGCAAGGCCGACCAGTCGCCAGGGCCGCACGCGGCCGTCGCGGATCAGGAACAGGCCGACGCGATCCGCGTAGGTGGCTGAGGTGTCGACGAGCGCGCGCAGCACCTCGGCGAGCGAGGCGCCGCGGTCGAGCGCCCCCGCCGCCGACGCCAGCGTCGTCGCGGCCGCATCGGACAGCTCGTGCGTCAGCGTCCGCAGCTCGAGCTCGAGCTGCGTCCGTGCGTCCGCCAGCGCGCGCTCGAGCGCGTCGCGAAGCCGATCATCACTCGACACGATGGAGTCATTATACGGCACGGTCGATGCACGCCCTCCGCTCGGAGGAGAACATGGTTCGAGCTCTGCTGCGGATCATCCTGCTCGTCGTGGTCGTCGCCGCCATCGCGGCGTTCTTCCTGGGCTATGGGTTCGGCGACCGCGGCCGGGCCGACGAGGCGGAGTCTGCCGTCGGGACGACGGGCGCCGCGCAGGCCGACCGCGACCGGCCGGATCTCCTCGACCGTGATCGCGCGCGCGCGACCGGGGCGCGCATCGGCGAGCGCCTCGCCGAGGGCGCCAATCGCGCCGAGCGTCTCGCGCGCGACGCCGGCCTCACGGCCAAGATCACGTCGAAGATGGCGCTCGACGATCTCGTGCAGGCGCGGCACATCGACGTCGACACAGCCGAGGGCATCGTGACGCTGCGCGGCTCGGTGGCCTCGGCGGCCGAGCGCGACCGCGCGGTACAGCTCGCGCGCGAGACCGAGGGCGTCGCCTCGGTCACCGATCAGCTGACGATCGACGCACGGTAGGCCACGGCCCCCGGCGGCCGGCGCTACAATGCGCGCGTGACCCTCAACGGGGATCGACGCGCGTTCCTGCGCGCCGTCGCCCGCCGCGCCGCCGGCATCGGCGCGCTGCTGGCCGGGGCAGGGCTCGGGCGCCGGGCCGGCGCCCGTCAGCGCGGGGTGTCGGCTGCCGAGCGGCTCGTTGCCGACCTGCAGGACGGCGGCAAGACCATCTTCCTGCGCTATCCGCCCCCGGCCGGGATCGATCAGACCCGCGATCTCGGACGCGCCCTCTACGCCCTGCGCGTGCCGCTCAACGACATCGTCGCGAGCCCCGTGCCGCAGGCGCGCCGCACGGCCGAGGCGGCGTTTGGCACCGAGCGGCTGCGGACGGCGAGCGAACTGGGTGGCGGGGAGACGAGCGACGCGGCGCTGCAGGCGCTCCGGGAGCTGCTCCGCACGATTCCCGGGCCGGGGATGAACAGGGTCCTCGTCGGCGACCGGCCGGCGCTGGAGCGGGCGGCCGAGCGGCGCTTCACCGATGCGGTCCTGCCCGAGGGTGCGATGGCGGTATTCCTGCCCGGGCAGCTCCCGCAGCTGCTCGGCACGATCACCGCCGCGCGGGTGATCGCGTCGGCGACGGCGCGAGGAGCGCTGTGATCTCCGCCTCGCCGAAGCCCGCCGCCCGCAGCACCTCCTCGGTGTGCTCGCCCAGCCGCGGGGCGCGCCGGCGAGCCGCCGGCGGCGTGGCGCTCAGCTTGAGCGGCGACCCGAGCGCACGGAGCGCGCCGAGGGTCGGGTGCTCGACGTCGACCACCATCTCGCGCGCCACGATCTGCCGATCGGCGAACACGTCCCGGTAGTCGTTGATCGGGCCGCACGGGATGTCGCGCGCCTCGAACGCCTCGAGCCACTCGCGCTTCGTCCGGTGCCGCGTCACCGACTCGATCCGCTCGGCGAGGGCGGCACGGTGTCGCACCCGGCTCGGGTTGTCGGCGAACTCCGGCAGGGCCGCCCACTCGGGATGGCCGAGCGCCTCGCACAGCCGCTCGAAGAGCCGGTTGTTCGACGCGCCGATCGTGACGTGGCCGTCGGCGCACTCAATCGCCTGGTACGGGGCGACCATCCGGTGCGCCGATCCCAGCGGCTGCGGAATGCCTGCGCCGGAGAAGTACTCGGTCGCCTCCCACACCGAGAGGGCCACGCCCGCTTCGACGAGCGACGTCTCGACGTGCTGGCCCTGTCCCGTGCGGTTGCGATGCACGAGCGCCGCCAGTATGCCGGTGACCGCGAACAGCGCGGCGCCGAGATCGGTCAGCGGCACGCCCGACTTCATCGGCGGGCCGTCCGCCGCGCCGGTCACCGACATGATCCCGGCCACGCCCTGGGCGATGAGATCCAGCCCTCCCTTCGTCCGGTCGGGCCCCGTCTGCCCGTACCCGGAAATCGAGGCGCAGATGAGCCGCGCGTTCCGCGCGGCGAGGACCGGATACCCGAGACCGAGATCGGCCATGACGCCGGGCCGGCTGTTCTCGATGAAGATGTCGGCCGACTCGACGAGCCTGAGCACCGCGTCGCGCCCGGCCGGGGTCGTGATGTCGAGCACGACGCTGCGCTTGCCGCGGTTCACGGCGTTGTAGGCGAACGTATCGCTGCCGACGCCGCCCGGCATCCGCCGCGTCATGTCGCCGGCTGGCGGCTCGATCTTGACGACGTCGGCGCCGAGGTCGGCCAGCAGCATCGTGCAGAACGGACCCGCCATGACCTGGCTGACATCGATCACGCGGACTCCCGTCAGCGCGCCCGTGGGTTGTGCGTCCATTGGAAACACTATAGTGTAGGGGCCGACATTCAGGTCGGCCCCGGTACCTGTGACGACGTCTACGACTCCCTCCGAAGCCCTGTTCCACCTGGAGCCGCCGCTCGCGTTCCTGACGTTCAACCGCCCCGAGGCCCGCAACGCGATGAGCTGGGCGATGTACGACGCCCTGGTCGAGGCCTGCGACCGCGCCGACTGCGACGAGGCGGTGCGCGTGCTCGTCCTGCGCGGCGCCGGGGGCAAGGCCTTCGCCGCAGGGACCGATATCTCGCAGTTCCAGCAGTTCAAGACGCCTCAGGACGGCGTCGAGTACGAGCAGCACATCGCGGAGGTGCTCGATCGGCTCGAGCGCGTCGCCAAGCCGACGCTGGCGCAGATTGAAGGGGTCGCCGTCGGCGCCGGCTGCGCCATCGCCGCCGCGTGCGATCTGCGCGTCGCCACGCCCGAGTCGACCTTCGGCATTCCGATCGCACGGACGCTCGGCAACTGTGTCACGGGGACGGCGTTCAGCCGCCTCGTGGACCTGATCGGCCCGGGCCACACCAAGGACATCCTGTTCACGGGACGCCTCGTTGGCGCCGCCGAGGCCCAGGGGATCGGCCTCGTCGACCGCCTGGCCCCCGCCGACTCCATCGCGACGGTCGTCCGCGAGCTGGCGCTGCAGATCGCCTCCAACGCTCCCCTGACCGTGCGCGCGGCCAAGGAGATGACGCGGCGGCTGCTGGCCAAGCGGCGGCTCGCCTCGCCCGAGGCGCGGGATCTCATCGAGCTGTGCTACGGGAGCGCAGACTTCCAGGAGGGGGTCGCCGCGTTTCTCGCCAAGCGGCCGCCGAAGTGGACGGGCAGGTAGAACAAGTCAGAAGTCAGAAGTCAGAAGTCAGAAGTCACAAGGCACAAGTCACAAGGCTCAAACCGTTGTGACTTGTGACTTCTGACCTGTGACTTGTGACTTGTGCCCTGTCGTTCTAGTTGGCCGCGAAGCAGTACAGCATGCCCGCGCCGCCGGTCTTCACGAGCGCTTCCTGGCTGCACCCGGCCGAGTGATGCGCCGCGTTCCACGACGAATTCGCGCCGCCGAGGCGGTCGTGGTGGCCGACGATCGCGTTCCCCATGCCGTTGCTGGTCCAGTTGGCGCACGTGTTGAGGTTCGCGTTGCCGATCATCGCGCGCCCGGTCGAGTCGGAGCCGGTCAGGATGTCGTGCTGGTTCGGCATGTCGCCGACGCCGTTGACCATCCCGCCCTTCTCGTTGAGCGCGGTCGGCTTGCGGATGTTGTTCCGGTCGCGCTCGATGTCGCCGTGCAGGTCGTTCACGTTGGCGGCGATCAACTGCCCCTTGGCGTTGTACCAGGGGCCGTCGCCGATCCGGCCGCGCGCGTTGACCGCGGGCTGGTCGCCGGCCTGCGACTGGCTCAGGTAGGCACGCCACATGCGGTTGCCGGCACCGGCAGCCGCCGCCAGCTTCTGGCAGTACGCGTCCGCGCCCGCCAGGCCGCCGTAGTTGGCGCCGTCACCCGCGCCCGCGCTGGTGATGAAGAAGCTCATCGGCTGGGCCGGCATCTGCGCCTGCCCCTGGCTCGACGAGATGCCAGGCGACAACAGCACGGCCGCCAGCACGATGGCCGCGGACAGTCCAAGCGTCTTTCGCATCGTTTCCCCTCGCGTCTGAAGTCAAGTGATTGAAAAGCCCAGGAACGGCTCGGGGCCGTTCGACGGGCGTCAAATATAGTCCGGACGGGCTTTTGGCTCAACACCACCCCGCACGCTATTTCGGCGGGCCCTCGCCCGTCGGCGACCCGGCGAAGAGCCGGCGCCCGTCGGGCAGCGTGATGGTATTGGTGTTCGCCGCCGGTTTCCCGCTGCGGGCGGCCCAGCCCTCGACCGTGACCAGCGTGCCGATCGGCACGTCGGCGGGCCGCCAGCCGCGCCGGACCAGGGCGTTGGCCCCCTGCATCTCCAGCGCCCAGTTCACCACCATCCCGGCGTCGTCTTTGACGTCGATGTAGATCCAGGCGTGCGGATTCGACCATCGCATCTCCGTGATCGTGCCCACCAGCTTGATCGGCTTCTCGATGTCGAACTCCGCCGAGAACGAATGGTGTGCCTCCGTCAAGGCCGTCAGAAGACCCAGGGCCACCAGGCCCCCCGCACCTCGCACCATCCGACGCACCCTCGCACCCCGCACCATCCGACGCACCCTCGCACCTCGCACCCTCGGACGCACCCCCGCACCCCCGCACCCCCGCACCCTCGCACCCTTCACCGTCCCGCTCCCTTCTCCTTCCGCGCCGCATCCCGCACGTCCTTGAGATGCTGGAGATCCTGGTTGTCCTCGAGGCAGGCCACCTCGAGCAGCTCGCCCGGCTCGCGCCTGAGCGGCAGCGCGATCGTCCACGGCCGCGTATAGACGACGGGGTCGTCGACGGTCGCCTCGTAGCGGACGGTCTTCGCGTCGATGGGCGTGAACCGCTCGATGACCGTCGCGGCGTAGCTGAGCACGTCGCCCACCTCGTTGAGCCAGGTCTTCCCGTTCAGGTTCGTCGTCTCGACGACGAGCGTCTGATCCTCCCACCAGCCGAGCGAGTCGCCCATCCAGAGGCGCATCGTGTCCGGCAGGCGGGCGCGGCCGTCGAGCGGGATGATGCGCCACGCCATCCGTTCGTGCAGGATGACGACGTAGCGGGGCGTCTGCATGATGTACAACGGCGACGGCACGTAGATCGCCCGCGGCACGCCGCCCACGAAGCAGTGCGCCGTCGGATCGTCGTAGCCGCGCTCGGGCAGGTTGCGGCTCACCTTCTCCTCGACGGCCCAGGGCTGATACGGCATCTTCGGCGGATCGACGAGCACCCCGCGCCCGCCGGGTGTGAACAGCTCCTTGTGGGGCTCGAACCCCCAGTTCGCGCCGCCGTGGTCGGCCTGATAGAAGCCGTTGAGATCCACCCCGGGCGGCGCCGAGGCGCGCGCCGACGCCGGGCGCGAGGCGGCAAGGCGCCGCGAAGGCGGCGCGGCCGACGGCCCCGGATACCACGTCCGC
>Ga0194128_10007132_pt1 | contig 14754 bp, 16 predicted proteins | sample TA2KigCa65mmetaG_FD_148650 | JGI IMG/M metagenome (GOLD analysis project Ga0194128, IMG submission 148650) | Freshwater microbial communities from Lake Tanganyika, Tanzania - TA2015037 Kigoma Deep Cast 65m | ecosystem: Environmental > Aquatic > Freshwater > Lake | place: Tanzania: Lake...
TGGCGGGCCTCGACGTTCCGGAGATCACGATGCGCAAGGCCCAGGCCTATCTGAACGCCTGCGAGGATTCCACCAAGGGCTACGGCTACACCGGCCCCGGTCCCTCTCCGACGATGAGCGCCGTCGGCCTGCTCTGCCGCCAGTACCTGCAATCCTGGGGCCCGCAGAACCTGAGCCTCATCAAGGGTGTGGACAACCACTTGAAGACCAACCCGCCCGGCCAGAAGAACATCTATTACTACTATTACGCGACGCAGGTGATGCATCACTTCGGCGGCTCGGCCTGGAAGGCCTGGAACGAGAAGATGCGCGACTACCTGGTCAAGACGCAGGACAACAGCGGCCCCAACAAGGGCAGCTGGAGCTCGGCAGGCGATCCGCATGCCGGCTCGGGCGGCCGGCTCATGAGCACGTCGCTGTCCCTGCTCACCCTCGAAGTCTACTATCGTCATCTGCCCCTCTACTACCGCGACAGCGGCGCCAAGATGGCGGCAAAGTGAGGCAGCAAGTCCGCGCTTGCGGTTTCGTGGACGGACGCGAAACCGCGAGCGGTTGATCCAACCCATGAACGGTACGTGGTCTGCCATCATCCTCGACGGCAAGGTTCTTGACGTCTATCAACCGGCGGCTACCGGCAAGCCTCGTTTTGGCATCATCTTTCTGCACGGCGTGGGCGGTGAAACTCTTCGCGATCAGCCCGCCTTCACGCGTGTTTTCGATGAACTGAACCTTCCCTGCGTCAGCCCCACGGCCGGGCCGTGCTGGTGGGTGGACCGCCCCTGCCCCGCTTTCGACTCCCGACTGACGCCTGAACAATTTGTGCGCGAGAATGTGCCGGAATTCTTCAAGCAGCGTTTCGGTATGGCGCCGCGTTCCATCGGCTTGCTTGGCATCAGCATGGGCGGTCAGGCGGCGCTGCGGATGGCATTCAAGCACCCGCAGCGGTTTCCCGCGGCTGCCGGCATCGCCTCGGCGCTCGACTATCACGAACTCTATGGCCGGGGCACGCCGCTTGACGAACTCTATGAAAGCAAGGAGCATTGCCGGCAGGACACGGCGGTTCTGCATGTGCCGCCGTACAATCCGCCGCCGCACATTTTCTTCTGCATCGATCCCAGCGACGACGCCTGGCTGCGCGGCAACGACCGGCTCCACGAGAAACTCACCGCTCTGGGAATTCCGCACACCCACGACCTGACCACGGAGGCCGGCGGACATTCATGGGACTATTTCAACCACATGGCCGAGCCCGCCATTCGCTTCCTGCACCAGGGACTGGATCAGGAGAGTCGGCGGTTGCTGTAGCATGTAGCAGCCCATCATCGTAAAAAGATCCTTTGCCGCCAATGGACCTTTGCCGCCGATGGATGCGTGGACGCGCCGGCGCGCGACGCAAGCGATCTGGAGATCTCGGTTGAAAGTATCCCTGCTGGTGACATGTCTGGGCGACGCGCTGTTTCCCGATGTCGGCGTGGCGACGGTGAAGGTGTTGCGGCGGCTGGGAGTGGATGTGGATTTTCCCGCCGCGCAGACTTGCTGCGGACAACCGCACTTCAACAGTGGCTACCACGGCGAAGCCCGCGAGGTCGCCCGGCACACGATCCAGGCTTTTGCCGGAAACCGCCTGGTGGTGACGCCGTCCGGTTCCTGCGCCGCCATGGTCCAGGTCGAATACCCGCATCTGTTTCACGACGACCCGGTCTGGCATGGCCGGGCCGAGGAACTTGCCTGGCGAACTCATGAGCTGTCGGATTTCCTGGTCAATGTCATGAAGATCGACGATGTCGGCGCTCGTTGTCCCGGGCGCGCAACGTACCACATGGCATGTCATCTGCGGGCCCTTGGCGCCAGGGGCGAAGCGGAACGGCTGCTGCGACAGGTGAAGGAACTGGAGTTGCTGCCGCTGGAGCGGCACGATGAATGTTGCGGCTTCGGCGGCTCGTTCTCGGTCCGCTATCCCGGCATCAGCGGCGCGATGGTCTGTGACAAGGCGAGCTTTATCGACAAGAGCGGCGCGGACACGGTCGTCGCCACCGACGCCGGCTGCCTGATGAATATCGGCGGCTGCCTGCGCCGGCGTGGCAGCAAGGTCCGGACGATGCACCTGGCCCAGGTGCTGGCGATGCGTTGACTTGCGCTAAGGATCCGCGCCAAATTAAGTTGTCAGTTTCCGTGCTTCCGGCGGGGATGGATTTCGTAGTTCCAGTCACCGTGAAAACGATGTCGTTTCAGGTTGATTGTGGCCATTTCTTTGGCGCTGATCTTTCGGCCTTTATTATATTGCCGTCGATCGAGCCGTGCGTGAACCACGAGTCCTGTTGAGGTCTTGGTGGATCCAATGAGGCTGACGACCACCTGATGATCTGTCAGCGGTCGTCCGCGCCAGTTGCTGGTGATGTGACAGAACAAGCGATGTTCCACCTTGTTCCATTTGCTCGTCCCAGGCGGAAAGTGACAAACCTCGATGATGACGTCCAGGTCGTCGGCCAAGCGTTGCAGTTCCCATTTCCACAAACGGTTGCGGGCACCGTTGCTGCCGCCACTGTCGGCGGTAACCAGCAGTCGCTCCAGGCGCGGGTAACGTTTGCGCCCCAATAATCGATGCCAGTGGCGCAGCGCCCCCACCGAGAACTCCGCCGTGTCCGAACTGATGCCAACACTGACGAACGCCTCATTGCCGTGGATATCGTAGACGCCATAAGGGACCGCTTTGCCTTTCTGTTTGTCCGGGAAGTCATGGGTCTTGACGTGGCGGGGACTCTTCTTCCGCCGCCACTCGCGCCCAAAATTCTTCAGATTTCCCAGGACTTCTTTCTTCTTGGTGTCGACCGACAGGGCAGGCTGGCCAAGCCGCTGCACCTTCTTCACGCGCCGATTGATGTGGCGAAACTGAGCGTCTCGATCCGGATGATTCTTGCCTTCCTGCGTCTTGCGATTGCCTTGCAGGCTGAATCCTTCCCGTTTCAAGAGCCGCCGAACCGACGTGGGCGAAACGGCATGATGCTGACGCCGCAACTGCGCGGCCAACTGACGCGTCGACTTACAGGTCCAACGCAGCGAACGCATGGGATCGCCGCGCGTTTCCGCTTCGACTAGTGCCATCAGGGCCGGCAACAACTGCACATTGCTGTCGCTGAGGCACTTCCGGCCGCCCCCCTGGTGTCGCTGCTTGCCGACCGGCAGGGCAATCCCTGACTCGATCTCGGCGACGCCTCGACGAATGGTGCCCACCGCCAGGCGAGTGGCCCGGTGCACCGCCGTCACTCCACCATGACCCAGCGACCTCGCTTCGGCGGCAGCCCACCGCCGCCGCCCCAGTTCGTCCAATGAGGACGAGACCGCTTGGAACTTATGTCGAATCCATTTCACGATTGACCATGCATCCTGCATGCCCAACATATACACTATGTCAGCTGACGCAAGCAATCCGAATGTGACAGGTTATTTTGGCGCGACGCCTTAGTCGACTGGACTCGCGAAAAGGGGCCGCTCGCCGAAGATGCCGTCTGGGTCTTGCAAGAAGCACAATTGGTCGCAGTTTCCTTTTGCCACGATTACGTCGGCACGGAGCACTTGCTATTCGCGCTGCGGACGATGGTGCCGACGACCACCGCTCACACGCTCAAATCGCTGGCGATCGAGCCGGAACAGATAGAACGCGTCATCAAGGACTCGGTAAGCAACCCGCCGGTTGGCAAGGACTTCAATCCACCCGCGACACCGCAACTGCGCCGGGCGATACTGCACGCGTTCGCCGAAGCGCAGGAAAAGCGCTGCCCGCTGCTACGCGCCAGCTACCTCCTGCTGGGACTGTTGAACGAATCGGAAAGCACGGCAGCGGAGATTCTGTTGACATTGGGCCACGACCTGGAACATGTCCGACGGAAAATCATCGAGCCCGAGGATGGCATCACGGCGACTCGCGAGTCGATTCGCCAAGCTTGACGCGGTCGGCTGCCATAGAATGAACAAGGTCGCCTTACCGGAACTGCTTGCACCCACCCTCCCGGCAGGCTGCAACATCAATGAAGATCGCTTACATCACCGCCGGCGCCGCGGGCATGTATTGCGGTAGCTGCATGCACGACAACACGCTGGCCTCGTCGCTCATGGCGCTGGGGCATGACGTGGTACTCGTGCCCACTTACACGCCCATTCGCACCGACGAGGCCGACGTCAGCCAGAAGCGTGTCTTCCTCGGTGGCATCAACGTCTTTCTGCAGCAGAAGTTCGCGCTCTTCCGACACACGCCGCGGCTCTTCGATCGCTGGCTGGATGCGCCGGGATTGCTGCGCTGGGTGTCGCGCTTCGCGGTGGGCACGCAGGCCAACCAGCTCGGCGAGCTGGCCCTGTCCGTGCTGCGCGGCGAGCATGGCCATCAGCGCAAGGAATTCTCCCGGCTCGTGCACTGGCTGGCAACGGATATCAAACCGCAGATCGTCAACCTCACCAACGTGTTGCTGGCAGGCATCGTCGGCGAGCTGAAGCAGAGGCTTGGCGTCCCGGTGCTGGCAACTCTGCAAGGAGACGACATCTTCCTTGAAGCATTGCCGGAGAAGCACCGCGCCGAAGCTCTCTCCCTGATTCGCGAACATTGCCGGCACGTGGACGGTTTCATCGCAACGAGCCGGTACTACGCCGACTTCATGGCCGGCTACCTGGGCATCCCGCGTGAGCGCATCGAAGTTGTCTATCCCGGCTTGAATCTGGCGGGTTACGGGGCAGCGCGGCCGCAACGGAACGGAGAGCCGTTCACCATCGGCTACTTCGCGCGTATCTGTCCGGAAAAGGGGCTGCACATCCTGGCCGAGGCATTCATGCAGCTGTGCTCCCGGGCGCCCGACCTCGACTGCCGGTTGCACGTCTCCGGCTGGCTCGGCGACCACAATCGCGGCTACTTCGACGCCGTGAAAAAACGACTCCACGATGCGGGGCTGGCCGGACGCTTCCGGCATGTCGAGTCCCCCGACCACGCCGGCAAGGTGCGTTTCCTTCAGGAGATAGACGTTCTCTCGGTGCCGACCGTCTATCGCGAGCCGAAGGGATTGTACGTGCTGGAGGCATTGGCCAGCAGCGTGCCGGTCGTGCAACCGCGGCACGGGTCGTTTCCGGAACTGGTCGAGATCACCGGCGGCGGCGTGCTGGCGAAGCCGGAGGATCCCGCCGACCTGGCGCGCGCACTCGAAGAGCTTGCCCGGAACGAGGCACTGCGTCGTGAACTGGCAAGCAAGGGACAGGCTGCCGTACGTGAGCGGTTCGCGGCCGACGTGATGGCCCGCGCGACGCTGGACGTTTACCACAAGGCAACGGTGTCCGATTTGAGACCGCAGCGGTAGCTCGTAGCGAAACTCGCAAGAGTTCCAACGGCTTCACGGTCGCCGCTGTTGATGGAAGATTTCGCTACGGCTCCGTCGGACGGGCGCGACCGGCCGCTACATTAAACCCCATGAGCACACATCGAACCACCCGGCGCATCGAATTCTGCGACACCGACATGGCCGGCATCGTGCACTTCGCCAATTTCTTTCGTTTCATGGAATCGGCCGAGGTGGAGTTCTTGCGTGCCCGCGGTGTCTCGGTGAAGCTTGACTGGGAGGGGCAAACGATCGGCTTCCCGCGCGTCTCGGCGCGTTGCGACTATCTGAAGCCGGCCCGCTTCGAGGACCTGCTCGACGTTCTGGTGAGCATCGACAGCATCGGACGCAAATCGGTCACGTATCGCTTCGAGTTTCTTCTCAGGAATGAGGTCATCGCTCGCGGCCAGGTCACGTCTGTCTGCTGCCTGGTTCTTCCGGACAACCAACTCAAGGCAATCGAGATACCGGAAAGCTACCGCAAGCGGCTAGAATCGCCGTCAAGCAGCGGATAGTCCGGTCTTACCCTCCACGGAGATATGGCAAACGCGTCAATTCGCGCACGGCACTTCGCGCCGCTTGTCAGCCGTGACACAAGATATTTTTTGGACGTACTTTACGTCGATTCGCTCGAATCTTGACGAAAAAGTATAGATTCGTAGAATGTGAATGGGGACCGCAGGAGCGTTTGCCAGGTGAACCATGAAAATCACTTCGCAAGAAGAGTACGGTTTGCGTTGTCTGCTGCGGCTAGCCTGCGCGGAAGGGCAGGCCGCAACCCTGCCGGAGATCGCTGCGGCCGAGGGCTTGTCCGTCCCATACGTGGCCAAGCTGTTCGGCGTCCTGCGCCAGGCCGGATTGATCGACAGTATCCGTGGCCGGTCCGGCGGCTATCGGCTGGTCAAACCGCCTGAAGAAATCGGTCTCGGGTCGCTGCTGCTGGTGCTGGGCGAGCCGCTCTTCGATGAGCCCACCTACTGCCAGAAGCACGCCGGCAACGCGGAGGACGGCAACTGCGTCCGCCACGGCGACTGCTCTCTGCGAGCGCTATGGCAGACCCTCGAGCAATGGGTGCGCGGCAGCCTCGATCAGATAACGCTGGCGGACTTGCTCCGCAAGGAGACGCGCATCACCGAACTGGTGCGTTCGCGGCTATCGCAGACGATCTTCGCCGATAGCGGACCGTTGATTTCGCTGACGCCCCTGACACGATGATTTGTTCACGTTTCGCGCTCGCTGGCTCCGGTCAAAGAGAGTACCCACCGAACGCGAAACGTAAACCAGACAAGGAATTGAGATGACCACCGCAACCAGCACGATTCAGGAACTCGCCAATCGCGAGTACAAATACGGCTTCGTGACCGATGTCGATGTCGATGCCGTGCCGCGCGGCCTGACCGAAGAGACCATCGCTCTCATCTCCGCGAAGAAGAAGGAGCCGGCCTTCATGCTTGAATGGCGGCTCAAGGCGTTTCGCCACTGGCTGACGATGCCGGAGCCGCGCTGGTGGCCGAACCTCAAGATCGCGCCCATCGACTACCAGGACATCGTCTACTATTCCGCCCCCAAGCCAAAGAAGAAGCTCGCGAGCCTCGACGAGGTCGATCCGGAATTGCTGGACACGTTCAACAAGCTGGGCATCTCGCTCGACGAGCAGAAACGGCTGTCCGGCGTGGCGGTGGATGCCGTCTTCGACAGCGTCTCGGTCGCCACCACCTTCAAGGAGGAGTTGAACAAGCACGGCATCATCTTTTGCTCGTTCTCGGAGGCGGTGCAGAACCATCCGGAACTGGTCAAGAAGTACCTGGGCTCGGTGGTGCCGTACAACGACAACTTCTTCGCGGCCCTGAACTCGGCCGTCTTCAGCGACGGCTCTTTCTGCTACATCCCCAAGGGCGTGCGCTGCCCGATGGAGCTGTCGACGTACTTCCGCATCAACGCCGCGGACACCGGCCAGTTCGAGCGAACTCTCATTGTTGCCGAGGAAGGCGCTTACGTCCGCTACCTGGAAGGCTGCACGGCGCCCATCCGCGACACCAACCAGTTGCACGCGGCCGTGGTCGAACTGGTCGCCGTCGGCCGGGGCTCGCAGATCAAGTACTCGACCGTGCAGAACTGGTACCCGGGCGACAAGGAAGGTCGGGGCGGCATCTACAACTTCGTCACCAAGCGCGGCGCCTGCCGCGGCGTCGATTCCAAGATTTCCTGGACGCAAGTCGAGACCGGCTCGGCCATCACCTGGAAGTACCCGAGTTGCATCCTGCAAGGGGACAACTCGGTCGGAGAGTTCTACTCGGTCGCGCTCACCAACAACAAGCAGCAGGCCGACACCGGCACAAAGATGATCCACATCGGCAAGCACACGAAGAGCACCATCGTCAGCAAGGGCATCTCCGCCGGCAACGGACAGAACACCTACCGCGGCCAGGTCAAGGTCCTGAAGGGCGCCGCCAACGCCCGCAACTACTCGCAGTGCGATTCGCTGCTCCTGGGCGACCGCTGCGGCGCCCACACGTTCCCGTACATCGAGGTGAAGAACCCGACGGCCACGGTCGAGCACGAGGCGTCCACGTCAAAGATCGGCGAGGACCAGATCTTCTACTGCAAGCAGCGCGGCCTGTCTGCCGAGGACGCCGTCAACCTCATCGTCAACGGCTTCTGCAAGGAAGTCTTCCGCGAACTGCCGATGGAGTTCGCCGTCGAGGCACAGAAGCTTTTGGGAGTGAGTCTGGAGGGGAGCGTGGGGTGAGGCCAGGTTTACGTTTCGCGCTCGGAAGTCGTGATCGCCGGCGATTTGATTTGCAAGATAGCGTGGAGTCACGTGGTGGAAGGGAACGAAGCAAGCCGGCAACTGTATTCGGTTGAGTTTGCCTTGAACGTAGAAGGTCGGGGGCTGGTTGTGCTCTGTTGCTTGCCTGATCCACCAGCCGCGAATCTCCGGACGGGCGACGCGATTGACTTCGTTCGGCCCGATGGCAGCACGCTGGGCACGTCGGTCCAGGCCATCGACATGGTCATGGATGCCCGTCCGGGACTTTTGGGGATTGTCTTGCCTTGCGACGTGGCCAAGGAGAACATTCCCCTCGGGACGATGCTTCGAGTCAGAACGATGTAGTCGCGAACGACGAATGTATGGCAAACGACAGGTTGCGCGTCGATCCAGGGAGCCTGCGGTTGCCGACCAGCCGCCGGGATGGCGCGGACCCGGGTAAGCTAGCCAGGCAGATCGCACAGCATGGAAAGGGAACGAGCGGAATGCCGCCAATCGAAATTACTCGCGGCAAGGATGGAGAACTGATGATCAATAGTGGAGTCACACGGGCAACCCGCGTTGCCAAGCTGCTGCCCGGCGAATGGTTGACGTGGTCGTCATTGACGATCGGCCGAAGTGGGATCTCGGCAAGCTGCCGACGGTGGGGGACAAGCTGCCATGAGCAACTACGAAACCATGCTGGCGATTCGCGAGTTGTGGACGTTCTTTCCGCATTGGCCGCTGGGAAAGGTCCTGGACAACCTCGCTATCTGGTCATGCGGTCCGGAATGCCAGGGCGTCTAGACCGTTTCGAATCAGGAATTGCGAACGACGGCGCTCGCCGAGATCGACAAGCGACGCGACGCCGGCATGGAGCAACAAGCGCTGACATTGCCGCAGCAGCAGTCGCTCCTTGCTTTCGAGCGCTTCATTATCGCGCACGACTTCGTCGAATTCGGTGAAGGCGCCAAGCAGCTTGCGGATTGCTTGCACAAGCGTGTCTACGACATCGATGACCATGAGTTGGCCCGGACAGCCGCCAGCACTCAGCTTGCGAGAACCTGACGGGAATGTGATTTTGAAACGACAGGACAATCAATAATGCTGACCATCTTCAACCTCCACGCCCGCGTCGACGACAAGGAAATCCTCCGCGGCGTCAATCTCAAGATCAACGCCGGCGAGGTGCACGCCATCATGGGGCCCAACGGCTCGGGCAAGAGCACGCTGGCCGGCGTCCTGGCCGGCCGCGACGCCTTCGACGTCACCGAAGGAGACGTGCTGTTCGACGGCAAGAACCTCCTGGAAATGGACCCGGAGGAGCGGGCCCGCGAGGGCGTGTTTCTCGCCTTCCAGTATCCCGTCGAGATTCCCGGCGTGAGCAATACGTACTTCCTCCGCGCGGGCGTCAATGCCATCCGCAAGCATCGCGGGCAGGAAGAGCTCGACGCCATGGATTTCCTCAAGCTCGTCAAGCAGAAACTCAAGGTTCTGCACATCGAGGAGGATCTCCTGAAACGGCCCGTCAACGAGGGTTTCTCCGGCGGCGAGAAGAAGCGCAACGAGATCTTCCAGATGGCCGTGCTGGAACCCAAGCTCTGCATCCTGGACGAGACCGACAGCGGCCTGGACATCGACGCCCTGCGCACCGTGTCCGACGGCGTGAATGCCCTGCGCAGCAAGGAGCGCGGCATGCTGGTCATCACGCACTATCAGCGGCTCCTCGAGTACATCAAGCCGGACAAGGTGCACGTCCTCTACGAAGGCCGCATCGTCAAGTCCGGCGGTCCGGAGCTGGCCAAGGAACTGGAGCACAAGGGATATGGGTGGGTCGAGGAGGGGCTCAAGGAGCCGGCGGGAGCGTGAATGTACTTCCGTAGGCGACGCTGCCAGCGTCGCCGTCTGGTGCCAATGACGACGCTGGCAGCGTCGTCTACGAGACACGCCTCCGAAACAGAAGTCTGACGGCCAGGAGTGTGATGACATGACGCTGGTGGCTGACGAGAAAGAGCGGTTCCTCGACCTGCAGGCGCAGTTCGAGCGACAGCAACCGCAAGGCTGGTTGAAAAACCTGCGGCAAGCGGCCGTGGCGCGCTTCGATGAGATGTCGTTCCCCGATGTGCACAACGAGGACTGGAAGTTCACGAGCCTGGCGAGCCTGCTCAAGATTCCGTTCGCGCTTTCCGACAAGGTCGCCGTGTCCGCCGACCTGCGTTCTCGCCTTGATGCCGAGACGTTGCCCAGCGCCAGGCGGCTGGTGTTCGTCAACGGTGTCTACTCGGCCGAGCTGTCGCGCGTGCATCAGGCGCCGTCGGGATTGACCATCGGCGGCCTGTCGGGCATCGAGAACGACGTGGTCCGGGCCCATCTCGGGGCGATCGCCGGCGACGACAGCCAGGTCTTCACGGCGCTGAACACCGCGTTCTTGCATGATGCCGCGGTGGTCGTCTTGCCGCGCGGCCTGGTGGTGGCCGAGCCGATCCAGGTCTTCTTCGTCGCCGTGCCGGGCAAGCGGGCCACGCTCATCCCGGCCCGGACGCTGGTCGTTGCCGGAGTCAACAGTCAGGCGAAGGTGCTCGAGCATTATCTTTCTGTCGGCGCCGCCGAGGATGTGTACTTCACCAGCGCGGTGACCGAGTTCGCCCTCGACGACAACGCCATCATCGACCATGCGAAGATCCAGGACGAGGGACACGAGGCGTTCCACATCGCGACCACGCAGGTGCAGCAAGGCCGGTCGAGCACGTTTCATTCCACATACATGTCTCTCGGCGGCCGGCTGGTGCGCAACGAGGCGCGTGTCCGCTTCACCGGCGAGGGCAGCGAGGCCACGCTCGACGGGCTCTATCTGGCCGCCGGCCGGCAGCATGTCGATAACTTCACCGTCATCGATCATGCCCGGGCGCACTGCGCCAGCCATGAGCTGTACAAGGGCATCCTCCGCGACAAGGCCCACGGCGTGTTCAACGGCAAGATCTTCGTCCGCGAGGACGCCCAGAAGACCGACGCCAAGCAGACCAACAAGGTGTTGCTGCTCTCCGATGAGGCGACCATCAACACCAAGCCGCAGCTGGAGATCTTCGCCGACGACGTCAAGTGCACGCACGGCGCCACCATCGGCCAGCTCGACGCCGAGGGGTTGTTTTACCTGCGCTCGCGCGGCATCGGCCTGGAGGACGCCCGCCATTTGCTGATCCGGGCGTTCGCCAACGATATCGTCGAGCGCATGCGGATCGAGGAATTTCGCCCGCTGGTGCAGCGGCGCCTAATAGCGCCCCTGTAGTCCTGTTTACATTTCGCGCTCGCAGGCCACGGTCCTGATCGTTGCCGCCGAACCCGAAACGTGAACAAGAAAGAAGACACCTGACCCATGACCATACGACTATCCATGCCGCCTCGCCCCGCCGAAATCGGCAGTTCCGCCGGCTTCGACGTCCAGCGAATCCGCGCCGATTTTCCGATCCTCCAGCAGAAGATTCACGGCAAGCCGCTGGTGTATCTCGACAATGCCGCCTCCACGCAGAAGCCGCGCTCCGTCATCGACACGCTGGTGCGCTACTACGAGGAGGACAACGCCAACATCCACCGCGGCGTGCACTTGCTGAGCGAGCGGGCCACGGAGACGTACGAGGCCACCCGCCGCCGTGTGCAGCGCTTCATCAACGCCCGCGAGTCGCGCGAGGTCATCTTCGTTCGCGGGACGACGGAGGCGATCAACCTGGTCGCCGCGACCTTCGGCCGGCAGAACGTCGGCGCCGGTGACGACGTGCTCATCACGCACATGGAGCATCACTCCAACATCGTCCCCTGGCAGATGCTGTGCGAGGAGAATGGTGCGAAGCTGCGCGTGGCGCCGATCACCGACGCCGGCGAGCTGCGGCTCGACGAGTTCGAGAAGCTGCTCGGCCCGCGCACCCGCTTCGTCTCGGTCACGCACGTGTCCAACACGCTCGGGACCGTCAACCCGGTGAAGCACATTGTCGACATGGCGCATCGTCGCAAGATCCCCATCCTGCTCGACGGCGCCCAGGCAATCCCGCACATCCGCGTCGACGTGCAGGGACTGGATTGCGATTTTTACGCCTTCTCCGGGCACAAGCTTTACGGCCCGACCGGCATCGGCGTGCTCTACGGCAAGGCGGAATTGCTGGAACGCATGCCACCCTACCAGGGGGGCGGCGACATGATCAGCTCCGTGACCTTCGAGAAGACGACTTACAATGTGCCGCCCTACAAGTTCGAGGCGGGCACGCCGAATATCGCCGGCACCGTCGGCCTCGACACGGCCATCCAGTACATCGAGAACCTTGGCATGGACGCCATCGCTGCCCACGAGCAGGACCTGCTCGCCTATGCCACCGAACGGCTGTCGGCCATCGACGGCGTGACGCTCATCGGCACGGCCAAGGAGCGTTCCGGGGCGATCTCGTTTATCCTCGACGGCGTGCATCCGCACGACATCGGCACGGTGCTCGACCAGGAAGGCATCGCCATCCGCACGGGACATCACTGCACGCAGCCGTTGATGGACCGCTTCGGCGTGCCGGCCACGGCCCGCGCCGCCCTCGCCCTGTACAACACCCGCGAGGACATCGACGCCCTGATCGCCGGCATCCTGAAGGTGCAGGAGATGTTTCGCTAGTGTAGCCCTCACGCCTTGTGTTGCGACCATTGATTCGGCAGCCGGATTCGTTGCCGGGGTGCTGAAAGGGGGGTGGCAACGCAACGAATTCTTGCGGTTGCGTTGTATACCTGAGCGCGGGGGGCCGTCCGTAGCCGCCGCTGCCAGCGGCGGCGCCAGTGACTGAGGCCGATGTTCGCCGACGCAAGCTGCGTCGGCGACGGCCACGAGGGGTGATTGATGTCGGACCTGCGTGAGTTATATCAGGAGACCATCCTCGGCCATTACAAGAAGCCCAGGAACTTCGGCAAGCTGCCGCCGCCCAGCCGGCACCGCGAGGGCTACAATCCGCTGTGCGGCGACAAGGTCACCGTCTACATGCACGTCAAGGACGACGTGGTGACGGACATCCGCTTCGAGGGCAGCGGCTGCGCCATCTCGACGGCATCGGCTTCCATGATGACCGAGGCACTCAAGGGCAAGACTGTCGCCGAGGCCGAGGAGATCTTCAAGCGTTTCCACGAACTGGTGACCGGCAAGGAAGCCGGCGATAACGACAATCTTGGCAAGCTGGCGGTGTTCGCCGGCGTCCGCGAGTTTCCTGCCCGCGTCAAGTGCGCCACGCTGGCCTGGCATACCTTCCATGCCGCCCTAGAAGGCGGCGAACAACCGGTTTCCACCGAGTAACATCATGATCACCGAAACCACGGACCTGGGAACGTCGCGCGTCACGGGAGAGCCGGAGGCCAAGCCGCCGGAAGTGAAAGCGCCCGAGGGTGCTCCGGTCGCCGACGCTGCCGGCTCGCCAGGAGAGCCGCTGACGTGGGAGCAAACGGAAGAGCTGCGCGAGAAGATCGTCGCGGTGCTGTGCACCTGCTTCGATCCGGAGATTCCGGTCAACATCTACGAGTTGGGGTTGATCTATGAGCTGATCATCTCGCCGGAGTCAGCGGTGACGGTGCGCATGACGCTGACCTCGCCGGCGTGTCCGGTGGCCGGAACGTTGCCAGGCGACGTGCAGCACAAGGTCGCCGCCGTACCTGGAGTCGCCAGTGCCAAGGTCGATCTCGTCTGGGAGCCGCCTTGGGACAAGAACCGCATGTCGGAGGCGGCCAAGCTGCAACTGGGGCTCGACGACATGTGACTTCGCCAGATCTATCAGTCAACCGTGAGCCAGGATGTACAATTGACAACCGTAATGCATCTTCATTGCAAATTCTCAATTGTCCGTTCTCGGTTGTCCGGTTGAGAAGACTCGCAACGAACCGGGATCGGGATGAGTTCTGCCGCCAGTGGTGCCAGTGGTGCCAGTGGTGCCAGTGGTGCCAGTAGTGCCAGCGGTGCCAGCGGCGGCTCCGGGCGGAACCACAGCCAGATATTGACGACGATCATGCAGGACGTCGCAAAGATCGCGATCCAGAGTTCCGGTGCGAACAGCCAGACGATGGCCGCGCAGCCGATCATGGCGATGGTCGCGAACACCTTGGAACGGCGCTTGACCGCCCCGTGCGCTTGCCAGTCGCGGATCATCGGGCCGAAGCGCGGATGGTTGACCAGCCAGCCATGCAGCCGTTCCGAGCCGCGTGACGCCGCATAGGCCGCCAGCAAGATGAACACCGTCGTCGGCAAACCGGGCACGAAAATACCGACGATGCCGGTGCCCAGGCTGGCATAGGCCAGCAGCCACCAGGCCCAGCGAAAGCGCACCGGCGGTCCTGTCCGCGATTCGATTTCCGACGCCATAACGATGAATTGTATGCATGGCGTACTGCAAGCGACTACTGGTGCGGGCGGTGTAGGCGGGCATGAGGCTGGCCGGTGCCAGATGCTGGATAAGCGACGGTGGTAACCGTTCATAGGTCAGTCTAGCGTTTTCTACTCGGAATGGGGTATCCTTGCAGCTGGCATGGATGCTTCTCCGGTTGTTTCTGAAGCTGATCTCGCCGCGACACCCGCAGCGGTGCTGGCGCTGATTCGGCACTTGACCGCTCGCGTCGCCAAACTCGAGGCGGAACTTGCCATGCTGA
>Ga0194128_10007134_pt1 | contig 14752 bp, 16 predicted proteins | sample TA2KigCa65mmetaG_FD_148650 | JGI IMG/M metagenome (GOLD analysis project Ga0194128, IMG submission 148650) | Freshwater microbial communities from Lake Tanganyika, Tanzania - TA2015037 Kigoma Deep Cast 65m | ecosystem: Environmental > Aquatic > Freshwater > Lake | place: Tanzania: Lake...
CAGGCTCCCCGCCGCATGGGTGCCCTGGGCTGTCCCGACGGCACCAGGATCGTTGTGGAGGTCGCCGACGTGCGCGGCCGACAGGTTCGGCTCGCGGTGACGGCGCCGCCCGAGGTGGCCGTCACCCCCCGGGAAGTCTCCGGCCGGTAGTCCGAGACACCGAGCACCCGGCCGGCCTGCTCCGTCGCCTTGGGGCTGGAGGTGTAGCCGCTCTGTTAGCTCCCAATCGGGCGGGTTCTGGAGAACGCGCAGGGCATCGATTCGTAGCCGCTCACGAAGTTGGCCGCCCGGTACGCCGGCTCGGTGTCGCCGACCGGATGAATGTCGGGGAGGCGGTCGGCCAGCACGTCGAAGAACGCCCGCAGCTCGAGCCGGGCGAGCGACGAGCCGAGGCAGAAGTGGGGGCCGAAGCCGAACGCCACGTGGTCGTTGGGGGAGCGGTCGATGTCGAAGCGGAACGGGTCGTCGAAGTGCGACTCGTCACGGTTGGCCGACGGGTAGAGCAGCAGCAGCTTCTGCCCCGCCTTCATCGACGCACCGTGGAACTCGACGTCTCGGGTCACCGTGCGCGCCATGTTCTTGATCGGCGTCACCCAGCGCAACATCTCCTCGACTGCGTTCTCGATGAGCGACCGGTCGGCCTTGAGGTGCTCCCACTGGTCCGGGTTGCTCAGCAGCTGGTACCCGCCACCGCTGATCACGTGGCGCGTCGTCTCGTCACCGCCGATCAGGATCAGCAGCGACTCGTGGATCAACGCGTCGTGGGTGAGGTGCTCGCCGTCGACCTCCGCGTGCACGAGCACGCTCATGAGGTCGTCGCGCGCGCTCGCGCGGCGGTCGGCGATCACTCGCTCCGCGTACTCGACGTAGCCGGCGAAGGCCTCGGCCATCTTCGTCAGGAGCTCGGGGTCGTTCTGACCGAGTCCGCGTAGGAGATCGTCGGACCATTGCAGCAAGGTGGGGTGGTCCTCCTCGTCGACCCCGAGCGCGTCGCCGATCATGACGAGCGGCAACCATGCGGCGAGGTCCCACACGAAGTCGCAGGTGCCCTGTTCACACACGCGGTCGATCAGGTGGTGCACCACCTGACGGATCCTCGGCTCGAGGGCTCGCACCCGCTGGGGGGTGAAGCCACGCGCCACGAGCTTGCGGCGCGCCTTGTGCTCGGGGTCGTCCATGTCGATCATCATCGGGATCGCGCCCGTCTCCGGTCGGATGCCGCCCCCGTTGCAGAACAGCTCGGGGTTGCTCTCGACCTCCTTCACGAGCTCGTAGGTGGAGATGCCCCACACCCCGCCCACCTCGTCCCAGAACACCGGCGCGTGGACACGGAGCCAGGCCAGCTCCTCCTGTGGGTTGCGGCCCCAGAAGTCGCCGCTCACCAGCTCGATCGACGGTGTCGTGGCGGTCATCGACGTGCTCCTCGACTCACTCGGGCGGCGGGACGACTGCCACCGGTCGGTGAGATCGTCCCGGAAGCTCCCGGGCGACGCGACCCAGGAGCAGGCCCTTCACGCCGCCGAGACCGCGCGTGCCGCACACGATCAGGTCTGCGTCGACGTCGCGCGCGGCTTGGACGATGCCTTCGACCGGCAGGTCTTCGACGAGACGCGGTTCGATCTCGATCCCGTCGGCGCTCGTGCACCATTCGCGCACCTGGGCAAGGGCTTCCTCGTGCAGCTCGTGGAAGCTCCTGGACGGCTTGACCTTGCTCAGGTCCTCGAGCGGCGACCACGCGTGGACCACCACGAGTCGGGCCTCGGTCTGGCGTGCGAGGTCGGCGGCCCAGCCCAGCGCGTGCGCTGCACCCTTCGAACCGTCGTGTGCGACCAGGATGGTGCGAACCGTCATGGCGTCTCCTTCGTGGTGCATCCCCGCGGCTTGGTTACTCGCTCGGCTGGTTGCTCGGCCCCGCGGCGTGGTCCCTCGCGTCGGCCCGCAGCGACAACAGCACCGTCACGCTAAGCACGACTGCGATCACCGCGAGCGAGAGCAGGGTCGGCACGTGGTACACCTCGGCGAGCAGCATCTTCACGCCGACGAACGTCAGGATGATCCCGAGGCCGACGTTGAGGTACCGAAGCTTGCCGGCGGCCCCCGCCAGGAGGAAGTAGAGCGCCCGCAGGCCCAAGATCGCGAACGCGTTCGACGAGAACACGATGAACTCGGAGCGGGTGACGGCGAGGATCGCAGGGATCGAGTCGACCGCGAACACCACGTCGGTCGCCTCGATTAGCACAAGCACGACGAGGAGGGGCGTGGCGAACCGGCGCGCGTCGATCTTCATCCAGAACTTCTGGCCGTGGTACTCGCTCGTCACGGGAACCAGGCGACGCATGAGCTTGAGCACGGGGTTGTGCTCGGGGTGGATCTCGGCGTTGTCGTGGCGGGCGACGCGCCAGGCCGTGAAGATCAGGAATGCGCCGAAGACATACAGCATCCATTCGAACGCGTTCAGCAGCGCGACACCCGCGAAGACGAATATCGCGCGCAGCACGAGTGCGCCGAACACGCCCCAGAAGAGCACCCGGTGCTGGTAGGCCTTGGGGACGGCGAAGTAGGAGAGGATCACCGCCCAGACGAAGACGTTGTCGACCGACAGGCTCTTCTCGATCACGTAACCGGTGAGGTACTGGCCGGCGGCGGCGCCGCCAAGCGTCCACCACACGACGAAGCTGAACGACAGGCCGAGCGCGATCCAAAAGACGCTGGTGATCGCGGCTTCGCGGATGGCGATCTCGTGTGCCTCGCGGTGGAACAGGAGGAGATCGGCCACGAGCAGGACGACGATCAGGCCGATGAAGGCCGCCCACGCCCACGCGGCGACCTCGATGTCTGCGCCCGGGGCTTCCGTGCCGGCGGCGTTCGCGAGGAGCAGGGCAGGAGTCACGGAGCGGCAATTCTGGTCGGGGGCGGTGGCCGCTTAGCCTACCGACTCGCTTCGCAGCGATACCGCCTGGTAATCCATAGACCCATGGCGAAGATGTGCGAAGGACGAGTCTGCATCGTGACCGGCGCGGGCCGGGGCATCGGGCGCGAGCACGCGCTGATGCTCGCGTCGGAGGGCGCGAAGGTCGTGGTCAACGACGTGGGCGGGTCGCGTGAAGGAACCGGCCACTCCGAGGGTCCCGCCCACGAGGTGGTGGCCGAGATCGAGGGCATGGGCGGCCAGGCCGTCGCCAACGGCGACGACATCTCCACGTGGGAGGGCGGCGGAAACGTCGTGAAGCAGGCCATTGATGCGTTCGGCGGTCTCGACGTCGTCGTGAACAACGCCGGCATCCTGCGCGACCGCATGCTCGTCAACATGGCCGAGGAGGAATGGGACGCGGTCATCAAGGTGCACCTCAAGGGCACCTTCGCGGTGTCTCGCTTCGCAGCCGCGTACTGGCGCGAACGGGCCAAGAACGGCGAGACGAACGACGCCCGCATCATCAACACCACGTCGCCGTCGGGGATCTACGGAAACGCCGGCCAGACGAACTACGGCGCCGCGAAGGCGGGCATCGCGACGTTCACGATCATCGCGGCGATGGAGCTCGAGCGTTACGGCGTCACTGCGAACGCGATCGCACCGACCGCCCTCACGCGCATGACCGAGGATCTCGGACTGGCCGCGAGCGAAGAGGCCAAACAGACGATGGACCCGCGCTGGATCGCGCCGATCTGCACCTGGCTCGCGTCGCCGCAGTCGGCCGGCGTCACCGGACGCGTGTTCGAAGTCTCGGGCGCCTACCTCGCTGTGGCCGAGTCCTGGCACCGGGGCCCGAGCACCGACGCGGTCGACGACCCCGACCAGGTCGACGCCGTCGTGCGAAAGCTCCTCGCCGACGCCCGGCCGAACGCAGACATGTTCGGCCGCGACAAGACCAGCTGACCCACGATCCGGGGTTTTGGCGTCGCAGGACCGCGATAATCGCGGTCTGCTGACGCCAAAGCGCTGGCGGAGGGCTTAGGTGCGGAAGGTCCAGTCGGCGGCGGTCGACAGGCGCGTGAGCGCGACGGTCGGTGGCTCCTCGACCGGAGCGCGGTCGGGGTCGACGTCGATCATGAACGCGACGTGCCCACGGGCGACTCGATCCGCGCTCACATGCGCGCGCGGCTCGACCGCCTGCGCGATCGCCCGCACCGCGGAGGGCTCGCCGGTCGCGAGGAGACCGAGCCAGCCGGGTGCATCCGGGTCGAGCAGGTCGCCGGCGAAAACCACGGTCGCGTGGCGCTCGTCGACGCGGGTAACCGAGCGGTCGATGCCGGGTGGGAGACCCGGGTGGCAGGCCAGCACCGTGAGGATGCCGTCGAGATCGCCGGCGACGTCGAGCAGTGTCGCGATGCGACCTGCCGCGACCCAGCAGGCGCCCTCCCACTGTGCCGCCTGCACCTCCGCGACGAGGGCCGGGTCGTGGCACTCGCGCAGGAAGAGCCCGGCTGCAGCGCTGAGGAGCTGGCATTGGATAGCGAACTCCCGGAGGGCGGCGACGAGCGCCCCGTGTGAGAGGTCCTCCAGCCTGAAGTCGGGATCGAACGGTCCCGAGTAGTCGGTGAGCCCGCCGGGCTCGGCGTCGGGCGGCCGCTGGTTGGACACCGCGGTGAGGTCGAGCTCGCCGACCTGGGTCGTGAGCGGGTCCTGCACGACCGGCGGGTTCTGCGGGTCGATGGTCAGCGTCCAGTGGCAGTGCGGCACCCGATCGGCTGGGGTGCGCGGGGGTCGATGGATCGGGCGGATCTGTGCGCGGGGGTTGGTCGCGACCGCGGTGGCGTCGAACGTGGGGTCCTCGATGTGCACGCACATGTTCACGACCATCTGTTCGCCCTGGGGCTCGACGTCGATCAGGGCGCCGCAGTGTTTGAGCCAGAACTCTGCGTGGTTCTCGTCACGGATCCGGTAGCCGACGTCCATGTACTCGTGGGGGAACCCGACGTCGAGCTGAAGCGCTTTGCAGATCGCGCTCGCCCCGTCGCCGTCGATGCCCATCAGTCGACGCATGCGCCGTGTGTAGTTGGGGCTCGCGCCCTGCCACTCGGCGATCGCGACCCGTGTGATCTCGTCCATGCCGAGTCGCAGTGCCACCTGGGGCATCAGCGCACGGTCGTAGAGGTGGCCGAAGAGCATCCACTCTCGCCCGAGCCGGGCCAGGCTCACGCGATCGAGCGCCTCGAACCCATCGACGGTCATCTGCTGCTCCTCTCGGGCTGAACCACTGTTCAGCAACCTATGCTGACCGTTCGACCTGTGTCATGGCCGTCTGCCCGGCCAGGAGCCCGCATGCCCTCGACTGCACCCGAGCCCGCACCGGTCGACAAATGACCGCGAGCCTGCGCGAGCAGCGACGCAGCCTCCAGCGCTTCGCGGACTTTCAGGTCGAGTTCTTCCGCTCTCATTCGAAGTTCGGTCGTCTCCTGCTGGGCGCGACGGGCTTCGGCGCGAACCTCGAGCCGTCGTTCGAGGCGCCTGTAACCGCCGGAGACGGGGGCGCGATGAGCGTCGAGAGAGTGGGGATAACGCCGTGAGCGGCGGAATCACCGACGCGGCAATTGCCGCGCTGCGGGCGCGCATCGGGGTCCCGGAGCCCCACCCGCAGCCGCCGCACTACCGGCGCCCGGGCCTCGACGCGTTCCGGAACGTGGCCGTCGCCTACGGCGACGACAACCCGCTGTGGTCCGACGAGGAGCATGCGGCCACGACCCGTTGGGGGAGCCCGATCGCGCCGCCACCGCTGGTGGGCGGCGACACGCTGATCGGCGAGGACGAGGTGACCGAGGTCGCGCCGGCCCAACGCGAGCTCATGAAGGGTGACCCGCTGCGCGGGGTGCACGCGTTCTACTCGGCCAGCGCGCGGGAATGGTGGGCGCCGCTCTATCCGGATCGGAGGGTCTGGCGCCGCAACGCGCTTGTCGGCGTGCTCGACAAGCGCAGCGACTTCGCCGGTCGCGCCGTGCACGAGTGGACCGCGCAGGTCTTCCGCGACGACGCGGGAACGCTCCTCTCGGGCCAGTATCGGCTCATGATCCGTACCGAGCGCGAGAAGGCCCGCGTCCGCAAGCGCGACGACGCGGTCGTGATCGAGCGCTACACCGACGAGCAGATCGCGCAGATCGACGCGCAGTACGGCCGTGAACGACCGCGTGGCGCGGAGCCGCGCTTCTGGGAAGACGTGGCCGAGGGTGATCGCGTCGGGCCGATGGTGAAGGGCCCGCTCACGATCACCGACATGGTGTGCTGGCACTCCGGCATGGGGATGGGCCTCTACGGGGTCAGGCCGCTGCGGCTCGGCTACGAGAACCGCAAGCGCATCCCGCGCTTCTTCCACCGTGACGATCTCAACGTTCCCGACGTGATGCAGCGCGTGCACTGGGACCCCGAGTTCGCCAAGCGCGCGGGCAACCCGACCACGTTCGACTACGGCCGGATGCGCGAGACCTGGCTCGTTCACCTGTGCACCGACTGGATGGGCGACGACGCGTGGCTCTGGAAGCTGGACTGCGAGTTCCGCAAGTTCAACTACGTGGGCGACACCCAGTGGCTCGACGGGACCGTCACTCGCAAACACCTGATCGACGACCGGCCCGCCGTCGATCTCGAGCTGCGCGCGGTCAACCAGCGCGGCGAGACCACGACACCGGGCCATGCCACGGTGCTGCTGCCGAGCCGCGCACACGGTCAGGTGGTCCTGCCGGACCCGCCCGGCGGCGCGACCGACCTCCAGCAGGCCCTCGACGCGATCGTCGCGGGATTCGAGGGAGACCCCAGATGAGCGACTACCCGTCGGTCGACGGCCTGCTGGCCACGCACGTGGGCCCGGTGCTGCACCTTCGTCTCGACCGGCCGGAGCGCCGCAACGCGCTCACCGACGAGATGATCGTCGCGCTGGCCGACGCCGTGGAGACCGCCGGCCGCGACGAGGCGGTGCGGGTCATCCTGCTCGATGGCGCGGGCGAGCACTTCTGCTCCGGTGCCGACCTGGCCGCCAAGAACCCTGAGGGCGCCCGCCGGCCGAGGGTCGGCAGCATCCAACGCCGACTCCCCACGACCGCACACCGTTTGATCCCGGCGCTGTGCGCGGTGCAGACGCCGGTGGTCTGCCGCGTGCAGGGCTGGGCCGCGGGCATCGGCCTGCACCTCGTGCTCGCGGCCGACATCGCCGTGGTGGCGCAGGACGCGCGGCTCTGGGAGCCGTTCTCGGCGCGCGGCTTCACGCCGGACAGCGGCGGGACGTGGCTGCTGCAGCGCCGCATCGGCGAGGTGCGGGCGCGCGAGATGCTCCTGCTCGGACGCGAGGTGACGGGCGCAGAAGCCGCGGCCTGGGGGATGGTCCACGCGGCCGTGCCCGAGACGACGCTCGACGCGGAGGTCGAAGCGGTGGTCGACGCCTTGGCTGCCGGCCCGACTGTTGCGCTCGGCTTCACGAAGCGGCTGCTCCATGCCGCGGCCACCGCCGATCTCGACGCGCACCTGCGCGACGAGGCTCTCGCGCTCGAACTCTCGTCGCGCAGCGACGACTTCCGCGAGGGGATCGCGGCGTTCCGGGAGAAGCGACCGCCGCGTTTCGAGGGCCGGTGACCACGACCGACCTGGGTCGGCTCCCGATCGACGGGTCGTCGTCGCTCGAGGAGGTTCTCGACGCCGTGCGCGCCTGGGTCGTCGCGCACGTGCCCCAGGCGTGGCGGGACGCGGCATCCGAGGGGACGGCGGCGATCCGAGCGGTACGCGCGCGCTCGGACTACGAGGCGTGGTACCCGATCTTCGGCCGCTCCGGGCTGGTGGTGCCGAACTGGCCCCTGGAGTACGGAGGGCTCGGGCTCGACGTCGCGGCCGCCCGTGCGGTGGAAGCCGAGCTCGCGCCCTACAACCTCGGCCGGCTCAACCCGCTCGGCCTCAACCTCGCGGCGCCGGCGCTCTTCGCCCACGGCACCGAGGCGCAGCGGCTCCGGTTCCTCCCCCCGATCGTTCGCAACGAGGAGGTGTGGTGCCAGCTCTTCAGTGAGCCGGGCGCGGGCTCGGACCTGGCGTCGCTCGCGACCCGGGCCGAGCGCGACGGCGATACGTGGGTGGTCACGGGGCAGAAGGTCTGGACCACCTGGGCGCATCTCGCCGACTTCGGCGTACTGCTCGCTCGCACCGACCCGGAGGTCCCGAAGCGAGCCGGCATCACCTACTTCCTCGTCGACCTCCACCAGCAAGGGGTGGAAATCCGGCCGTTGCGCCACATCGGCGGAGAGGTCGACTTCAACGAGGTGCATCTCGACGGGGCGCGCGTCGCGGATGCCAACCGGGTCGGGGACGTCGGCGACGGCTGGAACGTCGCGAACGCGACGCTCTCGGGTGAACGTCAGATGGTCGCGGGCTCGGGAAGCGGTGGCGTCGATCGCATCGGGGGCTCCGGTGTCGCGCGCCTGATCCGGCTGGCCCGTGACCACGCCGACATCGACCCGGTGATCCGCCAGGAGCTGGTGGCCCTCTACGCCGAGGAGCGGATCCGGGCCTGGACCAACCAGCGGGTGCGTGCCGGCCTGCGGGCCGGTCGTCCTCCCGGGCCCGCCAGCTCGATCGGCAAGGTCCATCAGGGCGAGCTCAACCAGCGCATCCAGCTCATGGCCACCCGGTTGCTCGGCCCGCACGCGATGGCCTGGCCCTCGTCGGCACTCGACTACGGCGCGTCGCTGCCCTACGAGGTCGCCGGGATGCTGCGCAGCCGGGCCAACACGATCGAGGGGGGCACCACCGAGGTGAACAAGAACATCATCGGCGAGCGGGTGCTCGGCCTGCCCCGCGAGCCCGACCCGTGGAAGGACGCCGCCTGGCGCGAGGTGCCACGCGGGTGACCGGCTACGAGACGCTCGTCGTCGAACGCCGAGGTCCCGTGGGTTGGCTGGTCTTCGATCGGCCCGACCGCGCGAACGCGATGAACGCCACGATGCTCGCCGAGCTCGAGCACGCCTGGCGCGAGCTCGACGCGGACCGAGCCGTGCGCGTGATCGTGAACACCGGCAACGGCGACGCCTTCCAGACCGGTCTCGACGTGGTGCAGCTCAGCCGCGATCCCGACGCGCTCCGCGAGCAGTCGCGGCGAACGAAGCAAGCCGAGCTGCGGCTCACCGCCTGGCACAACCGGGTGTGGAAGCCGGTGATCGCCGCGGTGAACGGCACCTGTGCCGGGGGCGGCCTGCACTTCGTCGCCGACGCCGACATCGTGATCGCCGCGTCGACCGCCTCGTTCACCGATCCGCACGTCTCGGTAGGCCAGGCGACGGTGTTCGAGACCATCGGCCTGATGGCCAAGATGCCGGCCGAAACGGTGATGCGCATGGCCTTCACGGGTGTCCACGAGCGCATCCCGGCGCGACGGGCGTACGAGCTCGGGATGATCAGCCAGATCGTCGATCCGCCCGCGCTGTTGCGGGACGAGGCGCAAGCGCTGGCCGAGACGATCGCGCAGAACTCGCCGGCCGCCATGGCCGCGACCAAGCGGGCGCTGTGGGCGGCGTTCGAGCTGACCCAGGAGGACGCGAGATGAGCTATCCGAAGCTGGAGTGCCTGAAGCTCGAGCGGCGTGGCCCGGTCGGATGGCTGTTGAACAACCGCCCCGACCAGCTCAACGCCATGTCGGCGAGGATGCGCGACGAGTTCGAGGTCGCGTGGAAGGCCCTCGACGCGGATCCCGAGGTCCGCGTGATCGTGCACACCGGCGAGGGACGCGCGTTCCAGACCGGGGTCGACGTGACCGAGATCGCGACCGACGGCGTGGGGATGGACCGCTACCGCGAGTCGGTCGAAGCCTTCGACCTACGGTTCACTTCGTGGCACAACCGGGTGTGGAAGCCCGTGATCACCGCCGTGAACGGCGTGTGTGCCGGAGGCGGCTTCCACTGGGTAGCGGATGCCGACATCGTGATCGCCGCGTCCGACGCGACGTTCTTCGACCCGCACGTGTCGGTCGGGCAGGTGGTGGCGATCGAGGCGATCGGCCTGCTGCGCAAGATGCCGGCCGAGGCGGTGATGCGCATGGCGTTCGTCGGACGGTACGAGCGGCTCTCCGCCGAGCGCGCGTACGAGCTCGGGATGGTGAGCCAGGTGGTCGACCCTCCCGACCGGCTGCGCGACGAGGCGCAGGCACTGGCCGAGACGATCGCGCGCAATTCACCGGCGGCCATGGCCGCGACGAAGCGCGCGCTGTGGGGGGCGTTCGAGGTAGGGCTCACCGAGGCGTGCAAGCGCGGCGCCCAGGAGCTGGTCTCGATGTGGGGCCATCCCGACCAGGTCGAAGGTCCGAGGGCCTTCGCGGAGAAGCGCGACGCCCAGTGGGCCGACTACACGCGTGCCGCCGGCGAATGACGCTCGCGGACCTGCTGTTCACGTCGGAGGCCGCCTCCGACGACGTGCTGGTCACGGTCGACGGGCGAGCGACGACGCGGGTGGACCTCGAGCGCATCGCCGGCTCCGTCGCCGACGCGGTGCGGGAGGCCGGTGTCCGACCGGGACAGGCCGTCGCAGTGGCGATGCCGAACGGGGCGCTGCTCGTGGCGGCCCTCTTCGGGGTGTGGCGCGCCGGCGCGGTGTACCTGCCGCTCAACCCGCGGCTCACCGCCGCGGAGCAAGATCGGATTTTGGGCGTTGTCCGCCCGGCTGCACTCGTGACGCCGGCGGGAGCGGAAGGCTGGTCGGTCGCGTCCCTCGACGACCCGGTCACCTACCCAGGTTCGGTGGCCCTCATCCAGCTCACGTCGGGGACGACCGGACCACCCGAGCCGGTGCCGCTCGCGCACGAGCAGGTGTTGGGTCTGCTCGACGGCGTGATCGCGTCGCTCCGCTCGCGCCCGCGCGAACCCGGGCGCGCGCCGATGCCGAACCTGATCCCGGTCTCCCTGTCGCTGTGGGCCGGCATCTACCAGGTGCTCTTCGCGTTCAGGACCGGCGCGCCCGTCGTGCTGATGGACCGGTTCGACCCGGTCGAGCTGGCGCGCCTCGTCGTCGAGCACGGCGTCCGGTCGGTCGTGCTGCCCCCGGCCGCAATGGCGATGCTGGTCGACGAGCCTGCGGTCACGTCGCTCGCGCCGTTGAAGTACGTGCGCAGCATCACGGCACCCCTGTCGCCCTACCAGGCCCACCGGTTCATGGACCGGTTCGGCATCGCGGTCATGAACTCCTACGGCCAGACCGAGCTCGGGGGCGAGATCGTCGGCTGGACGGCGGCCGACGTTCGCGACTTCACCGCGACGAAGCTCGGTGCCGTCGGCCGCCCGCACGCCGGCGTGGAGGTGCAGCGTGGGCGACGACGGTCGGGCGCTCGGGGCCGACGAGGTCGGCGAGATCGTCGTGCGGACCGAGACGATCCGACGGGGAGCGCTCGACCCCGCGTTCGCGGACCGGTGCACTGCCGACGGCTGGTTCCGCACGGGCGACGTCGGGCGGGTCGACGCCGACGGCTTCCTGTGGGTCGAGGGACGCGTGTCCGACATGATCAACCGCGGCGGGCTCAAGGTGACTCCGGCAGAGGTGGAGGAAGTGCTGCGGGGGGAGCCGACCGTGGCCGACGTGGCGGTGGTCGGCGTGGCCGACGAGCGGCTGGGCGAGGTGCCCTGGGCGTTCGTCGTGTGCACACCGGGCTCGACGCTCGACCCGGAGGCGCTGGTCTCCGCTTGCCGGGAGCACCTCGCGCCGTACAAGGTGCCCGCCGGCTTCGGGGCGGTGGAAGCTCTGCCTCGCAACGAGGTCGGTAAGGTGCTGGCTCGCGACCTGCTCGAGCGGGCGAAGACGACGAGGAGCGATGAACCGACATGACGCCGAACGCCGAGCCCGACGACTGGCCGGAGGGACTGCCCCGGACCGTGCCGGCGGTGGTCGAGCGCGCCGCCGTGCGCTTCGGCGCCCGTGAGGGCCTCGTCGAGGGCGAGATGCGTCTCAGCTTCGCGGAGGTGGCGGACCGGGTCGACGAGGCCGCTCGGGCGCTGGTGGGCTCGGGCATCGAGCCCGGCGACCGGATCGCGATCTGGGCACCGAACGTCTCCGAGTGGATCTTCGTCGCGCTCGGCGCGCACCGCGCCGGCGCGGTCGTCGTGCCGCTCAACACGCGCTTCAAAGGCGAGGAGGCGGCCTACATCCTGCGTACCGCGGGCGCCCGAATGCTGTTCACCGTCACCGACTTTCTCGACACCGACTACGTCGCGCTGCTGCGCGGTGCGTCGGAGGCGCCCGAGCTCGAGGAGATCGTCGTGTTGCGCGGCGCCACGCCGGCCGGGACGACGGCCTGGGCCGACTTCGTCGCGCGTGCGACAGGCATCGAGCCGTCGGCCACCGCGGCGCGCGCCGCGCCGCTCCGGCCCGACGACCTGTGCGACATCCTGTTCACCTCGGGCACCACGGGCGCGCCCAAGGGCGCGATGCTCACCCACGGGGCGACGGTGCGGGCCTACGACGCCTGGTCGCAGGTCGTCGGCCTGCGCGAAGGCGACCGCTACCTCATCGTCAACCCGTTCTTCCACGCGTTCGGGCTGAAGGCCGGGATCGTCGCATCGCTCCTCACCGGCGCGACCATCGTCCCGCACCTGGTGTTCGACGTGCCGTCGGTGATGCAGCGCGTCGTCGAGGAGCGCATCACGATGCTGCCGGGTCCCCCGGCGATCTACCAGACGATCCTCGACCACCCCGACCTCGCGAGCTTCGACCTGTCGTCGCTGCGGCTCGCGGTGACCGGCGCGGCGACTGTGCCGGTCGAGATGATCCGGCGGATGGGCTCGGAGCTCGCCTTCGAGACGATCGTCACCGGGTACGGCCTCACCGAGGCGACCGGCATCGCGACGATGTGCCGTCACGACGACGACCCGGAGACGATCGCGAACACGGCCGGCTGCGCGATCCCCGGTGTCGAGGTCCGGGTGGTCGACGACGCCGGTGCCGACGTGCCGACGGGCCAGCCCGGCGAGGTGGTGATCCGCGGCTACAACCTGATGCAGGGGTTCTTCGAGAACCCCGCCGCGACCGCCGAGGCGATCGACCGCGCCGGGTGGTTGCACACCGGCGACGTCGGCGTGCTCGACGCGCGCGGCTACCTGAAGATCACCGACCGCAAGAAGGACATGTACATCGTCGGAGGGTTCAACGCCTATCCGGCCGAGATCGAGAACCTCATGATGGGCCATCCGGCGATCGGCCAGGTCGCCGTGGTCGCCGTGCCGGACCACCGGCTGGGGGAGGTCGGCGTCGCGTTCGTGGTGCCCCGTGCCGGGGCGACGGTGGAGCCCGACGCCGTGATCGCCTGGTGCCGCGAGCAGATGGCCAACTACAAGGTGCCCCGCAGGGTCGAGGTGGTCGATTCCCTGCCCCTCAACGCCAGCGGCAAGGTGCTCAAGTTCGTGCTGCGGGAGCAAGCCGAGACGTCCTGACCCGGCCCCGGGGGTTTGGCCCGATCCGCCCCGGTAGGCGACAATGCCCGCCCGGGGGTGATCGCATGCCATACGCGACCGGGCGGATCCTGCACGACGCCGACGCGCACATCATGGAGCCGCCGACGTGGCTGCGGGACCACGCCGACCCGGGCCTGCGCGACCGGATCGAGCCGCTGGCCCTCTCCGGTGGCAACGAGCTGCGCCAGACCGGCGACCCCACCGCGCAGCTGCGCGACCTCACCGCCGCCTTCGACCGCATCCGGGCGAAGCACGCCTCGGAGGAGTACCGCGCCGTCGAGGCCGAGGAGATCATGGCCCGCAAGAACTTCGCGGCGACCGGGTCCTTCGTGGCCGACGACCGGCCCCGCGCGCTCGACCTGCTGGGGTTCTCGAGCCAGCTGATGTTCAACACGTTCCACAACCAGCGCCTGCACGACTGGGAGCACGCGGGCGACCTCGACTTCGCGTACGGCGCGGCCCGCGCCCACAACCGCGGGATGGTCGAGTTCTGCTCCGTCGACGACCGGCTGCTCCCTACCTGCTACGTCCCCCTCGCCGACTTCGATCGCGCGATCGCGATGACCGACGAGGCGATCGGCATGGGCGCCGCCGCGCTGCTCGTCGCCTCCGGCTGTCCGCCGGGCCACTCGCCGAGCCACGTCGCACTTGATCCGGTGTGGGCCCGCGCGCAGGTCGCGGGGATCCCGATTGTGTTCCACGTCGGCGGCACCGGCGACCTGATCGACGCGAGCTACTTCCGCAACGGGCTGCCGGTCCCGCCCGACTTCCACGGCGGCGAGGAGAACTTCCGCTCGGTCGACTACATGGGGATCCCGGGCCCGCCCGCGCAGACGCTCGCGACGATGATCTTCGACGGTGTGCTCGAGCGGTTCCCGAACCTGCGGATCGGCGTGATCGAGCAGGGCGCGATCTGGGTGCCGTCGTGGATGCGCCAGATGGAGTCGGCCTTCGACGCGTTCGCCCGTCACGAGGAGCGCCTGCGCGCGCTGTCGCTGCGCCCCTCCGAGTACGTCCGCCGCCAGATCCGCTTCACGCCGTACCCGACGGAGGACGTCGGCTGGATCGTGCAGCAGGCGGGGCCCGAGGTGCTGCTGTTCAACTCCGACTACCCCCACGTCGAGGGTGGGCGCAAGCCCGTCGAGCGGTTCGAGGCGTCGCTCGGTGACGCCTCGGAGGCGGTGCGGCGGGCCTTCTACTGCGACAACTTCCTCGACCTCATGGGCACGGCCGCGACCGGGCTCGCGGCATGACCGGCGGTGGGGGAGTCCTCGACGGCCGGGTCGGCGTCGTCACCGGCGGCGCGTCCGGCCTCGGCGCCGCGGCTGCGCGCGCACTCGCCGCGGCCGGCGCG
>Ga0194128_10007136_pt1 | contig 14748 bp, 11 predicted proteins | sample TA2KigCa65mmetaG_FD_148650 | JGI IMG/M metagenome (GOLD analysis project Ga0194128, IMG submission 148650) | Freshwater microbial communities from Lake Tanganyika, Tanzania - TA2015037 Kigoma Deep Cast 65m | ecosystem: Environmental > Aquatic > Freshwater > Lake | place: Tanzania: Lake...
TGATGTACCCGGAGCAGCCCCACACGAGAAGGTGACCGAATTGGGCAAGGGGACGGCCATCAAGATCATGGATGCGATGACCATCTGCGACTACCGTATGGTAGCCTTTATGAAAGAAGTGGCTAACAAAGAGGCCATCTCTTGGCAACCCGAACTTCTCACAGCAGGAGGCACAGATACCGCTGGCGTGCAGCGCATGGGCAAGCAAGGGGCAATAGCTGGAGCGATTTCCATTCCAACTCGTCATTTGCACCAGGTGATTGAAATGGCGCATAAAAAAGATATCTCAGATTCTATTTCCTTGCTGGTAGCATGCCTTGAGCAAATGGATCAGTACGATTGGACCCACTAAGCTTTTCTGATTAATTATGCCATTCCTTTACTTGCCATGGTTTTATTTTTTAGTTCTCTTTCTAGGAGATTCGCGCGAAATGCCTAGGAAGATAAATGCAGAGAATTACTCCTCCGCTTGGCAAGAGCTTTTTAACGGAAAAGACCTAGAAGGATGGATACCTAAAATCCACCACCATGAGGTGGGTGATAACTATGCAGAGACTTTCCGGGTACAGGATGGGGCCATAGCAATCAATTATGAGGGGTATGGGGAGTTTGAAGACCGGTTTGGGCATTTATTTTACAAAAAGCCCTTCTCCAGTTTTCATTTGGTCTGGGAATACCGATTCACAGATCAGTTTGTGTCCACTGCGCCCAGCTACACCTACCGCAATTCAGGTGTGATGTTTCATTCTCAAGCGCCCGAAACGATTTTGAAAGAACAAGATTGGCCCATTTCGGTGGAATACCAGATGTTAGCGCAAGAAAAAGAAGGAGTGCTTCGCCCCACGGGAAACATGTGTTCCCCAGGGACAGACATAGTCTTTGAGGGCAAAATCGATCCCCGACATTGTATCAATTCCTCCTCTCCAACCTTTGTCTGGGACGAGTGGGTTAAAGCAGAATTGATCGTCTACGGTGACTCTATCGTGCACCATCTGGTCAATGGAGATACGGTATTGACCTATTCTTTTCCTCAAATCGGGGGAGGAGTAGCCAATCGCTACAATCCATCCCTTAAAGTCGATGGAACGCCCCTTCGCTCAGGCTACATTGGCCTGCAAAGTGAAGGACAAGGGGTGCTGTTTCGCAATCTAAAAATTCGGGAATTGAAGTAAGCCTCCCGATCCCTAAAAAATCAAGAATAGGGAGTGATCCCTTAGCCCAATTGGCCTAAACTGGCTTCTAGGGCCTTGATTTTTGCTTCTGCATCGGCTTGCTTCTTACGCTCCATTTCCAATACCTGGACGGGAGCACCAGCTACAAAGCGTTCGTTGCTCAATTTTTTAAGCACAGAATCTAAAAACCCTTTGGTATACTCAAGTTCCTTGGTCAGTGCTGCCTTCTCTGCAGCCAGGTCAATGGAATTGCTCATGGGCACGAAACACTCGTCACCCTTCACCACAAAGCTCAAGGCCTGTTCGACTTTTTCCCCGAAAGAAATGGAAGAAAGATTAGCGAGTTTGCTTAGCACCGATTCAAATGGGGTATATAGGCTTTTGTTTTTTGTTTTAATGGTCAGGGTCAAGGATTCTTTGGGGGACAGGCCCTTGGAAGCCCTTAGGTTTCTGATTTGAGAGACTACTTCGAATACCTGATCGGCTTCATTGATAATTTCGGAATCGAAAGTTTTACTGCTTGGCCAAGAGGAGACAATCAAGGATTCTTCTACCTTTCTTTCCTTTATTTGGTGCCACAACTCCTCCGTGATGAAGGGCATGAATGGATGCAAAAGCTTGAGTATTCCTTCAAAAAAGACGATTGATCTATCGTAAGTAGCCGGATCGATGGGTTGTTGGTAAGCCGGTTTTATCATTTCTAGGTACCAGGAACAGAAGTCGTCCCAGACCAACTTGTAGGTAGCCATCAAGGCATCTGAAATTCGGAATTTTTCGAAGTGTTCGTTGATCTCATTCAAACTTTGGAAGAATCGCTGTTCAAACCATTTCATGCTAGCTGCATTCGCAGCACCATCGAGGCTTGGATCCACTTCCCATCCTTGGACGAGACGGAAGGCATTCCAAATTTTGTTGGCAAAGTTTCTTCCTTGCTCCACCAACTTGTCGTCGTAAGGGAGGTCATTTCCTGCAGGGGAAGAAAACAGCATGCCGGTACGAACCCCATCAGCACCATACTGAGCGATGAGTTCGAGGGGATCTGGGGAGTTGCCCAAGGACTTGGACATTTTTCGGCCGAGCTTGTCCCGTACGATTCCCGTGAGATATACGTTTTTGAAAGGCTTCTCACCTAGGTATTCGTAACCCGCGATAATCATCCGTGCTACCCAGAAGAATAAAATCTCTGGAGCAGTCACCAAGTCATTGGTCGGGTAGTAGTAGCTGAGTTCCTTGTTGGGCTTGCCTAAGGTAAATACCTCTGTGTCGAATACGGAAATAGGCCAGAGCCAGGAGCTAAACCAGGTATCCAAAACGTCCTCATCCTGAGTCAAATCAGAAAGGCTGTATTGGGCATTGAATTTTTGATTGGCCAGAGCCAGTGCTTCATCTGCAGTTTTGGCTACTACATATTCTCCGTTGGGGAGGTAGTATGCGGGTATGCGGTGTCCCCACCAGAGTTGACGCGAAATGCACCAGTCACGGACATTCTCCATCCACACCCGGTAAATGTTTTTGAACTTGGGCGGGTGCAACTGGATGATGTCTTCTATCACTGCTTTGAAGGCGGGCTGGGTGATTTCATCCATTTTCAAGAACCATTGCATGGATAGCTTGGGTTCTATGACTGCATCGCTCCGCTCGGAATGCCCCACATTGGAAGTGTATTCTTCCACTTTCTGAAGCTGACCTGTTTCTTCCAGTAGCTTTCCGATTTTTTTACGAGCAATAAAACGATCTTCCCCTACGAGCAACTGTGCTTTTTCATTGAGCGTGCCGTCGTCGTTGAGAATGTCAATGACTTCAAGCTTGTGCTTGACACCCAATTCGTAATCGTTGAGATCGTGTGCAGGAGTCACTTTGAGGCATCCTGTACCAAACTCCATGGTCACATAGGGATCTTCGATGATTGGGATGCTTCGGTGGATCAGTGGGATGATGGCCCGCTTACCCTTTAGATGGGTAAATCTTGGATCCTCGGGATGGATACAAATGGCCACATCGGCCATGATGGTTTCTGGGCGTGTGGTAGCGATGGTGAGGAATTGATCTGTAGTTCCTTCGATGGCGTAGTTGATGTAGTACAACTTGGAGGCCACTTCCTTCATGATTACCTCATCATCAGAAAGGGCAGTTTGTCCCTTTGGGTCCCAATTGACCATGCGGATGCCGCGGTAGATTTTCCCTTTTTGGTGGAGGTCCACAAAAACAGAAAGGACGGCATCGCTGAGTCCTGGATCCATGGTGAAGGCGGTTCGATCCCAGTCGCAGGAAGCCCCAAGTTTCTTCAATTGCTCCAGGATGATGCCTCCATATTTTTCTTTCCATTCCCAAGCATGGGTGAGGAATTGCTCTCGGGTAAGGTCTTTTTTATCGATCCCATTTTCTTTCAGGAGTTGCACTACCTTGGTTTCGGTAGCGATAGAGGCATGATCTGTGCCGGGTACCCAGCAGGCATTTTTGCCTTGCATCCGGGCACGGCGAATAAGTACGTCTTGTATGGTATTGTTGAGCATGTGCCCCATGTGGAGCACGCCGGTCACGTTGGGCGGTGGGATGACGATGGTGTAGGGTTCCTTATTGGGATCTACGCTGGAAGAAAACAACTTGTGTTCCATCCAGTACGCATACCACTTGGCCTCGGCGGAAGCCGGATCATATTTGCTGGCAATAGACATAGGTACTAAGTTCTTATTTGCAAAAATAGCAGAAAAAGTTTGGGGGCGGGAGCCAGAAAGGAAAGAAAAAGGGAGATGGGGTGATGCAAATGGTTTTCTCTGGCTAACCCCAGGTTCCAGGTTGCTTCCTAAACTAAAAAAGCCGGGAATCCCCCGGCTTTATATGGACTAGTTTTTTATAATTCTAATGGTATTAAGGATTGAAGTTCCATTTAAAATCGGCTGTCGACAGTGGACCGTAGACAATTAGCAAATTTTATTTTTTAACAATCGGCAGTACAATTCGGCTTTGGAATTTCCCTCCATGGTGAATGGAATTATGAGCTACAATCCCCTTGGTTTCGTCGTAATTGTTTCCTCCGGTATTCATATTTCGATCAAAGCGCGGGAAGTTAGAACTGCTCACTTCGATGCGGATTCGGTGACCTTTTTCAAAGTAATTGGAGGTACTCATGGGTGTCAATTGAATTTCGTAGACCTGACCTTTTTCCATCCACACTTCCTTCTCGTAGCCTTCCCGGTAACGCACCCGTTGGATGGTTTCGTCTAGGTTGTAGGCGGTGCCGTCTGGGTACACATCGATCAGTTTGATGGTGACATCCGTGTCCTTCACATCTGAAGAGAGGTACAAGTAGCTATCTATAAAACCAGAAACTTCCACATCTGCTTCCAAGGGATCGGTGGTGTACACCAGGATGTCATCCCGAAGTTCTAGCTCTTGCTGGTCCATGGCCCCTCCCTGCACCGCATTGCCGGTACAGCAGACATTTCCTCCATTGGAAGTCACGGGATTCATGGGATCGTAGGTGTAGTTGTCTTGGGAACTCGCTTTGGGGAGCTTGGTTACCAACTTTCCGTCTCCATTTCGTGTATTGGCTGCCCCTTTGGAATCCAAAAAGAAGGGGGTCATCACCGCTTCTTTGGGGGGCCATACCTCAGAGGACTGCCAGATGTTTTTGCCCATGGTATAGTAGGTGACTTTGGGAAGCTTGGCGATGACTTCTGATTTCTCTCCTTTGAGCCATTGATCAAACCAAGCGGTGATCACTTCGTCGTAGTTCCAGCGCGCATCTCCCACACTTCGTTGTCCAATCACGGTGTTTTCGGTAGCTCGGGTAAAGGAGCAATGCAGGACTGGGGCAATAACCAAATATTGATTGTTCCGAGCCATTTGGCTGATGGCATTGCTACGGGCGTGGTTGTATAGCGCAATGTTGGGTGAGGAGGATACATCGTACCAGGATACAAACCACATGCTCGGGGTGTCAAAAGGCATGGAATCATGGTACAGTCCACCCTGGTACCAGCGTGGATCGTTGGGCTTTCGGGTGATCATCTCTTCATAGATTCCCTTTGGGCCATTTACATTTTTCAAGATGTCTTGAACAGGGAGGTGAGATAAAGCGGATTTCCAATCTACTTTTGGGTACTCTGGAGCCATGTCGTAAAAGCGTTGCAAGCGAAGCAAATCTTCTTGGCCAATCCCCGCTTGCAGTCTCGGGGCTAGGGGATCGTGTTGGGTGCCGTACAGCCAAGAGGTGAAAAGCATCTGTCCAGCACCACCTCGGTACCAGTTGCCCTGCTCCATAAACTTCCCGATTTGTCCTACTCCTGCACCATAGGCTTGGGGTACCAAGGCAGCAAGGGAAGGGTGTTGTAGGGAAGCGGCTGCCATTTGCCATTCGGCAGTGGAGGAGCATCCGAGCAAACCAATTTTGCCATTGCTCCAAGGCTGTGCAGCCATCCAGTCGAAGGCGTCGTAACTGTCCGTAAGGGGCAAGCCTAAAATATCCCAGTTACCCTCAGAGAAAAATCTACCTCGCTCGTTTTGCACTACATAAGCATATCCTTTCTTGACCCACTCCAAGGCCGTCTGTAGGGTGCGGGAATTGAGTTCCCCATTGCCGTAGGTATTGAAGTTGTAAGGGGTCCGGGAAAATACGATGGGTACAGGCTGATCCCCCTTTGGACGGTAGATGTCTGTGGCGAGTCGGGTTCCATCTCGCATGGGCATCATCACTTTTTGGTCGATGATGGCGACTTCATCCAGTTGAAGGAGGACTGGATTTTCTTGGGTAAATCCTTGAAAAGGGTTTCCCGCAATAAGTAGGAAGACAAGTAGGTAAAGAATCTTTTTCATAAAGCTGTTGCAGAGTTGGTTCTAATTAACTTCTATTTTCCCTTATTCTTAAAAAAGAATCAAGGAATTGGAAGTAATGCTTGAAGAAAGATAAGGGAAAGGAAAAGTAAAAATGTTACGGAATACAATTTTTTACAGCAACAAAACCAAATTATTCTAGTTTAAATCAGGTAGTTGGTAAGTAATATTTTTGATTTCAGGGGATATGTCTACCTTTCATCACTTTATTTGTATACCATGAACACCAGTCCAATTCCACAGTTTACTACTTGGGTGGAAGTACCAAAAAATACTGATTTTTCTATTTATAACCTTCCTTTTGGGGTCTTCACCAGTAAAAAATTAAGCCCAAGGATTGGCATAGCTATTGGGGATCAGGTGATTGATTTAAGTATCTTAGACCAGGAGGGTTTTTTTTCCAACCTGTTTCTTCCGGAGGGTATTTTTCTCCAAGATAGTCTCAATGAATTGATAGGTTTAGGAAAGGTAAAAACAAAAAAAATTCGCGAGCGGGTGCAGCAACTTTTGCTTCAAGAAAACGAAGAGCTTCGAACCCATTCCATTCGAGGTAAGGTTTTGATTAAGATCCAAGAAGTGGAGATGCTTTTACCGGTTAAGATTGGGGATTACACGGATTTTTACAGTAGCATGGAGCATGCGACCAATGTAGGTAAGATGTTTCGTGACCCAGAAAATGCGCTTTTACCCAATTGGAAGCATTTGCCGGTAGGGTACCATGGCAGGGCTTCCTCCATTGTGGTCTCTGGCACCCCAATTCGCCGACCCAAGGGGCAGTTTAAGGACGCATCCATGGAAAAACCCTCCTTTGGCCCTAGTCGCAGCATGGACTTCGAATTGGAGCTGGCTTTTATCACAGGAAAGTCTACTCGACTTGGAGAATCGGTATCTACCAAAGAAGCAGAGGACTATATTTTCGGAATGGTTTTGTTTAATGACTGGTCGGCAAGAGATATTCAAGCCTGGGAATATGTACCATTAGGTCCATTTTTAGGAAAGAATTTTGCTTCTTCCATTTCTCCCTGGGTGGTACCCTTGGAAGCTTTGGAGCCTTTCCGGGTACCAGGACCGGTACAAGAACCAGAAGTACTGCCTTATCTGAGTTGCAGTAAGGATCACAATTTTGATATTCAGTTGGAGGTAGGACTACAACCGGAGGGCCTGAAAGAAACAAAAATATGCTCGTCCAACTTTAAGTACATGTATTGGAACATGGCCCAGCAACTGGCTCATCATACCGTGAATGGATGCAATATTCAGGTAGGGGATGTGATGGCTTCCGGTACGATCTCAGGACCTACTCCGGATTCCTTTGGATCCATGCTTGAATTAAGCTGGCGAGGAACAAAGCCCTTGGTACTTGAATCAGGGCAGGAGCGCAGCTTCTTGCAGGATGGGGACACCGTGGTGATGCGGGGTTATGCGGAGAAGGAAGGAATTCGGGTGGGCTTTGGCGAGGTTCGAGGCAAGCTTTTGCCAGCCAATTAATCTAAAAATGGTTTTTGGAAAGATACCTTTTTATCCTCACTTATTTTTTGGATTGAATCAGGGAAAGTAATTTTTCGGGTTCGTCGGTAGTAATAAAATCTATCCCTTGCTCAAGTAGCCAAAGCATATCTTCTTCCAGATTTATCGTCCAGGAGTTGGTAGTTAGGCCAAGGTCTTTTGCTTCAGCAATCCATTGGGGCATACGGCGAAGTAGTGAGATGTGGTAGTCAAAACCATAAAATCCTGCTTCTTTCAGTTGCTGAGGAGATTTGTCTCCATTCAGATAGGCAACTTTGGCCTTGGGATCGGTTGCTATGGCTTTGAGGCCTCCCTCGTAGCTAAAGGTAATGTACTCTACCCAGGACTGGGCTCCAAGTTCCTGTACCGTTTTCACAGCCAATTCCCCCACTCGCTCACTTCGAGCAACGCTGATTTGAGAGGGTTTAAATTCAAGGATCAATTTGGTGCTTTTTTGGGTCTTTCCTTCTGTCAGATAGGCCTTGAGTGTGGGTATTTTTTCTCCATTGGAAAGGGTCTTGGTGAGTAGTTGCTCGTAGGTGGAGGTTTCGATATCCATGCCTTGCAATTCGTGGTCGTGGTTGACTACCAAGACCTCGTCGGCGGTCATCCATACGTCAAACTCACTTCCTTCGGTACCCAATCGGATGGCTTCTCGAAGTGAGGCGATAGAATTTTGAGGTAAGCCTTGCGCTTTCCAAGCCCCGCGATGGGCGATCACCTTATTTTGAATAAATGAAGACTGAGCCAGGCTTGTTTGGGTAAAAATGGTCATCAATAAAAAAAAGAAGATGATATTTTGCATGGGAGGGAATAACTAAATTCTGAAATTAAATGTAATAAAATTCTTGAGAGGACAGTGAAGGAGTAGGTAAACTTCATCAAAACTTAATCCCAAAGTATTTTCTTGATTTTGGTCAAAAAAAAACGTCCCGAATTTTCGGGACGCTTGGTCTAGTCTTGGGGATAGGATCATTTAAAGCCTATATCCACTAAGCCTTTGTGACTGATTTTGATGGCTTCAAGAGGAGAGAGGTCAAAGGTTTGGTCTTGCTCCACCAAATAGAATTCCATACCAGATTTTTCCTTCTGGGCAAGGATGGATTTAAAGTCTATGGTACCTGTACCTACTGGAGCAAATTTTCCTTCGGTATCCATGTCTTTCACATGCCATGCCTTAAATCTTCCTGGGTACTTTTCAAAATAGGATAAGGCATCAGCATTTCCTTTTTTTACCCAGTAGAGATCCATTTGAAAATTTACCCATTCTGGATTGCACTTTTCCAGCAATACCTCTTCAATCACCGTACCGTCAGCTAGGGGCATAAACTCAAAATCATGGTTATGGTACAATAAATTCAAACCAGCTTTATGGCATTTTTCACCAATTGCATTCATGATGGTGACCAGTTCGTCTGCAGTCCCTTTCATGCCAAGCTTATTCGTAGCGGGATCAAAAGTAAACATCCCCATAGGGGGTACAGGAATCACAAAATAGGTGATACCTGCAGCTTTGACATCAGCAATGAGTTGGTCTGCATTTTCCAAAGTCACCATACCCATGTGCGCAGAAATGGCTTTTAAACCAAGTGAGTCAAGAGTGGCTTTGAATTCGGCAGGAGTCATTCCGTAAAATTTGCCTTCGGCATAGTCTGCAGCCTCTACGTAGGCATAGCCCGCATCTGCCACTGCCTTGAGCGTAGCTTTGGGGTTGATGGCCATGGAATCGCGAAGTGTGTACAAGGCCAGTCCGCCCACTTGATTTGTGGTTTCCACCACGGTTTCTTCGGTGGTTTTGGCTGGTCCGCAGGACACCAATCCTAAAGCTAGGACCAGGATGAGGGAGAGAGAATAGGTTACTTTTTTCATAGGATGGGCATTAAATCGAAATCAATATACGGATTTCGAAATCAAATAAACCTTGGTTTTTCAGAAGCGGAGCGAAACTCCAAATTTCGGTCTTAGTTAAATCCGAATAGTACCGGAAAAAGGAAAGTTACAATTGCCGTCCACAACAAGTAAATGGGTAGGTAGCGAACTAGGGTAAAACCTACTTCTTCCAGCTTGCTTTTTCCACGTACGGTTTGGATCAATTGCCGTGACACCATCACCAGGTGTACCAGCATGACGAGATTGACCCCAAGGACCGCGAGTCGATTGGGGGTGATGCCCCATTCGGATATTCGGAAGGCGATGGCAGATAGTGCGATTCCATTGACCAACAGCGTGATGAGTGAAAGGGAAACCAGCACCCAGGTCATCAAACCCACTTTCTTTTCTTCGACGGATTCGACTACCGAGAAAAAGATCAGGGCCATGACCCCAAGGAGCAGTAGGTTAAACAAAAGCAAGAAATCTCGATCGCTGTAGGGATCCTTTCCTGCATAGGCAATAGCAACTAGGTAACAGCTGAGCATGATCAGCACCAAGGGGCTGAAAATCTTGGCCACGATGGGGGGTACTTTGTTCACCAATTCTGGATTACTTTGAGTAATCAGGGTGGCTAAGAGGGGAGCTGCAGCTAAGCCGTAAACAGCGATGTACTGGAAATAGATGTCTTCGATATTGATCCCAATAAGTCCAAAAAGCGGGATGGTAATGCCCGTAAGGAGTCCGCCGGCTAGTAGTAAAATCCCTCCTACAATGATGGTTTCCCCATTGTATTGGAGGTAGGACAATCGCTTGCTCAGGTTTTTGGGATCAGATCCGGAGAAGACCAGTCCGAGGATTCCCCAGAGAAATAAAGGAAGGTGGATACAAGCCAAGACCACCGTATCGCTACCCGTCTGGGTAGGAAGCAGGTTGATGTAGACAGCGGATAGAAGCAGGCTACCCACTGGAACTAGAAAGGCGTTGAGCGTAAGTTTGCTTTTCCGGAAAAAATAGGCGCAAAGGAAGGGGAATACCACAAATCCTAAATTCCGGGCATAGAATTCATCTTCCTGAAGTGTAAAAAAAGCGGGCAGTTTGGCAAGGGTTCCTGCGATTGCGCCTGCGATCAGAATAAAAAGCCAATCCGCTTTGGATCCCCATTGGACTCCATCCGACTCGTAATTTAGTCGTTCGTGCCAGGCATCGGCAATCGGATTACCCTGGATACTGGGGTAGAGTTCATTGAAGCTTTTGGTGAAAGTGCTTTTATTTTTCCGGTAGCGTTTTTCCAGTTCGGCTGGTTGATCAATCAGGGAGAGAAGGGATTCATTCATAAGATGTGGTTTGGGAAAATTTGTGGGCCAGAAGAAGGCGTTAAGAGGCCTTGTTTTGGCGAATTAATTGTTCGAGAAAGTCCAGATGGGCCTGAAAGGATTTTCTGCCCTTGTCGGTGGAAACGTAAGTGGTCAGGGGTTTTCGGCTGGCGAAAGACTTTTCTACCCGGATAAATTCAGCTTGCTCCAAGTGCTTGAGATGAGAGGCTAGGTTTCCGTCAGTCACCTGTAGGAGTGCCTTAAAGGAATTGAAGTCGTAGCGTTCATTGACCATCAGGATGGACATGATGCGTAGGCGCAATACATTGTCAAAGGCTTTGTCGTAGCCTTTTTGGCTTTCATCGCTCATATCGGAAGTACATCAGGGTTCCATAGATTACATGGAATAGGCCAAAACCTAGTGACCAGCAAAGCAGTCCAAAATCGGGAAAGAATGCAGCAATCAAGCCCAAGAGGAGTTGAGTAAAGCCTAAATTTTTGATCTTCCCTAGGGTAAATTGAGCAGATTGTACCAAGCCTATGCCGTAGAAAAGGAGCATGGCTGCAGGAATAAGTTCGAAAGCACTTTCGTGCAGCAAGGCAAAGCAAAAGAAGCCTCCTAAGGCCACGGGAAGAAATAAGGACTGTAAGAAGCGCTTGCTGGCTGGGGACCAAAAGGGGTGGGTTACAGCCGACCCTTTCTTTTTGCTTAAAAAATAGGCAGTACCGACCGCTGCGATTAGGGTGGCCAATCCCAGCAAAAGCAGTCGATTTACTAACTCACGAAAAGAAAGGGTGTCAGAACCTGTGCCCCAACTGCTGCTTGGAAAATAGATCCAATACCAGGCCGTTACCGAAGCTGCGAGAGCATACATACCTGCTAGCATTCCGGAAAATCCGCTCAAGGAAAGGAAGCGGGTACTGCGCTCCATCATGGATTTGATTTCGGCTAATTCTTCTTCAGGTGTTTTCATTTTAAAAGTACTTTGAAATTCAAAGTAAATAATTGAAAAGCGCATACTCAAAGAATTCTTTGCAAAAAATGGTTAAAAAAAAGAAGCTCCTGTGGGAGCTTCTTTAAAATGATTTGAAATTTAGTTGAATAGCTGAGGTGCAAACTGGCTTAGATATACCCTCCAATTTCTCCAGGTATGGCCACCTTCGCTTTCTACATAGGTGTAGGGCATTTTCATACCGTCCAATTTGGCGAGGTATTCTTGATTTGCTTTGTAAAGGAAGTCGGTTTTGCCTATGGCGATCCAATAGAGCTTGTAGCCATTGTCTTGCTGGGTTTTCAAGGTTTGGTCAAAATTGCTATATACCCGACCCGTGGCATCTTCTCTAGGCATGATGGCGGCGGAAAACAAGCCGATGTAATCAAAGGTGTTGGGGTAGTAGCGGGAGATGTGGAGCGTATGAAAACCGCCCATGGAAAGCCCTGCGACAGCGCGCTGCTTCTTTTCTGCCTTCACCCGATAGTTGCTCTCCACAAAGCGAATGATGTCCTCGAATGCGCCTTCATAGGTACCATCCATCGTTTTAGGAATCATAAACTGAGGCTTGTAGAAGTTTTTGCTTCCCTCTCCCGGTGCGCCGTCTTGGATCACATTGCCATTGGGCATCACCACAAGCATGGGTTTGGCCTTGCCTGCTGCTATCAAGTTGTCCAGAATCTGAGCCGTACGACCCAAGTTGATCCAGGCCTCTTCATCCCCTCCAGCACCATGCAGAAGGTAAAGTACGGGATAACTTTCCTTGGAAGTTTCGTATCCAGGAGGGGTGTAGACGGTGATGCGTCGATCCATGCCCAAGCCTGGGGAATCGTACCAGCGTCTGCTCACTGTGCCGTGTGGAATGTCATTGGTCTTGTACAGGTCGCCTTGCCCTCCACCGATTAAAAAGAAGTTGGTGGCGGAGGCCACGTCACGAATCAAGAAGGGATTGCCGGGATCTGTGGTAGTGAGCCCATCCACTACAAAGGAATACCCGTAGAGTTCTGGGTTAAGGACACTGCTTGTATAGGACCATACTCCATTGGCATCTTTGGTAAGGGCTACCTTTCCTGGACCGTCCATTTGGCCCATGGGGGTATCCATTTTGACCGGAGGGAGAAAATCTCCAGTCACTTGAACCGCCTGTGCATTGGGGGCGAAGATTCGGAATGTGACCGAATTGTCTTCATGAACCTCTGGAGACTGTATATTTTGTGCTTGGAAGAGGGCTTCTTGTGCAGAAGCAGCAAATCCGATAAATAGACTACTCATGAGTAGGGTGATAATTTTTTTCATAGGTTATTAGTTTTGAGCTGCACTCAAGTTAAACAAAGCCTAAAGAAGTGCAAGGGGATTTTTTTTGAGTGGTATTAGTCTAAGGCAAAAAACTTTGTAAAGATTTTATCACTCTCGCCCTTTCCCCAAAAAACTTCATTTGTCAATCCCCAAGCTCCACGGTATCTTTGCAGTTCAAGAAAAAATGGAAGCTGTGGCAAATAAAACGGTCAACGTAGGTTTGGTTCAACTCTCCTGCTCGGGAGACGTGTCCGAAAACATGCAAAAAACCTTAGCAGGCATTCGCTTAGCCGCTCAAAAAGGGGCCCAAGTGGTGGTTTTGCAAGAACTCTTTCGTTCCCTCTATTTTTGTGAGGTAGAGGATCACGACAATTTTAAACTGGCCGAGGCAATTCCTGGACCTAGCACAGAACAGCTTGGGGAAGTAGCCAAAGAATTAGGTGTGGTTATCGTCGCCTCCCTGTTTGAAAAACGAGCGGAAGGACTCTACCACAACACCACCGCAGTGCTGGATTCAGATGGGAGTTACTTGGGAAAGTATAGAAAAATGCATATTCCTGATGATCCCGGCTATTTTGAAAAATTTTATTTTACTCCAGGAGATTTGGGGTACAAGGTGTTTTCCACTTGTTTTGGAAAAATTGGGGTGTTGATCTGTTGGGACCAATGGTACCCCGAAGCAGCGCGAATTACTGCCCTGATGGGGGCAGATTTTTTGGTATATCCCACTGCCATCGGGTGGGCTAAATCCCAAGATGCAGCCACCAATGAGGAGCAGTATGGAGCATGGCAGACCATTCAGCGCTCCCATGCGGTGGCCAACGGCATCCCTGTGGTATCGGTCAACCGAACCGGAATGGAGGGTGAAATGCAATTCTGGGGCGGATCTTTTGTAGCCAATCCTTTTGGCCGAGTGCTGTACCAGGCGCCTCATTTGGAAGAAGAAATTCACGTAGAGGTGTTGGACCTCAGTGCATCGGATCGTTACCGTACGCACTGGCCATTTTTGAGGGACAGACGTATCGATTCTTACGAGCCCATATCTAAGAGGTTTCTTGACGAAGAATAAGCCATGCAGCAACGTATAGATTTGTCCAAGGGAGGATTGGTGACTCCGGCGGAACTTGGGTACTATTTCCCGGCTGAGTTTGCCCCTCAAAAAGCGATGTGGATCAGCTGGCCCCACAAAGAGGAGAGTTGGCCAGGAAAAATACAGACTATCTATTTCCCCTATGCCCAATTCGTTAAAGAGGTAGCCTTAGGGCAAGAAGTGCACATCAATGTGGCTGATGTGGCCATGCAGGCCTTTGCGACTCAACAGTTGGAACTGGTAGGAACCCGCATGGATCGGATTTTCTTCCACTTTTTCCCGACCAACGATGCTTGGTGTCGCGACCACGGCCCTGCCTTCCTAATCAATCCTAACGCTTCCATCCCCAAGGTGCTTGTGAAATGGAATTACAATGCTTGGGGCGAAAAATACCCGCCGCATGAGCTAGACAACCAGATTCCGATTCGAATCGCACAGGAATTGGGTATTCCCTATTTTACTCCCGGTATCGTGATGGAAGGAGGCTCAGTAGAGTTCAATGGAAAAGGCACCCTGCTTACCTCCAAGGCTTGCCTGTTGAAACCCAACCGCAATCCCCACCTCAATCAAGGCCAAATTGAAAAATACCTCTGCGATTACTATGGGGTGCAGCACATCCTCTGGGTCGGAGATGGCATCCTAGGAGACGATACGGATGGACACATTGACGACAT
>Ga0194128_10007148_pt1 | contig 14738 bp, 17 predicted proteins | sample TA2KigCa65mmetaG_FD_148650 | JGI IMG/M metagenome (GOLD analysis project Ga0194128, IMG submission 148650) | Freshwater microbial communities from Lake Tanganyika, Tanzania - TA2015037 Kigoma Deep Cast 65m | ecosystem: Environmental > Aquatic > Freshwater > Lake | place: Tanzania: Lake...
CCAGGTCGCCCCCTCGCCCGCGGCGACGTCGGCGAAGGCCACGGCCGCCGCGGCGCGGCCGGCATTCCTCTCGGTCCGGCTCACCGACGTCCGCGCCGGCGAGCAGTTCACGCTCGGCGGCTTCCCCGGCAAGGTCGTGCTCGGCATCGCGATGGCGGTCTGGTGAACGACCTGCCGGAACCAGCAGTTGCTGGTGAAAGAGACTCTCCCGAGCCTCGGCCCTGACGTGGTGATGGTGACGCTCGACGGCGACCCGAACGAGGACGCCGCGCTGCTGAAGCGCTACGCCGAGCAGCACGGCTTCACCTGGCGCTTCGCCGTCGCGCCCCGCGAGCTCATGTCGTCGCTCGCGTCGTCCTTCGGGAACGAGTACCTGAACCCCCCGTCGGACCCGATGTTCGTCGTGGCCCCGTCGGGCGCGGCGTTCCGCCTCCCGTCGGGGCACAAGAGCGCCGCGGACCTGCGGTCGTTCGTGGAGCGGTACCGGGGGCAATGAGCCTGGTGGAGCTCGGTGCCGCGTTCGGCATCGGGCTCGTCGCGACGCTCTCGCCGTGCGCGCTGCCGCTCTACCCGGGCTTCCTCGCGTACCTCGCCGCGCGCTCCGGCGAGGGCCCGCAGCGCCCGACCGGGTGGCTCGGGCTCGCGGCGCTCGCCGGGATCCTCACGATGATGCTCGCCATCGGCGCGCTCATCGCCGTGCTCCAGGTCGCGGTCGGCCGCGTGCTCGTCGTCGTGACGCCGCTCGCCGACGTCCTCGTCATCGCGCTCGGCGTCGCGATGCTCCTCGGGGCGAACCCGTTCGCGCGGCTGCCGTCGCTCGCGGGCGGATCGGCCCGGCGCGGCCCGATCCTCTCGGCGTACCTCTACGGTCTCATGTACGGGCCCATCGCCGTACCGTGCTCGGGGCCGCTCCTCGCCGCGATCTTCACGCTCTCGCTCACGGTCACCGACTTCCTCGGCAAGCTCCTCTTCTTCCTCGCGTTCGGCCTCGGCTTCGGCGTGCCGCTCGTCGTCATCGCGGTCGTCGCGGCCGGGCGCAGCGCGGCGCTGCCGCGGGTCTTCGCGCGCAACTACGGCGTCATCGCGCGCGTCGCGGGGGCCGTGCTCGTCGCGGTCGGCCTCTACGCGCTCTCGAACGACCTGCCGTCGGCCCTCCTGTACCTTGGCGCCTGATGGACGAGAAGCGCGGCCCGAAGGAGAGATCGAGCGAGGATCCGACGCGAAAGCTGCTGAAGGTCTTCGGCGTGAAGGTCACGGACTACGAGGAGCGGACCAAGGCGCTGCTCGAGCGCTACGACGCGACGACCGACGAGGCCGAGCGCGCCGGCATCGTGCGCGAGGCCGTCGAGCTCACGGCCGACCTCGGCCACTGGCTGCGCGAGGTCCAGGCGCACGTGCTCGGATGGCAGGAGGAAGTGCTCGGCAGGCTCTCGGGCAAGTAGCGGCACGCGCATTGCGGTGCTTCTCCCCACGGAAGGGGGATCGAGATGCCGCACGAGAAGGAAGAGGGCGAGGTCAGGCTCGAGCAGACCGAGGGCAAGGTCAAGGAAGAGGTCGGCAAGCTCGGCGGCGACACCGGCACGCAGGTCGGTGGCATGGCGACGCAGGGCCGCGGCAAGGTCCGCGAAGGCCTCGCCGACGTCCGCGGGAGGGTCGAGCACCGCGACATGGACAGGGACGCCAAGAGGGACGTCGGGCCCTAACGACTAGCCTTCCGGCGTGGTGGACCGGGAGGGGCGGCTCGCGCGCTTCATCGCGCATCACGCCGACCCCATCGGCCACCTCGTCGGCATCCTCTCCGGGGCGCGCCCGCGCTTCCGCGACGGCTGCTACCTCTATGTGAGCGACCGCGGCCTCGCGCGCCTCATCCTCGCGCGCCGCGGCTACGCGGCGATCACCTTCGGCCACGTCATCGTCGCCGCGGGGTACCCGGCGGACCGCATCTGGCGCCACGAGCTCCGGCACGTCCGCCAGTACGAGCGCCTCGGCTGCGCGTTCCTCCCGCTGTACTTCCTCCTGTACCGCCGCCACGGCTACGGCGCGCATCCCCTGGAGCGCGACGCAGCGTCTCCGACTAGGCTTTTCGAGCAGTGACCGAGCGCTACGACATCGCGATCCTCGGCGGGGGACCCGGCGGGTACGTGGCGGCGCTCCACGCAGGCGTGCAGGGCGCGAGGGTCGCGCTCATCGAGAAGGACCGCGTCGGCGGGACGTGCGTCACCGTGGGGTGCATCCCCTCGAAGGCGCTCCTCGACACGAGCCACTCCTACTGGATGGCCACGCACGCGGCCGTCTCGGGTCTCCACCTCACCGGCGAGTTCGACCTCGCGAAGGCGATGGCCCGCAAGGACCAGGTCGTGAAGCAGCTCGTCGGGGGGATCGAGCAGCTCCTCAAGGCGCGCAAGGTCGACCTCTTCAAGGCCGAGGGCGAGCTCGTATCGCCCACGGAGATCCGCCTGGGCGGCGGCGACGGGCCCAAGAGCGTGCAGGCCGGCGCGACCATCGTCGCGACCGGCTCGGCCGTCGCGCTCCCGCCGATCCAGGGACTGAAGGAGGCGAAGCCGCTCGACAACGTCGGCGCGCTCGACCTGCGCGAGACGCCGAAGCGCCTCGTCGTCATCGGCGGCGGCGTCATCGGGATGGAGCTCGGCGCGTTCTACAGCGAGATCGGGTCCGACGTCACCGTCCTCGAGATGCTGCCGGCGCCGCTCGCGGGCTCCGACCCCGACCTCGTACGCCTCCTCGTGAAGGCGCTCGAGTCGCACGGCCGCTTCCGCGTGGTGACGAACGCGAAGGTCACCGCGGTCGAGCGCCGCAAGAACGGGACGGCCGCGGTCACCGCCGAGGTCGAGGGCAAGGAGGAGACGTTCGAGGGCGATGAGATCGTCCTCGGCGCGGGGCGCGTGCCGAACGTGAAGGGCGCCGACGGCGCCGGCCTCGCGATGGGGAAGCGCGGCGTGCAGGTCGACGACCGGATGCGCACGAGCGTCGGCGGCGTGTACGCCATCGGCGACTGCACCGCGGCGTCGTTCGAGAACCGCGGGATGCTCGCGCACGTCGCCTCTACCCAGGGCGAGGTCGCGGTGGACACGATCCTCGGCCACGACGCGAAGATGGACTACGACGTCGCGCCGAGCGTCGTGTACACGCACCCCGAGCTCGCGTCGGTCGGGCTGAGCGAGCAGGCGGCGAAGGAGCGCTGCGGCGAGGCGAACGTGAAGGTGTCGCGCTTCCCGTTCCGCGCGTCCGGCCGCGCGCTGGCGCTCGGCGAGAGCGACGGCATGACGAAGCTCATCACCACCGGCAAGGAGCACCGCATCGTCGGCGTCCACGTCATGGGTCCGCAGGCGAGCGAGCTCATCGCCGAGGCGACGCTCGCGATCCGCCTCGATGCGACGGCGCACGACATCATCGCCACGGTCCACTCGCACCCCACGCTCGCGGAGACGCTGCGCGAGGCCGCGCTCGTCGCCGTCGGGAGAGCCATCCACACCGCGAGCCGGTAGCCCGTTCGCGGGCGACGCCGCTTTAGACTTCCGTTCTGGGCCGTTAGCTCAACGGATAGAGCGGGCGCCTTCTAAGCGCCAAACGAAGGTTCGACTCCTTCACGGCCTGCAGATCAGTACCCCTCCTGATATCGGCCGGGCGAGGCCGAGGGCCCCGAGGGCGCGGTCGTCACCCCCGGCGCCACCTTGATCGGCTGGGCCGCTCCGCCGCCGCACGCCGCGAGCATCACCACCACCAGCGCGAGGGCCGTCACGAGACGCACGCCTGCACCTCCCGGATCTAGCCTCACTACGAACGGAGGCGCCGATCGGATATGCCCGTCGTCATTCTCGCGCTCCTCGTCCTCCTGGTCGTAGCGCTCGTCGCCGCCATGATGCTCGCCGTCGCCGCCGCGCGGCGGATGTCGCGGCCGCGCCCGGCGCTCCCGGCGAACTGCGGCGACTGCGTGTTCATGCTGCCGCGGGCCAAGGTGTACAAGCGCGAGACCATCGAGGACCCCGAGGACGGGCTCATCCACTACCTGTGCCAGCAGCGCTGGATCGAGGTGACGCCGGTCTCGCCGTGGTGCGACCTCGGCAAGAGCAGGACCCACACGACGGCCGCCGCCCGCTAGGCATACCCTCGGACCGATGACGTTCGACCGCTTCGACGCGCTCGTCCGGCAGCGGGGCGCGACCCTCGTCGGCGAGCTGAAGGACCTCATCCGCCTCCCGACGGTCTCGGCGCAGGACCGCGCGATCGACGAGACCGCGCGCGCCGTCCTCGACCGCGCGAGGCGCGCCGGGGTGGACGCCAGCGCCGAGCGCGTCGACGGCGGGCCGCCCACGATCGTCGGCGAGACGGGATCCGGCGACCGCACGCTGCTCGTGTACGACCACTACGACGTCCAGCCGCCAGACCCGCTCGACGAGTGGCGGACGCCGCCGTTCGCGCCCACCGAGCGCGACGGGTACCTGTACGGCCGCGGCGTCTCCGACAACAAGGGCAACCTCATGGCGCGCCTGCAGGCGATCGAGCTCTACCGCGAGGCCTTCGGATCTCTCCCGCTGCGCGTGCGCGTCCTCTTCGAGGGCGAGGAGGAGATCGGCTCCGACCACCTCGCCGCCTTCGTCGCGAAGTACGGCGGCCGCATCCGCGCCGACGGCTGCATCTGGGAGGCGGGGTACAAGGACGCCGCGGGCCGCCCGACGATCAGCCTCGGCCTGAAGGGCATCGCGTACTTCGACCTCCGGCTCCGCTCGATCGAGAAGGACGCGCACTCGTCCATGGGCACGATCCTCCCGAACGCGGCGTGGCGCCTCGTCTGGGCGCTGTCCACCCTCAAGAACGAGCGCGACGAGATCACCGTCGACGGCCTCATGGACCACGTGCGCAAGCCCACGAAGGACGATCTCGCGCTCCTCGAGGCGCTGCCGTACGACGAGGAAGAGATGAAGCGCATCCACGGCGTCGCCGCCTTCGTCCGCGGCCTCACCGGCACGCCGCTGAAGGTGAAGCACTTCCTCGAGCCCACCTGCACGATCTGCGGGCTCACCTCGGGCTACTCCGGGATGGGCTCGAAGACCGTCCTCCCCGCGGCGGCGAGCGCGAAGGTCGACTTCCGGCTCGTCCCCGAGCTCACCCCGGCGCTCGTGAAGGACCTCCTGCGGAAGCACCTCGACCGCCGCGGCTTCACCGACATCGAGATCGCGTCCCACCACGGCGAGCTGCCGTCGCGCTGGCCCTCCGACACGCCGGTGGCGAAGGCCGCGGTCGAGGCGTGCCGCGCGACGTACGGGACGGACCCGGTCGTGTACCCGCTCATGGCCGGCTCGGGCCCGATGGCGCAGGTCTGTGACGCGCTCGGGATCCCCGTCGTCGGCTTCGGCTCGGGCAACGCGGGCTCGGCGAACCACGCGCCGAACGAGAACGTCAAGGTGAGCGACTACCTCGACCACATCCGCGCCTTCGGGCGCTTCCTGCACGTCTTCGGCGGCCGCTCCTTGTGAGCTCGCGCGCGACGCTCATGGCGTCGCTCGGGCTGCTCTCGTTCTCCGCGGTCTACAACCACCTGCTCGTCTCGCCGGTGCTCGTCGAGATCGCGCGCGAGATGGGGGTGAGCGTTGGCACCGCGGGCCTCCTAGTCACCGCGTACGGCCTGCCCGGGATCGTCGTCGGCGTCCTCGCCGGGCCGCTGTCGGACCGCTACGGCCGCAAGCCGTTCCTCGTCGGCGGCACGGTGGTGATGTCCGCGCTCACGCTCCTCGGCGCGGTCGCCCCGGGGTTCGCGCACCTGCTGCTGACGCGCGTCGGTGCCGGGGTGGGAGCGTCGGTGCTCTTCCCGAACATGAACGCGACCGTCGCGGACGAGTTCCCGTACCAGGAGCGCGGCCGCGCGATGAGCACGATCATCTCGCTGAACCAGCTCGCGGCGATCGTCGGCGTCCCGCTCGCGGGGATCATCGCGAGCGCGACCTCGTGGCGCGTGTCCTTCGCCCTCATCGGCGTCATCGGCCTCGTCGCCGCGGCGATCGTGCTGCGGACCGCGCGCGGCAGCGCCCCGCCCGGCGCCAGCGACGTCCCGGTGCGCGAGCTCTACGCGGGGATCCTCGCCGACACCTCGGTGAAGGGCGCGATGGCCTCCTCGCTGCTCGGGTCGCTCTTCTGGTTCACCTGGATCACGTACATGGTGGCGTTCTTCGTCGAGCGGTACGGCCTGCCGACGGCCACGGCCTCGCTCGTCGTGCTCGTCACCGGGGTCGGCATCGTGGGTGGCAGCCAGGTGGGCGGGAGGCTCGGGGACCGCTTCGGCCACCGCGTGGTGGTCGGCTGGACGATCGTCTTCGCCGGCGTCGCCTTGCTCGCGCAGACCGCCGTCGTGCGCGAGCTCTGGCTCGCGGCCGTGCTCGCCCTCGCGATCGCGCTCCTGTCCGGCGCGCGGTTCGCGGGCAGCATGACGCTCGTCTCGGAACTCGCGCCGGCCGCGCGCGGCACGGTGCTCTCCGTGAACTCCGCGATCGTGAGCATCGGCATCGTCGTCGGCACCTCCGTCGGGGGCGTCCTCGTCGACGGATACGGCTACGAGGCGCTCGGAGCGATGGCGACGATCGCCGGGTTCGCGTCGGCGCTCATCGTGTGGCGCTTCGTGACCGAGCGCGCCGCCGGGTTCGCGGCCGGCGAGTCCGTCGACTAGGACCGGCCGAGCGGTCGGCGGGAGGCCGACCGTTGCCCGCTCGCTCGGGCGGTACGCGCCGCGCGGCCATGCACGGGTGAAAGGAGCAGCCGCATGGTGCAGAACGACAAGAGAGCCGGTGGCGCGATGACCGTGGCCGAGGCGGGCCGCATGGGCGGACGTCCCGTCCGCGAGAAGTACGGCCCGCAGCACTTCGAGCGGATCGGACGCAAGGGCGGTCAGAAGGTCGCCGGCCTCATCGAGCGCGCCAAGTCCCTCGAGGGAAGCCGCGAGGGCGGGCCCGCCGCGTAGCGGAGCGCACCGACGCTAGGCTTCGGCCATCGTGGCCGAGGCCGAGCGTCTCGGGACGCGGGTCGTGCGCGCGGCCCGCTCCCTTCCTTCCGGCGCGGGCGAGCCCGTGGTGCCCGCGCTCGTGCAGAGCGTCGCGTTCGACCACGCCTCCGCGGCCGAGCAGGACGCCATCTTCGGGAACGAGCGCCCCGGCTACGTGTACGGCCGCTACGGGACGCCGACGGCCGCGGCGCTCGGGTCCGCGCTCGCCGCGATCGAGGGCACCGAGGCCGCCGTGACGTTCGCGAGCGGCATGGCCGCGATCCACGCGTATTTCACCGGGTGCGCGCTCCGTGACGGCGGCCGCATCGTCGCGCAGGAGGACGTGTACGGGGCCGTCCGCGCGATGCTCGAGCGCCTCCGCCGCGAGCAGGCCGCCGACGTCGTCTTCGTCGACCCCACCGACCACGCCGCGGTGGCCGCCGCGCTCGACAGCGCGCCTACGCGCGTGCTGCACGTCGAGTCCATCTCGAACCCGCTCCTGCGCGTGACGGACGTCGCGGCGCTCGCCGCGCTCGCGCACGACCGCGGCGCCGTGCTCGCGGTGGACGCGACGTTCGCGAGCCCGGCGGTGACCCGGCCGCGCGAGCACGGCGCGGACGTCGTCATCCACTCCCTGACGAAGTACATCAACGGCCACGGCGACGTCATGGGCGGCGTCGTGTGCGGGTCGGCGGACGTGGCCGCGGAGATGCGCGACCGCGCCATCATCGACGGCGGCTACCTGCCGCCGCACGAGGCCTGGCTCATCCTGCGCGGCATGCGCACGCTCGAGCTGCGCCTGCGGCGCCAGTGCGAGAGCGCGCTGCTCGTCGCGCGGCACCTCGCGGCGCATCCGAAGGTCGCGCGCGTCCACTACCCGGGCCTGCCGTCCCACCCGCAGCACGCGCTCGCGGCGCGTCAGTTCGGCGGCCGCTACGGCGGCGTCGTCTCGTTCGTCCTTCGGAGCGACACGAAGGAGGCGGCGTTCCGCTTCCTCGACGCGCTCGACCTCATCGCCTCGGCCACGACGCTCGGCGACCTGTACTCCGAGGTCCTGTACCCCGCGATCTCCTCGCACCGGCGGATCGACCCGCGGGAGCGCGCGCGGCTCGGCATCAGCGACGGCCTGCTGCGCCTCTCCGTGGGGATCGAGGATCCCGCCGACCTCATCACCGAGCTCGACCGCGCGCTCGCGACCGTGTAGCCGTATATACCGCAAGCTTCCTCCGTACATATGCGGCGTGATGCACAAGACGACGATGGTCGTGAACGATCGAAAGCTGGCCAGAGCGCGGAAGCTCCTGGGAACGAAGGGCATCCGAGAGACGTATGAGGCCGCCCTCGACCATCATGCCGCCCGTGACCGGGCGGACATGGCCGAGCGCCAGCGTGAGATGGCCGAGATCTTCACGCACATCGAGATGGCGGAGGCGGACTTCGCACACGCGAGGGAGCTCATGGACGAGCTCGCCTCACGTGGCCAGCACCGCGCCGCGGGCGCCGCCGACCTGCTCATCGCTGCATGCGCTCGCCGCGCGGGCCTCACGCTCCTGCACTACGACTCAGACTTCGACACCATCGCCGGGATCACCGGACAGCCCGTGGAGTGGGTCGTCCCGCGCGGTTCGGTCCCGTGAGGCGCGCCTAGTGCTCCCGGCGGAGGTGATCGAGCACCTCCGCCATGACGCGGCAGTCGATCTCGTTGTAACGGTCGATCTCGCGCATGAGCGGGATCTCCGTGAGGTGGACGCCGCGCAGCGCGGCCTCCTTCGCCGCGTGCCACGCCCCGGCCATCACGCCCGCCCCGTCGGCGAGGCCGTCGGCCCACTGCGTCGTGATGAGGCCGTGGGAGGACATCGCATTCGCGAACGCTTTCAGGCCCGACCCGTGCGCGCCGCGCACGACGACCGGCTCGGCCTGGATGACCTTCGCGAGCAGGTCGTACCACGCGAGCTCGGGCCAGTGGCGCTCGCGGTGCCGCAGGCTCGCGGAGCGGTACGCGTTCTCGATCGCGCTCGTCTCCGCCGCGGACCAGTGGAAGAGGCGCACCTCGCCGACGTGGACGCCCGCGGCCGCCGCGAGCGAGCGCAGGTGGTCGATCCACTCGTCGACCATGTCGGCCTCGGCCTCGGGCGTGAGCGCCTTCGCCGTGAACGAGCGGAACTCCCACGCCCCGTCGACGCGGCGGCCGCAGCCGATCTGGAAGATGAGCTGCTGCCCGCCGCGCTCGGGGAACGTCGCGAGGTCGTCGAGCACGTCGTTCACGGTCTCGAAGTCCACGTAGCACTCGACGCGCGCGGGCGCACGCCAGCGGCCCTCGTCGGCCTCGATGCGCGCCGGGCGGATGCGCTGGCGGTCGCGCGCCCGGTCCACCGCGAGGATGGCGTCCACGGTGCGCGCGCCGCTCTGCGCGGTGATCCCGAGGAACTCCGCGGTCGCGCGCGCGTCGTCGGCGCGCGTCACGCCGCGCGCGTGCGCGTGCGCCCGGACGCGGGGGCCCACGTGGGCGACGCGCGTCAGCTCGGAGAGCGCCTCGGCGAGGTCGCGCTTCGCGCGCTGCCACGGCGAGTCGTAGCGGCACTTCATGTTCGGCCAGAGCTCCGGCACGCTCGGCACGGGACGCACGTCCCAGGCGCCGCCCTCGGTGCGCACGCGGCGGACCCAGCCGATCGCCTCCATCGCCACGATCGCGACGTCGCGCTCCTGTGAGCGCACGTACGCCTCCTGCGGCACGCGCCCGAGACGGTCGAACGCGTTCGTCCCGCGCGCCTGCCCCTGGCGCCACCCGCGCGCGAGCACGTACGTCGCCGGCGGCGTCGCGGCCTGCAGCCGCCCGAGCGCGTTGTTCATGATCCAGAGGCGCGCCATCGTCCCGAGGTCGTTCGCCGCCGAGAACGAGCCATCCTTCAGGAGGTCGAGCGTCGTGTAGCGCACGTCGACGATCCGGTAGTGCCAGCGCTGCCCCGGCAGCGCGAACGCCACGACCTTCTCCTCCTCGCCGTCGAACGCCCCGGGGAAGAGGTCGGCGAGGACGTCGGAGCGGACGAGCAGGTCGGCCACGCCGTACGTGCGCGACTGCGGGTCGCGCAGCACGGCGCGCCAGATGAGCGGATCGCCCGCGGCCATCGCGTGCCACGTCGCGCGCGCGGCGTCGATCGAGCGGACGTCCTCGGGCAGCTCGGCCACGCGCGTCATGGGGTGGCGGCGCGCGAGGTGCTCGCGGACGAGCTCCTCGAAGCGCTGCCCGCGCTCGCCGATGAGCCGCAGGAGGTCGAACCGCGCGTCGTACCACGGCAGGCGGTCGTCGCGCACGAGGCCGCGTTCCTCGCCGTAGCGGTCGAGCCAGTCGAGGAGCGGGTCGGCGTCGCACCAGTGGCGCACGGCGCTCGCCGAGACCCAGGCCTCCCACTCCGCGTCGGCGCGCGGGTCGTCGATCGTCCCGTCGTCGCGCGTCCAGATCGCGGCGACGCCCGGGTCGGCGAGACCCAGGCCGAGCTGGATGGTCACGTCTTGCCGAAGTCTCGGACCAGCCGAGCGCGTACGCTAGCCACCCGTGGCGCGCTTCATCGTCGAAGGCGGCGTCCAGCTGCGCGGCCAGATCACCGCGGCGGGGAACAAGAACTCCGCGCTTCCCCTGATCGCGGCGAGCCTGCTGACGGACGAGCCCGTCCGCCTGCGCAACCTCCCGCGCATCCGCGACGTGCGCGGGATGCTCGACATCCTGTGCGACCTCGGCGCCGAGGTGCACGAGGAGGACGCCCACACCGTCGTCATCCGCACCTCGAACGTGCGGAAGACCGACCTCGACCCCCGCCTCTCCGGCGAGATCCGCACCTCGCTCCTCTTCGCCGGGCCGATGCTCGCCCGGGCCCGCAAGGTCACGCTCGGCCGCCCCGGCGGCGACGTCATCGGCCGGCGGCGCACCGACACGCACTGGCTCGCCCTCCGCGCCCTCGGCGCGTCGCTCACGATGACCGGCACGGGGTTCCGGCTCGAGGCCGCCGAGCTGAAGGGCGCGGACATCCCGCTCGACGAGGCCTCCGTGACCGCGACCGAGAACGCGCTGCTCTGCGCGGTGAAGGCGCCCGGCCGCACCGTCATCCGCAACGCCGCGAGCGAGCCGCACGTGCAGGAGCTCGCGATGGTGCTCGTGCAGATGGGCGCGCGGATCCACGGGATCGGGACGAACACCATCGAGGTGAAGGGCGTCGACGAGCTCCGCGGCGTCGACCACGAGATCTGGAGCGACCACATCGAGGCCGGCTCGTTCATGGCGCTCGCCGCGATGACCCACGGCGACGTCACCATCCACCGCTGCGCGCCGCAGCACATCCAGATGACGCGCGCGATGTTCCGCCGGCTCGGCGTGGAGAGCGCGATCGACGGCGACATGCTGCGCGTCCCGGCGAAGGACGAATACGTCATCGAGGACGACATCGGGGGGAAGATCCCGAAGGTCCAGTCGGGCATCTGGCCCGGCTTCCCGAGCGACCTCACGAGCATGGCCACGGCCGTGGCGACGCAGTCCCGCGGCACCGTGCTCATCCACGAGTGGATGTTCGACGCGCGGATGTTCTGGGTCGGCGCGCTCGAGGACATGGGCGCGCGGCTCGTCATGTGCGACCCCCACCGCGTCGTCGTCGTCGGCCCGGCGCAGCTGTACGGCGGCGACGTCCGCAGCCCCGACATCCGCGCCGGCCTCGCGCTCCTCGGCGCGGCGCTCGCGGCGAAGGGGACGACGACCATCAACAACATCGACCAGATCGACCGCGGCTACGAGGCGGTCGACGAGCGCCTGCGCGGCCTCGGCGCGAAGATCACGCGCGAGTGACGCTGCCCTCCCCGGCGGAGGCGCCGCCGCGCTCGTTCGTCACGCACCTCGAGTGCTCGCGCTGCGGCAAGCGGGCGGAGCACACCGCGCAGGCGCACCTGTGCGAGGCGTGCGAGGCCCCGCTCCTCGTCCGCTACGACCTCGAGCGGATCGAGGCGAGCGTGCCGCGCAACGTCCTGTACGGGAGGCAGCACTCGCTCTGGCGGTACCGCGAGCTCCTCCCGCTCGACGACACCCTGGACGCCGTGTCGCTCGGCGAGGGCAACACGCCGCTCTACGAGCTCCCCGTGCTCGGCTCGAAGCTCGGCCTGCACCGGCTGATGGTGAAGGACGAGGGCCTCCTCCCCACGGGCACGTTCAAGGCGCGCGGCGCCGCGGTGGGCGTCTCGCGCGCGGGCGAGCTCGGGGTGACGACGATCGCGCTTCCGACCGCGGGGAACGCCGGCGCCGCGTGGGCCGCGTACGGCGCGCGCGCCGGGATCGGCGTCGTCGTGGTGATGCCCGCGGACACGCCGGAGGTGATCCGGCGCGAGACGGCGGCGTACGGCGCGCGCGCGTACCTCGTGGACGGCTCGATCGCCGACGCGGGCGCCGTCGTGAAGCGCGCCGTCGCCGAGTACGGCTGGTACGACGCCTCCACGCTGAAGGAGCCGTACCGCATCGAGGGCAAGAAGACGATGGGGTTCGAGCTCGCGGAGCAGCTCGGGTGGCGGCTTCCCGACGTCATCGTGTACCCGACCGGCGGCGGCGTGGGGCTCATCGGGATGTGGAAGGCGTTCGACGAGCTGCGCGCGTGCGGCTGGCTCCCCGCGGACGCGAAGCGCCCGCGCTTCATCGCGGTGCAGGCGGCGGGCTGCGCGCCCATCGTGAAGGCGTTCCACGAGGAGAAGGACACGAGCGAGCCGTGGCCCGACCCGGTCACCGTCGCCGCGGGCCTGCGCGTCCCGAAGGCGCTCGGCGACTTCCTCGTGCTGCGCATCCTGCGCGAGTCGAGCGGCGTCGCCCTCGACGTCAGCGACGACCGGATCCGCGACATGATGCGGGTCGTCGGCGTCACCGAAGGGCTCCTCGCGTGCCCCGAGGGCGCCGCCGCGTTCGCCGCGGCGTACCAGCTGCGCTCGGCGGGGATGATCCACGAGCACGAGGACGTCGTCGTGTTCAACACCGGCACGGGCATGAAGTACTTCGAGCACCTGCAGGGCCCCGCGCCCCGGCGCCTGGCGAAGGGCGAGCTCATGCCGCGCATCGAGCGCGAGCTGGAGGAGCCCGACGCGTTCCACCGCCCCTTCGCCGTGGACGAGCGCGGCCTGCGCGTCGCTCCCGACGAAGAGGGGGAGCGCTGACCGCCACTACCATCGGCCCGATGCAGGTCGCGGAGAACATCCTCGCGCTCGTCGGGGACACGCCGCTCGTGCGGCTCTCGCGCATCGGCAAGGGCCTCCGCCCCACGATCCTCGGCAAGCTCGAGCACCTCAACCCCGGCGGGTCCGTGAAGGACCGCATCGGCCTCCTCATGATCGAGGACGCCGAGCGCCGCGGGCTCCTCAAGCCGGGCGGCACGATCGTCGAGCCCACGAGCGGCAACACCGGCGTCGCGCTCGCGATGGCCGCGGCGCTGCGCGGCTACCGCCTCATCTGCACGATGGCCGACAAGCAGAGCCAGGAGAAGCGCGACCTCCTCCGCGCGTACGGCGCGGAGGTCGTCGTCTGCCCCACGGCGGTGCCGCCGGAGCACCCCGACTCGTACTACCGCGTCGCCGACCGCCTCGCGCGTGAGATCCCCGGCGGCTTCCAGCCGAACCAGTACTACAACCCGAACAACCCCGAGGCCCACTACCGCACGACCGGGCCCGAGATCTGGGAGCAGACCGACGGGACGGTGACGCACGTCGTCCTCGGCGTCGGCACGGGCGGGACCGTGAGCGGGGTGGGGAAGTTCCTGAAGGAGAAGGACCCGCTCGTCCAGGTGATCGGGGCGGACCCCGAGGGCTCCGTGTTCACGGGCGAAATCCACCCGTACAAGACCGAGGGCATCGGCGAGGACTTCTACCCCGGCACGTTCGACCCGGGCATCGTCGACCGCTGGTTCCGCGTGAGCGACCGCGACTCGCTCCTCACGGCGCGCCGCATCACGCGCGAGGAGGGCATCCTCGTCGGCGGCTCCGCGGGGACGGCGATGTTCGCGGCGCTGCAGCTCGCGAAGGAGCTCGACGAGAAGGCCGTCGTCGTCGTCCTCTTCCCCGACTCCGGCCGCTCGTACCTCTCGAAGGTCTACAACGACGAGTGGATGCGGCAGAACGGGTTCTTCGAGCGCCAGCTGCCCGCGAGCGTGCGCGACGTCATCAAGGACCGCGAGCCCGGCGCGTCGACGATGGTCGTCGTCTCGAAGGGCGAGACGGTGCGCGCGGCGATCGACATGATGCAGCGCTACGGGATCTCGCAGATCCCCGTCGTGAGCGACGGGCGCGCCGATCGCGTCACCGACATCGTCGGCAGCATCCAGGAGCGCACGATGCTCGACCGCGTCTTCCGCGAGCCCGCGCTCGTCGACGAGAGGGTCGAGAAGGTGATGGACGCGCCGTTCCCGGTCGTGCAGGCGAACGAGGACGTCGAGCGGCTCTACGCCGAGCTCGCCGCCGGGGTCCCCGCGCTCGTCGCGGCGCAGGACGACCGGCCCGTCTCGATCATCACGAAGGCCGACCTGCTGGAGTTCGTGGCGCACCAGCGCCGCCGGCGCTAGACCCCCGGCGGCGGGAACTTCGTGTTCGCGCCCTGGAACGCGAACGACAGGACGATGAGCACGACCGCGGTGACCGCGGGCGCCCACTGCGTCGGGCCGGGCATCGCCCTGTACGCGCGCCACGCCGTCCAGGCGGCGAGCGCCCCGAAGATGACGCTCACGTAGCTGAGGGCGCG
>Ga0194128_10007151_pt1 | contig 14732 bp, 13 predicted proteins | sample TA2KigCa65mmetaG_FD_148650 | JGI IMG/M metagenome (GOLD analysis project Ga0194128, IMG submission 148650) | Freshwater microbial communities from Lake Tanganyika, Tanzania - TA2015037 Kigoma Deep Cast 65m | ecosystem: Environmental > Aquatic > Freshwater > Lake | place: Tanzania: Lake...
ACCGCGGTCAGATCGAGCAGGCGCTGCAGGACTGCCTGGGCGTGCGCAAGATCCTCTGGCTCGGCGACGGCATCGAGGGCGACGACACCGACGGCCACGTCGACGACCTGACCCGCTTTGTCGCCGAGGATACGGTGGTCACCGTGGTCGAGGACAACACCGCCGACCGCAACCACGAGCCATTGCGGGAGAACCGCGAGCGGCTGGCCGGGATGAACCTGGCCGACGGCCGCCCCATCCGGGTGCTCGAGCTGCCCATGCCCGAGCCCCTGTACCTTGGCGAACAGCGGCTGCCGGCGAGCTACGCCAACTTCTACATAGGGAACCGCGTCGTGCTGCTGCCGGTCTTCGGCTGTCCGCAGGACGAGGAGGCCGCCGCGATCGTCGCCCGCTGTTTCCCGGGTCGGAAAGTGGTCGCGGTCGACGCGCGCAGCATCGTCGTGGGGCTGGGGACGCTGCACTGTCTGTCGCAGCAGGTTCCGGCGTAACGCAATCGGGGACGCTAACCTTCGCGAAGGTTAGCGTCCCCAAGCCCGATTCCTTAAGATTGAGGAAAGACATGGCAGCGAAACAGAAAAAGTCAGTCAAGCCTGCCCGCAAGCTCGGGAAGATCGGCTCGTTCATCCGGCACCATTACCGGCACTTCAACGCCGCGGCGCTGATCGATGCGGCGGACGGCTACGCGCATCACCTCGAGCAGGGCGGCAAGATGATGGTGACCCTGGCCGGCGCGATGAGCACGGCGGAGCTTGGCCTGTCGCTCGCGGAGATGATCCGCCGCGACAAGGTGCATGCCATCACCTGCACCGGCGCGAACCTCGAGGAGGACATCTTCAACCTCGTGGCGCACGACTACTACGTGCGCATCCCGGGCTACCGCTCGCTCAGCGCCGACGACGAGGAGAAGCTCCTCGCCCGGCACCTGAACCGTGTGACCGACACCTGCATACCCGAGGAGCAGGCGATTCGCCGGCTCGAGAAGGCAGTGCTCGCCGAGTGGCTCGCCGCCGACAAGGCTGGCAAGGCATACTTCCCGCACGAGTTCTTCTACCGCATCCTGCTCGCCGGCAAGCTCGAGAAGTACTACCAGATCGACCCGAAGGACAGCTGGCTGCTCGCCGCCGCGAAGAAGAACCTGCCGATCATCGTGCCGGGCTGGGAAGACTCCACCCTCGGCAACATCTTTGCCGGTCACCTGATCGCGGGCGACGTGAAGAACGTGCACACCGTGCGCACCGGCATCGAGTACATGACGATGCTGGCCGACTGGTACCAGAAGACCTGCCGCCGGCATTCCATCGGCTTTTTCCAGATTGGTGGCGGCATAGCAGGCGACTTCCCGATCTGCGTCGTGCCGATGCTGGAGCAGGACCTGCAGGTCCGCGACATTCCGCGCTGGGGCTACTTCTGCCAGATCAGCGACTCGACCACGAGCTACGGCTCGTACTCGGGTGCCGTCCCGAACGAGAAGATCACCTGGGGCAAGTTGTCCGCCGACACACCCAAGTTCATCATCGAGTCCGACGCCACCATCGTGGCGCCGCTCATCTTCGCCAGTGTCCTGGGCCAGTAAGGTCCGATCCGGGGAGTCAAGCAAAGCGATGGCCAAGACCCGTCCCGCCGCCGTGGCCCAGGAAGAGCTGCGGCCGGTTCCGTCTCCGCCGCCTGAGCCCTGGACCGCGGACAAGTCGTCCGAGCTCTACCGCCTCGACGCCTGGGGCGAGAACTTCTTCTTCATCAACGAGCAGGGCCACGCCGCCGTGCGCCCGTTTCCCGAGCAGGAACTCGCGATCGACATCGTGCAGGTCGTCAACGAGATCAAGCGGCGCAATTCCGGCTTCCCCGTGCTGATCCGTTTCCAGGACGTGCTGCGCGCCCGCGTCAGACGGCTCAACGAAGCGTTTGCGGCGGCCGTTCAGGAGAGCGGCTACGGCAACGTCTACCGCGGCGTCTATCCGATCAAGGTCAACCAGATGCACGAGGTCGTCGAGGAAGTGCTCGATGCCGGCCGCCCCTGGGGCATGGGTCTCGAATGCGGCTCGAAGGCGGAACTGATCGCGGCGTTGCCCCACATCGACGACGAGCGTCTGCTCCTTTGCAACGGCGTGAAAGACCGGACGATGCTCTCGCTGATCCTCTCGGCGCAGCAGCTCGGACAGAAGGTGCTGCCCATCATCGAGAAGTACTCGGAGTTCGAGCAGCTCATCGAGCTGGCCGATGCCGCAGGCGTGAAGCCGAAGCTTGCCGCGCGCATCCGTCTCGCCACGCAGGGCTCGGGCCGCTGGTTCGAATCGGCCGGCGCGCGTTCGAAGTTCGGCATTGCGATCCCGGAACTGTTGCGCATGGTCGTGGAACTCGAGCTGCGCGATGCGCGCGACGGCCTGCAGCTGCTGCATTTCCATCTCGGCAGCCAGATCGCCGATATCCAGGTACTCAAGAAGGCCGTGACCGAAGCCTGCCAGGTCTACGTGAGCCTGGTGAAGCAGGGCGTCGGCGTCACCCACCTCGATGTCGGTGGCGGACTGGGCGTCAACTACGGCACCGGCTACGCGCGCGACGAGGACGGCATCAATTACGGTTTGCAGGAGTACGCCAATGCCGTCGTCTATGCGGTAAAGGATGTCTGCGACGCGCGCGAAGTGCCGCCGCCGATCATCGTGTCCGAGAGCGGCCGCGCGATTACCGCGCACCACTCCGTGCTGATCGTGCCGGTGCTCGGCACGCACCGGCCGGACGGCCCGGTCCAGGGTGACATGCCCGAGAAACCGCACAAGACGGTCAAGGCCCTCAAGAAGATTCTCGACGGCCTGCGCCGTCGCGCGCAGAAGCCCGAGGACCTGCTCGAGGCCTACCATGACGCGAAGGATGCGCGAAACGAAGCCGACCAGCTCTTCGTGCTCGGCTATCTGGGACTCGACCAGCTCGGTGCCGTGCAGCGCCTGTACTGGAACGTGTGTTCGGAGATCCTGCCGGGCCTGCGCGCGGCCGAACTCGATCCGGTGCCGGATGAGCTGCCCGAGCTCGAGGAACGGCTGACGGATCTCTATCTCTGCGACTTCTCCGTGTTCCAGTCGATGCTCGACCACTGGGCCATCGAGCAGGGCTTCCCCGTGATGCCCATTGACCGCCTCGAGGAGCAGCCCGGCCGACGCGGCGTGATGGTGGACCTCACCTGCGACTCCGACGGCAAGATCAGCCACTACATCTCGTCGCGGGACGACAAGTCCTTCCTGCCGGTGCACGGCCTCACGCCCGGGGAGCCGTACTACATCGGCATCTTCCTGGTCGGCGCCTACCAGGACATCATGGGTGACACGCACAACCTTTTCGGCAGAGTGCCGGAGGTGCACGTCTATGCCGATGCCGACGAGCCCGGCAATTTCTGGATCGAGAAGTCGCTGCCCGGCATGACCGTGCACGAGATGCTGGCCCAGGTGCAGTACTTCCCGAACGACCTCAACCGGCGCATGAGCGAGCTCGTCCGCCGCAGGATCGATGCGGGCCAGGTTCGCCCCGGGGTCGGCATGCAGATCCTCGATCAGTACACGGCCGCCTTCAGCGAAACCACCTACTGTCTGCCGGGTTGAGGCAGGTCACCTTGGCGAAGACCCTGAAAGTCGCGATCGTCCAGATGAGCATGGGCGCGGACCCGGCCGCCAACACCGCCCGCGCCCTCGCGCTCAGCACCGAAGCCGTTGCAGCCGGGGCCGAGCTGGTCTGCCTGCCGGAGCTGTTCCGTTCGCGCTACTTCTGCCAGAGCGAGGACGCTGCCCACTACGCACTCGCCGAGGAGATACCCGGCCCGACGACGGCGGCATTCGAGAAGCTGGCCGCCAGGAGCGGCGCCACGCTGGTGCTGTCGCTCTTCGAGCGGCGTGCGCCGGGCCTCTACCACAACACGGCAGTGGTGATCGACGGCGCGAAGGGGATGCTCGGCAAGTACCGCAAAATGCACATCCCGGACGACCCGCGTTACTACGAGAAGTACTACTTCACGCCGGGCGACCTGGGTTTCCGGGCCTGGGACACCGGCGCCGGCCGCATCGGCGTACTCGTCTGCTGGGACCAGTGGTACCCGGAGGGCGCGCGACTCACGGCGCTGAAAGGTGCGCAGATCCTCATCTACCCGACGGCAATCGGCTGGCACCCGGAGGAGAAGGCCGCGCTGGGCGAACGCCAGCACGCGGCCTGGGAGACTATCCAGCGCTCGCATGCCATTGCCAATGGCTGTTTCGTCGTTGCCATCAACCGCACGGGTTTCGAGCCCGAGCCGGGCGGCAGCGGCGGCATCGAGTTCTGGGGACAGAGTTTCGTCGCGGCGCCCGATGGACACCTGCTGGTGAAGGCCTCGTCCACGCAGCAATCGGTGCTGTACGCCGAGCTTGACCTCGGCGCCATCGAGCGGCAGCGTCAGGGCTGGCCGTTCCTTCGCGACCGGCGCATCGACGCCTACCAGCCCATCACACAGCGCTTCGACGACGAGTAATCCGCCATGCAGAAGCCGGTGCGCATCGAAGTCGAGTACTGCACGGGCTGCCACTGGCTGCTGCGTGCCGCCTGGATCGCGCAGGAACTGCTCTCGACCTTCGAGCAGGACATCGGCGAGGTCGCGCTGGTGCCGGGATCGGTCGGCGGCATCTTCGAGGTGCGCGTGAACGGCGAGGTCATCTGGTCGCGCAAGGAGCGCGGCCACTTCCCCGAGGCCAAGGAGTTGAAGCAGATCCTCCGCGACCGCATCGCGCCGGGGCGTGACCTGGGACACATCGACGGTCCCGTGCCAATGCGGGACCAGGGAGCGGTCGATCGATGAACGCAGACACCGTGCTGATATTCGGCGGGAGCCGCGAGACCGGACTCGAGGTCGCGAAACTGCTGACCGCGCGGGGGGAGAAAGTCGCCGCCTTTGCCCGACCCACGTCCGACCTGACCCAGCTTCAGGCCCTGCCGCTGCAGCAGATCATCTACGGCGACGTCTGCGATCCGGTGAGCGTGGGCAAGGCCTTCGCGGCCGGCTGGTACAAGGCCGTGGTCTGCACGATCGGCGCGACGCGCGGGCAGGTGCCGCGGCCGGATTTCACCGGCGTCAAACACATCGTCGACAGCATTGGAAAATTGAGCCGCTGCATCCCGCGCGTGATCCTCGTCACCGCGATCGGTGCCGGTGACAGCCGCGCAGCCGTGGCACCGAAGGTGCTCGAGGTACTGGGGGAGGTCCTCCGCCTCAAGACCGAGGCCGAGGACTACCTGAAAGCGAGCGGCCTCGACTGGGTGATCCTGCGACCAGGCGGTATGACGGACGATCCGGCATCCGGCACCGCGGTGAAAACCGAGGACCACATGAAAATGGGCGTCATCCACCGGGCCGACCTCGCCCGGATCGTGGTCGACTGCCTCGACGACCCGGCCACCAACGGTCGCATCTTCCACACGGTCGACCCCGCCATCACCTGGCAGGCGCCGCTGCAGCGGGGCGAAGACCTGCGCCGCGGCTGAAGCGGATCGTGCCGCGGTTCAGCGCGGCTTGGCTTCGAAGTAAAGTTGCTCGACCCGCGTGTCCAGCCGTCGCCCCCACTTCCTGAGGACACGACGCCACTCCACGCCGGCGCTGACGCGGTTCGCGCGCACGGCGCCGAAGTCGCCCGGTCCGGTGGCAATCGGCTCGGCGCTGCGGCGGTCTTCCGCCCGGCCCAGCGGGCGGCCCGACTCGCCGTCAGCAAAATCCACCGCGAAGGTCAGGTCAGCGACATTGTCGAGGTAGATCCGGGATCCCGGGGGTTCCTCGCTCGGCAGCCGCCAGACGATGTCCCGCAGCGCGGGCTTCAGCACCAGCACGCCGGGGCCCGGTTTGTCGGTGAGTTCCACGCTCTCGTTCTTCGCCAGCTCTTCACGCAGGATGCGGTTGGCATCGGCTTCGAGGCGCTGCTGGTCGGCCTCGGTCGGCGGAAATTCCGTGCGGTTGCCGGTGGTGTTGCCCGTGCCGGCCAGCGGCTCGGACGGGCGGAATTCGATCTCCACCGGCTCCAGCAGCACGCGCGTGAAGGGCGGAAAGCGCGTGTCTGCCTCCGGCCGGGTGATGGAGAGGTCGGGGTTGCGGGGAGTGCCGGCGACGGCGCTGCCAAGGAGCGCAACCGCGGCAAGAACGGTCAATCCGGGAAATCGGCTGGTCATGGCTGAACTCCAGTGGTCTTTCCGTTGCGACAATAGCGCCCCCACTGGAGTTCCGCAGCGGTTCATGCGGTCTTGGTGAACAGCACCTGCACGTTGGAGATCGCGCCCTCGCGGAACCCGCCCTCGCAGTAGGCGAAGTAGTACTCCCACATGCGAATAAAGTCCTCGCTGAATCCGAGTGCCCGAACCGACGCACGGGCCGCGAGGAAGCGCTCGCGCCAGTCTCGCAGCGTGCGCGCGTAGTGCGCGCCGATGTCCTCGACACCGCCGACGGCGAGCGCAGTCACCCGTGCCGTGGTATCGCGGATGACAGCAAGGGAGGGCAGTGCACCGCCCGGGAAGATGTATTTCTGGATGAAATCGACAGACCGGCTTGCCTCGTCGTAGAGCGCGTCGGCAATCACGATGCTCTGGAGGAGCATGCTGCCGCCCGGCTTCAGGCGCGCGTCGCAGGCGCGGAAGTAGGTGTCGAGATAGCCGAGGCCGACCGCCTCGATCATCTCCACCGAGACGAGCTTGTCGTACTGCCCGTCGAGGTCGCGGTAGTCGCGGTCGATGACGCTGATGCGGTTCTCCAGCCTGGCTGCGGCCACGAGCGCGCGCGCATGGTCGCGCTGGCGAGCGGAAATCGTCGTCGTCGTCACCCGGCAGCCGTAGTGGCGCGCCGCATGGAGGGCAAGCCCGCCCCAGCCCGTGCCGATCTCGAGGAGGTGGTCTTCCGGCTGCAGTTCGAGCTTGCGGCAGATCGTGTCGAGCTTGTGTACGGCCGCCTGGTCTGGCGTGCTCGCCTGCGTCGGGTAGATCAGCGAGGAATAGCTCATCGTGCGGTCGAGGAACAGCGCGTAGAACTCGTTGCTGAGGTCATAGTGCGCGCCGATGTTGCGCCGTGCCTGGCCGCGCGTGTTGCGACGGAACAGGTGCCCGAGTTTCGCGAGCGGCGCGGCCATCGATGCAAGGCCGCCTTCGAAGTCCTGCATCATCGCCCGGTTGGCGACAAACAGCCGCACGAGCGAGGTCAGATCGGGCGTCGACCACTTGCCCACCATGTAGGCCTCGGCAGCGCCGATGGTGCCGCCGAGGGCCATGTCCGACCAGGCACTCAGGTCCTCGACCTCGATGCGGGCAACCGGGCCGTCGCGGCCGAAACTGTGCTGGCCCAGCGCGTCGCGCAGCTCGAGACGACCGCTGCCGATCGCGCCGAGCCTTGCCAGCACCTTACGGCGGAGGAAACGGGTCCATGGGCTCGCTGCCGGGAGCGACCCCAGCGGCAGGGCGTCCGTCTCGTGTTCGAGAAGTCTGTCGCGCTGGTCCACGTCAACTCGCCGGGTGCGGGTGGAAAGGAGCGCGCCTCAGCAGGAGGCGCAATGCCTGCCAGTGTATGAGGGCTGTTACCCGCAGCGTTACCAGCGGATCGCAGATCAGGTGCCGCGCCAGCGCGCCGGCACTGATGGCGCGACGATCGAGGACCAGATGCGCATCGAATGCCTTGGCGCCATCGCGCCAGTTCTCCAGCGCTACGTAGAGACGCCCGGCCGGCGCCGTCAGTCGGGCGCGATACTGCATGTCCATCGGCAGGAAGGGCGAAACGTGAAAACCCTTGTCGAATTCCGCGCCGAGCCACGCCTCGCCTGCAGCCGTGCCCGGCAGCACGTAGCAGTGCCGCTCGCCCCAGGGAGTATTGTTGACCTCCATCACGACGTGTTCGATCCGTTCGTCGGTCCCGAAACAATAATAGAAACTCACGGGGTTGAAACAGTAGCCGAAGTAGCGCAGGTGCGTGAGCAGCCGGATCGGCCCTTCGCAGGAGCGCCCGGTTTCGCGAGCGACGAGCGCGCGGATGCTGTCGGCGAGCGGTTCCCCGGGATCACCCCAGTGGTCGCGCCGACGGAACCACGCCGGCGCCGGGCGGCGCGTCGACCACAGCCGGTACGGATGGAACACCGTGTCGAGCTCCGCGAGATCGAGGTATAGCATGTAGATGTTGTAGCGGAAGGCGTTCTGCACGGCGCCGTAGCGCCGGTGCCTAACCCACCCGTCGTAGATGCAGCTGTGCATCGATCTCCTCGCCGTTCAATCCTCGTGCTACGGCTTCGCCGCTGGCCACGCCATCCTCGTGGAAGCCATAGCCCCAATAGGCGCCGCAGAACCAGCTGCGCTGCGCGCCGTTGATCAGCTTCCAGCGCTTCTGCGCGGCCAAAGCAGCACCGTCGAACACCGGATGATCGTAGCGGAAGCGCTCGAGGATGCGGCGTGGGTCGATTGCCTCCGTCGCATTCAGCGTAACAAGATACTGCTGGCGCACAGCCAGTCGCTGCAGCGTGGTCAGGTTATAGGTGACCGTCGAAGCATCCGCGCGGCCAAGACCCCTGTGGTAATTCCAGGCGGCCCATGCCCGTCTGCGCCGCGGCAGCAGCGCCGTATCCGTATGCAACACGGCCTCGTTTGCCTCGTAGCGGATGGCCCCAAGCACCTCGCGCTCCTCCAGCGACGGGTCGCGCAGGAGAGCAAGCGCCTGGTCGCTGTGGCAGGCGAAGACCACGGCATCCCAGGCATGGGCGATATCACCGCGAGCCTTGACCAGCACCCGGTCGGGGAGGCGCCGTACCCATTCGACCGGCGTGGCGAGCCGCACCCGATCACCGAGGTGGCCGGTGAGGGCGCGCAGGTATTCGCGCGAGCCACCGCTGACGGTGCGCCATTGGGGCCTCTCGCCGAGGCTGAAGAGCCCGTGGTTGCTGAAAAACCGGCCGAACTGTGCGGCCGGAAACCGACGGATGCGGGACGACTCGGCCGACCAGATGGCGCCCGCCATTGGCAGCAGGTAGTCGTCCACGACAGGCCCTGCGATACCTTTCTCGTCGAGGAATTGTCCCAGCGACTGCCACTCCGGGGCCTCAAGCAGGGCGTTCGCGCTGCCGTTCAGCTTCAGGATGCCGGCCAGCATCCGGTGAAAGCGCGGGCGCAACAGATTGCGCCTGTCGGCGAAAAGCCCGTTCAGCGAGCTGCCGTTCCACTCGAGGCCGCTCGCCTCGCAGCGCATGGAATAACTCATCGCACTCGGCTGGGTAGCCACGCCAAGCTCGGCCAGCAGCGCTGTGAAGCGCGGATAGTTCGGTTCGTTGTAGACGATGAAGCCGGTATCGATCGGTACCTGCCTGCCGTCATCGGTCACATCGACTGTCCGGGAATGACCGCCGGCACGCGCATCGGCCTCGAACACGGTGATCTCGTGGCCGCTCCGCAGGTGATGTGCGGCGACAAGACCGGAAACGCCTGCGCCGATGATCGCGATACGCAACTGCCTGCACCCCTGAAGGACCGCCCGGGCGTATGCTCATGCCCGTAGCGAGGGAAGCATTCGCCGGCTGAAACCGATCGGATGCCGGCGGCGAATATATCCGGTCCTGTGGAGGCCTGAAGATGCGTTTGTCGAAACCCTGCCGCCTTGCCCTGGTCTTTGTCGCGCTGGCGGCAGCCGGCTGCGGTGCGCCCCCCGTGATGACCGCCGCCGAACTGAACGCGAGTTATGACGCGGCGCTTGACCGTACTGCGTCCATGGCAGTGGAATTGCCCGGCGGCGACAGCCAGGCGCGTGCAGCCCTCGGCCGGATCCAGACACTGTTCACCGATCCCTCACCCGAGACTGTTCGTGCGCAGGTTCCGGCCGTTTACGCCACGGCTGCCTACTTCAACGACAATCTCACCGCGATCGAGGGCAGCGAGGCGATTGCCGAGTACCTTGCACATACGGTCGCCAACATCGACGGCATGGGTCTGGAGGTGCTCGAGGTCACCAATCAGGGGATAGACTACTTTGCCCGCTGGCGGATGACCGTGCGAAGCGCGCGGCTGAACGACGGCGAGCCGATGGTCTCCTACGGCGTCACGCAGTTCCGCTTCGACGCTAGCGGCGCCGTACTCGTGCACCGCGACTTCTGGGACGCCGGCACCGGACTGTACGAACATCTTCCCGGCCTGCGCGGACTCCTGCGTCGCGTGCGTGCGGCCGTGCTGCCCGACTGAGCATGACCACGCTGGCGATCGAACTCTGCGAACGCGGCCTCGTGCCGGATCCCCTCATGCGGTTCGGGATGCGGCGCCTGATGGCCACCCGACTTCGCGAGGAATCCATCGACCGCGCGAAGCGCTTCCGCATCTGCCTCGAGGGCTTGCGGGCGGCGCCGGTCGCGATCGAGACCGCCCGCGCGAACGAGCAGCACTACGAAGTGCCCGCGGCGTTCTACGCGCAGGTGCTCGGCCCCCACCTGAAATACAGCTGCTGCCAGTGGGAGCCGGGCGTCACGGATCTCGGCGAAGCTGAAGCGCGCATGCTCGACACGACCGCCGCGCGCGCCATGCTGGCGGACGGGCAGGAAGTACTCGAACTCGGCTGCGGCTGGGGCTCACTGACGCTGTGGATGGCGGAGCGCTTTCCGCGGTCGCGCATCACTGCGGTATCGAACTCGGCTTCCCAGCGCGCGTACATACTGGCTGCTGCCGCGAAGCGTGGTCTGCCCAACGTCGAGGTAGTGACGGCCGACGTCAATGTCTTCGCGACGGACCGGCGCTTCGACCGCGTCGTCTCGGTCGAGATGTTCGAGCATATCCGCAACTACGCCGTGCTCATGGAGCGAATCGCGGGCTGGCTTCGGCCCGGCGGGCGGCTCTTCGTCCACCTGTTCTGTCATCGAGATCTGATGTATCCCTTTACCACAGACGGCGCCAGTGACTGGATGGGCCGGCACTTCTTCACGGGCGGCCTGATGCCGGCCGAGCGCACGCTCCTTCAGTTCCAGGACCGCCTGCGTGTGGAGGATCAGTGGCGGGTCAACGGCACGCACTACGAGCGTACGGCCAACGCCTGGCTGGCGCAGATGGACGCGCGGCGCCCTGCAGTCATGAAGGCGCTCGCCGCGGCTTACGGCGAGGCAGCGGCGCCGCTCTGGTTCCAGCGCTGGCGCATGTTTTTCATGGCCTGCGCCGAGCTCTTCGGGTATCGCGGCGGTACCGAGTGGTTCGTCGCCCACTACCGCTTCGCCCCATGAACATCGGCGACTGGGCTGCAGCGCTCACGTTGGTCCTGCCCTGGATGCTGGGTGGCTGGCTCCTGAGCGTCGCGAATCGCAACGTGGCGATCGTCGATGTCCTGTGGGGCCCGGCGATCGCGCTGGCGGGTCTCGCCTGGCTGCTGGCGGTCGAACCCCCGAGTCTTCGCGGCCAGATGGCGGTCGGGCTTGCGGGACTCTGGGCCTTGCGGCTCGCAATGCATGTGCTGGTGCGCGGTCGCGGCAAACCCGAGGACCGCCGCTACCGGGAGATCCGCGCGCGCAACGAGCCGGGCTTTTGGTGGAAATCCGCTTTCTACGTGTTCGCCCTGCAGGCGCTGCTCGCCTGCCTCGTCGCGCTGCCGCTCTACGGAGCTACCCGCTCCGACAACGACCTGACGCTGCTCGATGGCATCGGCGTCGCGCTGTTCGCCGCAGGCTTCCTGTTCGAGGCAGTGGCGGACTGGCAGCTGCTGCGATTTCAACGTGCCGGTGACGCGGAGCGGGGGGTCATGGACCGCGGGCTCTGGCGCTACAGCCGCCACCCGAACTACTTCGGCGAGAGCCTGCTGTGGTGGGGCCTGGGGCTGATCGCGGCGGCCGGCGGCGCCTGGTGGACGCTCGCCGGGCCGGCGCTGCTCACGTTCCTGCTGCTGCGCGTATCCGGCGTGGCGCTGACCGAACGCGATATCGCAACGCGGCGACCGGACTACCAGGCCTACCTGCGTCGCACTTCTGCCTTCCTCCCGCGGCCACCGCGGAACTGAACTGCTATAGTGGCCGCATGTCCCGCCGTGCCATCGTCGCTGCGCTCGCCCTGTTCTGCACGTTGAACGTGCTCGTGCCGGTCTGCCTGGCCGCGACCGCCGCCGATCATTCCGCGCATTGCGGGGCCATGATGCCCCCGGCGCACGCTGGCGATTGCCTGGAAATGCAGGGCGTCAACGGCGGACCCGTCGACTCTGCCACCGCGTCGGGCGCGCCTGCGCAGACGCAGCGCCACGATGTCGTCTGGGCCGTAATGGCGCCAGCGCAGGGCGTTCGTGCTGCTGTATTCCGTCAGTCTTCCTCGAGCGGTCCGCCACCCCTCATCGAGTACGGTCGCCTCCGGCTCTGAGTTCGCTCCCGAACGATTCCGTTTCGCGGTTTCCGACGAGGAGCTTTCCGTGCCTGATTTCCTGCTGGCGCTCACGCGCCGTCAATTCGTTCAGGGCATTGCCGCCACGGCGTTGGCGGGTGCCGCTTTCCGTCCGCGCGTGCTTGCAGCCGCAGACGCTTTCGATCTGACCATCGGCACCATGCCGGTGAATATCACCGGCCGGCAGCGCGTGGCGAACGTGGTGAACGGCTCATTGCCGGCACCGCTGCTTACCTGGCGTGAGGGTGAGCCCGTGCGTATCCGCGTGCGCAACACCCTCGCGGAGCCGACGTCGATCCATTGGCATGGCGTGATCGTGCCGAGCGCGATGGACGGCGTGCCGGGGCTCAGCTTCCCGGGCATCGCGCCGGGCGAGATCTTCGAGTACGCCTTCACCCCGCGACAGAGCGGCACTTACTGGTACCACAGCCATTCCGGTTTCCAGGAGCAGCTCGGTCTCTACGGACCGCTCGTCATCCTGCCGCGCGAGCCTGAGGCGCCAGTCGCCGAACGCGACTACGTCGTCATGTTGTCGGACTGGACGGACAGCAATCCCGCCCGCGTACTCGCGAAGCTGAAGAAGGAGCCGGATTACTACAACTACCGCCAGCCCACAGTGGGCGATTTCCTGCGCGATGCGCGAGCGCGCGGGTTTTCGGCGGCACTCGCCGAGAGCCGGGCCTGGGGCGAGATGCGCATGAACCGCAGCGATCTCGCGGACGTGGGTTCGTCGACCTATACCTATCTCATGAACGGCCTCTCGCCAGCCGCCAACTGGACCGGGCTGTTCAACCCGGGCGAGCGGGTGCGCCTGCGCTTCGTCAATGCGGCAGCCATGACCTATTTCGAAGTGCGCCTGCCGGGGCTCGAGTTCACCGTGATTGCAGCCGACGGCCAGCCCGTCGAGCCCGTGTCCGTCGAGGAGTTCCGGATCGGGCCGGCCGAGACCTACGACGTCGTAGTCACGCCCAAGGGCGATTCGGCATACACGATCTTCGCGCAATCCGCCGATCGGGGCGGTTACGCGCGCGGCACGCTGGCGCCGCGCACTGGCCTGTCCGCCGCCGTGCCGGCGACCGACAGGCCCGTGCTCCTCGGGCTTGGCGACATGGGTCACGGTGAACACGGCGATCACGGCGCGCACGCCGGGCATGCAGGCCACGCAATGGGCGGTTTCCAGCCGCGTCATGCGCCAGCGGAGTCGGGCGCGGGGCTCGACATGCGTGCGGACGCACCACGCCTCGCGCTCGACGATCCCGGTGTGGGCCTGCGCGACAACGGCCGCCGCGTGCTGACCTATGCGCAGCTGCGCAGTGCGTTCCCGGACCCCGACGGTCGTGAACCGGCGCGCACTATCGAGCTGCATCTCACCGGCCACATGGGCCGTTACCGCTGGTCCTTCGACGGCGTGCGCGCCAGCGAGGCCGCGCCGGTCGAGCTCGTGCAGGGCGAGCGCCTGCGCTTCGTGCTCGTCAACGACACGATGATGGAGCACCCGGTGCACCTGCATGGCCTGTGGAGCGATCTCGAGGACGAAGCCGGCCGATTTCTGGTGCGAAAGCACACCTTGAGCCTGCGGCCCGGCCAGTACCTGCGCTTTCGCGTGCTGGCCGATGCGCTCGGCCGCTGGGCGCTGCACTGCCACCTGATGCTGCACATGGAGACCGGCATGTTCCGCGAAGTGCGGGTCCTGGAGGCGCCCCATGCGTAGGCTCCCATTGGCGTGGCTGCTGTGCCTGCCGGCGGTGCAGGCGGCTGAGGATCACCCTCACATGGCTGACGATCCGCTCGTCTGGATGCTCGAGGTCGAGGAACTCGAGCAGCGCCGCGACGGCGGCGCGGGCGACCTGCACTGGGACGTGGTCGGCTGGATCGGCTATGACGACAATCGCCTCGCCCTGCGCAGCGAGGGCGAGCGGGAAACCGGCGGACCGACCGAGAACCAGCTGGAGCTGCTCTGGTGGCGCCCGCTCTCGGCCTGGTGGGACCTTGTCGCCGGCGCCCGCTACGACTCAGGCCCCCTGGACGACCGGGCGTACCTTGCCGTCGGCGTGCAGGGTCTTGCGCCGCAGTGGCTGCACATGGAGGCGACCGGCTACCTGGGCGATCGCGGCGACTGGGGTGTAAGGCTGCAGGCGGACTACGACTGGCTCTTCACGCAGCGGCTCGTGCTCGCGGCGCGGGCGGAAGGGGAGTGGTGGAGCGACAGCGACGATCGACTCGTTCGCGGCAGCGGTGAGTCCGCAGCGACGCTCGGGCTGCGGCTTCGTTACGAAATCCGCCGGGAATTTGCCCCGTACCTGGGGTTCGAGTGGGAACGCACACTCGGAGACAGCGCCGATCTCGTCCGCGCTGCGGGCGACGATGTCGATAGTCATCGC
>Ga0194128_10007155_pt1 | contig 14728 bp, 13 predicted proteins | sample TA2KigCa65mmetaG_FD_148650 | JGI IMG/M metagenome (GOLD analysis project Ga0194128, IMG submission 148650) | Freshwater microbial communities from Lake Tanganyika, Tanzania - TA2015037 Kigoma Deep Cast 65m | ecosystem: Environmental > Aquatic > Freshwater > Lake | place: Tanzania: Lake...
GGGCCCATGCCGCCCAGGGTGACTTTGCGGGGGTTCGCTTTGAGTTTGATTCGTATCAAAGAGCGATCTCCTCAGATTCGCTTCAGATCGCCGAGCCATCGACCAAACTTGTCGCGCTTTGTAAGCAGCTCACGAAATCTGAAAAAGTATCCCTAATGCGGTAGATACTTGCGCCCGATGCCGAGGCGCAACGCCAACCCCCACCGTGTCACCAACAACATCGATTCGCGCATGATGCGCAGGTTCATCTTCGAAGTGCCGTATGCCCGATCTACGAAGTTGATCGGGGTTTCAACGATCGCCCCGAGATTGTTGCGCGAGATCACGAACGCCATCTCGGTCAAAAAGGCGTAGCCGTCGGCGGTGAGCCCGGACAGATTGATGCGGCTCAGACTTTGTGCCGAGTATGCGCGAAAGCCACTGGTGCAGTCTTTTACTTTTAGTCTCAAACAGAAAGCCGTGTAGCGGTTGCCCCAATGCGACAACGCCTGTCGAAACAACGACCAGTTGGTCACGCTGCCGCCATCGACATATCGCGAGCCGATTACCAAACCAGTATTCGCGTTGATTCGCGCAGTGAGTTGTTCGAGTGTCTTCGGGTTGTGTGAAAAGTCGGCGTCCATCGTGGCGATGATTTCGTAACCCGCGGCGAGCGCCATCTGTATGCCCTCGCGACTTGCCGCCGAATAACCTCGCTTGCCCGAACGCGAAACGACCTTGATCGCACCTAATTCGTCGGCGACTGACTTGGCCTTTTCGGCGGTGCCGTCGGGGCTGTTGTCGTCGACGACCATAATGTGGGTGTTTGGTGCTGCCATTCGCACATCGCGCAAGAACCGTTGAATGTTTTCGGCCTCGTTGTAAGTCGGAACAATTACAACGGCACGCACCAGCAAAACGCTACTTCGCTGCCAAACCGGCCAGGCTCAGCGCTTGGGCCACAGTTTCCGCGGCTTCAAGTTTGATGCCGGTGATCTTTATATCTTTCGCGCTGCTCGCGGGAATGATCGCACGGGTGAAACCGAGTCGTGCCGCTTCACCCAGTCGTCGCGTCGTATTGCCCGCTTGACGCAGTTCACCGGCCAGACCAACTTCGCCGCAGGCCACGAGATTTTCAGCCAGCGGTTTGTTGGTCGCCGCCGAAACCAAAGCCAAACACAAACCCAGATCGGCGCCGGGCTCGCTCATCTTCACGCCGCCGACCGCCGAGGCGAACACCTCGTGCTGGGCGAGGTTGATGTTAGCCCGACGCTCGAGAACGGCCAACAACATCGCCAGTCGACCCGAGTCGATGCCTTGGGCCGAGCGTCGCGGCGAAATTTGCGAGGGCGAGAGGTTGGTCAGAGCCTGCACTTCGACCAGCAACGGTCGATGACCCTCGAGCGTCGGCACGACGATCGAACCGGGGATACCCGCCTTGCGGTCGGCGAGAAACAATTTGCTCGCATCGGGCACGCTGCGCAGACCCGACTCGCCCATTTCAAACAAGCCCAACTCGTTGGTCGAACCGAATCGGTGCTTGACCGCGCGCAACAATCGCAACGCGTGATGACGCTCGCCTTCGAACGACAGCACGGTGTCGACCACGTGTTCGAGCACGCGCGGCCCGGCCAGGCCGCCGTCTTTGGTGACATGGCCGACGAGCACGATCGGCAGATCGCGCGCCTTGGCCTCTTGCACAAGTCGGTGCGCACAACCCCGCACCTGCGAAACCGAACCCGGCGCCGAGTTCAATTGCGGATCAGCGATCGCCTGCACGCTGTCGATGATCACAAGTCGCGGTTTGACCTGCTCGATCGAATTGATGATGTTGGTCAGCGACATCTCGGCCACGAGCCACAACTCGGGTTTGATCGCCCCGAGCCGCTCGGCGCGAAGTCGCACCTGCTGGGCCGACTCTTCGGCCGTCACATAAAGCGTCTTTCCCGACCAACTGGCGAGCAACTGCAACAGCAAAGTCGATTTGCCGATGCCCGGTTCGCCACCGAGCAGAGTCACCGAGCCGGGCACCAAACCGCCACCCAACACGCGGTCGAGTTCGTCGACACCGGTCGCGGTCGGGCGAGAAGCCTTGGCGTCGAGTTCGCTGATCGGTTTGGCTTCACCGGGCGGCACGAGCGCCATGCCCGTGGCGATCGAAATTATTTCGCCGTCGCCCTCGACATCTTCGACCAGGCTGTTCCATGCGCCGCACGCCGCGCATCGCCCCACCCATTTGGGCACGCTGGCGCCGCATTCGGTGCAGCGATATACCGTGCGAAATTTCACCATCTCGCACTAGACATTATTCGCTGGGTGTGCTGGTCGTCCCACGGCGCTTGTAGAGAAACCGCACCGTCACACCGACCATGAACAACAGCCAGGCGATCAGAAGAAACCTGAACAAACCCGAGATCAGCCGCGCCACGGTCGCGCGCACGGCGGTGTTGCGCGATGTTGTCAACACCGACTGTTCGCTGCCGTCCAAGGGCACGCGCCATGTGATCGTGTTCGCGTTGTCGATGCCCGTCGTTCGCTCGACGACCCCGGGCAACGTCGCCACAAAATCAATCGTCATCGCCTTGCCCAAGTCAAGGTCGGCTTGCCCCAGGTTTTGGGCGAACGGCGCGCCACCGATCACCTGCAGCAGTTTCGGGTCGGCGAACGCCTTCAACCCGCCGTCGGCCTGCAAACGCCCGTCGAGTTGAAATGTCGAGTCGGTGTCCTTTCCGCTTCTGCTCAAAGAAATTTGTTTGAACGGGCCGAACTCGCCGCTCAACTGTGCCAACAACGCCGTGGCCTGCTCGGGATTATCGAAACTCTGCGTCATCGACACCTGCAAACCACCGTCGGCAGTCTTGTTCGGTCGGCTCACCACCCAACCGCTGGCGATCGCGTCGTCAAATCTCAGGTCATCGGCCAGGTCGGGCACCTTGGTCAAAACTTCCGAGTCGGCGATCGCGTCTATCGTCAGCGCGCCGGCGCCGCTTTGCGCCACATCGAGGGTCACGACCGCATTCACTTGACATGCGCAAAGCGCGACTGCCGCGATCGCGACGGCGAGAGTTCGACGAATCACTCAGTTGTCGGTGTCGCTTCACCCGCACCGGCAAGTTCAACGGCGGCAGGTGGCGCAAAACCTTCGACGCTGCTGAAAGTGAATCGCTTCTCCGATTCACTTTCGGGGTCGTCTTCGGTGCCGACGACGATGATTTCACCGGCATGGAACTCTTTGTTGAGCAACTTCTCCGAAAGCGGATCTTCGAGATAACGCTGCATCGCCCGGCGCAACGGTCGGGCACCGAGTTGTGGATCGTAGCCCCGTTTGGCGAGCAACTCTTTGGCTTCGACCTTCAATTCGAGACCCAACCCCAAGCCTTCGAGTTGTCCGACCAAGCGCTTGCTCATCAGGTCGACCATCTGCACGACCTCGTTCATCGACAGTTCGTGGAACACGATCACCTCGTCGATGCGGTTCAAGAACTCGGGCTTGAATTGCGTCTTCAACGCCTCGTTTACCTTGTCGCGCATGCGGGCATACGAGAGCGCCTCGTCGTTTTTGCCGAAGCCGACGTTGGCCTTTCGCAAATCTTGCGTGCCGAGGTTCGAAGTCATGATCAACACCGTGTTTCTGAAGTCGGTGCTCCGACCTTGGGCGTCGGTCAGTCGACCTTCCTCGAGTATCTGCAACAGCGTGTTGAACACGTCGGAATGCGCTTTTTCGATTTCGTCGAACAGCACGACCGAGAAAGGCTTGCGTCGCACCGCTTCGGTCAATTGGCCGCCTTCTTCGTAGCCGACGTAGCCCGGCGGCGAACCGACCAGGCGACTGACGGTGTGTTTCTCCATGTATTCGCTCATGTCGAGGGCGATCAGCGCCTGTTCGTCACCGAACAAAAATTCAGCCAGGGTTTTTGCGAGTTCGGTCTTGCCGACGCCGGTCGGTCCGAGGAAGATGAACGAACCGCTCGGGCGCTTCGGGTCTTTCAAACCGGCGCGCGTGCGACGAATGCTTTGACTGACCGCCTTGATCGCGTCATTTTGGCCGATGATGCGCTTGTGCAGTTCGGCCTCCATGTTCAACAATTTGACCGTCTCTTCCTCGGTCAACTTGAACACGGGGATGCCCGTCCACATGCTCAGCACTTCGGCGATCGACTCTTCGCTCACTTCGTCGAACAGGTCGATGCCCTGGGCTTTCACGTCCGATTCTCTTTGGGCGCGTTCTTCCAACAACGATCGTTCTTGATCGCGCAACCGACCCGCCTCTTCAAAGCGCTGTTCTTCGACGGCTTTCTTCTTCGCTTCCTGCACGCTGCTGATCTTGTTTTCGATCTCTTTGAGATCGGGTGGTGTCGTCATTCGCTTGATGCGCAGGCGGCTACCGGCCTCGTCGATCAAATCGATCGCCTTGTCGGGCAAGAACCTGTCTGAGATGTATCGATCGGCCAGGTTCGCCGCCGAAACCAGCGCCTGATCGGTGATCGTCACGCGGTGGTGCGTCTCGTATCTGTCGCGGATTCCCTTCAAAATTTCGATCGTGTGGGCCACCGACGGTTCGTCGACCTTCACGGGCTGGAAGCGCCGTTCAAGAGCGGCGTCTTTTTCGAAATGTTTTCTGAACTCGTCGAGGGTCGTCGCACCGATCGTCTGCAATTCGCCCCGTGCCAACATCGGCTTGAGAATCGACGCCGCGTCGATCGCACCCTCCGCGGCACCCGCACCGACGAGCGTGTGAATCTCGTCGATGAACAAAATGATGTCACCGCGCGTCTTGATTTCTTTCAGCACTTTCTTCAGTCGCTCTTCGAAATCGCCGCGGTATCTGCTGCCGGCCACGAGCGCGCCGAGGTCGAGCGTGTACAACTGTTTGTTGGTCAAAGTTTCGGGCACCTCGTTGGCCACGATCTTTTGCGCCAGACCCTCGATGATCGCCGTTTTGCCGACGCCCGGCTCACCGATCAACACGGGGTTGTTCTTCGTGCGACGCGAGAGAATCTGCATCACGCGTTCCGTTTCTTTGTGGCGACCGATCACGGGGTCGAGCTTCTTGTCGCGCGCGAGTTGCGTCAGGTTGCGCCCGAACTGATCGAGAATTTGGCTGCCACCTTTTTCTTGCGGAATATCTTTCGCCCCGATGGCCTCGCCCTCGCCCTTGCCACCTGGCCCCTGGTAGCCGCTCAACAACTGAATCACCTGTTGTCGCACTCGACCCAAATCGGCGCCGAGTTTGACCAACACCTGCGCCGCGACACCTTCGCCTTCGCGAATCAAACCGAGCAAAATGTGTTCGGTGCCGATGTAGTTGTGGCCCAACTGCAGCGCTTCGCGCAACGAAAGCTCGAGCACTTTCTTCGCCCGCGGCGTGAAGGGAATATGACCCGACGGCGACGAGCCCCCTTGACCGATTATCTCTTCGACCTGGGCCCGCACCGCTTCGAGCGAGATACCGAGAGCCTCTAATCCTTTTGCGGCGACGCCTTCGCCCTCATGAATCAGGCCCAGCAGAATGTGTTCGGTGCCGATATACGAATGATTGAGCAGGCGGGCTTCCTCTTGGGCGAGAACTACGACCCTGCGAGCCCTGTCTGTAAATCTTTCGAACAATTCCGACCGCCTTGTGCGCCGACTGACCTTTTCTAAAGTGTATCGGTGACCACGCGTTCAATTTTGTCGCGCGTGACGAGCCTCACAACGCCTAGTTCGTAGTTTCACAAGGCGGTTTGCCTAACCTGTTGATATGGCCGTGTCGTCTCCATTGCTGTTGTTGCCGAAGATGGATGTCGATCGTCAGCGAGTCGAAAGCGCGCTGTTACGGAGCATCGAGACCCGCGATGCGCATCTCAACGAACTCGCCGCGCATCTGATCTTCGCCGGCGGAAAGCGTCTTCGACCGGTGATGACCGTCGCCGCCGCGTCCGTGGGTCGCGACAAACCGGTGAGCGACGAGGTAATTCAGGGCGCGATCGCGTGCGAACTCGTGCACTTGGGTTCGCTGTATCACGACGATGTCATGGATGAAGCCACCACCCGACGGGGTGTCGAAACGGTCAACTCGCGCTGGGGCAACCTGCAGGCGATCTTGGCGGGCGACTTTCTGTTGGCCAAGGCCTCAGAGATCGCCGCCGCGCTAGGCACCGAGGTGGCGGGTTTGTTGGCCCGAACGATCGGTCATCTTTGCGAGGGTCAGATCGAAGAACTGACGAAGGCGTTCGATGTCTCTCGGTCGGTGCCGTCGTATTTGGTCAGCATCGAGGGAAAGACCGCCTCGTTGTTTTCAACCGCCGCTCGCGTCGGCGGTCTGGTCGCGGGTCACGATCGTAATATCGTCGAGGCGCTGACCAATTACGGCGCCGCATATGGCATGGTCTTTCAGATCGTCGACGACATTCTCGATGTCATCGCCACCGATGTCGAACTCGGTAAACGAGCCGGACACGACATGGAGGAAGGCGTCTACACCCTGCCCGTGTTGTTGACCCTGAAGAGCGACTCGCCAGATTCTCTCGAATTGCGCGATCTTTTGGGTCGGCCGTTCATGGGCAACGACCGCGAGACCGCGCTGGCGATCGTTCGGGCCAACTCGGGTGTCGCCAATGCGATCGAAACCGCTAGCGAGTATGTCGCGATCGCCGAGGCCGAGTGCGCCAAATTGCCGAAGTCCGAAGCCACAACGGCGTTGCTCGCCGCCCCGCGGGCGTTGCTCGACTCGGTCGTTCGCTGAGCCCGCGACTCAGCGAAGTTCGTGAACTCGAAGAATTAGTTCGCGCGATTCAGGGTCCAACTGGCGGCCGGCAATCCGTTCGGCGAGAATTATCGCCTGGGCGGCGTCTTCGACGAGCCCAGACCATCTGATGTAGCCGCCCATCAAACCATGCAGTTTTTCGCTGACTTCTTCGGCGTGCACGATGACCTTCAAGCCGCGCTGCAATAGTTTCGAGATCTCGGGGTAGAAACCCTTCAGCCACGGGTCCAAATCGTCGGGGTGCGGCATCGGTCGGTGTTGATACGACAGTTGCAGTTCGTCGTAACTGTGCAGGTTGTGCGGTGCGGTGCTGATCGAGATTACGCAACCAAACTCGTTTTCGCGCAGCCAAATTATTTCTTCTTGTCGCCGCACCCGTCGGTGATTGACGCCAAAACCGCCCGGTCGTTCGCAAATCGCGAGTTTGTCTTTGATGATCCAGGTCAGATGGCGGGGCACGATGCCGAGCGCCCACTTTCCCCGGAGTTTTTGCGGCACTAGAGCAGACCTAGATCGACTTGGCGATAATTCTCGCATCGATAAACATCGAAATCAGACAATATCACAGAAAATCAACGCATTTTGTTGATCTGCAGTCGCTGTTGACTTCGTCGAACCTCGCGGTTCATCCCGATGTCGCACGCAGTCGCGTTGCCTCGCGCGACCTCGAGCACTCGCTCAACCGTCGCCGCATCGGGCGGGTAAATTTCAGTCAGCCATCTGCGAACCGCTCGACGCGCCAAAGCGATCGGCGCATCCGCGAGCGACCTGGCATCGGTCGGGTCGATTTGATTCGCGAGTTCATCCAGAACCTCCGAGTCTTGGCGAAAAATTTCAGCCTGTCGCGCCAGGACCGCTGTCACGTCACGCTGGGCGATCTCATCGAGTAGCGGCAACGCCCGATGACGAATTTGGTTTCGCAAGAATCGCAGATCAGAGTTCGACGAATCTTCGACGCAATCAATTTCCATTTCGCGGCAAAGACGAGCCGTGTCGCTGCGTCGCAGACCAAGAATTGGTCGGTTGAAGCCGGGCTGCATCGCGGCCAACCCTTGCAAGCCTGCGCCCCTCAGCATGTTGATGATCAAGGTTTCGGCCTGATCATCGACGGTGTGGCCGGTCGCGACATTTTTTGGCAAAACCGCATATCGGACCTCGCGAGCCCTCGCCTCAAGGTTGGCTCCGGGTTCGACTTTGACCGTATGGCTTTCAAAATCGGCACCGAGAAGTTTGGCGACATCGGCGACCACTTTCGACTCGTTCTGCGAACCGGCACGAATCGAATGATCGACATGGATCGCCCTAACTTTGCAGCCGTTGAGTGTCGCCAAAAGCAGCATCGCCATGCTGTCTTGGCCTCCCGAAACGGCACAGTTGACCCTGCTCCCCGCGGGGGCGAAATTGCATTTCTTGAGAAGTTCACGGGCGAAATTGCTCGCCTTGAGACGCTCGAGCAGGGCGCTCATCGGCCCACGCCGATTACTTTTGCGACTGTTGCCGGCGCCTGTTCGGGTACTTGAGCGCCGTCACCGATTTCAGATAGCCAACAACCAGACCAAGTACCGCGCCGATGCCAGCGATCAAAAGCCCCGCACCCAGCCACCAATGCCAAACAACCGCTGCAAACATCGCCGTAATGCTAGCGACTATAGGTTTGTCGAGCCAATCACTCTTCGAGTTCTTTGTCGTGTTCGGGCGCGGCAATTTGTCGCGGTGCAGAGTCGATGTTCGAGATTTCGGTCAGCTCGGCAGACGACACGCCCATATCTTTGAACTTTCGCAACGACGCAAGCATGCGACTTTCGATCGAGCCGACCATCTGGTTGTAGGCGGATATCGCGGTTTCCAAACCTCGACCCGTTCTGTCGACGCTCCTCAACACGGTTTCGACTCGTTCATATAGTTCGCGCCCGAGTGACGCGATCTTTTCGGCGTTCTCGGCGATTTGAAACGCCTGCCAACCTTTGGCGACGGCGAGCAACAGCGCCAGCAAATTGACGGGCGACGCGATCAGCACGCGACTTCGCATGGCGACTTCGAGCAGACTGCCGTCGGCGCGCAAGGCGTCGGCCAAGAACGACTCACCCGGAATGAACATGATCACATATTCGGGCGAGCGTTCGAACATTTCGTCGTAGCGCTTGTCGGCCAAAACTTTGGCGTGACCAGCCAACGCTTTGGCATGTTCGGCGAGCAACTGTTGGCGAGAGGCCGAATCCGATGTTTCTTGGGCCTTGAGATACGCATCGAGCGGTGTTTTCGAGTCGATGACCACGCAACCCTCGTTCGGCAGTTTGATCACCGCGTCGGGTCGCTGGGTTTTGTCGTTGCCCGAGACGGTGGTCTGCTCGTAAAAATCGCAATAGGGCAACATGCCCGCGAGTTCGATCACGTTGCGCAGTTGTTGTTCACCCCACGCACCTCGAGCGCTCGGGGATTTCAGGGCCGATTGCAACGCCGACGTCGTTTGGTTGAGCGACTCGATCTGTCTGCTGATCGTCTCGGTGACGCCGACGGTGCTCGAATAATTCGATTGCAACGACGCGACGACGTTGCGCAGTTCGTTCATTTGGTTGGTCACGGGGTCGAGCAGACTCTTGGTCTCGGTCTTCAGTGTTTGCGAGCGAGCCTGGTAAGTGCGGTCAATCTGCTCGTTCACGTTTTCGAGCGCGATCTGGGTGGCTTTGCCCACCCTGTCGTCGACGGCGGTTCGAACCGCGTCGATCAGCGCTGTTTGATCAAAATTTGCAGGCGCGAGACCCGCTACACCGTCGCCCTTGCGAACCAGCAAGACCACGAGAGCCAAAACAACAACGATCAATAATCCAACGAGAATTTCCATGTTTACAGTGTGGCACGGGGGTGTCGCTCGCTGATTCGTGGCTAGTCTTTCGCCATGTCCTCAGAAAAAATTAACGACAGCCCGATCGATTGGGTCAAAGACCACATTCGTGAATACGTCGAGAGCAACGGTTCGCAGGGTCACATCTGGCTGGGATTGCCGACTTTGTTGCTGACCACGACCGGCCGAAAATCTGGCGAGTTGAGGCGCACGGCCCTGATTTACGGCCGCGATGGCGACGATTACGTTCTGGTGGCGTCCAATGGTGGCGCGCCGAAAAATCCTCTTTGGTATGAAAATCTCGCCTCGAACCCGATCGTCACGATTCAGGTCGGCCCCGAAGTTTTCGAGTGTCGAGCCTCGACCTATTCAGAAGAGGGTGCCGAGCGAAATCACCGCCAAAAGATTTGGGATTCATTGGTCGCAATTTGGCCGGGGTTCGCGGAATACCAAGAAAAAACCGCGCGCCGAATTCCGTTGGTGAGGTTGTGCAGGGTCAGTTGAGCCGGGGTTTTCCCGCCTGCAAGATGTAGGCCGTCAAGATCAAAGGCGGATATGCGATCGCGATTCCGGCGAGCGGCACAATTTTTGAGTCGGCGACAAGCCAGGCGATCGGTGCCAGCCAGATCAAGTTGATTGCGCCGACGCCGAGTGAAACCGCGAGATGCGAGTCGAGTCTCGTGGTCAAATGTTGGTAGGCGTGGGTGCGGTGGGCCTTGTAGACATGTTGCCGCGAAACGAGGCGACGCAGCAAGGTGACCGTCGAGTCAGAAACAAAAGTAGCGAGCAGAATCACCATCGACCAGGCGACCAACGGCGACTCGTCGGCGACGATAATCGTGACTATGCCGATCGTCGCCCCGATAAACGCGCTGCCGACATCGCCAAGAAATATTTTTGCCGGCGGAAGATTGAACACGCCGAACCCGATCAGCGCCGCGCCGATCGAAGCGATGAGCATCCACAGATCAGAGTCGGCTTTGACTTGCAAGATCCACGCAGCCACCAGACAAACCGTCACCGTTTCGACGGTCGTGATCAGATCGATTCCATCCATGAAGTTGAACAGGTTGAGCAACCACACCAAATAGACGATCGCGACACAATTTCCCAAAATTGAGAAATCAATCGCCGCGTCAAAGAGTGTGAGTTCGGGCAACCCGCCCAGATACCAAATCGCAAACGCGGCAATCACGAAGTGAATGAACAGGCGCCATTTGGCCGAGGTCAGTCGACCGAGATCGTCGAGTCTGCCGACCACGGCGATCGCCAAGCCAGGAACAAAAACCGCCACAAAATCATGCGTCGAAAGTTTGTCGGCGCCGAGAAGCATCAGACCCGCGACCACCAGCGCCGCGACCACCGCGATTCCGCCCCCATGAGGCGTGGGTGACGAATGAGAACTGCGTTCATTGGGGATGTCGAGGTGACCACGGCGCAAAGACATCCTTCTGATCATCGCCGTCAGGGCGAGAGCGATTGCCGCGGTGACTACAGCGATGATGATCACGGCTTGGTCTCGATGAACCACATCACGGTGTTGCGAATCTCCTGTTGCAAACTGAACGGCGGATTCCAACCGAGCATTCGCTTCGTCTCGCCGATGTCGAGTTGAAACGAGCCGCACAAGCCGTCGTATGCGCGGGGTTTTCTGATGATCTGACTTCCCAATTTCAGCACGCCCAGCGGCACCTTCACCAACTTCGATGACTTGTTCATTTCTCGGGCGATGATGTCCAGCAATTCGGTCGTCGATACATCTTGATCATCCGAGACATTGAAGGTCGTGTTCTTCGCCAGCGGGTTTGTCGCGCATCTTTCGATCAAGTCGGCAAGATTTCGCACGCCGACCAAACTCCTCAGATTTCTTGCGCTGCCTAGCGGCAACGGCACGCCCGACCTGACCCATTTCATCATCGCCAAAAAGTTCGCCTTGACCCCCGGGCCGTAAACCAGTGGTGGGCGAATAATCGAATACGAAAAACCGTGCGTCGACAGCAACGACCTGATGATCTTCTCGGCGGCAATCTTCGATTCGGCATATGGTGAATCAACTTGTGGTGAGTCTGTGATTTGAAATGGTCGGCCATTTGGAGTTTGTTGACCGTAAACGACCGATGTGCTCAGAAACACGAAGTGTTTGCCGTTGAGGGCAAGACGCCGAGCAAGCATTTCGGTGATGTCCGTATTGATCTTCTTGTAAATCGCCGCGTCTGAATTGTTGATCGACACGTGCGCCCGACCCGCAAGATGAATCAATGTGTCACATTCGTCGACCTGCGCGTGCCAGTCGGACGAAGCGGTGCCCACCTGTCGGGCATTGAGAATAGACACGTCGTGCCGGGTTTTCAGCAGCGGCACCAGATTCGAACCGATGAAACCTGTCGCGCCGGTGACGAGAATCTTCATGACGGACAAAACGATTTGTAGATTTCCAGGGTCTGACCGATGATTATTTCGTTGGCGAACTCTTGCTCGGCCTTCTGTCTGTTTCGCGCACCCATGGTTTTTCGCATCTCGGGGTCATTGATCAATATCAAGAGCGCTTCGGCCAGCGCTGCGCTGTCGCGTGGGGGAACGAGCAATCCGTTGACCTGATCCGTCACGACCTCGCGACATCCCGTTACATCGGTGGTCACGATCGGTCGTCCTGCCGCCGCCGCTTCAATCAGCGATTTTGGTAGGCCCTCGCGATACGAGGGAAGACAGGCGATGTGGCTCGCCGCCAGCAGTTGTGCGACGTCACTTCGTGTCCCAAGAAATTTGACTATTCCCGACAGAGATAGTTCGCGAATTTCTTCTCGTGTCAATGATGTCGGGTTTCCGTCGTCGACATCACCCACCAATATGAATTGCACCGTCGAGTTGCTCGAACTGACGATTTTCGCCGCTTCGATGAATTCGAAAACCCCCTTGTCGCGAAGCAATCTCGAGACCATGATGACTTTGATCGGCTCTTTTGGCTCGGGTGTCATCGAGAATCTGCGGGTATCAACACCCGCCCCCTTGATTAAGAAGATCTGTTCGGGTTCGGCGAACTCTTGTCGAATCAAATTTTGCAGATCTTCATTGTTCTCGATCACAATGCGAGAATTTGGCCGCCCCAACACATATTTGATCACGCGTCTCACCACCGGACGCAAGATTTTGGCTTTGTTTTCCTGTGAGGTGAATACATAGCCCATTCCGACGGGGGCATTGACGATGTTCTGAATACCGGCAACCCGTGCAGCCAGAGTTCCAAGCGTGACCGGTTTCAGGGCGATGTTGTGGACGACATTCGGCTTGATTTTTCGCAAAAGCGAAGCCAGACGTATCACAGTGCCTATTTCGCTGAACGGGTTGAGGCCGCGTCGCGAAAACTCGAAGTTCTCGAATTCAAGCCCGGAACCAGCCAAACCAGATGCGGTCTCACGACACCGAGTTACAACGCTCACCCTGTGGCCAGTTTTGATTGCTGCCTTTGCGCGATCCAAAAAGTGAGATGCGAAGAACCAGTCTTCGGTGATGACATAGACGAGATGATGTTCCGAGTCTTGTGTCGTCATGGGCTGGCAAGAGCCGATTTTGAAGCCGAGCCTGATCGCGTCTCATTGTTGTCACGCAGAATGCCGACCAGGGCCAGAACCCCCATCGTCGACAAAAACGGCAAGTTCTGTCGAGTCGAGTTGAAATTAGTTTGGGCAGCCAAACCCAAGAAGAATGAAAAGGAGATGAACAGTTGAAGGCGGGTGCTTGCCAACCTGATTTTTTGAGCAAAGAGTGTCGTCACAAAACAGATTGGGATCAAAAATGAATCGACAAAAAACAAGCGCAATAGCAATAGACGAAGGACTGAGAAATTGACAGTTTCGTCGTCTAAGGTCAGAAACTGCAGCCCGACGAGGTTTGAGAAGAATCGCCACCAAGCGTCCTGATCCAAAAATTTTGGGGCAACGATTGCATTTCCTGCAGACAAATTGCGTCCGATCATGTAGCCATAGCCACCTAGAGCAAAGGCAAACAATGTGACTGTAAGAAGTGTTAAATAAAACCGTTTGAATTGATGTCGGTCGAGGTATTTGTTGACCGCCCAACCGAACATCAGAGCGATTGCCAAATGAGGGCGCAAAGGAATCAACAGCAGAACAGCCAATTGCTTGAGGTAAATGTTTCCGCCAAGAAAGAAGTATGTTGTCGCCAAAGCGATCTGCATATCTCTTAAACCGAGTGTCGAAAGAAAAATGAACAAAGGTCCGGCGAAAAACACGGCGTGATACAACTTGATGGCGAGTCGATTCTTTTCCAGAAAGTCACTGCAGATTCGGTAGAGCAAGATCAGGCAAATCGCCTGAAGAAATTTCGTCGCCAGCATGGGGTCGATTCCAAAAATCACTAAGAATCTCACGGGTACGATTATCAGATAGCGATCGGCGATGAATCGCTCGGGCGACAGCAGCAGTCCTTTTGTCAACAGACGGTCGTACATCTCGAGTTGAGTTTGTTGGTCGTGGGAGTAAAAGAACACTTGATCGACGCCGTATTTGAACCTGATGGCGATGACAGCCAGTGCCCAAACTCCGATGTACAGCGACGAGTAGAGGTCGACTCGACCATATCGGCGGGCGATCAAGCACAATGGCACGCACAAGAGCAGTACTTGTACGGCGTAGATGGTCATCACGCCATGCTCGCTACGAGGTTCCATTTGCCGGCAAGCTTTTGCTCGAGTGTGCGCCGATTGTCGCGACCCCAAACATCGATGCGGGGAATTTCGTGTGGTCTTGTACCGACCTCATAGAAACCCCATCGGCTCGTGGCGGCGTATTGATAGCCAACCTCGGCGACGATTCGGAGCGTGTTTGCGTTGTAAGAGCCGTGCGGATAACTCATCGTTAGCACAGGCTTAGATATGGCTTGCTCGAGCCAGTCTTTGCTGTTTTTCAATTCGTCCAGAGTTCCGCTTTCACTCAAATCACCGAGTTTGCAGTGTGAGAACCCATGGCTCCCGATTGTCGCTCCCGGCAGGTTGCTCAGTTCGATCAGTTGGTTCTTCTTCAAGTATTTCGGATTACCCGAGGTGATGTTGGCAACCGTCACAAACACGGTGAACGGAAGTTTGTTTTCGACCAATGCTCCCGAAGCAACAGTCAGCGTGTCGGCGTAGCCGTCGTCGAAGGTGA
>Ga0194128_10007159_pt1 | contig 14725 bp, 16 predicted proteins | sample TA2KigCa65mmetaG_FD_148650 | JGI IMG/M metagenome (GOLD analysis project Ga0194128, IMG submission 148650) | Freshwater microbial communities from Lake Tanganyika, Tanzania - TA2015037 Kigoma Deep Cast 65m | ecosystem: Environmental > Aquatic > Freshwater > Lake | place: Tanzania: Lake...
CGGGCTTGAGGCGCAGCACGCGCGTCAGGTGACCGCCCTCGTCATCGGGCAGGTCGACGAGGTCGCCGGTCGTTTCCGCGGCGGGCGCATAGAATCGCACGGGCACGCCGGAATTATGCGGCACCGCCGCCCCGGTTCGCAGCCGCAGCGGGCGCCCCGGCCGACGCGGTGAAGTAAGATCGCGCCTGAGCATGAACATCCAGAGCCGGATCGCCGGCATCCTGGCGGCCGAGGCCGCCGCGATCGCGGCGGTGCGCGTGACGCCCGCGTTCGAAGAGGCCGTGCTGGCGCTCCGCGATTCCAGGGGCAAGGTGCTGACGACCGGCATGGGGAAGGCCGGGCACGTCGCGCGCAAGTTCGCGTCGACGCTCTGTTCGACGGGCACGCCCGCGACCTACGTCCATCCCGGCGAGTCGGCGCACGGCGACCTGGGCCTCATCGAACGCGACGACTGCATCGTCGCGTTCTCGACGAGCGGCAAGACGCGCGAGGTGCTCGAGATGCTGCAGCGGGGCCGCCAGCTCGGCCTCGGCACCATCGTCGGCATCACGTCGCATCCCGATTCCGAGCTCCGCACGCTGAGCGACATCGTCGTCGACATGGGCCTCGTCGAGGAGCCGTGCCCCCACGGCCTGACGCCGTCGGCGAGCATTGCCGTGATGCTGGCCATCAGCGACGCGATTGCCCTGGTGCTCATGGAGCTGAAGCAGTTCTCGCGCGGCGACTTCGGCCTCCGCCACCACGGCGGCTACCTGGGCGCGCAGGCGCTGGCCGGCCGCGACGACTAGTTCGAGTCGCGCGCGGGATGAGCCGGCCGAATTCGATCGTCAGAAATCGGCGGCGGTCAGGTCCCCGGGTGTGGCAGCATCGCGGGCATGCGTGATGCCTTTCAAATCCGTGCGCTCCCGAGCGAGCGCTTCGCGCCGCTCGCCGACATGACCGACGCCGAGCTGGCGGCGATCGGCGCCCGCCGCGTGGTCGTCGACGGCCAGCCCGGCTATCCGTGCCGCGTCAGCCTCGTCGACGCCGAGCCCGGCGAGATGGTGCTGCTCGTCCCGTTCGTCCACCACGACGTCGACTCGCCCTACCGGGCAGGGGGGCCGATCTTCGTGCGGCCGGGCGCGGCGATGGCCGCCCCGGCTGCGGGCGAGGTCCCATCGCTGCTGCGGCACCGGCTGCTGTCCGTCCGCGCGTACGACGCGGGCGCGATGATGCGGGATGCAGCGGTCGTGCAGGGGCGCGACCTCGAAGTCGCCATCGAGCGCCTGTTCGCGCGCGACGAGGTGCGCTACCTTCACGTCCACAACGCCGGCCCGGGCTGCTACAACTGCCGCGTGGTCCGGATCCGGGCGGACCACACCGGCGACCAGACGTGTTGATCAGCAGACGGCGTGACCGCTCCGGGTGGCTTGGCACTGTTCTGGCCGCGGCCCTCGTCAGCTCGGTCGCAGGCCAGGTCGCCAATCCGCATGCCGGCGAGCCCATCGGCACCGTGCAGCAGGTGTACGACGGGACGCTCCTGCCGGACGTGCAGGTCAATACCTTTCGCAACATCGACCGCCTCTTCCCGACGCGGACCGTCAGACGCGGCCCGACCGTGTACCCGCTCCCCATCGCCGACCGGGCTCTGCGGAACGTGCAGTTCACGTCGGACGGTGCGACGTACGACCTGTACGACTACATGTCGCTGAACCGGGTCAGCGGCCTGCTGGTGATCAAGAACGGGCGGATCGCGCTCGAGTCGTACCAGCTCGGCAACCACGAGGGGACGCGCTGGATGTCGATGTCGGTGGTCAAGTCGATCACCGGCTCGCTCATCGGGGCTGCGATCCAGGAGGGGCGCATCCGCAGCGTCGACGATGCGATCACGCGCTACCTGCCGCGGCTGTCGGGCAGCTCGTACGAGGGCGTGACCGTGCGGCATCTGTTGCAGATGGCGTCGGGCGTCGGGTGGGACGAGACGTACACCAACCCGCAGTCGGACCGCCGGCGCATGCTGGAGCTGCAGGTCGCCCAGCGCCCCGGCGGCATCCTCGCCCTCATGGCGTCGCTGCCGCGCGTTGCAGCGCCCGGCACGCGCTGGAACTACAGCACCGGTGAGACGCACGTCGCCGGTGCGCTGCTGCGCGCGGCCGTCGGGCGCCCCCTGGCGGAGTACCTCTCCGAGCGCCTCTGGGCGCGATTCGGGATGGAGTCGGACGCGACCTGGTGGCTCGAGGCGCCCGATGGGCTCGAAGTCGGAGGGAGCGGCCTGTCGGCGACGCTCCGCGACTACGGCCGTTTCGGGCTGTTCCTCCTCGACGGGGGCCGTGCGGGGGGCGTACAGGTCCTTCCCGATGGCTGGGTGGAGGAGGCCGGGAGCGCCACGATCATCGGCGGCATGCCGATCGACTACGGGTACATGCTCTGGCCGATCTCGAACGCCGCCGGGACGGTGCACGAGGATGCGTTCGAGGCGGTCGGCATTTTCGGCCAGCACCTCTATGTCAATGCGCGGGAAGCCCTCGTGATCGTCGTCTGGGGCGCCCAGCCGAAGCCGACCGGACGAGCCGTCGTCTCCACCGACGACTTCTTCGCCGCCGTGGCGCAGGCGCTCCGCTGAGGTCGCCGAAGGGCTTGATTCTCGGACGCATCAACGGCACCATGGCACCCCACACGCATACCATCCGCGCGCAGCGAGCCGCCGCCCGCGCGGGTCGTGTGGTCGAGGAGCTGCCGATGCGCTGGACGAGCCCGGGTCTTGCTCTGGTTGCCGTGGTCCTGCTGACCCCAGCGGCGGAGGCCGCCACCTGCGAGAGCCTGGTGACGCTGCGCGTGCCCAACATGGCGGTGACGCTCGCGCAGCCTGTGGGTCCCGGCGCGTTCACGCCGCCGGCGGCCGGTGGAGGCGCAGCGCCGCAGGTGGCCGCATTCGGACAATTGCCGGCGTTCTGCCGCGTCGCGGCGACGCTGCGGCCGTCGAACGACTCGGACATCAGGATCGAAGTGTGGATGCCGCTTGCCGACTGGAACGGCAAGTTTCAGGGCGTGGGGAATGGCGGCTACGCCGGATCGATCACGTACACGTCGGGCAGGGGCGGCATCGAGCGCGGCATGGCCGAGGCGCTGGCGCGCGGCTATGCGACGGCCTCGACCGATACCGGCCACGTCGGCGGGACGGCTGCACCCTTTCTTGGACATCCCGAGAAGCTGGTCGACTTCGGCTACCGCGCCGTCCACGAGATGACGGTGGCGGCCAAGGCGATCGTCAATGCGTTCTATGACGCTGCTCCGAGGTTTTCGTACTGGAACGGCTGCTCGACGGGCGGCCGGCAGGGGCTGATGGAAGCCCAGCGGTTTCCCGGCGATTACGACGGCATCATCGCCGGCGCGCCGGCCAACCCGCAATCGCGTCTGAGCGCGTGGAACGTGCACGTGGGAAAAGCGGCGGCGAGTACCGGCGGTGCGATTGCTTCCAGCACGTACCCGATGATTCACCAGGCCGTTCTCAACGCGTGCGACGCGCGCGATGGTTTGCAGGATGGCCTCATCACCGACCCGGCCGCCTGCCGGTTCGATTTCGGTGCGCTCGCGTGCACGGCCGGCGAGTCACCGTCATGCCTGACGCCGGGGCAGGTGGAGACGGCGCGGCTGGTGACCAGTCCGGCCGTGGATGCGCGAACAGGCGAGGTGATCTTTCCCGGCCTGGCGCTGGGGACCGAGCTCGGGTGGGCCACCAAGATCGGCGGCCCCGAGCCGAGCGCGCTGGGCACCGAGTTCTTCAAGTACGTCGTCTACAAGGATCCGGCCTGGGACTGGCGCACCTTCGATCTCGAGAGCGCGGTGACGCTCGCCGATCGGCTCGATCGCGGCACGCTGAACGTCTCAGCCGACCTGCGGGCGTTCAGGCAGCGCGGCGGGAAGCTCCTGCTGTATCACGGCTGGCGCGATCAGAACTTTTCGGCCGAATCCACCATCAACTACTACCGCAACGTGCGCCGCACGGTCGGCGACGCCGGCAGCGACGCGTGGATGCGGTTGTTCCTGGCGCCGGGCGTGGGGCACTGCGGGGGCGGCGAAGGGCCCAACGGGTTCGACGCGGTTGCGGCGATGGAGCAGTGGGTCGAGCACGGCCGGGCCCCCCGCGAGATCGTGGCCTCGCGCCGGACCGACGGCAGGGTGGTCAGGACGCGGCCGCTGTGCCCGCATCCTCAGGTGGCGAGGTACCGCGGAACCGGGAGCATCGACGAGGCGGCGAATTTCGCCTGCGTGGCACCGTAACCGACGACAGTGGAGGTAGCGATGAGACGGCTTCTGTTCAGGCTGGCCCAGGCGGCGCTCGTGCTGCTCGTGGTGCCGGCGCTCGTCGGCGCCGAGGTGGCGCGCGTCGAGATCGCCTCGCGCCGCGACGCGGCCGGCGGGCGGTCGTTCGGCTCGACCGGTCCGTACGAGCGGCTGGCCGGGAAGATCTACTTCGCGATCGATCCCGCCAACCGGCGGAACCAGGTCATCGCCGATCTGGACAAGGCGCCGCGCAACGCGGCCGGCAAGGTCGAGCTGTCGGCGGACCTGGTGATCTTCCGCCCCCGCGATCCCGCCCGCGGCAACGGCATCGCGCTCTTCGACATCGTCAATCGCGGCAACACGGTCGCGTTCAACGTCTTCAGCGGCCCGGTCGGCACGACGCCCGAGCAGGAGGCCGGCGACGGGTTCCTCCTCGCGCGCGGCTTCACGATCGTGCAGGTCGGGTGGGAGTTCGACGCGCGCGGCGCGGTCCGCATCGACGTCCCCGGCGCGGCCGGGATTACCGGGATGGTCAGCGGCCGGTTCATCCCGAACAACCGCAATCCGGTGACGGTGGGCGATCTCGTCGGCTACACGCCGAGCGACCCCGCGTCGCCGACGAACACGCTGCGCGTGCGCCAGCGCCTCGGCGGCGGCTGGGCGACGATCCCGCGCGAGAGATGGACGCTGGCGGCCGACAACACGGTCACGCTCGAGGGCGGCTTCGAGCCCGGCCAGACGTACGAGGTCGCCTACACCGCCGTGAACCCCCCGGTGGCGGGGCTCGGCTTCGCGGCCGTGCGCGACACGGCCTCCTGGGTCCGGTACGCGCCCGACGCCGCGGCCTCGGCGAAGCATCTGATTGCCTTCGGCTCGTCGCAGACGGGCCGCTGGCTTCGCGATTTCGTGTACGAGGGCTTCAATGCGGACGAGCGCGGGCGGCGCGTCTTCGACGGCGTGATCCCGCACATCGGGGGCGGGGGCGCCGTGCGGCTGAACGAGCGCTGGTCGACGCCGACGTCGCTCCTCATGGAGACCGCGACGCGCTTCCCGTTTGCCGATCGGAAGCAGCGTGATGCGGTGACCGGCGTCGAGGACGGGCTGCTCGAGAACCCGCGCGCGGCCGAGCACCAGCCGAAGGTGTTCCACACGATGTCCGACACGGAGTACTGGGAGCGCGGTGGTGCCCTGGTGCACACGACGCCAGACGGCACGCGCGACGTGGCGGTACCCGACAACGTCCGCATCTATCACTTCGCGAGCGCGCCGCACAACATCGGCCAGTTCCCGCCGGCGGTCGCCAACGGCGAGGTGGCCAACAACCCGTTCGACCTCCGGATTGCGATGCGCGCGCTGCTCGTCGCGATGGAGCGCTGGGTCCGCGACGGCGCCGCGCCGCCGCCGAGCCGCCATCCACGGCTCTCGGACGGGACGCTCGTCCGCGCCGGCGAGGTCGCCTTTCCGGCGCTCCGCGGCGTGACGTCGCCGCGCACGGCCTACGCAGGCGTCCGCGGCGCCAACCCGCACCTGCCGCGGCAGGGCGGCGAGGGCGCGGCGCTGCCGCTCGTCGTGCCGCAGGTCGACCGCGACGGCAACAGCCGCGGCGGGATCCGCCTGCCCGACGTCGCGGCGCCGCTGGCGACGCACACGGGGTGGATCTTCCGCAGCGCCAAGATCGGCGGGACGGAGCAGTTCGTGCCGCTCAACGGCTCGTACGTGCCGTTCGCGCGCACCAGGGCCGAGCGCGACGCGGCCGGCGACCCGCGGCCGTCGATCGAAGAGCGCTATCAGTCGCGCGAGCAGTACCTGAAGCTGGTCGACGAGGCCGCGGCGGCGCTCGTCAAGGACGGGTACCTCCTCGCCGACGACGTCGCCCGGATCGTGAGGCGCGCGGGCGAGCACTGGGACTGGGTGGCGCGGTCGGCGACCACGACCGCCCGAGCGGAGTAGACGCGATGCGTATCCGAGTGATCGCGACACTGGCGGCGGTCGGCGCGGCCGTCGTGCTGGCCGACCGCGTGGGCGCGCAGGGCGTGGTGATGCAGCGCAACGTCTCGCTCGGCATGGCGAAGACGATGGCCGACGCCGCGCTCGCCGCGTGCAAGGCCAAGGGCTACAACACGTCGGTCGCCGTGGTCGACCGCGCCGGCCAGGTGCTCGTCATCATGCGCAGCGAGCAGGCCACCGCCCAGACGGCGGAGATGGCGCGGCGCAAGGCGTACACCGCGCGGATGTTCCGCGTCCCGACGGCCGAGTTCCAGAAGCGCACCGAGGAGGACACGGCGCGCGCGGGCCAGCGCGACCTGGCCGACATCCTGGCGCTCAGCGGCGGCGTGCCGATTCAGGTCGGCACCGACACGATCGGCGCCGTCGGCAGCGCCGGGTCGACGCTCGAGACCGACGACGCCTGCGCGAAGGCGGGCATCGCGGCCGTCGCCGACCTGCTGAAATAGACGACCTCGTCCACGGCTTGTGGCGCGCGATTGCTCGAATTCATCACGTTCCTGCTCGCGCCGATCGCCTACGCGGGTCTGGCGATCGCGGCCGTCCGCGCCGTGCAGCAGCGCCCGTCGCCTCTCCTGCAGCGCGCGGTCGCCGCAGTCGCGGTGGCGCACGTCGCGCTCGTCTGGAGCGTTCGGTACCACGGGCAGCTGAGCGAGGCGACGCGCAACGGGTACCCCGGCTTCCTGATCTTCCACACGGCCCTCGTCGCCATCGTCGGCGCCGCCGTTGCGGCGCCGTGGATGGCGCGGCGCCTGCTCGTCGGGGCGTTCGCCGTGGTGACGCTCGGCGCCCTCGGCGCCGTGTTTCGGTACGAGGTCGTGGCCGTCTACCAGATCCCCGTCATGCTGATTGCGGTGGGCGGAGGCATCGCGCTCGTGCGCGCGCATCGCGTGGAGACAGGGCGTGGACATCCTGAACGTGTACTGTGACCTGAAAGAGGGCGTTCGCGACACGGAGTTCTCGGACGCGGTCGGCGGGCTCCTGACGTCGCTGCGCGACCAGGGCCGCGTGCACGGCTTTCGCATCACCCGCCGCAAGCTCGGGCTCGGCCCGCCGTCGCTCCCCGAATGGCACATCGCGATCGATTTCGAGAGCCTCGCGCAGCTCGACGCCGCCTTCGGCGTCATGGCGAGCCGGTCCGAGCCGACCGAGACGCTCCATCACGCCGTCAACTCGCGCGTGACCAATCTGATGATTGCGCTCGACCGCGACTTTCCGGACGCCGGCCGCGCGCGGGGGCAGGAGAAATTCTGAGAGGCGGGATCTGCCCATGACGCCGCTCGACATCGACATCTCGACGGACCCGGCCCGCCTCGACGTCGATCTGATTCACGCCTACCTGACGACGTCGTATTGGGCGCAGGGCCGATCGCGGGAGACGGTCGAGCGGTCCATCCAGCATTCGCTCTGCTTCGGGGCCTACCAGGGCGGGCGCCAGGTCGGATTCGGACGGGTGATCACCGATTTCGCGGTGTTCGCCTACCTGGCAGACATCTTCGTGGTCCCCGAGTTCGAGGGGCGCGGGATCGGCAAGGCGATCGTGCGGGCGATGACGGCGGACCCGCGCCTGCAGGGGCTCCCGCTCATGCTGCTGCGCACCCGCGACGCCCACGGGCTCTACCGGCAGTTCGGCTTCGACACGCTGCCGCGGCCGGAGGAGATGATGGCCCGCCGGTCGGGCTGATCCAAGAAGTGCAGACAGGAGCAGAAGATGATGCGGACGATCCCGGTAACAGTCCTCGCGCTCGCCTGGCTGTCATGTCCCGGCGACATCAGCCAGGTACGCGCGCAGGGGACTGTCGACACGAAAGGGCTGACGGCGCGAATCCTATTCGAAGCGCCGATCAGCGGCGGGCATATTCCTGAGGTGCGTGGCCGGTTCAAGCTCCGCATGACGGAGCTGTCGATCGCGGCGGGCGGCTACGTCGGCGACCACAATCATCTCGGCCCCGGCATCCGGCAGATGACCGAGGGCGAGATGGATTACATCATGCCGGAACGCACGGTGACCTACCGCACGGGGGACTACTTCTTCGAGACGGGCGACATCAGTCATCGCGTCCTCAACAACACGAATCGCCCGTCGAAGCACCTGCTGTTCGAGATCCTGCCGGTCGACGTCAAGGGCCCGTCGTTGATCCTGCCGCGCGCTCGTCCCTGATGCCCGTGCGCACGCTCGGGGGCGCCTCGAAGAAGCTGTACGTCGTGCCCGATGGGCGCGAGGTGGCGGCGTTCGCGCTGCTCGATCAGCCGAGTATCCGGTCATGACGCTTAGCCGAGGATGCCGGTCCGGCTGAAGCCGGACGCCACGTACGAAGGTGGGGCTGGACGTTACGTACGAAAGAACTCTCGCGACGCACCGACCCGCGTCAGAGGAACTGCACCGACCCGCGCCAGGGCGACCGTGCCCTTCAGCGCTTCATTACCGCCAGCAGCGCGTCGATCGCCTTCGGGACCTCGGCGGTGAGGTTCTCCGCCCCCGTCGGCGTCACCAGGATCGTGTCCTCGATCCGGATGTGCAGCTCCTGCTCGGGGATGTCGAGGATCGGCTCGATCGCCATGGCCATCCCGGCCTCGAAGGGGAGCGACCAGTCGCCGACGTCGTGGACCGACAGGCCGACGTAGTGGCCGACGTAGGCGTACCGCGGATCGAAGCCGTTCTTGCGGAAGATGTCCTCGGCGAGCTTGCGCACCACGGCTCGCTCGACGCCGGGACGGATCGCCGCGACGATCGCCTGCTGCGCCTCGAGCACCGTCTGGTACGCGCGGCGCTGCGCGTCGGTGAACCGGCCCGACACGGGCCAGGTGCGCGTGATGTCCACGGTCAGGTAGTCGAGCGATCCGGCGTAGTCCATGACCACCAGCTCGCCGGCGTTCATCCGCCGCCCGCTGTCCTCGTAGTGCCAGCGGTTCCCCATCGGCCCCGACGCGACGATGGCGGGGTAGGCCGCGCTCTGGAGGCCGTGCTTGAGCAGCCAGTGCGTCGCCTCGGCCTCGATCTCGTATTCGAAGCGGCCGGGCGCGGTGGCGGCGATGGCACGCCGGATCGCCTCCGCGCTCACCCGGCCGTTGGAGCGGAGGATCTCGATCTCGCGCGGCGTCTTGATCAGACGGAGCCGATCGAGGTGCGGCCCGACGTCCTGGATGGTGAAGGACGGATACTGCTCGCGCAGCGCGGCCACGCGCAGCGCGTCCTCGGTCGGGTGCTGGGCGAACGGGTTGGTCAGCCGGCGTCTCGTGTAGGCGGCGACGTCGTCCCGGCCATGATTGACGAAGTCGCGCTCGGAGAGGCGCGTCCAGAGCACGTCGCTGCCGGAAGCCCCGCGGCGCCGCGCCAGGAACTCGGGCATCGCCGCAAGAGGCTGGATCGACCCAAAGCCGTACGTGCGCGCGGCGTCCGCCTCCTCCAGCCAATTGGGTCCGTCGTACCGGATTTCGCTTGCGCTGAGCTTCGGCAGGAACAGGTGCGCCTCCGCCGTGGCCGCATCCAGCACGAGCGCCGCGTTCAGCGACTCGTTGCCGGTGAGGTAGAAGAAGTCGTTGTCCTGCCGGAAGCGAACGCCGGGGGAGGGCGTGGTGGCGCCGAACAGCACCAGCGTGCCGCGCTGGAGCGCCGCGGCGAGCCGAGCCCGCCGTGCGCCAAACTCCTCGGGCGCGTAGCCCATCCGCTCCGCGGAGGGCGCGGCGATCGACACGACCGCCAGCAGGAGCACGCCGGCCGCGGCTTTCGGCCGACCTGTGGACCGGGTCACGGCCGCTGCAAGGTGACGCACAGCCAGTCCTCCTCTTCCTGTCGGTTCTTCACCCCGAAGCCGTCGTACGCGGCCAGCACGCCGGCTTCCTCGCCGCGCGCGAAGCCGCTGAGGATGAGGTGGGCGCCGGGCCCGGCCAGCGCCCCGAGCGGCCGGGCGGCGCCGCGCAGGAGCGCGCCGGTCAGGTTGGCGAGCACGATGTCGAACGGCCCGCGAGCGCCGGCGCGCACGTCGCCGAGCATGAGCGTGACCCGCGCGCCGGGGTTCAGCGCCAGATTGTCCCTGGCCGCCTCGATGGCGTCCGGGTCCTCGTCGATGGCGGTCGCGCGCGACGCGCCGAGGCGGCTCGCGGCGATCGCGAGGAGCCCCGATCCGGTTCCGACGTCGATCGCCGTGCGGCCCTCGACCGGCACCTGCTGCAGCGCCCGCAGGCACATCCGCGTCGTCGCATGATGGCCGGTGCCGAACCCCATGGAGGGGCGAATGACGAGGACGATCGGCGGCAGCCGATCGGGGGGCGGCACGTCCCAGGGCGGCGCCACGAGGATGCCGGCGACCTGCACGGCCGTGAGCGCCGCCTGCGACCGGGCCACCCAGTCCTCGTCAGGTACGTCCACCGGGCGGATGACGGCATCGGGGAACTGACGCGCGAGCGCCCGGGCCGCCGCGTCGCGGTCGGCGGGCGTCCTGAACCCGACGTGCCAGGCGCCGGGCCGGCTGGATTCGTCGATCCCGGTGATCGTGTAGTCGGCGAGCGCCGCCTGCACCAGTTCGGGCCGGGCGGGCGACGCCAGTTCCAGCGCGGGCCAGCGTCGCATCGCGTCAGCCGAAGATGTCCTTGACCCGCTCGAAGAGCCCTTTGTCGTCGTGGTCATCGGCGGGCGTCGGCTCGAACTTCTCGGCGGGGAGCGACGCGGCGAGCTGCTGGAGCAGCTTCTTCTGCTCCTTCGTCAGCGTGCCCGGCGTCACCACCTTGACCGTCACGAGCAGATCGCCGCGGCCCCGCCCGCCCACGTCGGGCATGCCCCGCTCGCGCAGGCGGAAGACGCTGCCGGTCTGCGTCCCCTCGGGGATGGTGATGGTCTCGGTTCCGTCGAGCGTGGGGATCGTAATCGTGTGCCCGAGCGCGAGCGTCGGAAAGTTGACCGGAATCTCGCAGTGCAGGTCGTTGCCGTCGCGCTGGAAGAACGGGTGTTCCTGCACGTGGATCACGACGTACAGGTCGCCGCCGGGTCCGCCCCCGGGCCCCGCCTCGCCCTCGCCGGTCAGTCGGAGCCGCTGGCCGGTGGCAATGCCGGCCGGGATGCGGACCGTGAGCTTGCGCTCCTGCTGGACGCGGCCGGCGCCGCGGCACGTGGCGCACGGCTTGGCGATGATGGTGCCGGTGCCGCGGCAGTAGCTGCAGGTGCGGGCGAGCATGAACGGCCCCTGCTGCGTCCGAATCTGCCCGCGGCCGCGGCACTGGGGGCACGTGGCCGGCCTCGACCCGGGCTCGGCGCCGCTGCCGCCGCACGTCTCGCACGGCTCCTGCCGCGGAATCTGGATCGACGTCTCGGTCCCCCTGGCCGCCTCGTCGAACGAGATTTCGAGGTCGTAGCGCAGGTCGGCGCCGCGCTGCGGGCCCCGGCGGCGGGCGCCGCCGAAGATGTCGCCGAAGCCGAACACGTCGCCGAGGCCCCCGAGAATGTCCTCGAAGCCGGTGAAGATCGTCGGGTCGACGCCGCCGGTCGCGGCGCTGCCCAGGCCGGCATGGCCGAAGCGGTCGTACATGTGGCGCTTGTCGGCGTCGGCCAGGATGGCGTACGCCTCGGCGGCTTCCTTGAACCGCTCCTCCGCCTCCTTGCTGCCGGGATTGCGGTCGGGGTGGTACTTGAACGCGAGCTTGCGATAGGCGCTCTTGATCTCCTGCTCGGTCGCGGTCCGCGACACGCCGAGCACGTCGTAGTAGTCGCGCTTACTCACGCGTGGCGACTTTCACCATCGCCGGGCGCAGCAGGCGTTCGCCCAGCAGGTAGCCGCGGCGGAGCTCCTCGATGACCTCGCCGTCGCGATGCCTCGCGCTGGCCTCGCGCACCACGGCCTGGTGGATGCGCGGGTCGAAGTCGGCGCCGACGGCCTCGATGGAGGTGACGCCCCGCTTGCGGAGCAGTTCGGTCATCTGGCGATGTATCAGCTCGACGCCCTTCCGGTACAGCTCGACGTCGCCCGCGGCGGGCGCCGCCAGCGCGCGCTCGAGGTCGTCGACGATCGGGAGCAGATCCTCGAGGGCCGCGGCCATGGCCGCGTCGGCCTGGTCGCGGCGATCGCGCTCGACGCGCTTGCGGTAGTTGTCGAACTCCGCCGCGAGCCGGAGCAGCCGATCCTGCAGCGCGTCGCGCTCGCGCTGCAGCGCGTCGACGGGGCTCTCGCCCCCGGCCGCGTCGGGGGACTTCTCCTGCCCGGCGGCCTCCACGGGCGGATCGCTGACGGCCGCGTCGGCGCGGCTCGTCGGAGGCAGTTTGGGATCGTCCAGCGGCTCAGCCATGTCGATTGGTCAACTCGCGGCCTGCAGCACGCGCGAGACCGCCTGCGTCGTGCCGTCCACGAACGCGATCGCGCGGGCGTAGTGCATGCGCGTTGGACCGATGACGCCGACCGTGCACGTCCCGGCTCCGTCCGACGCGGTGGAGGCGACGAGGCTGAACGGGCGCAGGTCGGCCGTCGCGTGCTCGGCCCCGATGACGACGGTCAGGCCGGGGCCGTCGATGTACTGGGTGAGGAGGTGCACCATCCGCTCTTTCTGTTCGAGCATCTCCAGAAGCGCCCGCAGCGTGGCCAGCGACACCCCGTCGTGCCCGGGCTCGGCCAGGAGCGACGCCGCGCCCTCGACGTGGAACGTGTGCGGCTTCGGGATCTCTTCGAGCGTGGACCGTGCGAGCCGCAGCGCCCGTGTGAGCAGCTGGTCGTACAGGGTGCGCTCCTGCCGGAGGCGCGCCAGCACCGCGGCCCGCACGTCGGCGAGCGGCAGGCCGGCGAACTCGGTGTTGAGGTAATTGGCGGCGTGTACGAGGTCGTCCGGCGCGACGTCCTCGCCGGCGTCGACGACCTTCTGCGCGATCTGATGGCCGTTCGACACCACGACCACGAGCACGCGCGATCCGCCGAGCGCGACGAACTCGAGGCGCTGCAGCACGGCGGCCAAGCTGCCGCTCAGCGCAAATCCGACGTGCCGCACCGCCCGCGAGACGAGGTGCGACGCGCGGGCGAGCAGGTCGTCGGCGAGCGGCGACCGCTCCGCCTGCGCGCGGAGCCGATGTTCCACGGCCGCCGGCGTGCGCGCCGGCTTCCGGCTCTCGAGGAGCAGGTCGACGAACACGCGATAGCCGCGGTCGGTCGGCAGGCGGCCCGCCGAGGGGTGGGGCTGGTGCACGTACCCCTCTTCTTCGAGCTGTGCGAGCGCGCTGCGGACGGTGGCTGACGACACACCGAGCCCGCTGCGGCGTGCGATCACCTGCGAGGCCACCGGCTCGCCGGTGTCGACGTACTCGCGCACGAGCGTGGCGAGCAGGCGGCGCGATCGATCGGAGAGCTCGTACGAACCCATGTCGCGTCGGTAGTGCGTCTCCTTCGGAAATTATAGCCCGGCGCCCGGCCGCGCCGCGGACGGCACGACCGCGTAGAAGTAGACGCGGCGGGCTGCCAGGAGCAGCGGCGGCTCGTCGAGCCACGACAGATCGGCGACGCCCGCATACCGCTGCCGGAACACGTCACGCTCCCAGTCGTCGAGCACGACGAAGAGCGGCCGCCCCAGCCGGCGCACGTGGTCGAGCGCCTCCGCATACATGTCGGGATCGAGCCACTCGAACCGCATCGTAATCCGGCCGGCGTAGTACCGCAGGCTCCCGCTGTGCTGGTTGCAGAGGATCACCGCGTCCGCGGGAAGCTCCCGCGCGAAGCGCCCGGCGGCGATGTACCGCGCCTCCTCGGTGCGGACCTGAAAGGCCGCGCGGCCGGTCCAGAGGCCCCAGGCGGCGAGCACGAGCGCGAGCGCCGCAAACGACGCCGCGCGCACCCGCGGCGCGCGCGGCGCGATCCGCACGAACGCGGCGGCGGCGAGGGCGAGCATCGGCGGGTACGCCGGCAGCAGGAACCGCAGGAACGTCCAGTGATCGAACGGCGTGTAGAACAGATACGACAGCGCCACCGCGCCCGCCACGCCGAGGCCCAGCCGGGCGATCGCACCGGCATCGGGATGGGCGTGCCGCGGGAGCAGCCACGGGGCGGCGAGCGCCAGCGCGACAAACGGCGTCTGCGTCTGCAGGAGCCAGGCGGTGTAGTTCGCCAGGTTGGCCGGCAGGTACCGCAGCGCGTAGATCGTCGAGAACGTGCCGTAGCCGGAGGCGAACGGCGACCCGTAGAGATGCTGGTTGATTGCGGCGATGGCGATCGGCCCCGCCGCCGCGGCCAGCGTGAAGGCGGCGCCGCGTCCGATCCGCTCGCGCGAGGTGCCGGGCCGGGCGACGGCGAAGACGAGGAGCGGCAGCACGAGCACGACGAGGTTCGGCCGGGTGAGCGTGGCGATCGCGGCGGCCGCGCCGGCCAGGGCGAGGCTGGCCGTGGTGCCGCGGACGGCGAGCACCAGCGCGCCCAGCCACCAGGTCATCGCGGGCACGTCGCTCATCGGCCACATCAGTTGAAAGAGGAACGGCGGACTGGCGAGCAGCGCG
>Ga0194128_10007167_pt1 | contig 14709 bp, 8 predicted proteins | sample TA2KigCa65mmetaG_FD_148650 | JGI IMG/M metagenome (GOLD analysis project Ga0194128, IMG submission 148650) | Freshwater microbial communities from Lake Tanganyika, Tanzania - TA2015037 Kigoma Deep Cast 65m | ecosystem: Environmental > Aquatic > Freshwater > Lake | place: Tanzania: Lake...
CAACGTCAAGTCGAGGATTGCCGGCATGTCGCGATTAAGGAACGGCTCGCCACCGGTGAAATAATACTCCTTGACGCCAAGTTCCACCGATTCGTCGAGATAGCGGCGAACTGTTTCAAGATCGAGAAAGCCGAAACTGCGATTGTGCGGACTGCAACTGATGAAGCAATGATGGCAGGTGAGGTTGCACAATGTCCCGCCGACCTGAAACCACAGATCGTCCAAGTGCGTCAAATTGACCAGCGGCAGATTCATGGCATGTTTTGTTTTGCCCCTCGCCTTTGGCGAGCGCGAGCTAATGGTTGTTGTACGTGGCGGTCGAAATCCGGTAGAGTGGAGGTATGAACCGCCGCGATTTTTTGGATCCGCGCCGCCTTGCCAATCTCGCTGCCCCGGCCATCGGCATCGCCGACGAAATGGAATCGGCTTCGTCGGCCGAGCCGCTCCTCGTGCGCTTTTCGCGGCCCGCGATGGCGACGACGTTCGAGGTGGTCGTGCCTTTCGCCCAACCCGGCGCCCACGAACGGGCAGCGGTCGCGCTCGACGAGATCGATCGGCTCGAAGCCCAGTTGACCGTGTTTCGCGACTCGAGCGAGGTCAGCCGACTGAACGCAAGCGCGGGCCACCATCCAGTTCGTGTCGAACGCAACCTTTTCGATCTTCTGACGCTCGCTCGCGATCTACATCGCCAGACCGAAGGGGCGTTCGATGTCGCCGTCGGCGCTTTGATCAAAACATGGGGGTTTTATCATCGGCAAGGCCGCATGCCAACGCCTCAGGATCGCGCCGACGTGCGCCAACGCATCGGTATGCAGCACATGATCCTCGATCCCGCTCGGCAAACCGTCTTCTTTCAACGCAAAGGTCTGGAAATCAATCTCGGATCGATCGGCAAGGGCTTCGCGCTCGATTGTGCCGCTCGCCTTGCCGACGTGCCGAACCTGCTGATTCACGGCGGCCACAGCAGCGTGTTGGCGCATGGCAATGAGAAGCCGGACACGTCGGGCTGGGTGGTCGGGCTGACTGATCCGGAGCGACCGAATTGCCGGCGGGCGCTGGTGCGCCTCAACAACCGCGGCATGGCCACGTCGGCGATCACGCACCAGCATTTCGTCCATGACGGCAAAAAGCTCGGCCATCTGCTTGATCCGCGCACCGCCTGGCCAGCCCAAGGGATGCTCAGCGCTACCGTCACGGCCCCCACCGCCGCCGAGGCCGACGCCCTGGCGACCGCATTTTTCATCCTGGGCGTGGACAAGACACGCGCGTATTGCGACGCCCATCCGGACATCGGCGCCGCGCTCGTAGCCGCGAACGCGCCGCATCGAATCACTCTGCTCGGCCACGCTCTAACGGAAGTGGAATTGTTACGCTAAGAGCTTCGCCCGCCCAAGCACTGTGTAAGTCGGTCCCTCAGGCATCAACACGCTCGACATCACGCAGACATCGTGCACGCTCGTCTCGCCGCCGCTCCACGATTTGTGCTTGGCAATCGCTTTCACCAACTCCTCGGTGGGCCGATCGCCTTTTACGCGGCCCAGCGTGACGTGGGGCACATAGCCGCGCGTCTCCCGACGATAGGTCCCCATCTCCATGAGCGGCTTCTCGATGGCGTCATGAATGGCGCATACTTCCTCCGCGCCGGCGCCGATGCCAACCCACAGCGTTCGAGGCCGGCGGGCGTTGGGAAAGCAGCCCGTTCCCTCCACGGTCAGATGAAACGCAGACATGTTCGCGACCGCTCGCTGGGCTGCCCGGCAAATGTCCAGTGTCTCCCGCTCATCGACCTCGCCCAGAAACAACAGCGTAATGTGCAAGTTGTCAGGCTCGACCCATTTGACGTCGGACGCGATAATCGCGAGCTGTTCTTGAAGCGAGATCAACCGATCTCGGATGGCGTCGCTTAATTCGATGGCGAGGAACGTCCGCAGCCGCGGCATGATAATGTCTCCATGAACTCCGCTCTCCCTCTGGGAGAGGGGATGAGAGTGAGGGCCGAACCCGGATAATGCAAGGTGGCTACCCTCACCCCTGGCCCCTCTCCCGGAGGGAGAGGGGTACTAAACAGCGCCTAAACCTGTGCCGCCAATCGTTCGGCGTCGGCAACCATCTCTTCGAGCAAGCTCAGACCCAGCTCCCAGAACTTCGGATCGGTCACATCGACGTCGAGTTTGGCCAGCAACACATGCGGCGCATCAGAGCCGCCGGACGCCAACAGATCCAAGTACTTCGGCACAAACGCGGCGCCGTCTTGTTTGTACTTCTGGTACAACGCGAGGACGAGCAACTCACCGAACGAATAGGCATAGCAATAAAACGGGCTGCGGATGAAGTGGCCGATGTACGACCACCATCCGGCATACCCCGGCGTCATCTCGACGACATCGCCGAACATCGCCTGGTTCGCTTGCATCCACAGCTCGCCGATCTGGTCGGCGCTGAGTTCACCTTGGATCGCTCGAGTCGCGTGCAGGTGCTGCTCGAAACGGGTGAGCACGACCTGCCGAAAGACCGTGGCGAACGCGTCTTCGATCTTGCCGCACAGCATCGCCAGGCGCTGCTTCGGTTCCGGATAGCGCTGCTGCAATCGTCGAAACGTCAGCATTTCGCCGAAGACGCTGGCCATCTCGGCCGTGGTCAGCGGGGTATCGCACTGAAGATAGCCCTGCTGGCGCGAGAGATATTGGTGCACTCCGTGGCCGAGTTCGTGGGCCAGGGTCATGACGTCACGCAGGCGTTCGGTGAAGTTCATGAGGATGTACGGATGCACGCTCGGCACGGCGCTGGAGGAGAACGCGCCGCCGCGCTTGCCGGGCCGAAGCTCCGCGTCGATCCAGTTCTTCTCGAAGAAAGTGCGAATGATGCTCCCGGCGTCCGGGCTGAAGGCGTCGTAGCTTTCCTGAACAATGTCGCGCGCCGTCGCCCAATCGCATTTGGGCAATTCGCCCGAGAGCGGTGCATAGCGGTCGTAGTCGTAGAGTTTGTCGATGCCGAGCAGTTTTCCCTTGAGCCGATAGTAGCGCTGCACAAGCCGATAGTTCTTCTCCGTCGCAATCATGAGAGCTTCGACGACTTTGTCGCTGATCTCATTGGCCAGGTTGCGGGCGGCCATGACGGACGGGTAATCGCGGATTTGGCAATCGGTCTGATGATCCAGAACGATGGTGTTGAAGATGAGCGTCAACAGCCGCGATTCTTTTTGCAAGCCGGCCGTGACCCCTTCGGCAGCGGCTTTGCGCACAAACCGGTCGGCATCGTAGAGCTTGGCCAGGATCTCCTGGATGCTCAGCTCTACCGTCTTGCCGGCGTGCGTGAACGGGCACTTGAGCGAGGCGGTCGCCTCCTCAAATAGCCGGCCGAACGCGCTGCGGCCTGTCAATGACTTGGCATCGAGGATCTTCTCTTCTGGTTCGCTTTTATAGTACGGCTTCCAAACGCGTTTCTGTTCCAGCCAGTGCCGGTACTTTTTCAAGCTCGACTTGCCGACCAGCTTTTTCGCGACCGACTTGGGGACTTTGACCCATTCGAGATCGAAGAAGATGAGGTGCTTGTTGATCTCCGTACGCATCTCCTGGGTCTTTACGAGCAGCGCGCCGTGCTTGGGGTCGTCGGTTTTGCCGGAATGCAGGAGCATGGCGTAGACCGCGGGCCGATCCATCTGCTCGTAGAGGCTCTCGAGTTCGGCGACTGCTTTAAGGAGCGCCTTGGCCTGCGCCGGCTTGATGCGTTCAATACGGCCACGGTACTTCTTCTCGAACGCCTTGGCTCGCTTGAGCGCCTTGGCGAGGTCCTTTTCGATACCGGCATCATCGAGGTTGGGATAAAGGTCGCCGAGGTCCCAGTTGACGCCGGCGGCACTGTTGGTTGTGTTTTGCGACATGATTAACCGAACATGTCAGAGCCTGAAGCGATAGCGAAGTAATGAATCAGATGTTCGCTAACGCTTAAGGCCCTGACCGGCAAGCTCCTTTCAGTCAATGAACATCATCTCGTTGGTCATGAGTAACACTTGTGCATACATCTCCCACGGGGCCAACTGCGAACGCTCCGGCCCAAGGAGCGACTCAAGGAAACGCAAGCCGAGCTCGACTTCCGCCGGCGTGGCATTTCGCGCATACACATGCCGATACAACTCGCGCACACGCGCGGTGCCTTCGAGCTTCGCGGTTCGTCCGGCCAGCGATTTCGCTTGCTCGGTCATGAAGGGGGAATTCAAGCCGAACAGCGCCTGCTGCGGCACCGTCGTCATCGGGCGACGTTCGACCGACTGATCCGGGACGGCAAAGTCGAAGGCACGGAACACGCCCGGCAGGCTCTGGCGATCAACCAGGCCGTAAACCGTTCGCCGAGCATTCTTGGCATCGCTGGCGATGTTGACCGGCCGCCCAGCCACCGTTCGATCGAGCCGGCCCGCTACGGAAAGCAACGTGTCGCGCATCGCCTCGAAATCAAGCCGACGCCGATGCATCCGCCAAACCAGACGATTTTCCGGATCGACCTTGCGAGCATCGGCGCGGTCGAGGCTGGCTTGCAGATACGTCGACGACAACATAATGCGCCGGTGCAGTTTCTTGAGCGACCAGCCGTCGGCGATGAAGGTCGCCGCCAGCCAATCGAGCAACTCGGGATGACTCGGCGGTGTGCTGCGCGTGCCGAAATCGCTGGGCGAGGCCACCAGCGGCTCGCCGAAGTGGTGCATCCAGACGCGATTGACGATGACGCGGGCCGTGAGTGGGTTGGCCGGCGAGGCGATGGCCCTGGCGAGGTCCATCCGGCCGCTGCCATGCGTGAACGGATCGCGCTTTTCTCCGGCAAGTATTCGAAGGAACTGTCGCGGCACACCATCGCCGGGCGCTGCCGGATTGCCACGCACGAATATTTTCGGCTCCATGATGTCCGCCGCGTCGAACAGGACCATTGCTCGCGGCGGAGCGTTCGGCATTTTGAGGGCGATCTTGTCGAACTGAGTGCCCATGCCACCGTAAGTGTCCTTCTCCGAGCGCGACATGTTGTGCCAGGTTTGCGATTTTGGAAAATACGCGGGACTCTGCCTGCTCGTCAGTGCATCCACGAGTTGTGCTTGGTGTTCGCTCGGCTTGTTGGTTCGAGTTTGCTGGTAGACTCGCTTCAGTAGATCGCCATAGGCCCGAGCGACGTCGCCCTTGTTCTTCGGTTTGGCGCTGGCGAGCGCGTCATGAACGAGCGGATTGAGCTTTGCTTTCCATTCGCCGATGATCGATGCCGACGCCGAAGAATAGTTCGCGGCGGGAAGCCTCATCAACTCCTGCCATGGGCCGAACACGGGATCTTTCGTTCGATCCGGGTGGGCGAGATGTTTGCGCCATTTGTTGACCATGGGTGGCCGCAAGTCGGTCGGCGCCAACGATAGAAAATAGATCGCCGTCTCGGCGTGGTCCGGCTCCGTCGTGGCGACGCGCATCAGATAATCGCCGACGCGCTGCCGGGCCGTATCGCTAAGCATCGCGTACTGGCTGTCGAGCATTTTTTGCATCTTCTCGCGATGCGGCCCCGCTTGCTTTTCGTACAGGTCCAGTGACTTGCAATTCTCCGGGCGATCGGCCAGCGGCGGCTCCAGGGGCGTCTCGCAATTCGCGAAAACGCCGTAGAGCGAATAGTAATCGGCTATCGGAATCGCGTCGTACTTGTGATCGTGGCAGCGCGCGCACGACACGGTCAGGCCCAAAAAACCGCGCGTCACCGTGTCGATGCGGTCGTCGATGACGTCATGCACGTTGTTGTCGTATTGCCGGCCCAGCGTCAAGAACCCCATCGCTGCCAGCCGCCAGGGCTCGACCTTCGGCTCAAGCTGATCCGCGGCGAGTTGTTCGAGGATGAACCGATCAAACGGCGTATCTTCGTTGAAGGCGCGAATGACGTAATCACGATAGGTGTAGGCATATGGCCGAATGCGGTCGTCACCGAACATGAGCACGCCGTCCTTCGTGTCGGCGTAACGAGCGACATCGAGCCAGTGGCGTCCCCAGCGTTCCCCGTAGTGCGGCGAAGCGAGCAGCTTGTCGACCACGACGCCCAAGATTGATCGCAGTGAAACCTTGGGATCCGCGCACGCCTTGACAAACTCCTCGACTTCTTCCACCGTCGGTGGAATCCCGATCAAGTCGATGTACACGCGCCGCAGCAACGTGCGCGGATCGGCTGCCGGCGACGGCGACAGTCCTTTCGGCTCCAACTTCGCCAGGATGAACGCATCGATCGGCGACTGGGCCCAGGCCTGATTCTTGACGGCCGGCGCCGCAGGCATACGAATCGGCTGGTACGCCCAGTGCTTCTTGGCGACCTCGAAGTCGTATCCCTTCACGACCTTGCCGGTGGCCGGAAATGGAGCGCCCAGCATGATCCAATGCTCCAGATCGGCGATCGCCTGGGCCGGCAGCTTGCCGTTGCGGGGCATGCGCTTCTTGGGATCGGCGTGGTTCACCAGCTTGATAAGCAAGCTCTCGGCCGGCTTGCCGACGACAATCGCCGGCCCTTGCTCGCCGCCTTCAAGCAACGACTCACGCGAATCGACATAGAGACCGCCGCGCTGCTTGTTGGATTCCTTCGAATGGCACGAATAACAGTGCTGCACAAGGACGGGACGAATTTTTTTTTCGAAGAAGTCGCCAAGCGCATCCTGGCCCGGCGCGTTCGATGATGCCGCAAGCACCGCAAGAACGGAAAGGATCGAAACATTGCGCATGACGAAGGAACCGGTGTGGCCTCAGGGAATGCGAACAACAGTATCATACCTCGGGCGCGTTCGCCGTCAAATGCGCGCCCGTCAGAGCCTGGAGCGTAAGCGAAGAACTACTTCTTCGCTTACGCTCCAGGCTCTGACGGCGATTTTGCTCGATTGCAATAGGGTTGGATCTTTTCGAACAGCAGTTCGACGAATTGCTCCAGCATGTCCACGTATTCGGTGCCGGAGATAATGGCGGCCTGTTCGAGAATCTTGCGGCGGCGTTCGATCAGCTTGACGAAGTGCTCGACGCCAAGCTCCGTTAGTGGGCCGCCCGTGCCTTGCAACGATAACAGTTCATCCACCTCGTGCTGCGACAGATCGCGGGCCGTGTTCGGGTTGGACTCCATCCAGGCTAACAACTCTGGCTGAGTAGCCTGTTCGTAGAGCAGGCGGACGTTGTCGCTCGCTGGGGGCGGGAGGTGCATCTTGGGCAAGAGTTTTTCCAGCGGAAGCGCTTGCAGATCGTATACGGTCAGCCCAAGGGCGCGAGCGCAGGCGCGAACGGTGGCGTGATGCAGCTTGCGCACGGGACCGACGAAAATGTTGCGGACCGTGAGCCGATTCAGGTCGGCTCGGCGTGCGAATTCGTCCTGGCTCCAGCCCCGCTCTTGCACGAGCCGCGCAATTTTCGAACAAAGCGGAAGGTCCGCGCCGTCGACAGTCTCGCTCATGGCCCACGATTGTAATCGATGCCCGCACGGTCGTACAGGTTGGTTGTGTTTTTCTGACTGTTTATTCAGACGCCGCGCGGCGCCATGCGGGCGCAAAACGAACACGGAATCATGGCTGTACGTCGACCACCATGAACGCATCACTGCCGTCGAGTTGGCCCGCCGAAATCCCGCGCAACGTGAATACGTGCCGGCCCGGCCGAATGTCGCGGCCTAGCGGCACGCGCATGACACGCCGCAGCGTACCGGGCGGCACGTCAAGCTCCCAGGCCTGGTCCTTCGTCAATCCGCGTCCTTCCAACGTCACGCTGAGCTTTTCACGTTGCTGCAATAGATTCGTGATAACGAGCACGGCCTCGATTTTGTCTCCCGGGTTCGCTTTTTGCACGAGCGGCTCGACATGCACGCGATGCGGGTTCCAATCGTGCTGATGATTGCCGCTCAGGCACAGCTGATCCGCGGCCTTGGCCGACACTCGACCCCACTCGACGCGCCGGCGAAAATCCTCGGCACTGAATTCAAACGGCCCGCCATGTTCAGCCAACACCCAATCGGGAGCGGCGTCGAGCACCTTCTTCGCGCTGGCGGCGTACAACGGCGGGAAGCTGCGATTCAGCCCCATCCACCCGCCCGAACCGCTGAACATGTCTTGGTGGAAGAAGTTGTCGGCTGTGAAGTAGCAGCGCTTGCCATCGATCGTCGTTTCCACGCCCATGGTGAATTCGGATTGGCCCGGCAAATGGCTGAAGCGAAAGCGATACTCGCGCCACGGGAGCGTGTCGCCGTCCTTGGGAGTTTTGTCGAATTTCACCGTTCTCGCATCGAGGAACGGCGCTCGCAGCTTGAAGGGCTCCGCGATCGGTCCGGCCACTGAGTCGAGCGCCCACACCTCGAACTTGGCGCGATCCGGCAAATAGTGCACACCATCGTAGTGATCGAAGTGTGCGTGGCTGAACAGCACGACTTCAAGCGGGCCGAGCTTCTCGTCCTTTTGTAGCTTGGCGAACTGGTCGGCGCTGCGTTTGTCCCACGGGTCGATCATCAAGCACGTGTTGTCTTTCGACGTGAGCACGTAGGTATTGCCCGTGAGCCAAATGTGCTCGGAGACGCGCGTCCACGGCTTCGACCCGTTCGATTGCGCCTGTTCCTTGGCGAGGAACGCGTACCTGGGAGCGTTGCCCAGGCGTTCCTTGGTAAAGCGTTCGAAGCTCTTCAGGAACGCAATCTCCTCGATTGCTTTGAGTGTATCCTTCAACGCGCCAGCAGCGTTTTTGCTGACAACCGGCCCATGCGACGGGCAAATCAGGTCCGGCCCCGCCTTGATGAGAGTATGCAGCGAGTTGGTTGCGGGCTTCAGGCCGGCGTCGGTCCAGTGGTCCCAATCCGTCGTGTAAGGCGCCCACAGCTTGCCGGGCGATGTAAACGCACCGCCGCAGAAGGCGATGCGCGGGCCCTTGTCCTTGGAAGCGATGATCGCGACATGAGCGAGCGCATGGCCCGGAGTATCTAACACGCGAAGAGTCCAGCCTTCCCAGTCGATTGTGAGCCCATCGACAAGGGCATAGTCGATATTGTCGAAGCCGACAGGAACGACCTGATAAGCGGTCCGGGAACCGCGCAGCGGGATCGACTCGCGCCAGTACTTCTCGACGGCTTTCGGGCTGAGCCATTCCTCGGCCTTTTTCGGGGCCTGGATTTTCACGCCATTCGGGAGCGTTCCCAGGCCGGCACACACGCCGCGATGATAATGCGTCAAGAGCACGCGGTCGATTCGCCTCACTCCGTGCTTGGCAAGATCGGTGGTGTCGGTTGGCGCATCGATCAACAGCGCTTTGTCGCCAGCGATAAGGGCGTAACCAGCAACGGGACCGGCGGAACGCAACACGCCCGGCGCGATCTCATTCCAGGTCGACATCGTCTTTTCTTGCGATGCCTGGCCGAGCCAACCGGCAATTACGAGCAAACCAAGACAAAAGACCACGCATAGAATTCGCAAACGCATGACGGCACCTCGCCGAAAAAACGGTCGTGCTGGCATTATCGCGAATGCGACAGGGCGCGGAAAGCGATGTTGCGTGCGGTCGGCTTGTTGCCAGCCTAGTCTCGCTACGTAGAAACCGCAAGCCGGGATCGCGTATTATATCTTCAGGGCAATCGTCGCCCGACGTACTGTCCGCGTGAAAGGAGAACGCCATGGCGCAACCGATGGCCGACCGCAATATGCTCTTTGGCATGCTCGCGCTGCAAATGGACTTCATTCGCCGCGAGCAACTCATCGCCGGCATGCAGGAATGGGTATTTGACACGAGCAAACCGCTCGGGCAGATTCTGGTCGAGCAGAAAGTGCTTACGCCGGAGAACCGTGACCTGCTCGAAGCGCTGGTGCAGAAGCATCTGGCTTTGCACGAGGACGACACGGAGAAGAGCCTTGCAGCGATCAGTGTCGCGCCGGTGATGCGGCAGGAACTGAAGGACATCACCGACGACGAGCTCAAGACGAGCATCGGTCGAGTGCGCATCATGGACACGCACCAGAAAGCCGACGAGATGCCGTCGGTGTCGAAGGTCCCCTCCGGCGGCGGCACGATGCGCTTCCGCCTTGTCCGGCCTCACGCCAAGGGGGGCTTCGGCGAGGTGTGGGTGGCGATCGACGAAGAACTGCACCGCGAAGTGGCACTCAAGGAAATTCAGGAGCCGGCCGCCGACGATCCGGAGAGCCGCTCGCGATTCTTGATCGAAGCGGAGATCACCGGCGGGCTGGAGCATCCTGGCATCGTGCCGGTTTATGGCCTGGGCACGTATGCCGACGGCCGGCCGTATTATGCCATGCGCTTCATTCGCGGCGACAGCCTCAAGGACGCGATCGAGCGCTATCACATCGCGGAAGCCGGTTGGGACCCGGGGCAGCGCGCGATGGAGTTGCGCGGCCTTTTAGGCCGCTTCGTCGATGTCTGCAATGCCATTGCCTATGCCCATAGCCGAGGCGTGCTGCATCGCGACTTGAAGCCGGGCAACATCATGCTCGGCAAGTACGGCGAGACGCTGGTGGTCGACTGGGGCCTGGCCAAGCCGATGGGCGACACGACCAAGGAGCCCATGCAATCGATCGAACCGGGCGAAGGCTCGCTGGTGCCGCACTCGATCAGCATGACCTCGCAAACGCTGGTGGGATCAGCCGTCGGCACGCCGCAGTACATGAGCCCCGAGCAGGCGGCAGGCCAACACGACCAGCTCGGCCCGGCCAGCGACGTCTATAGCCTCGGCGCGACGCTCTACTGTCTGCTCACCGGCAAGCCGCCGATCGAGGATCGCGACGTGGCCGTCGTATTGCGCAAAGTGCAAGCCGGCGATATCTCCAAGCCGAGCAGCATCAAGCCGGGACTCGACGCGGCGCTCGAGGCGATCTGCTTGAAGGCGATGTCGCTCAAGCCCGCCGACCGCTACGAAACGCCCAAGGAACTCGCCGACGACATCGAACATTGGCTCGCCGACGAGCCGGTCGCCGCTTGGCCGGAACCGTGGACCACGACCGCGCGGCGCTGGGTCGGCCACAACGCCACGCTGGTGACAAGCGTCGCCTCGACCATCGTCGCCGTCTTGATCGGCCTGGTCATCACGACGATCCTGCTCACCGCCGCCAACAAGCGCGAACGCGAGGCAAAAGAGGAAGCGCTACGCAATTTCCAGCTGATGACGATCGCCAGGAACGATGAAGCCAAAGCGAAGGAAAAGGCCGAGGCGAACTTCCAGCTCGCCCGCGCCGCCGTCGATCGCTATCACACGCACGTCAGTCAGGAGGATTTGCTCAACGAACCCGGCATGCAGCCGTTGCGCAAAAAGCTGCTCGATTCGGCTCGCGAGTTTTACGAGAAGTTCAAGAAGGAGCGGGCCGGCGACACGACGGTGCAAGCGGAGCTGGGGCGAGCGACGTTTCGATTGGCCCAGATTGTCGGCGATATCGACTCGGAACTCACGGCCATCACGCTGCTCGAGGAAGCCGTCAAGACGTTCGACGCCCTGCCGGCGGCGAAGAACACCGCCGAGGTAATGAGCGATGTGGCCGGCTCGTGGCACCACCTGGGCCGGCTTTATCGCCTGACCGATCAGTTGCCCAAATCGGATGGCGCCTACAAAACGGCCCTGGGGATCTGGGACCACCTCGTAAAGGACAACCCCAAGGACGACGCCATGCGCGACGGCCTGGCCCGTTCTCAACTAGGCCTCGGCAACCTGCACCAGCTCACGCGGCGCCGGCATGACGCCAAGGACATCTACGACTTGGCCCACAAAAACTGGGACCAGCTCCACAAGGCGCATCCGAAGACCACGAGTTATCAGCGCGATCTGGGCATCGTTTTGCACAACACCGGCATGATCTTCAAGTCGCTGGCGGGCAAAGAGACGGAAGCCGAGCAGGCCTTTCGCTCCGCTGAAATCCTGCAGAAGCAACTCGTCGACGATTGGCCCAACATCAGCCAGTACCAGTTCGATTTGGCCAAGACGGAATTCAACCTGGGCGAGGTTCAGGAATCGCTCAAGCTCTGGCAAGGCGTGATCGCCAAGCATCCCGCCGTCATTGAAGGGCACAAGATTCTCGCGGAGACCCAGGCCGAGTTGGCTCGAGTGCACCTCACCACGACCAAGGATCGAGAAAAAGCGAAAGAAGCCGCCGACAAGGCCGTCGCCATCCAACGCAAGCTGATCGTGGCCCATCCCGGCGTGTCGAGCTACCAGGGCATGCTCGGCGGCGGCTTGCTCGCTCAGGGCGAAGTCTTTCTCACCGACAATCAGCTCGACAAAGCAGAGGCAGCGTTCGCCGAGGCGATCCACATATTCGACAAGCTCGTCGCCAACATCCCCGACGTGCCGCACTACCAGCGCGACCTGGCCCGCGGCTACACGAGCCTGGGGCTGGTGCTCTCACGCAACGAAAAACTCGTCAAGGCAACCGACGCGTACAAGAAGGCGGTCGACCTGTGGGATCGACTCCTCAAGAAGCACGGCGATGAGCGCGATTATTCCGAAGGACTCATGCGAACTTGCTTCGTCCTAGGCAACTTGGCAAGCACGCGCGACGCCAAGGAAGCAGTGGCGTGGTACACGCGGGCTCTGGACGTTGCACCCATGGGGACGAAGCCGCTCATTCAATTGTCGCTTGCCACGGCTCATGCCCGATCGGGCAACCATCGCGACGCAGTCGCGTTGGCAAACAGCCTTGTCGATCAAGCCGCGTTCGGAGCGGCCAAGTTCCAGTTCGCGCGCCTGTACGCCATCTGCGCCGGTGCTGCGACGCTCGATAGTCAGCCCCAACTCGCAGACCAATACAGCATCCAGGCCGTGAAGCTGCTCACGTCCGCGTTTGCCGACAAGGAATTCAACTCGGCCGCCAATGTCACCAAGCTCGATACCGATCCCGATCTGCAATCCGTGCGCTTGCGCGACGACTTCAAAAAGCTGCAAACCCAGCTCAAAACGAAGTAGCGGCTGGCAGCCGTGCTGCCGTTTTTCGAGAGCCCCGTGCACACGCGTGTGCAACGAATTTTCGTGCCGCATCCGGTACTGCGAATTCATTCGGCCCAAATACGCCCATCCAAGGGTCGGCCTCGTCGTTTGGGTGGAGGCGTCTGCGACGGTGAACCGCTGACGGTGTCGTCAGCGTAGTAGAATCGTAGGCGGGCCGTTGGCTTGCTGTACCTGGAGGACATACGATGACCCGATCACGCCTGTTCGCCCTGGCGCTGCTCTTTATCTGCGCGTTCGCCGGCGTTCACCTTGCCGGCGACTTGTCGCCGCAGGGTCGACTCACGGGCGTTTGGCAGATCACTTCGGTCGAGCAGGACGGGAAGGTCGCGCCGGCCCACGTCGGGTCGCGGCTTACGTTCGACGGCTCGAAGCTTCACCTCGACGCCTGGTTCCCCTGGGTCGCCTCGGACCTTGGCTGGCTCATCGTCGACGCCAACGACATCGGTCAAACGGTTACCTACATCGCCGTCGATGCCGCGACCGTGCAGCGACACGTGGACGACGCGGCACGGGGCTGAACGATGATGCCCGCAAGCTTCGTGCAAGCTCCGAAAAGAACGTCGACGTATCGCGTGAATGAAGCGAATCCGCCCGAACTTGAATTGACGACCGTGTATGACCACGGCTAGCCGACGCTGCAGACCAAGGCGATCTTTGAACTGAACGGGGACATGCTGCGTTATTGCGTCGCGCCGCCGGGCTACGCGCGGCCGACGTCGTTCGCGACCAGGCCGGGCGACGGCTACACACTGGTCGTTCTTCGCCGCGTCCGCCAGAAATGACTTACCACAGAGGCACACGCCGAAATTTGAAACGCAGAGTGCGCAGAGAACGTGGAGAGTGATCCGCCAATGCTCTCCGCGTTCTCTGCGTTTCAAGATGAGGCGTCGGAGTTTGATGGCGGAGAAGGTTGTTGCAGGACAACAAGAATCCGAGGGTGTGCTTCACGGAGAAAATGTCTGGCATGGCTGACAATTCGTGCTTGCATTTGCTTCATTCTCTTTGCCGCTCTGTGCCTTTGTAACTCTGTGATTTGTTTGTCATCGCGCCACGATGGCGGTTTCACGGCTCGGCGCAGCTTCCGCGCGGCTCGGAGCGACCAGCGGAATCTCGACGATGAACGTCGTCCCCGCGTCGCTGCTCTCGACGCGGATGCTCCCGCCCATCAGGTCGACGAAGCTCTTCACGATCGCCAGGCCAAGGCCTGCGTGCGGCGTGTCGGCATGGCGCGACGGGTCGGCGCGGTAGAATCGCTCGAAGATATGTGCTAACGCCTCCGGCTTGATGCCGATGCCCGTGTCGCGCACCTCGATGCGGACGCGGTTCGGCGTGCGCTCGACGACCAGGTCGATGCTGCCGTTGGGTTTGTTGTACTGGATGGCGTTGTGCAGCAGATTGATGAGTACTTCGCGCAGTTTGGTTGCATCGGTCTGCGTGACGATCGGTTCGTCCGGCAGGTGCAAACGCAGGTCCAGACCCTCGGCTTTGGCGAGCGGGCGAATCAGATCGGCGCAATCAAGGGCAAGTTCGGTGACGTCGGTTTCGCTGGCGCCGTACTGAACGACGCCTGCGTCGAGACGGGCCAGGGTCAGGAGGCGCTCGACAAGGTCGTACATGTGCTTGCCGGAACCGAGGCATTCCAGCAGAATTTCGCGATACTCCTCGGGGCTGCGGTCTTTTTTGAGGCCGACTTCGAGCGTCGTCATGAGTGCAGCGAGCGGCGTGCGCAGTTCGTGCGAGATGTCCGCCGCC
>Ga0194128_10007174_pt1 | contig 14703 bp, 9 predicted proteins | sample TA2KigCa65mmetaG_FD_148650 | JGI IMG/M metagenome (GOLD analysis project Ga0194128, IMG submission 148650) | Freshwater microbial communities from Lake Tanganyika, Tanzania - TA2015037 Kigoma Deep Cast 65m | ecosystem: Environmental > Aquatic > Freshwater > Lake | place: Tanzania: Lake...
CGGCGGCGGAGATCGGCTGCTCATCACCCCCTGGCGCCACATGCGGGAGGAAGGCGGACCGATCCTGGATGTGGGCGTGCACAATGCCGATCTGTTGCTCTACTTGTTGGGCCCGCTCCGCCGCGTGAGCGGGCAGGCGCGGCTCAGCGAGCCCGAACGCCTCGTGCCGCAAGGCGCCGCGAGCCCTGGCGGCTTCTACGAGCGCTTTCGCGGCGACTTCCCGGCCGTGGTACAAGCTACGGCGCCTGACATCTTGATGATGCACCTCGAGTTCGCCTCGGGCGTCTGGGGCGAGCTGGTGCTCGACATGGCGGCGCACGGCGCGGGCAGCGCGACCCACGTGGTGTATGGCAACGACGGACGCCTGGACCTCCCGGGTATGCGGCGCGGGCTGCCGCTCAGCGTCTGGCCCGATGGGGCGCCAGAGCCGCTCGGCGACGCCGCAATCCTCGAACGCGTGCCCCAATTCCAGCTCGAACCACTGGTCGCCGAGCTGTTCGGCGGGCCTCGCCTGGCCCGCTACGACCGGGATTTCCCGGCCGCGGACCGCAATCTCCTGGCCACCGAGATCGAGGAGCTGGCGCGGTCGATCGAGACTGGCACGCCCGTCGAGGTAGGTCCAGCCGAAGGCCTTGCGGCGGTGGCCGTCATCCTCGCCGGTCTCGAGTCGGCGGAGGCGGGACGGCCGGTGGCGCTCGAACAGGTGCTTGACGGAACCGTGAACGCGTATCAGGCCGACATCGACCGCACCCTCGGCCTGCGAGCGTAGGCGGCCGCCCGCAAAATGAGGAGTCGTGCCATGGCGATACGGCTGGCGTTGATCGGCTGCGGGGGCATGGGGCGCCGGCACCTGCGTGCGTACCACGAGCTGGCGTCCCGGCGACCGGGGCTCATCGAGTTGGCGGCCGTAGTTGATGTCGTTGAGGAGCGGGCCCAGTTCGTGGCCAACGAGGCCGCCGAGCTGCTCGGCCAGCGCCCGCGGGTCTTTACGTCGCTCGACGGCGCCCTCCATGGCACGCCCGAGCTGCAGGCCATCGACCTGGTCGCGGCGGCCAGCGCCCACCACACGCTGGCCGTACGCGCGATGGAGGCGGGCCTGCACGTTTTGACCGAAAAACCCATGGCCGCCACCGTCCGCGCATGCAAGCGCATGGGCGAGACGGCGACGCGCACGCAGCGGGTCCTCTCCGTGGCGGAGGGCCACCGCCGCGATCCCATCGCCCGGCTGGTCCGCGCCGCGCTGGTCGCGGGCGTTATCGGCGAGCCGCGCATGGCCATCGACATCTCCACCGGCGGCGGCGCCTGGCTGTCCGCGAACCCCTGGCGCTACCTGAAGAACGAGGGCGGACCCATTCTCGAATCGGGCGTCCACAACGCCGACCTGTGGCAGTTCTACCTCGGCCCGGTGGCGACGCTGGATGGCCGAGTGCGGCTCACCGAGCCCGAACGGTTCTTCGCCAAAGCGCCGCTCAAGCGCTTCCACGAACACTACCGGCACCAGTACCCCTCGGTGATCGCCGCCACCGCGCCCGATGCGATGCTGGCCAATCTCACGTTCGCCTCGGGCGCCTGGGGCCACTGGCTCGACGACCAAGGCGCGCATGGGCCGCGCCTGAGCCAGAACAGCGTCTTCGGCAGCCAGGGCCGCCTGGACATCCCCAGCCTGCGCAGTGGGAAGCCGCTAACCGTCTGGCGCGACGGTTCTACGGAGCCACTCACGGATAGCGAGTTGCTGGCCGCAGTGCCGGAGTTCCACCTCGATCCCACCACGGCCGAGTTCTTTGGGGGCGAACGGCTGGCGCGCTATCAGATGACCGGGGTTTTCGGGGAGGCGGACCGCAAGAACGTGGCCCTGGAAGTAGCCGAATTCGCTCGGGCGGTGCGTGACGGAACGCCCGTGGAAGTGGGCCCTGCAGAGGGCATGGTCGCGGTGGCGTTGGTGATGGCCGCGCATGAGTCGTCCGAAGCCGGGCAGCGCATCGCCTACGCCGATGTGCTGGCGGGCAGGATGAGCGCGTACCAGGACCCCGTCGATCGCGCGCTGGGCCTGCTTGACTGAAGCGTCGAGATTCTTCTACCCGCCGACGGGGAGAGCCGTGGTGGCCCGACCTTTGGGTCGGGCCCATGCGCGATGCATGCCAGAATCCCGGGCTGAAGCCCGGGCCACTCGACACCACAGGTTCAGTTTTGCGAGCGGGGACCGGATCGCCCGTCGGCAGGGGCGTTCAATTCAACGCCCCTAGCACCCGCCGTCGTAGGGGCGGCTCGCGAGCCTCCCCTACCCAATCCAGTCGGGGTGGCCCGTCGAGGCGCGGATTTACGCGCCGCGGAGCTGTGCCAGCAGGCTGTCGGGGGACATCCGCACGGCTGCGGACGGAATGGGCTCACCCGCTCGGACCGGCCGGTCCACCGCCACCCCGTACGCCAGCCCCAGCGGGAGGAGCTGGTCCCGCGTTAGCACGCCGGCGCTGTCGACGAGGCCGGAAACGTTCGCCCCGCCGGCGCCATCGAGGACGTCCCCCGGTCCCAAATCGCGCTTAGCGACCGCCAGCACCTCGGCCGTGGGCCGTTCCAGTGGCGTGCCCGTGGCCGCCCCCAGCAGCACGGCCTGGGCGATGGTCCAAGGCGTCTCTAACCCGCAGAGGTGGAAGGGCCGGTGCAGCACCGCCCGCTGGCGGCTTGGGTCCGTCGGCAGGCCATAGAACCCGAGGTCTTCACGGACGAGCGGCTGCCGCGAGGTGACCACCAGCCACACGCCGATCTCGATGTTGTTGGCGAGGAGCGTGGTCCCATCGGGCGCCACCGCGTTGGCGAGGTCCACCACGCCGGTCTTGCTCAGCAGGCCGCCGTCCTCTTCCAGCGCAAACAAGCGCGGCAGCTCGGGGAGCGTCGTGCTGGGTTCGTGCATGCCGCGCACGTCGGGTGGCAGGCCCGTCAGGTTGGCCACCGCGCACATCTCGATCTGCGCTTTGGTGCCATCGCGAAACGCGTTGTACATCTGGGGATTCAAGCGCCGCCGTTGCACGAGCTCGTCGCCGTAGCCATAGCGGGCGAAGGCCTCGTCGGGCACTCCTGCGCGATCGGCCGGGTAGCGCCGGGTGCCGCGGCCGGCGGCCACCACTTCGAGGCCCACCGTCAGGGCCCAGTCGTACAGCTCCATGATGCTGCCCGGCTGATCGCCCGCCGTGAGGGAATACACCACCCCTTGGCGTCGCGCTTCGCGGGCCAGCGCCCAGCCGCACGTCACGTCGGCCTCGACCGTGACCATCACCACGTGCCGTCCGAGCCGGATGGCGTCCAAGGCGGTGCGCGCCCCGATCTCGGGCTGCCCGGTCGCCTCCACCACGACGTCGATCGGCAGCGCTGCCAGGTCGGCGGCGCGGGGCGCGAGCACCGCCGCGCCGGCGGCGCCACGCTGGGAGGCTTCCGGCACCGAGTCCGCGCGCGCCATCTGGTCATCGCTCCATCCCGCGGCGCGCAGCGCCTCCGCGCCGTTGGTCGCGTTGGGGTCCGCCACCGCCACCAGGCGCAGGCCGCGCACCTGGCCCACCTGCGCGGCCACGCTGGTGCCGAACCGCCCCGCGCCTACGAGCGCCACGCGCACTGGCGCACCGGACGCGGCGCATTGCTCGAGCCGTTGGCGCACGAGGGCGTTCACCCTAGGCCGCCCGCCACGTGCTCTCCATGCAGGCACCTCGCCCGGGAGCTTGCTGGCATCGCCAGCGGCCAGGGACGACGGCATGCGGTCCTTGTCAAGCCAAACCTCATCCCGCCGGGTGTCAACGATGCGTCGGAACGTGCGCAGGACATCCCGGCTGAGCAATGAAGGCGGCCTTGCGTTCGCATCCGATGGTTCCGCGATGCCCACCTCGATCGAGACGATAGGTGGCGTCCCGTCACGTGCGACGAACGCGAGGGTCCCGGGTTCCACGCAAACGCGAGCGCAGTCGCCGGACAAGCGCGCGCGTCCTTGCCGTGCCCCACCACGGCCTGCGCTCGAACCGCGATCCAGCACTCGCCATAGCGCTCAACCAACGCTAGGTAATCGGCGGCGACGTAGGCGTGGTCCAATCGGACACGCTCGTGCGCGCGTGCCAGCTCGGCGGCGCTGGGAAACTGACGGCGCAGCCCAGCTGGCGCGTGCGGGCGAACATTCCGAGCGGCGATCTCCGCGGCCTGCGTTACGTGGGCCCTCACCCGGAACGTACCTTGCCCATCGCGCCATCTTCGCATCGCCCTCGACTCTCCGCCGCGCTGGCACGCGGTGGCGCCGCGCGCCAGCGTGGCCCGCCCGTGTCCGGCCGCGTGATTTCGGCAGCCGCGAAGCGCCTCACCCGGGGAAGGCACCGAACGGCGCACGAACGCGATTTCGCCTAAAGTTGGGGCTATGGCCGACAACGCCATCGTGATTCGGGGCGCGCGCGAGCATAACCTCAAGAACGTCAACTTGGAGATCCCGCGCGACAAGTTCGTCGTGATCTCCGGCATCTCGGGTTCGGGCAAATCCAGCCTAGCGTTCGACACACTCTTTGCGGAGGGCCAGCGGCGCTACGTCGAGTCGCTTTCCGCCTACGCGCGTCAGTTCCTGGGTCAGCTCGAAAAGCCGGACGTCGACCAGATCGAGGGCCTTTCCCCCGCGATCTCGATCGACCAGAAGGCCACCTCGCACAATCCGCGCTCCACCGTGGGCACCGTGACCGAGATTCACGACTACCTGCGCTTGCTCTACGCCCGCATTGGCAAGCCGCATTGCTACAACTGCGGCCGGCCGGTCACGCGCCAAACGGTGCAGGAGATGGTGGACGCGGTGCTCGCCTGGCCGGAGGGGACCCGCTTCCTTGTGCTCGCGCCCGTGATCGTGCATCGCAAGGGCGAGCACAGGGGCGTGGTCGAGGACGCCCGGCGGGCGGGCTTCGTGCGCGTCCGCGTGAACGGCGCGGTGCACGAGATCGGTGAGTTCCCCGAGCTCGACCGCCAGAAATGGCATGACATCGACGTCGTTGTCGACCGGCTGATCGTGCGCTCCGACGTCGGCACGCGCCTGGCCGACTCGCTTGAAACCGCCCTCAAACTCGCCAACGGGGTGGTGACGTTGCAGATCGTGGATGGCGCAGCCCACGTGATGAGCGAGACGCTCGCCTGCACGCACTGCAGTCTGAGCTTGCCGGAGCTGGAGCCGCGCTCGTTCTCATTCAACACCCCGCACGGGGCCTGTCCGGAATGCGACGGCCTCGGCGCCAAACTGGAGCTCGATCCAGACCTGATCATCCCCAACAAGGGACTGTCGGTCGGCCAGGGCGCCATCGTGCCCTGGGCCAAGGCGCAGGCGCGCGATTCGGTGAACCGGCAGGTGGTGGAAGCGCTCGCCAGGCAATACCGCTTCAGCACGGATACGCCCGTGCAGAGCCTGAGTTCCACGGCCGTCGACGTGCTGCTGTACGGGACGCGAGGCAAGCCGGTCACGGTGGCGTACATCAACGCCGCTGGCCGGCGCAGGTCGTACGAATTCGAGTTTGAGGGAGTCATCCCCAACCTGCGGCGGCGGTACCAGCAGACCGACTCCGACTTCATCCGGGCGGAGATCGAGCGCTATATGACCCGGCGGCCGTGTCCGGCGTGCAAGGGGGCGCGCTTGCGGCGCGAAAGCCTGGCCGTCACGGTGGGCGGCAAGTCGATCCACGAGGCCTCGGCGATCACCGTGCAGAACGCCGTCCGTTTCTTTCGCGAGCTGGCGTTGAGCGCGCGCGACGCGTCCATCGCCGCCCAGGTGCTCAAGGAGATCAGGGCGCGGCTGGGCTTCCTCGAAGCGGTGGGTCTGGAGTACCTGACGCTCGACCGATCGGCCGAGACCCTCTCCGGCGGGGAGGCGCAGCGCATCCGGCTCGCCACCCAAATCGGGTCGAGCCTGGTGGGCGTGCTCTACATCCTGGACGAGCCCAGCATCGGCCTGCACCAGCGCGACAACCAGCGTCTCATCCGCACCTTGATGCGGCTGCGCGATCTCGGCAACACCGTGCTGGTGGTCGAGCACGACGAGGAGACCATTCGGGCGGCCGACTGGATCGTGGACGTCGGCCCTGGGGCGGGCGAGCACGGGGGGCAGATCGTGGCGGCGGGCACAGTCGCCGACGTGGAGCGGTGTGAGGCATCGCTCACCGGGGCCTTTCTGGCAGGGCGCGAAAGCGTCCCCGTGCCAAGGTCGCGGCGGCCCGGCAATGGCGCGGGTGTGATCGTCCAGGGCGCGCGCGCCAACAACCTCAAGAACATCACGGTGCGGTTCCCGCTGGGCACCTTCACCTGCATCACGGGCGTTTCGGGCTCGGGCAAAAGCTCGCTGATCGACGAGACGCTCTACCGGGCGCTGGCCCAGCGCATCTACGGCAGCCGCGAGCCCGCCGGACCGCACGCCCGCATCCTGGGATTGGAACACCTCGACAAGGTCGTCGAGATCGACCAGTCGCCCATCGGGCGCACGCCGCGGTCGAATCCGGCCACGTACACCGGCGCGTTCACGCCCATCCGCGACCTCTTCGCGGCCGTGCCCGAGGCGCGAGCGCGGGGTTACAAGGCGGGGCGCTTCTCGTTCAACGTCAAGGGGGGCCGCTGCGAGGCCTGCGAAGGACAGGGGCTCAATCAAATCGAGATGCAATTCCTGCCGGACGTGTACGTGACGTGCGAGGTCTGCCACGGGCGGCGCTACAACCGCGAGGCGCTCGACGTCCGCTACAAGGGCAAGAACATCGCGGACGTGCTCGACATGACCGTGGCCGAGGCGGCGCAGTTCTTCGGCAACATTCCCGCGATCGCGCGCAAGCTGCATACGTTGGTGGATGTGGGCCTGGGCTATATCCGCCTAGGGCAGCCGGCCACCACCCTCTCCGGCGGCGAGGCCCAGCGCATCAAGCTCGGGTCCGAACTCGCCAAGCGCGCGACCGGGCGGACGATCTACATCCTGGATGAACCGACCACGGGCTTGCACTTCGCGGACACGCGGCGGCTCATCGAGGTGCTCCAACGGCTGGTCGATGCCGGTAATACGGTGATCGTCATCGAGCATAATCTCGACGTGGTCAAGAACGCCGACTGGATCATCGACCTGGGGCCCGAAGGCGGCGATGGCGGCGGTGAGGTGGTCGCCGAAGGCACGCCCGAAGCCATCGCGCAGGACCGCGCCAGCTATACCGGCCAATTCCTGAAGCGCGTCCTCGCCGGGCGCCACCTCGGCGTGCGCAACGGCTCAGGCAATGGCCGGGGCAACGGCGAATCCGCCCAGCCCGCGCGTATGGCGGCACGTCGCCAGGCCACTGCGCCGGCCTGAACCCCCGGTCGAAGAGCGCGCCGGTCCGGCGGCGCGTGCGGCATGGTCGCCGTCACGCCTCGAGGGTGCGCCGGTTCGGTACCCCGGCCAGCGTCACGAGCTGCCGCGGAACCGCGATCCCCGGGCCAGGCCGCAGCGCGGCGACGATGGGCGCCACGTGCCCCCCCTGGTACGCAGCCGCGGGCACATACGAATGGGTGAATGCCCGGGCGCTTTCCTCGCCCGTGCGGCAGTCGTACCCGAGCCCCAGCGCCGGGGCGCCGCGGCGCCGGGCGTGCTCCCACTCGAGCGTTTGCGCGAAATCGGCCACGTAGAGATGCCGAAACGCCAAGGGCGCCTCGACCCGCAGTAGAACGTCGCCGACGTGGGCGCCCAGCAGGAGGCGGCCCAAGCCGCCGAAGTAGGGGCCGTTGTCCAGCCACCGCGGCTGCGGCGCGAGCAGCCCCTGCACCCCGTAGAAGCCCGCGAAGTCTGGCGTCAGCTCGGTCGCGAGCACCTGCAGCGGCGCGTGCAAGCCGCCGCCTACGCCGAAGATGCGCGGCAAGTGTTCCGCGCGCGCCCAGTGATAGAACACGAACCCACCCGCGGTGGTCTCGAGTCGACCCGGATCCGGCTCGAAGCCCGCACCGGCCAGCAAGCGCCCGCGCTCGCGCAGGAACTGCTCGCCGAGACGCGGCGCGCTCACGGGCGACCGCCAAGCTCCACTCGGGTGCCCTCGTCACCGCGCATGGTTCTCGTACCTCCCGCCCGCTGTCGTATTTCACCACGAAGGCGGCAGGGCACCAAGCCGGACCGGCGACGATCCTTCGCCTTCGCGGTGTTCGACCACCGCGGCGCCTACCCCATGCCAAGCTGCTCTCGCTACGCTGATGCCGGAATGTCCGCCGGCGCGTCCACCTTTCGCCTGATCGCCCACCGAGGCGCGTCCGCCGAGGCGCCGGAGAACACCGCCGCAGCCTTCGCGCGGGCCGTCGAGCTTGAGGTTTCCGAGGTTGAACTGGACGTGCGCAGGTCCCGCGACGGGCGGCTCGTTCTTTTTCACGATCCCGTGCTGCGGCCCAAAGTCGCGCACGACGGCCGGGCCGAGGACCATGACCTCGCCGACCTCACGACCTTCGACATTGGCCGTTGGTTCGATTCCGTAGGGGTCGAAGCGCTATACGCGCCTGGGCTTGGCTGGGACCGGCCGGCGCTACCGCGGTTTTCCGGCGAGCCTCTGCTGGGCTTCGACGCATACCTTGCGCGCTTCGGTCGTTTCTTCGCTCACCACGTCGAACTCAAGGGCGCGGATCCGGATCTCCCGGATCTCGCCCTCGCGCGCCTGCGGGCACACGCGTGCTTGGATCGCGCGGTGCTCATATCCTTCCGCCACGAACAGGTGCAGCGCGTACGTGCGCTCGCGCCCGATATCCCAACCGCCTGGCTGATACGCGATCTCGGCGGTGGCCACGCGCGCTGGACGGACGCCATCGAGCGCTGCCGGATGGAGGGCATCAGCACGATCTGTCCCGCTGCGCCTGCCGTCACGATCGACCTGGTGCGCCGAGCGCGCCGCGCGGGTCTTGGCGTGCGCGTATGGCGGGTGCGCACCGCGGCCGATCTTCGTCACGCCATCGCCAGTGGTGCGGACGGCGCCACGGTCAACTGGATCAGCCAGGCGCGGCGGATCGTCGACGCCGCGGCCCGGCGGATCAACTGACGTGTGCGCCTCCGCGTTCGGAGTCTGTCCCCCGTCGCTCCGGAGCCGGCACCGGGCAGCGACCGCTCCACGCGCGCGCTCGCGCTGAGCCCCGGCAGGCGGCGATGCCTCCGAGGCACGCGCGCGACGACGCGCGGGACTGGACAGCCCGAGTGATTCCGATATCGTGGTTCGGGACGTCGGGGAAAACTGAGTCGCCCTCAGTGGAAGCCTAACCAATCCCTCCGTACCGACCTCATGTGGCAAGCACGACCCAAATGGCGCGGTGCAGATGCCCCGCGGATGAACGCGAGGCGGCGGGCCGCGTGGGGCCGGATCGGCCGCTGGGAACTGCCCGACACGCGCGCAGCGGGATCCCGTTCGCGGGGATCAATCACGCACGCGTCCCAGGCGATGGGGGGGCGGCACGTGACGCCCTCGCGTCGCTTGACGCCCGCCCGCCTGCCGCCGACCGGCCCCGACGCATGAAGGCCCGCACGTATCTGCCGGTGGCGCTCAATCTGGAGCGCCGCGCCGCCATCATCGTGGGCTGGAACGAATCCGCCTATTTCAAGGCCGCGTACCTCGCCGACTTCGGCGTGCGCACCACCGTGCTGGCCCCTCCAGACGAGCGCGTTGACCCGCGGTTGGAAGCGTACCAGCGCGAGGGGCGGATCACCCTCGTGCGGGCGGCGTACCGACTGGCGTGCTTCGACGGCCACCACCTCGCCGTGATCTGCACCGGCGATCGGACGCGCGACCACGCCATCGCGCGCGACGCGCGGGCCCGGCACCTCCTTGTGAACGTCGTGGACGATCCGGATCAGTGCGACTTCTTCGCCTCGGCGTACGTGCGGCACGGCGCGGCGTCTATCGCGGTCACAACCGGCGGCGTCAGCCCCGGTTTCGCGGGAGCGCTCAAGGATCGTATTGCCGAACTCTTCGGGCCAGCATTAGATGATTATCTGGCCCGCTACGAGGCGTGGCGCGCGCTCATCCGCACGCACGTGCCCACCTTTGCGGCGCGCGAACGCCTCTGGCGCGAACTGCGGGCGGACGGCTTGTACCGAGTGCTCGAGCGCGACGGCCCGGAGGCTGCGCGCGCGCTCGTCGATGCCAAGCTGGCCGCCTTTGCGCCGGCGCCAGCCGAGGCGCCCGGAGATTCCGCGCACGGCCCTGCCGAAACGGGAGGCCGCGCCTCCGGGTGAGCGGCACCCGGAGAGCGCTCACGCCGCCAGCAGTTCGCTGAAGAAGCGCTCAACCAGCCGCACGCGCCGATCGTCCACCATCGACTTACAGAGCACCGCCCGCGCCCGCAGGTAGGTGTGACGGGGCACGGCGTGTCCCGCGGGCGCGCGCGGCGACAGGTGCGGCCGTCGGAGCGCGCTGAGTTCCTCAACCCAGATGAGCTCCAGACCCGCATGCTCCAGACGTCGCAGGAGCTCGTGCAGCACGCGCGGAGCCGGCAGGTCGGGCCCGCGCGCGTGGATATCGTCGACGAATGCGAACAGCCCGCGCGGCCGCAGCACGCGCGCCACCTCGGCCGGCGTCCACGCGCCGTCCTCAGACCATACCGCATCGAACATTCAGGTCTCAAACGGAAGCGGCGGAGCAGCCGCTGCACGCGTGCGCTCCCCGCGCGGCCAGGCGACCGTGCGCGCGCCCCACAACCGGCTAAGGACGTCATTCGCGGCGTCAGGATCGGCGCTCACGTTCAGGATCAGTGACCCGCCCTCGATTCCGGCCAGGCTGGCCAGCTCGTCGCTTGCCTCCTCCGGACCGCGCGGGGGCGTTTCGGCCAGCGTCCGAATCGTGAACGGCCGCAGCGGGCCGCCCGCCGCCTGCGGGGCAGACGTGCCTCCGCGCATCGTGCTAGATCACTGCCTCCGGCGCGACCATGGCCGGCGCCAGGACGGCCTCAGGCGTCCCGTGAATGGTCTTGTTGGCGGCCGGCACGACCGTCACCAGCACGCCCGCGAGCGTCGCCCGGTCACCCGCGACGAAGTAGTACGGCGATACCCGCGCCCGACCATCAAGGGCACGCACGGTATCCGACTCGAAGTCAAAGTAGTCCACCGCCACCCGCCGGCTTTGGTGATACGGTTGGATGACGTACGGCGTCTTCGCATACCCCGCTAACGCGTCCCCGACGGCCCGGTCCCACACCTCGGTTCGGACATCGTGGCCGACCACGACGCCGCGGCTGCCCCACGCCAGCTCCGAGAACCCCGAGGGCTTCAGCACCAGCCGCCGCTGCTTTTGCGAGAGGCCCAGCAAGTCCGACCAGCGGCGGATCGCCTGGTCCGCCGTGACGAGCGGCGGCGTGATGGCCGCGTGCGGAGGGATGGGCCGCGGATCCAAGATCCACGTGAGCGGGAACACTCCCGCCAAGCGGGCCTGCGCCTCCGCACCCAGCATCTCGACCCACATCTCCCGCAGCGCGGGATGATGGAAGAGCGCCATCAGCGCCTTCTCTTCGAGGTACGCCTTGAAGGGCGGCGTCACCGCGACCAGCCGGTGCTTCATGGCATAGACGATCAGGTCCATCCGAGGAATATTGGGAAGGTCGCTCAGCTCGAAGAAGCGGTACAGCACGTCCACGGCGTGCCGCCCTTCGTCCGTCTCGATGCAGACGCAGTTGCCCTGCAAGCCCACGTCGCGGGGATGCGCCTGGACTGCGCGCAGCCCGCGCGCACGCAACGCCGCGGCCATCTCGGCCATCTCGGCGCGGTAGTCCTTGGCTTCGTCCGAGACGACAATCGCCACCATCGCATCGTCCTTGCCCGCCAGATGGCGCAGCGCCGCAGCAAACCCGTCCACCAGCCCGTGCGGTCCACCGATCAGATCGAACCCCAGCGCGGCGTAGCGCTGCGAGAACGCGGCCAGCGAGCCAAAGCCCCCAGGGATTGAGTCAAGTTCGGTAGCCCGGAAGGTCCCGTCCTCGAGCGCCATCAGGTCGGGCCGGAGCAGCAGCGGGACGTGGGTGCGATAGCGGCGCAGCAGGCCCAGCTCGCGCACGCGGTCGCCCTTACCCTGATCCAAGTATTCGTGCACCCACGCCGGGGCATGGCCATGAGCTGAGTCGTGATACAGCCGGTTCGCAGCGCGGTAGAACGCCAGCAGGTCGTCCCCAAGCGTGGACAGCCGCGCCACGGTCTCCGGCCGGAGCGGGAACGGCTGGGGCGAGATGCGCCACGGCACCCGCGCATCCGACGTGGGCGCGGCTCCGCGCAGGCCGGTCGGCGGCACTCCTTCGTTCAGGAAGACGGCCCGATCCCGGGGCGGCGAGGAGACGATCGCGCTCACGTGCGGGTTGAACCCGCTTCGCCACGCGCTTGCCGCCGTCCCCTGAGCGCGTGGAGGGCGCGGGTTGCGCGGGCCCGCTCCCTCGGCGGAGCGGCGGTGCGCGGGCGACTCAATGCAGCTCGCTCCGGGAGCGGTGCGGTCGCGACGCAGAAGGGGATGGACGGCCTGACGGGACCTTCGCCGCGGGGTTGGCACCCGCGCGTACGCGGCGAGGGAGCGGGAATCGCGCTCGGGCTGAAGCTGGCCCGTCGCCAGACCGCAGGACGTACGTCACCAGCGCTACTCGATCTCCGACGGGCGGCAGTGCGGGAATGCCGGAGTCTAACAGAGGCCGGCGCGCGGCTCTCTGCGGCGCAACGGCCACGTCACAGGCGGTTGACGGCCGCGCCTCGTTCATGAAACCATCGTCCAGCGCCGCTGCCGGGGAAGTAGCGCGAGCTGACGCGCCCATAGGGCCCCCTCCCGCTTCCGCCGGCGGTAGCTTCACGCGTCGCCGGGCGGATCGAGCTGGAATACCCGCGAGCCTTAGGCGGTCGAGGAAGAATGTAAGAATGCACCGTCGATGCGAGCCCGTTGAGAATGCACCCGCCGGCCAGCCGGGTGCCAGTCCTGCCTTCACTCCCCGCGGGAGCGGCGCGATGCGGCCCGCGAGCCCCACGCCCGCGGCGCGCTCGAGGGCTCGCCATCCGCTGCCGTCGCAACGCGCAGGACGCCCCGACGCGCTCGCGCACATCTCGATACGGTCCGTCGGGCTGGCCTCGCTTGCCACCGCCGCGGTCATTGGCTTGGCGGCCTGCGATGCGCTGGTCCAGACGATCGAACCCACGCCCACGCTCATCACCCAACGCGAATCGGTCCGGCAACGGCCGATGGTCCCGGTCGTCCGCGGGGATCTGATCGAGGCCATTCGCACCACCGCGCGGGTCGAGGCGGAGAAGCGCGACCATCTTTTCTTCAAGACCGATGGCCGGGTCCAGCTCATCAAGGTTCGCCAGGGCGACAGAGTGAAGGCCGGCGACGTGCTGGCCACGCTCGAGCCGGGCCGTCTGGAGGCGGACATTGCGAGCGCGCAGGAGGCGGTCAACACCTCACAGTTGCGCCTGGACGCCGCGCGGAACAAGGCGGTGAACGAGAAGGCGCAGGCGGAAAGCAAGCTCGCCAATGCGGAGCTGGCGTTGGAGAAACGCCAACTCGAGTTCGAACGCGTCCTCCTGCGCGCCACGCCCGAGCAAGCCACGGCGCTGGGCGCCAAGCCCGCGGCGGCAGCGGCCACCCCGCCAGCCGACCCCGCCGTGAGCGATGCCGAAGCAAGCCTGTTCCGCGCACAGCAGAGCCTCAGTGACGCCCGTGCCCGTCTGGCCGCGCTCGAGGTGATGGGATCGCTGAGTGACAGCCAGGCGCAGGCGCAGGCGCAGGCCGAACTAATGCCGCTCTACGCCAGTCAGGCCGCGGCCTTGCGCGATCTGGCGGCGGCCCGTGAAGAGGCCAGCCGGGCCGGGCTCGACCGCGCGAGCGCCGGCACACCGCTCGATATCGCCAGCGCTTCGGCGCGGGTCCAGGAAGCCCGACGCGCGCTCGCGGGGGCGGAGTTGCGGCTGCGCGATTTGGAGGCCGGCGGAAGCACCGCGGAAACGGCCGCCCGGGAGAGTGCGCAAGGCAAGATCGACGCGGCGGTGGCCGGTGTATCGGCCGCGCGCGCCCGCCTGGCCGCGGCGGAGAACGCCGCTGTCGCACGGAACGCCGAGCTGACGAACATGGCGGTGAGCGCGCGCGCGCAAGCCGTGGACCGGCTCGAGCAGCTCAAGTCGACCATCGCTGCGAAGCAACTCCAGCTGGCCGAAGCCACTACGGCGCTCGACGGGACCGTCAACCGCCCGACCCCGCTGCAAGTGGCCGAGGCCCAGGCGATCCTCGAGAAAGCCCGTCTGACGCGTGACGACATCGTGCGCACTGGATCGGGGGCCTCGGCCCAGGCGAAAGAAAAAGCGGAGATCGACTACCAGGTGGCCCAGCGCGCCTACAAGGAGGCCGTGCGCCCCGCCACGGCGGCTGAGATCGCCTCCGCCCGCGCCACGGCGGACCTTGCCGCCTCGGCGCTGACGCTCGCGCAAAACGAGCTCGTGCATGTGCTGGCGGGAGGTTCGGAAGCAGCTGCGCTCGAACGCCTCGGCCAGGAATACCGGGGCGCGATCGCGCAGGACGCGGCTTCGGCGGTCGCCGATCGCGACGTGGCGCGGTCGGCGCTTGCCGAAGCCGAAGTCGCGCTCGCGCAGCTCATGGGCGCCGGGACGATGACGCAGGCCATCGAGCGGGTGGCGCAAGAGATCCTGGCCGACAGCGCGCTGACCCTCGACGGGGCGCGGGCTGACGTTGCGGCCGCCCGTGCGCGTATCACCGCCGC
>Ga0194128_10007176_pt1 | contig 14697 bp, 15 predicted proteins | sample TA2KigCa65mmetaG_FD_148650 | JGI IMG/M metagenome (GOLD analysis project Ga0194128, IMG submission 148650) | Freshwater microbial communities from Lake Tanganyika, Tanzania - TA2015037 Kigoma Deep Cast 65m | ecosystem: Environmental > Aquatic > Freshwater > Lake | place: Tanzania: Lake...
ATGCCTCGAGCGTGGGGCCGGCCATCCCCGAGTTCTACAAGAACCTCGGCAAGACGGCCGAGTTCGTGTACGGCGCCTCGCAGTGGGAGCCGAAGCAGGCGGGCTACCCGGGTCACAAGGAGTTCCTCGAGACCTTCATCAAGCAGTTCGGCCACGAGCCGGACTACCACCACGTGCTCGGCGCTAAGGGCGCGTACGTCTTCCAAAAGGTGATCGAGAAGGTCGGCTCGCTCGACAAGGACAGGATCCGCGAGGCGCTTCGCACCTCGAAGTTCGACACGCCCTGGGGCCCATACGCCGTGGACGATCGCGGCGTGCAACTCGCGCACAAGATGGTCGTCGTCCAGTGGCTGGATGGCCAGAAGCAGGTCGTGTGGCCCGAGGCCCAGGCGACCGCGAAACCGCGCTTCCCGACGCCGGCGTGGCGGGCGCGGAAGTGATCGACGGAGTCGCGGGCGAGGAAACCTTCTACCTCGCCCGCGGGTTCGCCCGGCGGCTCGGCTTCGGGCACCGCCCCGCGGTGCTGGTGATCGACTTCATGCGGGCGTTCACCGATCCTCGCTCCCCCTTGGGGGCTGCTCTCGATCGGGAGATCGCGGAGACGGAGCGCGTCGTCACCGCCGCCCGGGCCGCCGGCGCGCCGATCATCTACACCGTGGTGGCCTACGAGGAGCCCGGCGAGCGGGATGCGGGGCTCTGGCCGCTCAAGGCGGAGGGCCTCCGGATGCTGCGGGCAGGCAGCCCGGCGGTGGCGCTCGATCCTCGCCTCCAGTGCCGGCCAGAGGACCGGGTGCTGGTCAAGAAGCACAGTTCCTCGTTCTTCGCCACAAACCTGGCGGACCAGCTGAGCTGTCGCCAGGTCGACACCCTGATCCTCGCCGGTTGCTCGACGAGCGGCTGCGTGCGGGCCACCGCCGTCGACGGGTTGCAGAGTGGGTTCAGGGTCATGGTCGTGCGGGAGGCGGTGGGCGATCGCTCCGCGGCCGCGCACCGCCAGAGCCTGGTTGACCTTGACGCCAAGTACTGCGACGTGGTCGGCGTCGCGGAAACGCTCGCGTACCTCGCACGGGTTCGGCACGGCGTGGCCGAGCCCGCGGCAGTCGCTACCCGATGCTGAGCTGGGAGTACGTCGCGCAGGTCGTGGTGAGCGGACTCCTGGCCGGGGGCGTGTATGCGCTGCTCGCCATGGGGCTCACGCTGATCTTCGGCGTCATGCGGGTGATCAACGTCGCCCACGGCGAATTCGTGATCATCGGGGCCTACGTGACGTACTGGGCGTTCGCCCTCGCCGGCCTCTCGCCGCTGGTGTCGCTCGTGCTTTCCATCCCGATCCTGTTCGTCTTCGGGATGGTCCTCCAGCGCGTGGTCATCAAGCGGGTCATCGGCGCGCCCCAGCTCTCGTCGCTCCTGGTCGCGTTCGGCGTCTCGATCATGATCGTGAACGTCGCCCTCTACGTGTGGACGGGGGAGTACCGCTCGATCCCCTATCTCGAGGGCTCGCTGCGGGTGGGCGGCCTCGCCTTCTCGCGGGCGCGAGTGGTCGGCGTCGTCATGGCGCTCCTCATCGCCGCGGCCTTCTTCGCGTTCCTCAAGTGGGGCCGGCTGGGGAAGGCGATCCGGGCCACCGCCCAGAGCCGTGAAGTCGCCGCTGCCTGCGGCATCAATGTCGGGCGTGTCTACACCGTCACCTTCGGCCTCGGCGCGGCGCTGGCGGGCGCGGCGGGCACCCTCGTCAGCTTCATGTTCTCGTTCTATCCCGAGGCCGGACTGGTCTACACGTTCAAGTCCTTCGCGGTCGTGATCCTCGGCGGCATGGGCAGCTATGTCGGGGCGCTGGCCGGAGGGCTGATCCTCGGGCTGGCCGAGGGCCTCTCCCAGCTCTTCCTCTCCTCGAAGGTCGGCGACGGCGTCGCGTACGTCCTGCTCGTGCTGATCCTGCTCCTTCGTCCGCAAGGCCTGTTCGGTGGCCCAGGCGAGTAGCGACGCCGTTCCCCGGCTGGAGCGCCGGGATGCCCGCGCGTTCATGGCTGCCGGTGGCGCGTTCGCGACCCTGTTCCTCCTCGCGCTGCCGACCTTCGGCACCGCGTACACGCAGAACGTTCTGATCCAGATGTTCACCTTCGTGGCGCTCGCGTCGAGCTGGAACATCATCTCGGGCTTCACCGGCTACATGTCGTTCGGGCACGTGGCCTTTTTCGGCCTCGGCGCCTACACCTACGCGCTTCTGGTGACGCGGGCGGCCGTCGCCTGGCCGCTGGCCGTGCTGGCTGGCGGGGTTCTGGCGACTGCGCTCGCCGCCGCCATCGGTCTCACCTGTCTCCGCCTGCGCGGCCACTACTTCGCCATCGCCACCTTGGGCCTCGGCGAGGCGCTACGTATCGCGGTGCTCGGCTGGGACGACGTCACCGGAGGCGGCAACGGCATCCTGCTCACCCCGGTCAAGGAGCTGGTCTCCTCGTACTACGGGATGGCATTGGTCGCCGCGCTCGCCATCGGGCTCTCGTGGGCCGTCGCCCGGTCGCGCTTCGGGCTCTCGCTCCTCGCAATCCGCGAGGGGGAGATCGCGGCGGGCATGCTCGGGATCAACACGACGGCGTGCAAGCTCTGGGCGTTCATGCTGAGCGCGGTGGTGCCCGGGATGGCCGGGGCCCTTCACGGGCGGTTCATCGGCTTCATCGAGCCCGCTTCGATCTTCGCGGTGCTCATCACCGTGCAGATGGCCGTGTTCGCGCTCTTCGGCGGCCGGGGCACGGTGAGCGGGCCGATCCTGGGCACCTGCCTCCTCTTCCTGTTCCAAGAGCAGGTGTGGGCGCGCTTCCCCTACCTGCACCTCTTCATCTTCGGCCTGGTGCTCGTCCTCATCGTCCTCCTGATGCCCAAGGGACTGCTCGGGCTGCTCGAGGACCGGGGCTGGATCGCCAAGGGCGTGGTGCGGTGACCGAGAGCCTCCTGACCGTGACGGATCTCGTCAAGCGCTTCGGCGGCGTCTCCGCCCTCGACGGCTGCTCGCTCAAGGTTGCCAGGGGGAACATCACCGGGCTGATCGGGCCGAACGGCTCGGGCAAGACGACCCTCTTCAACCTGATCTGTGGTCTCGACACGCCTGACGCCGGGCAGATCGTCTTCAGAGGCGAGCGCCTCGACCGCCGTCCGCCCCACGCGATCGCTCGCCTGGGCGTCGGCCGGACGTTCCAGCTCATCCAGGTGTTTCCCGAGCTGACCGCGCTCGACAACATGATGGCCGCCGCCCGGGACGGGAGCTGGGGCCAGAGCCGGGCGCGTGCGCTCGAGCTGCTGGCGTTCGTGAACCTGACGCAGCTCCGTGGCGAGCGCGCCGGCAATCTCTCGTTCGGACAGCAAAAGCTCCTGGAGTTCGCGCGGATGCTGATGAGTGATCCGGGGCTGCTGCTCCTCGACGAGCCGGCCGCAGGGGTGAACCGCGTCCTCCTCGAACGGCTGCTCGACCACATCCAGGCGCTGCGCGAGCAGGGCAAGACGATCGTCATCGTCGAGCACGATATGAACGTCGTGATGAACCTGTGTGATTGGGTATGCGTGATGGATCAGGGCCGCCTGCTCCTCGAAGGGCCTCCCGAGGTCGTCCGGGAGGACCCGCGGGTCATCGAGGCATACTTTGGCCGCTGAGCGGACGGGAGACCACACGGTTCTCGAGATCGGGGACATCGCCGCGGGCTACGGCAAGATCGAGATCCTCCACGGCGTCTCGCTCCGAATAGCGCTGGGCGAGGTGATTGCCATCATCGGGCCCAACGGCGCCGGGAAGTCGACGGTGCTCAAGACGATCATGGGCTACCTCCGGCCCTCCCGCGGTCACGTGACGTTCGACGGCCAGGACATCACGGGTTTCCGGACGGACCTGATCGTCGGCCGTGGGTTGGGTTATGTCCCCCAGGGGCGTCTCGTCTTCCCCCTCATGACGGTCCGCGAGAACCTCGATATGGGGGGCTACCTCGAGCGCGACGCGGGGCGTCGGGCGCAGGCGGTCGATTGGCTCTTCACCCTCTTCCCCCCGCTCGGCGAGCGCAAGACGCAGCGCGCCGGGAGCTTGAGCGGCGGCGAGCAGCAAATGCTGGCCATCGCACGCGCGTTGATGCTGCGGCCGCGCCTCCTGCTCCTCGACGAGCCGTCGCTGGGGCTGTCGCCGCGCTACGTAAGCCTCGTCTTTGAGAAGATCCAGGAGCTCAACCGGGAGCAGGGCATGGCCATCGTGATGGTCGAGCAGAACGCCCGTCGGGCTCTCGAGATCGCGGACCGGGGGTACGTGCTGGACGTCGGAGCGAACCGGATCGAAGGGGCGGGCAGGGACCTCTTGGACGACAAGGAGGTCAAGCGCCTGTATCTCGGGTATCAGACGACGCGAATCGCCGGCCACCGGGCGCCGGCCTAGGAGCGTCAACGGTGAAGACCGACAAGCGCTGGATGGCTGGGGTGGAGCGGTTCCCGCGTCCGCTGCAGAGGTTCGAGATCGACGCGCGGCGCACGGCGCTCCTGATCTTGGACGTGCAGAACTATCCCTGATCCGAAATTCGTAAGCGCGGAAACCCGCAGGTGAAATGAATCAGAGGGGCGATTCCCCGCATCGAACGGAGCGACATCCCCATGTCTTCCATCGATTCGAGGAGGCCCCTCTGATGCGCTTGAAAGTACGAAGCCTGCGGCGTGCGGTCAAGGGTGATCTGCCCATCGAGTTCGTCCCGCAGCAGCTCACCTCGTACGGCGGCCTGGAGCTCTTCGCGCGGTATTTCCGGAAGCTCGCGCTCGTCGTCCGCCTGCGCGGCGCGCTCGCCGCGCTCCCGAGCGACTACGGCAGTGCGCGCCTCGCGCTGCTGGTGGTCGGGCTGTTCTACGTCGGGGCGCGCCGTCTCGAGCATCTGCAGTACCTCGTCGGGGATCCGCTGATCGCGCGGTTTTGTGGCTTGGCGCGCCTGCCCACGGCGCGGACCATGAGCAACTGGCTCAAGCAGTTCACGCAGACGCCGCTCGCGCCGCTCATCGCACTCAATCACGATCTGGTCGTCGAAACCCTGGCCGCTTGTCGTCTGCCCCGCCTCACGATCGATGTCGACGGCACCGTGGTCTGCACCGGCGCGCAGGTCCAGTGGGCGTTCCGCGGCTTCAATCCGCACCACCGCAAACATCTGAGCTACTACCCGCTGCTCGCCCACGTCGCCCAGACGGGACACGTCCTGCGCCTCAAGAACCGGCCGGGCAACGTCCACGACTCGAAGCAGGCCGTCGCCTTCGTGCGGGAGCTGATCGACAGCGTCCGCGCCGGCCTCGGCCGCGCCCTGCCGCTCGAATTCCGCATGGCCGCCGCGTTTTTCCAGCGCGACATCCTCCGCCTGCTCGCGGCCCGCGGCTGCGCTTACGCCATCAAGGTGGGCTATTGGAGCTGGCTCCCGCTCAAGCAATTGGCCGCGGAACGCCGCGACTGGACGCCGCTCGCCCCGGGCGTCACGGGCTTCGAACATCGGCTGACGATTCCGCAGTGGCGGCTCGACGTCCGCGTGATGATCTACCGCAAGCACGTCCGGCACGAATCGCGGAAGAACTTCCAGCTCGACCTGTTCACCCCGGACGACGGCCACTTCGAGTACTACGCCGTCGCGACCAACATGACGCTCGGCCTGGCCGCGCTCTTCGCGTTCGTGTGCGGGCGCGGCGCCCAGGAGAAGACGATCGCCGAGTTGAAGGGGGAGTTCGCGCTCGATGTCGTCCCGACGAACCACTACGGTGCCAACAGCGCCTGGCAACAGCTCAGCGTGCTCGCCCACAATCTGGTCCGGAGCTTTCAACTCGACACCGGCGCCGAGCCGAAACCACGCTCGCGCAAGCGCACCTACGCGTACCTGTTCCGCAGCATGCGGACGCTGAGGTTTCTGGTCGTCGCCCGCGCCGGGCGCGTGGTGCGGATTGGCGGTCGCACGCGGCTGCGGCTCGCTCAGAATCCCGGGGTTCAGCGACTCTACGATCGGCTCCAACATGCGCTGGCCGCCTGAGTTATTTTCGGATCAGGGCTAAAAGGTCCCTCGCGAAGAAAGGAGGCGAAGCTCGACAGCTGAACCGGCCCCGCGTCGCTTCGCTCCGATCACGATCTTCCGATCTTGGTGATCACGATCGAACGATCTGAGTGATCACGATGACCGAAATGCGCAACACTACTGTAGGGATCTGCCTTGACAACGATGGGTTAGCCGCTCACAATTCGTTGCGGATTTTTCGTCCCGCAGTTCCCCATTTGTGGCGGAAACAGGTGCAGGGGATGCACAAGCGGCCCGTCCGTACCGTGAGGCGCTACCCTTTCTGGGGAGCACGTGGTGATTCACGTGCGCTCCCTACTCGCTGGGCCCCCGCGCCTTCCGCTGCCAGCGACAGGACCATCAGAATCGAACAATCGGAGTGGCAAAGGGGACGGCTGTCCGCGCGTCGGCCGGCGTTCGCGGCTGACTAGCCCTGATCCGAAAATAACTGAGCGGTGAACGGACTGAGAATTCGTTGAAACAGAACGGCCTCCTGTGCGTTGTTGCGGGGAGAGGACATCCCCATGTCACTCCCCACACACAGGAGGCCAGCCTGATGCGTCTGAGCGTAGCGAGACTGCGACGGCTGATCAAGGGAAAGCTGCAGGTCGAGTTCGTACGCCAAGAGCTGACCTCGTACCGCGGGCTGGAAGTGCTTCGTCGCTACCTGCGACAGCTCGAGTTGCCCCGCCGACTGCGCGTGGCGTGTGCCCCCACCGCAAGCGATTACGGCGGTGGACGACTGGCGCTGCTTGTGCTGGCGCTGCTCTACGTGGGCGCCCGCCGGCTGGAGCATCTCCGCTACGTCGCCGGCGATCCGCTGCTGGCCCGCTTCTGTGGGTTGGCCCGGATCCCGACGGCCCGCACCGTCGCCAATTGGCTGCGGCAATTCACGACGGCCACCTTGGCGCCGCTGGTCCAGCTCAACCACGAGCTCGTCAAGGACGCGATCGCGCGGTTGCAGCTGCCGCGGCTGACCATCGACGTCGACGGCACCGTCGTGCAGACTGGGGCCACCGGCGCCTGGGCGTTCCGGGGCTTCAACCCGCACCATCGCAAGAATCCCAGCTACTATCCGCTGCTCGCGCATCTGGCCCAGACGGGCCACATCTTGCGCTGCAAGAACCGGCCGGGCAATGTCCACGACTCCAAGCAGGCCACCGCGTTCCTGCGGGAGGTGATCGACGGCCTGCGCGCTCGCTTCGGCCGCCGGCTGCCGCTGGAATTCCGCATGGACGCCGCCTTCTGCCAGCCCGCGGTGCTGCGCCTGCTCGCCGCCCGCGGCTGTGGCTACGCCATCAAGGTCGGCTACTGGCACTGGCTGCCGCTCAAACAACTGACCGCCGAGCGGCAGCGCTGGTTTGCCGTCGCCCCTCGGGTCAGTGGGTTCTTCCACGACCTCGACATTCCCCAGTGGCATCTTCGGCTGCGCGTGATGATCTACCGCAAACACGTGGCCCACGAGAGTCGGAAGAACTTCCAGCTCGACCTCTGCACGCCCGACGACGGGCATTACGAGTACGCCGCCGTGGCCACGAACCTCGCCTTGGATCTTCCCGCGCTGTACGCCTTCATCTGCGGCCGCGGAGCGCAGGAGAAGACTCTCGCTGAACTCAAAGGCGAGTTCGCGCTCGACGTCGTGCCCACCGCCCATTACGGCGCCAACAGTGCTGGCAACAACTCAGCGGACGGATTGAGTCCGGTGAGTGGAAGGGCGGCCGGCCGATCCCGACTGAGATGGAGCTCCTCGCAGAGTTCGGCGTGAGCCGCACAACCATCCGCGAGGCGCTCGGCGTCCTGACGCGCGATGGCCTTATCGCCCGACACCGGGGCCGCGGCAGCTATGTCCAGCCCCGGATCGATGGTCCCGCGGCCGTGACCAACCTGATCCTCGGCTACCAGGCGCAGGTCAGGGTGATCACCACCGAGACCATTCCCGCGCCCGCCCACATCGTCGGACCGCTCGGCGTGGAGCGCGGCACGCCGGTGACGCGCCTGGTCCGGCTCGAGATCGTCGACGGCGCCCCCCTCGCGGTCGTCGTGAACTACATGGGGACCAGCCTCGGCCAGCGCATCCGCGCCCGCGATCTCACGCAAATCTCGCTGCTCGAGTTCCTGCGTGATCGCCTGGGAATGCGGCTGGGCGCGATCCACCAGTCGATCGAAGCACGTCTGCCCGACGTCGAGACCGCGGGCCTCCTCGGCACCGATCTCACGCAGCCCGTGCTCGCCGTCCGTCTCGTCGTCATGGACATCGCGGCAACGCCGGTGGAGGTGTCGGACGCCTTCTATCGCGCGGATCGCTATCGTTACGAGGTCGACACACGGCTGCCGCCCGCGAGGCGGCGGCCAAACGCCCGGAATGCGCGCCCGCGTCGTGGCGCCCGGACAGTCCTTCAACCGTAGCCCGAGCGCGGACGCGCTCGTCACAGGAGTATGAGATGGGCAAAGACACCGATCGCTTCGGCAACCGTTTCGCACCGAGCCTGTCGTATGCGCGCGGCAAGATCCTCGCCGCCACCGCGGACGACTTCACGAAGCTGCAGCGGGCGTGGGCGATCATTCGCGAGCGCGGCCCAGAAGCGATCTATATCTTCACCGGTCTCGACCATTCGCTGCCGATGGAGCCGGAAGACCTGCGCTGGGCCGACGACGAGATCGCGCCCGCGCTCTACTGGGACCGGCTGAAGGCGCTGACGCTGGAGCATCTCGGCGGCACGGCGCCGCGCCACGACGTCGCCGTCTTCAACCGCCTGACCGGCGCCACGCTGGCCACGCACCTGACGCTGGTGAAGCCGGGCGATGCCGTCATCGGCGTCTCTGCCAGTCACAGCCACCCCTCGGTCCTGCGCGCGACCGCGCATGTGGGCGCGCGCTTCACGGATACCGCGGGCCTCGAGGAGTTCAAGCGCGCGCTCGACAAGGAGCCCAAGGTTGCCCTGGTGGACCTGACCCGCCTCGCGGTGACCTACGAGCTCCTGCCGGTGGAGGAGATCCAGACGATCGTGCGTCTGGCGCACGACAAGGGTGCGCTCGTGTACGTCGACGACGCAGGCGGCGCGCGGGTCGGCCCGGCCAGCTTCGATCAGCCGAAGATGCTCGAGCTTGGCGTGGATATCGGCGCTACGGGCCTGGACAAGTACGGTACGCTCGGCCCGCGGTTCGGTCTCATGGGGGGCACGGCCGAGATCGTCGGGCGCGTGCGCGCCAAGGGCTTCGAGTGTGGCTTGGAGACGCGGCCGATGCTCTACCAGTCGGTCGTGCGGACGCTGGAGAAGTACAGCCCCAAGCGCGTCCAGGAGTTGATCGACACCACGAAGGGGGTGGCGGCCGCGCTGCGTCCGATCTTCGGCAAGCGCCTGCACGAGACGCCGACAACCGCGCAGCTCCTCGCCGATGACCTCCTCGAGATCGCCATGGAGCGTGGCGGTGTCAAGCAGGCGCCGATCGTGCCGTTCGAGGCGTCGGCCGCGTTCTGCATGCTGCTGCTCCGGGACCACAACATGCTGACCGTGCACTTCGTCGGCCTGCCGCCCGGCGGCGCCGACATCCTCTTCAAGTTCATTCCGCCGGAGACGCTGGCCCGGTTCGGCGGCCCCGCGAAGTTCGCCGCCGCCGTCGACGCCGCGCTCACGACACTCGGCTCGCTGCTCAAGGAACCGGACAAGATCCGCACGCTGCTCCTCGGGAGCAAGTAGTGTGGAGGCCATGACGGCCCGTGTCGACCTGGCGGCGATCCGGAGGAATCTCGAAGTGATCCGGTCGCTCGCGGGTGACCGGACCGTCATGGCCTGCATCAAGGGCAACGCCTATGGCCACGGGCTCGTGCCCGTGGCGCGCTGTCTGGAGGCAGCCGGAGTGGCGTGGCTCACGCTCGGCAGCCCAGACGAGGCACTTGCGCTGCGCCGGGCCGGCGTCTCCACACCCATTCTGCTCTTTCCTACCATCCCCGGTCTCGACCTCAAGCCGCTCGTCGACGCGTCGATCACGATCGGCGTGCAGTCGGCGGCGGAAGCGGCGGCGCTCGCCCGCGACGCGGCGGGCGTCGTGTCGGTGTTTCTCAAGATCGACGCCGGATTCGGCCGCGTGGGCGTTCCGCTGGCCAGCGCCGGCGCCGAAGCGCGTCGCATCATCGCCTTGCCGTCGGTCACGCTCGTCGGGCTCTTCACCCATCTGCCCTTCGGGACGGACGAGAGCGTGCCGTGGATCCAGGAGCGGCTGAAAGCGTTCGGGGAGGTCGCGGGCACGATGCAGCAGGAGGTCGGACACCGGCTCGTCACCCAGGCGCTGGCGAGCACCGGCTTGGCGTGCGGCCTCGATGGATCGACGACGAACGCGGTCTGCCCCGGCTCGCTCCTGTACGGCGTACAGCCGGCGTGGAGGTCGAGCGCCGCCCGGCGGATCGACGTTGCTGAGCTGCGCCCGGCGCTGGTGGAGATCACCACCGTCGTCGGCTCGCTGCGCACCATCGCCGCCGGCGAGCGTTTCGGTCCCGGCGGCGTGCGCACGGCCACGCGTCCGACCCGCCTTGGCGTCTTGCCGCTCGGGTTCTCGAACTCGATCCTGCTGCGCAAGCCCGGCCAACGCGTCAGTATCGGGGGCCGGCCGGCCCCGATCCTCTCGGTCTCGCTGGAGCACACGGTGGTCGACGTGACGGACGCCGGACCCGTCGCCGAGGGCGCCACCGTGCACCTGGTGTCCCGCGACGCCACCCCCGGCCCGACGCTCGAAGAGGTGGCCCGCGCCCAGGACCGTGCCACCGTGGAAGTGCTCGTGGCGTTGACGGGAAAGACCGCCTACACGTACGTTTCCTGACCCGACCCCAAAGGAGGGGCTCGTGCTGACATCTCGTATTCGTCACGGTGTGGTCGCGGTGCTCATCGCGATCGTGGTGGCCGCCGGCTCGCAGGCCGGCGCCCAGGAGAAGTCGCGGATGGACATTGTGCTCGAGCGGGGCAAGCTCATCGTGGTCACGCTGACCACGGTCCCGCCGTTCGCGTTCAACGACGACAAGGGACAGCTGGTCGGCTTCGACATCGATATCGCCCGGCTGATCGCCACCGCGCTCTTCAAGGATCCCAACAAGGTCGAGTTCGTGAGCGTGAGCGCCGAGGGCCGCTGGCCGGCCATCGAGAGCGGGCGCGCGGACATGGGGGTGGGCGGCACGACGACTTATCCAGACCGTGCCATCCGCGTCGGGTTCACGCGGCCGTTCATCGATTCCGGAATCTCGGTGCTCGTTAGCAAGAAGAGCGGGATCAAGTCGCTGAAGGATCTCGACCAGGACAAGTTCACGATCGCCAACCTGAACAACCCGCAGTCGGCGGACCGGGCCAAGCGCTTTTTTCCGAAAACGAAGATCCTGACCTTCGATACGCCGTCCGCGCAGTTCCTGGCTGTGAAGAGCGGTCGCGCACACGCCCTGCAGATCGACACGCCGTCGGCCGAGTACTGGGCCGCCCAGAACAAAGACGAGATGGAAGTGCTGCCTGGCCTGCTGGGCGCCTCGCAGAACAACGGCATCTTCATGAAGCCGGGCGACTTCAAGTGGTGGCAGTGGCTGGACACCGCGGTGGCCGAGATGCGGACGGGCTCGTGGTATCCGCAGTACAGCGAGATCTATCACAAGTGGTTCGGCAAGAATCCGCCGCCTCAGAAGTTCTATCTCCAACATTGAGCGGTTGATCTCGTGCTCTCCACGCCACGGCGCGGTTCCCGCGGGACGTCTCCCGGAGGAGGCCCGCCGTGAACTTCGTCCGATGGATGGCGATCTACGGGCCCACCTATCTCACGGGCCTGGGATGGACCGCCGTCACCGCGGTGGGCGCGGCCGGCGGCGCCATCATCTGGGGCTGCGCGCTCCTGCTCATCCGCATGTCGGCGGGGCGCTGGGGTGCGCGTGGCGTCGACGCGTACGTGCAGCTCTTCCGCAATACGCCGGTGCTTCTGCCGATCTATCTCATCTACTTCGCGTTTCCCATGATCGGGCTGCCATGGCCGGCGGTCGTCTGCGGCGGCCTCGCCCTCATCCTCCAGAACGGCGCCTACATCTCGGAGATCCTGCGCGGCAGCGTGAACGCGATCGATCGCGTCCAGTTCGACGCCGCCAGAAGCATCGGGCTGGCGCCCTGGAATACGTTCCGCAAGGTCGTGTTGCCGCAGGTGCTCGTCTACTCGATCCCGGCGCTCGGCAACCAGACGGTGCTCCTGCTCAAGGACACCTCGCTGCTGTCGGCGATCAGCATCACGGAGCTCACGATGCAGGCCAAGCTCCTCACGGAGCAGACGGGGGCGGCGTATGAGGCGTTCATCGTCGTCGCCCTGCTCTACCTGCTCCTCGTGTCGAGCACGGAGGTCCTCTTCCGCGTCACCCATCGCGCCGTGCGGTGGTAGGCCGGCGCGCCGTCGATGCCGCCCGGTAGCCTCGCGCTTCTTGCCCAGGGCGCGCTCGTCTCACTGCTTTTGGCGGCGGCGGCGATCGCCGGCGGAACGTTGCTCGCCATCGTGCTGGCCACCGTCGCTTTCTCGCGGTTCGCAGTTGTGCGCGCCGTCTACGGGATCTACGTCTACGTTGTTCGCGGCACGCCGCTTCTCGTGCTGGCGCTGCTGCTCTTCTATGCGATGCCCGCGTTCGACCTGCGCACCGGCCCCTATATCGCGGGCACGCTGGTGCTGATCATCTACACGGGCGCGCTCTTCGCGGAAGTGTTCCGCGGCGGCGTGCTCGCCATCCCGCGGCCGCAGTGGGAGTCGGCGCGGAGCCTGGGGCTGCCGCCGCTGGCGATGTTCCGGAGGATCGTGGCACCGCTGGTCATGCGCTATACGCTGCCACCGTACGTCAACGTCTGCGTCATGACGGTCAAGGCGTCGTCCGTGCTGTCGATCATCAGCGTGTGGGAGCTGACGCTGGCCGCGCGCGAGATCATCGAGCGCACGTTCGCGGTGTTCACCATCCTCGGCCTCGCGGCCGGGTTCTACTTCGTGATGTGCTTCGGCATCGACCGCCTGGGCCGGCTGCTCGAGCGGCACCTGGCCCTGAAGGGCTTCGCCGGGGAGCGCGCATGATCGCCATCCGGCGGCTGGAGAAGTCGTTCGGCAGCGCCCGTGTGCTGCGCGGGATCGACCTCGACATCGGGGACGGGGAGGTAGTGGCGCTCATCGGCCGCAGCGGGTGCGGCAAGACGACGCTCCTGCGCTGCATCAACTTTCTCGAGGAGTACGACGCCGGCGAAATCCGGCTCGACGACGAAGAGCTCTGGTACCGCACGGGCCCTGACGGCGCCCGCCGGCGGGTGAGCGAGGCAGAGGCGCGCTGCATGCGGCAGCAGATGGGGATCGTGTTCCAGCAGTACAACCTCTTCCCGCACATGACCGTGCTCGATAACGTATTGCTCGGCCCGCGCTTTGCCCAGCGCGTATCCGTCGTTGAGGCAGAAGCGCTCGGCCGGCGCCTGCTCGCGCGGGTCGGCCTCGAGACGAAGATGTCGGCCTATCCCGGCCAGCTGTCCGGCGGACAGCAGCAGCGCGTAGCCATCGCCCGCGCGCTCGCCATGCGCCCCAAGGTGCTGCTCCTCGACGAGATCACTTCCGCGCTCGACCCCGAGCTGGTGGGCGAGGTCGAGGACGTCATCCGCTCGCTTCTGTCCGATCGCATCATGATGGTGCTCGTGACCCACGCCCTCGGCTTCGCGCGCGAGGTCGCGCATCGCATCGCGTATCTCGCGGAGGGCGCGATCGTCGAGCTCGGCTCGCCGGCCGACGTCCTCGACCGGCCAAAGGACCCGAGCCTGAAGGAGTTTTTGCGGCGAGTCCGATGATCCTCAACCGAAAGGGAGTCAGTCAATGGCAGAGCGGTTCGTCTACCTGAACGGCGAGTACGTCCCAGAGCGGGACGCAAAGGTCTCGGTGCTCGATCGTGGTTTCCGCTGGGGTGACGCCGTGTACGACGCGACTCGCACGTTCGACGGGCGGCTTTTCAAGCTGCGCGAGCACGTCGAGCGCTTCTTCCGCTCGCTGCGCTACGCCCGCATCGATCCGCGCCTGGACAAGGCGGCGGTGATCGCGCTCTGCGAGGAGGTCGTTCGACGTAACGAGCCCGCGCGTCGGGCGGCCGACGGCGACTACATTCTGACCATGCAGGCCAGCCGCGGGCTGGTGGGCGGGATTTACTCGCCCGGCGACACCGCCACGCCGACGGTGACCGCGTACTGCATGCCGCTCGCGTTCGCGACGCACGCTCGCTACTACCGCAACGGCGCGCCCGTCATCGTCACCGCCACCCGGCGGACCCCGCCGGAGTCAGTGTCCCCCCGTGCGAAGGTCTCGAATAAGATGAACCACTTCCAGGCGGAGTTCGAGGCGAAGGCGACGGATCCTGAGGCCTTCGCGCTGATGCTCGACACGGACGGCAACATCGCCGAGAGCAGCGGCTCGGACTTCCTGTTCATCTCCGACGGGATCTTGAGAATCCCCCAGCGCAGGACCCACCTCACTGGACTGAGTCTGCTCACAGCGGTCGGGCTCGCCGAGAAGCTCGGTATGGAGACCGACGAAGGTGCTTTCACGACGTTCGACCTCTACCAGGCAGAAGAGGCGATGCTGACAGCGAGCACGTACTGCCTGCTGCCGGTGGTCAGGGTCAACGGCCTTCCCCTCG
>Ga0194128_10007182_pt1 | contig 14684 bp, 15 predicted proteins | sample TA2KigCa65mmetaG_FD_148650 | JGI IMG/M metagenome (GOLD analysis project Ga0194128, IMG submission 148650) | Freshwater microbial communities from Lake Tanganyika, Tanzania - TA2015037 Kigoma Deep Cast 65m | ecosystem: Environmental > Aquatic > Freshwater > Lake | place: Tanzania: Lake...
TGTCGTCGAGCGCTACGTAGGTAGTATCCTTCTCCATGACCGGCCTCCTATCGCCTGTGGCTCTGTTCCTGCCCGGAACAACCCACGACTATGCGATACGGCAGGCCGGTCCTTCCATATTGTCTAGAGCTAGAGGCGGCCCCCTCTTCTGTTACGCTCGCGGCAGGATGCTCCGGTCGCGGCTCACTGCGAAGATCACCGTCGTCATCATCGCAGTCCTGATCCTCGGGTTCGGCGCGGCCACCATCTGGTCGATCCGGCTCCAGTCCCAGGTCCTGCTCGAGCAGGGCAAGCTGGCCGCCCGCCGCCAGACGGAGACCATCGTGGCCAGCATCGAGGGCGCGATGCTCCAGGAGCGCCCGGACGTCACCCGCAGCGTCATCCAGGAGCTGAGGGGGTCCCGTCCGGTCGAAGGCCTCACCATCTACCGGGCGAACGGCTCCGAGGCGTTCACCGACCTCTCGACGCTCGGCCAGGTGATGAAGAACGCCGAGCTCTCCAAGGAGGTCATGGAGAACATCAAGCGGATGCAGCGGGTCCCGGGCGCGACTAACACGTCGCCGTCCTTCCGGCAAGCCGTCCAGACCCTCAAGACGCAGGACTCGTTCGAGATGGAGAGCGGCCAGCAGTTCTACGTCGTCCACCAGCCCGTCGAGAACCAGGAGAAGTGCCAGGGCTGCCACGGCGCCGACCACAAGGTGCGAGCGGTCGTTCGCGTGGCGACCTCGATGGAGCCGGTGTTCGCCGAGACCCGCCGCCAGCGGAACAGCCAGCTCGTGATCGCCGCGCTGACGATTTTCGCCGCGGGCGCCGTGATGACGGTCGCGATGCGGCGCGTGGTGGTCCGGCCGATCGACACCCTGGCGGGCGTCGCGCGGCGCGTGGGCGACGGCGACTTCGACGCTCGTGTGCCCGTCGGCTCGCACGACGAGATCGGCGCGCTCGCGGCCACGTTCAACGACATGACGGCCCGGCTGGCGCAGGCCCGTACGGATCTCGAGACGAAGAACGCCGAGCTGGGCGGCGCGCTCCAGAGCCTGCAGGAGTCGCGGCAGCGTCTCGAGCTGCTCGAGCAGCTCAAGGGGGAGCTGTCCAAGTTCGTGCCCGAGTCGGTGAAGAAGCTCCTCGAGCAGAGCCCCAACGCCACGGAGCTCGAGAAGAAGAACGCCGAGGTCTCGGTGCTCTTCCTCGATATCGCGGGCTACACCAAGCTCTCGGAGTCTCTGGAACCGCGCAAGCTGAACCAGCTCGTACAGACCTACTTCACGAGCTTCCTCGAGATCATCCAGGCCCACCACGGCGACGTGAACGAGACGGCGGGCGACGGCCTGATGGTGATCTTCCAGTCGGAGCGGGGCGGGAGCGACAACGCGCTCAACGCGACGCAGGCGGCATTCGCCATCCGCCAGCGCACGGAACGGTTGAACGAGGAGTACGGCGGCATCTTCCCGGCGATCCAGCTCCACATGGGGATCAACACCGGCGAGGCGCTCATCGGCGCCACGAAGCTCGGCACGCGCTGGACGTTCACCGCGACCGGGCCGACGACGAACATCGCGGCCCGCTTCGCGGGGTCGGCCGTGGGCGGCGAGATCATCGTGGGCCCCGCGACGGCGGAGCGGATCCGTCAGACGTTCGTGCTCGAGAGCCTCGGCGAGCGCTCGTTCAAGAACGTGTCGCAGCCCATCGGGGTCTTCAAGGTCATCCCGCCCGGGGTGTACGAGAAGATCAGCTGATCCGCGTCGGCATCTGCGCGTGGGCCGACCAGGCCCTCATCGAGGACGGCGCGTTCTATCCGAAGAAATCCATGACGGCGGAAGCGCGGCTGCGTTACTACGCGCGGTTCTTCGAGACGGTCGAGGTCAACAGCTCCTTCTACGCGATCCCCGACGCGCGCAACGTGCTGCGCTGGGCGGAGCGAACGCCGGACGGCTTCGTGTTCAACGTGAAGGCCTACGCGCTGCTCACCGGCCACCATCCCCGTCCCGAGACGCTGCCGGACGAGGTGCAGGCGCTGCTGCCCGCTCGGTTCGCCCGCACGCATCGGGGCGAGGTCCAGGCGTCGTCGCTGCCGCGCGAGGCGTTCGACGCCACGTTCCGCCTCTTCCGCGCCGCGTTGGGACCGCTCGAGGACGCGCGGAAGCTCGGGTACGTGCTCTTCCAGTTCGCGCCGTGGGTCCGGTTCTCCCACGAACGGCTCGGCGAGCTCGAGGCGCTGCCCGCGCGCGTGCCGGGCTGCCGGATCGCCGTCGAGGTCCGCGACCGCTCCTGGTTTCCCGACCACGCGGACGAGACGCTCGCGGTGCTCCGCCGGTCGGGGCTCGCCCACGTGATCGTCGACGCGCCCCCGGCGGCGCACGCGGTGCCCCGCGTGGTGGCGCGCACCGCGAGCGCGGTGGTGTTCCGTCTCCACGGGCGCAACGCCGAGGGGTGGCTGCGGCAGCTCCGCGGCGAGGAGCCGGCCGTGCGCGAGAAATACGACTACCTCTACAGCGAGGCGGAGCTCCGCGAGCTGCGCGCGGAGGTCGAGGCGAGCGCGGACGACGACGGCGACGTCTTCGTGTCGTTCAACAACAACAACCGGGACTATCCCGTGCGCAACGCGCTGACGATGAAGCGCCTGCTCGGCCAGCCCGTCGCCGAGGCACCACCCGCGCCGCAGCGTCTCTGGTAGAATCCGAAGTCCCATGCCGGACGTTCAGCTCCGCGGCGCGGAAGTCGACGGCCTGACGCTGCACTACGTCGCCGAAGGCCGCGGTCCCGCCGTCGTCCTCGTGCATGGTCTCGGCGGATTCGCGGAGTCGTGGCGCCACAACATCGGGGCGCTCGCGCGTGTCGCCACCGTGTTCTCCGTCGACCTGCCCGGCTTCGGACGCTCGGCGAAGCCGCCGGCGCGATACCGCCTCGCCGATTCGGCCCGCGCGCTCCACGGCTTCCTCCAGGTGATGGGCGTCGGCCGCGCCGCGATCGTCGGCCACTCGCTCGGCGGCGCGGTCGCGCTCACGTACGCGCTCACGCATCCCGCGCGCGTGGAACGCCTCGCGCTGATCGGCGCGCTCGTGCCCGGCACGTCGTACCGGCCGTCGCTGCCGTACCGGATCGCGGCGACGCACGTGCTCGGCGAGCTGCTCGCGCTCTGCGCCTGCGCGCCCATGTATCGCGCGGCGATCGCGCGTTGCTTCCACGCGCCGGTCGCCGAGGAAGTCGACTACCTCGTCCGCGAGGGCTACGCGGAGCGGACCTCGCCCGAGGCGAAGGCCGCGTATCTCGCCACGCTCCGTGACATCCGCCGCGAGATCGTCGACCACGCCCCGGATTATCGGCGCGCGCTCGCGAGCCTCGAGCCGCCCGTGCTGCTGATCCACGGCAAGCAGGACCGCGTGGTCGCCCCGGCCTACTGCGCGGAAGCGGCCGACGTGCTGCCGCGCACGCGCGTCCACTGGATCGACGCGTGCGGTCACTTCCCGCAGATCGAGCACGCCTCCGCCGTGAACGGCTGGCTCACCGAGCTCCTCGTGGGGCGCCACGCGTCGCGGAACAGCTGAGCGCCGTGCAGGAGATCACGCCGCAGGAGCTGAAGGCGCGGCTCGACGAGAACGACCGCCCCGTTCTCGTCGACGTCCGGGACGACTGGGAGACGAAGCTCTGCCGCCTTCCCGACGCGGTCCACATCCCGATGGAAGAGTTCGAGCTCCGGACCGAAGAGCTGAACCCGGCGGACGACATCGTCGTGTACTGCCATCACGGAGTCCGCAGCGCGGCCGTGGCGGATTACCTCCGGCAGCTCGGCTTCACGCGCGTCCGGAATCTCTCCGGCGGGCTCGATGCCTGGGCGCGCACGATCGAGCCCACGATGCGGCGGTACTAGCCTGGCCGACACGCTGATGATCGAGCGCGCGGGACCGGTCGCGCGCGTCACGCTCGACCGTCCGCCGCTCAATCTCCTCGAGCCCGGCCTGATTCGTGCCTTGCGCGACGCCTTCCGCGACCTCGCCGAGGATGCGTCCGTCCGCGTCGCCGTGATCACCGGTCGCGGGCGCGCGTTCACCGCGGGGATGGACGTCCACGTGCTCGCGAGCCTCGACGTCGCGCGCGCCAAGGCGCTGATCACGGGGCTCCACGACGCGATCCACGCCGTGCACGCGGCGCCGTTTCCCGTGATCGCCGCGGTCAACGGCCACGCGCTCGGTGCGGGCTTCGAGCTCGCGCTCGCGTGTGACCTGCGCGTGGCCGCGCGCGGCGCGACGTTCGGATTGCCCGAGGTGCGCGTCGGCGTGCCGTCGGTCATCGAGGCCGCGCTGCTCGCGCCCCTCGTCGGGCCCGGCCGCGCCGCCGAGCTCCTGCTGTGTGGCGAATCGATCGGCGCGGACGACGCGCTCGCGTGGGGCCTCGTGAACCGCGCCGTCGCGCCCGAGGAGCTGGACACCGTCGTCGACGCGCTCGTGAACAAGATCCTCGCCGGGGCGCCGGCGGCCATCCGTCTGCAGAAGGAGCTGATGATCCGCTGGCGCTCGACCGACCTCGCGACCGCCGTCGAGTACGGCGTGAACGCGTTCGCCGTGTCCTACGCGTCGCCGGACGCCGCCGAAGGCCTGCGCGCGTTCCTCGAGAAGCGGGCGCCCCGGTGGTGATCACGACCGTCACCCTCGATCTGTGGGGCACGCTCCTCGTCGACACGCCGGGCAGCGACAACCGCTAGAAGGGCCGGCGGCTCGCCGACTTCAACGCGCTGCTCCGCGGCGACGGCCGCACGTTCTCCATGGCCAAGCTCGAGCGGGCCTACGAGGACTCCGCGGTCTACCTGCGGCGGGTGTGGTCCGCGAACCGCGACGTGCCGATCGCGGAGCACGTGAAGGCAATCCTGCGCGCGCTCGATCGGGAGCTCGGCGAGGCCCCCGATCCGCATCTCCTCGAGGCGCTGGTGGACGCGTACGGCCGTCCGGCGCTGGTCGTGCCGCCCGCGTTCGACGAGACCGCGCGCGGCGCGCTCACCCAGCTCCGCGCGCGCGGGCTCACGCTCGCGCTGGTCTCGAACACGATGCGGACGCCCGGCACCGTGGTGCGCAAGCTCCTCGCGCGGGCGGGACTGCTCGACGTCTTCGCACACCTCACGTTCTCCGACGAGGTCGGCGTGCGGAAGCCCGCCACCGAGATCTTCTTTCACACGCTCCGCCGCGTGGGCGGCGATGCCGCGAGGGCCGTGCACGTGGGCGACGACACCATCCTCGACGTCGACGGCGCGCAGAAGGCGGGGTTGCGCGCGGTGCAGGTGGTCGGGAGCGCCGCGCCCGCCGGCGTGACGCGCGCGGAGCGGACGATCACCTGTCTCGGCGAGCTTCCCGCGGCCATCGAGTCACTGGAAGCACACGATTGACGGCCATGGGACGTCAAGGTTCGCGTAGTAAGATCCCGCCATGAACGTCGAGGACCTGCGCGCCAAGATCCGCGACATCAACGATTTTCCGACCGAGGGGATCCTCTTCAAGGACATCACCACGCTCTTGAAGGACGGTCCGGCGTTCCGGTACGTGATCGAGGCGCTCGCCAAGCGCTACACCGCGGCGCAGATCGACATCGTCGTGGGGATCGAGTCGCGGGGGTTCATCCTGGCGGCGCCGCTCGCGCAGCAGCTCGCGGCGGGATTCGTGCCCGTCCGCAAGCTCGGCAAGCTGCCCGCGAAGACCGTGCACGTGGAGTACGAGCTCGAATACGGGCGGAGCGCGCTGGCGATCCACGAGGACGCCGTCCAGCGTGGTCAGCGGGTGCTGATCGTGGACGACGTCCTCGCGACCGGCGGCACCATGGCAGCGACCATTCGTCTCGTCGAGCAGCTCGGGGGAAAGGTCGTCGGCATCGCGTTCCTCCTCGAGCTCGCGTTCCTCAAGGGCCGGGAGAAGCTCGGCTCCGCTCCGGTCGACGCGCTCCTGGAGTATTAGGTTTGGGGGGCTCCGGGCGCCCCCCAAGCCCCCCAACGGCGTCGGGCGGACGTGAAGTCCGCCCTCCGCCGAGCGTCTAGACGACCAGCGACTTCCACGCCCAGCCGGCGCCGAGCACACCGACGCCGATCAGCGCGCCCGGCATCACCGTGCCGCTCGGACCCGACGCGATCGGGCCGCCCGCGAGCGCCGGACCGTCGAGGCCGAAGCCCGAGCTGGTGTCCGGGCTCGCGGAGCCATCTGCCGCCTTCGGCGACGCCATCGCGACCGTCAGCGTCGCGTCGCTCGGCGCTCCGCCCGTCGACGGCAGCGAGGCCAGTGACACGCCGGGCGTCAGCACGGGCCCGGGCGCATCCGACATCGACGGCGAGGCGTCGCCTCCCACCGGAGTGTCGGTGAGCGACGCGAGGGTGATCGGCGTCGAGGACGTCCCGCTGCCGGAGCCGGACCCGCCGAACATGTTCGGCCGATAGACGTAGTCGGACGACGGATTGATCGGCATCCCGCCCGACGAGCCGCCCGAGAATCCGCCCCCGCCCAGGCCGCCGCCACCCCCGGGTGTCGAGAAGGCGGTCATCGTCGGCGTCCCCGCCGTCGTCCCGCCCGCGGCGCCGCCGGCCGCGCCACCGGCCGCGGCGGTCGTCGTCCCGCCCGGCGTGCCTTCCGCGGCCTGCGTCGTGGTGGTGCTGTTGGTCACGTTGTTGTTGGTGATGAAGGTGTTCGTGATGAAGTTGTTGATGATCGACGTGAGCCCGGCCGTCGTCGGCGAGGCGCCGGCGACGGCCTTCCCGGCCTTCGAGCACGTGCCGGAGACCGCGCCGCCGGCCGAGGTCGTCCCGCCGGTGGACGTCGACCCGCCGCTCGAGCCGCACGTCGAGCACGCGGTACACGTGGACGACGCCGTGTCGGTGACCGGGGTCGTCGCCGACGTGGCAGAGCCCGTGAGGCCGAGCAGCCCGCCGGTGGCGCTGACGATCGACGAGATCACGCCGGTGGACGAGTCGAGAGAGCAGGCCGCGACCGCCGGGGCGAACCCGGCGAGGACCGCGGCGACGAGCAGGGCGATCATGGCGACGCGCATGGGGCCAGTCCTCCTGCCTACGCGAGACTCAAGAGGCGTGCCGAACCGTGGGCGGCCGGATTTCGAGCGTATTTCGACGACAAACGCGCATCGCTATGCGCAGCGCGGCCGATGATTCCTGCAGGCTGCTGCACGGGCGGAGTAAGATAGCCGTGTGATTCGTGTGATCGAACGCCTCGCGCTCGGAGCGGCCCTGGTGGTCGCCGCGAGCGGCGCCGCCCAGGCCGACGAAGCCAAGACCCCGGTCAGCGCCTCCATGATCCTCGACATCGTCAGCACCCCTGTCCAGCAGTTCCGGACGAGCGCGTTCGACGAGTCCCTCAAGCGGCCCGCACCGCCCGCCACGGACAGCAGCGCGGGCGAGGTTCTTGCCGACGGTTCGGTCCGCTACGGTCGCGCCGTCATCACCGTGAAGAATCCCTGCCCGCCCGGCACGGCCCACTGGGAGCCGCCGCCGCTGCCCGGCCGCCGCGCCGGATACCGGGGCGTTCCCCCCACCTCCGCCCGCTGACGTCGTGGCGATCACCAGGGTCGGGGTCGTCGGCTGCGGCCTCATGGGCTCGGGCATCGTCCAGGTCACGGCCCAGGCCGGATTCGAGACCGTCGTCATCGAGGCCAACGACGAGCTGCTGAAGCGCGGCGTCGGCCGCATCCGGCAGACGCTCGAGGGGCTCACCGAGAAGGGCAAGCTCGACGCGAAGGCGAAGGACGCGGCCCTTGCGCGCCTCAGCGGCGCGGTCGGCCTCGAGCACCTGAAGGCCTGCGATCTCGTGGTCGAGGCGATGACCGAGAATCAGGCGCTGAAGAACGAAACCTTCGCGAAGCTCGACACGATCTGCCCGCCGCACGCGATCCTGGCCACCAATACGTCGTCGTGCAACGTCACCGCGATCGCCGCGGCGACGAAGCGGCCGGCGCAGGTGCTCGGCCTGCACTTCTTCAATCCCGTGCCCCTCATGAAGCTCGTCGAGGTCGCGCGGACGATCCTCACCGACGACGCCGTGGTGAAGACGTCGACCGAGTGGGTGCGGGCCCTCGGCAAGGTGCCCGTGCAGACGAAGGACGCCACGGCGTTCATCGTCAACCGGCTGCTGGTGCCGTACCTCCTCGACGCCGTCCGCGTCTACGAGGGCGGGCTCGCGAGCCTGGAGGACATCGACCAGGCGATGAAGCTCGGGTGCGGGTACCCGATGGGCCCCTTCACGCTGCTCGACCTCGTGGGGCTCGACACCGCCATGTACGTCGCCGAGGTGATGTTCGAGGAGTTCCGGGAGCCGCGCTACGCGCCGCCGGCCCTCCTGAAGCGGATGGTGCTGGCCGGCCACCTCGGTCGCAAGACCGGGCGCGGTTTTTACACGTACGGCTCGTGACCACCCGCAGTAGGGAAAAGATTTACCCACGCGGGTGTCGCAAACCCTTTTCCGGACGTGAGTCTTCTGCCTATACTGCGCGCTACGCTCGGATGTTTCTCGCAATTGAGTCGTAGTCCAGGAGTCACGAAGGCATAAGAGGCGAGCTGCAACCGTCGAACCATCGAGTCAGTGGCCTCGTCGATGTCCTGGATCGCGTACTCGACAAGGGCTTGGCCGTCGCCGGAGATATCAAGGTCTCGCTCGCCGAAGTCGAGCTGTCGCGCCCTCGGACCAGGAGAAGGTCTTCGAGGATTTCCAGCAGGCCGATGCGTCGCCGACGCGCCAGTACACGGGCGCGGGCCTCGGGCTGTCGATCTGCCGGCGGCTCGCCGACATGATGGACGGACGGATCACGCTGCAGAGCCACGTGGGCAAGGGATCGACGTTCACGTCCCGCGCGGCATGACTGCTGCCTATAGTGCCTCTGTCAGAGACGCTGAGCGCGACCTCACGGCGCTTCGTCTCACCCTTAGTGGGCCATGACCGCCTTACGCGTTCGCGCCCGAGGCCCTCGCGTGACGAAACGAGCGCGCGCGCGCCGGAAAGAAGGCGCGGCCGGCGGCGGCGCGCGCGGGGGGGGCGCTCACGCCCGAGGAGACGGAGAAGCTCGGCGACGCGCTGATGAGGCTCGAAGAGACCGTGCGCGACCTCGCGGCCCGCTTCGATCTCACGCCCGAAGAGCTCAACCTCGACCTGGGCCCCCTCGGCCGTCTGCGGTGAGCGTCTCGTAGATCCGGACGCTCAGCGCCCCGAAGCGCGGGTCGGCACGCGTCTCGACCCCTCGCGGCCGCGGCAGCGGGACGTCGAACGTCGCGGCGATGCGTCCCGGCCGCGGCGTCATCACGACCACGCGGTCGGCGAGCAGGACGGCCTCGGGAATCGAGTGGGTGACGAAGAGGACCGTCTTCCGCGGGCTGTCGACCGCGGTCTCGCCCCACACACGGAGCAGCTCGAGGTTCATCTCGTCGCGCGTCATCGCGTCCAGCGCGCCGAACGGCTCGTCCATCAGCAGGAGCGGCGGGTCGAGGAGCAGCGCCCGGCAGAGCGCCGCGCGCTGCTGCATCCCCCCGGACAGCTCGCGGGGACGCTTGGCGGCGAAGTCTTCGAGCCCGACCAGACGCAGGAGCTGCGTCGCGCGCTCGTGGTAGCGCCGGGGATCGCGCCCCGACAGCTCGGCGGGAAGCAGCACGTTCTCGAGCACGCGGCGCCAGTGCAGCAGCACCGGCGCCTGGAACACCATCCCGACCTCGGCCACCGGGCCGCGCACGGGATGGTCCGCGACGTCCACGCGCCCGCGCGTCGGCGCGCGGAGCCCGGCCACGATGCGGAGCAGCGTCGACTTGCCGCAGCCCGACGGACCGACGAGCGCCACGAGCTCGCCGCGCGCGACGGTGAGCGAGATGTCACGAAGGGCCTCGACCGGGCCGGACGACGCCTCGTACGTCATGCCGACCCGGTCGAGGACGATCAACGGCCGAGGCGCGTCAGCGGCGCGGCGGGTCGATGCGCGTGAGGTACTCGCCCGAGTAGACCTCGTCGCACCCGACCTTGCGCGGCATGTCCGGCATGTACGTGTTGATGAACTCGACGGTGCGGCACATCTTGCCGCGGTCGAGCGAGCCGATGCCGTTCTTGGCGTACCGCTCGGTCTTCATGAGGTCGAGGCCGAGCATCATGTTCGGCTCGATCAGCGCGGGGTCGATGTCGGGCACGCGCTTCTTGAAGATCTCGAGCGCCGCCTTCGGGTCGGCCATGACGTCGCGCCAGCCCATGTAGGACGCTTCGAGGAAGTCGCGCAGCACCTTCGAGCGCTCCTTCATGGTCTTCTCGCTGGCCATGATCGACATCGAGTACGTGTCGAAGCCGTGCTCGCTCCACGGCATCTTCACGAGGTTCTCCCTGCCCACCGCCTTCTCCCAGAACGGCTGGCCCGTCGTGTAGTCCGGGACCGCGTCGGCGCGCTTCTCCGAGAGCGCGACGAACTTCGCCGCGGGCTCGATCGTGAGCCCCTTCACCTTGGCCGCGTCGATCCCGTTGATCTTCGCGAACGCGGGGAAGAGCTGCCGCTGCGCGTCGCCCGGCGGCGCCGCCAGCGTCTTGCCCTCGAGGTCCTTCGGCTTCACGATGCCGGTGTCCTTGCGGGTCCAGATGTTGAGCGGGGTGAGGTCGAACACCGCGCTGACGATCTTGATCTTCGCCCCCTGCGCGACGCGCGGGATCACGACCACGGCGTCCGCCAATCCGAGATCGGCGCGGTTCGTGTCGACCTTGGCGATCGAGTCTCCGGAGCCCTTCGAGTTCTGCAGCTCGACGTCGAGCCCCTTCGCCTTGTAATAGCCCTTGTCGAGGGCGACCCAGTACGCGGCGTGGTCGCCGACGGCGAACCAGTTGAGCGCGAACACGACCTTCTGCGGCGCCTGCGCGTGCCCGACGCCGGCGACGACGGCCGCCGCGACGAGCGCCCAGCCGATCAGCATGGCGCGTTTCATGGCGTCTCCTTTCTCATGGGGCCCCCCAGCTGAGGACCCCAAACCCGTTTCTCAGCTTTCCGCCCATGGCGCGAGCCAGCGCGCCGCGAGCGAGACCGCTCCGTACAGCGCGAGCCCGACGATCGAGATCCACGCGAGCGCGGCGAAGGCGACCGGCGTGTTGAGGTTCGTCTGCGCGTTGACGATGACCATGCCGAGGCCGCTCTGCGAGGCGACGAACTCGCCGACGACGGCGCCGACGACGGCGGCCGTGGCGGTGATCTTCAGCGCCGAGAGGACGTAGGGCAGCGCGTTCGGCAGCCGGATCTTGAGGAACACCTTCCAGCGGGGCGCGCCGAAGACCCGTCCGAGGTCCAGCAGGTCGTCGTCGATCTGCGTGAGCCCGACGGCGGTGTTGATGACGACGGGGAAGAAGCCGATGAGCGCGGCGATCAGCATGTTGGGCACGAGCCCGTAGCCGAGCCACAAGAGGAAGAGCGGGGCGACGGCGACCTTGGGCAGCGTGTTCACGAAGACGAGGAAGGGCACGAGCGCGCGCGCGATCGTGGGCGACCACGCGATCGCGATCCCGAGCGCGACCCCGACCGCGCCGGCGACCGCGAAGCCGCCGAGGATCTCGAGCGTGGTGATCCAGATGTGCGCGTACCAGGGAATGGAGAAGTCGAGCGCCGCGCGCGCGACCGATGCCGCCCGCAGGCCCGGGTCACCCGTCCCCGGAACGGGGTCGCGAAGCGGGCGGCCGCCGTTGGATGGAAACACCTGTCGCCGGACCGGGCCGCCGACTGGCGGGGGTGAGAGGGCCTACGGGCGCCCTCGGCCTCGCCGGACTCCGCACCGTCAGCGACGCGGCGTGAGCACGCGACGGGCCCGAGGTCAGCGCGCGCGGGCGAGCGCGCGCGCGACGGCGAGCGTCGTCGGGTCGGTCTCGATCTCTTCGAGCGGCTTCGGCAGCGCGAGCGACCAGTTCGCCGGGACGACGGTCCCCGGCATGTTCGGACGCTCCTCCACGAGCAGCGCGTCGTCCAGCGTCGCCGTGACGACGGCGCACGGCGCCTCGGCGAGCAGGCGATGCGTCTCCTCCACCACCGTCGTCAACGGCGCGTCGTCGTCGAGCCCGATCACCGTCTTCAGCCGCTCGCGCATCTCCGCGAGACCGGCCTCGTTCGGTGTCTGGCCCACGGCCTTCTGATGCTCGATGTCCGCGCCCGTCCACAGGCCGCGGATCGTCGGCAGGTCGTGCGTGGTGACGGCCGCGAGCGCGAGCGGCGGATACTCCGCGGGCGGCTTCGGCTCGAACCAGACGACCTTGTAGCTGAGGATCGCCTGCTCCGCCAGGCGCTCGCGCACGCCGTCCTCCACCGTGCCGAGGTCCTCGCCCACGATGAACGCGCGCGCGCGCGCGCTTTCGAGCGCGACGATGCCGAGCAGGTCGTCCGCGCGGTGACGCACGAACACGCCGTCGGCCGGCGTGAGGCCGTGCGGGACCCAGAACAGCCGGAAGAGCCCCATCACGTGATCGATGCGCAGCCCGCCCGCGTGGCGCAGCGCCGCGCGGATCGTCTGCACGAACGGCTCGTAGCCCGCGGCCGCCAGGCGGTGCGGCACGAACGGCGGCAGGCCCCAGTCCTGACCGTTCACGATGTAGCGATCCGGCGGCGCGCCGACGCTCGCGCCGGTCGCGAGCACGTCCTGCCACATCCACGCGTCGGCCCCGTCGGGATCCACGCCGATCGGCAGGTCCTGCATGAGCGCGATCTCCTCGCCCGCGGCCGCGAGCTGCCGATCGATCAGCCACTGGAGCCACTCGTGGAAGCCGACGCGATCCGCGTGCGCCTCCGCGAACGTGCGCACGCCGCCGGCGTCGGGCCGCCGATGCTCCGCGGGCCACGTCTGCCAGGCGCGGCGATGCTCTTCCGTGAGCGCGCAGAAGATCGCGTACTCGCGAAGGCCCGCCGACTCGGCGCGGTAGCTCTCGAACTGCGCGTCGCCGGGAAAGCGCTTCCAGAGCGTCTCCAGCGCGCGCATCTTCATCGTGAACACGCGATCGCGATCGACCCGGCGCTCGGCGTTGAGTGACCGGCCTTCCGCGACGAGCGGCGCCAGTGCCGTGTCGTCGCGCGCGCCGGGGACGTCCTCGACGCGCAGATAGAGCGGGTTCCGGAAGCGGCGGCTGCTCGGATAGTACGGGCTCGTCTGCTGCGGCAGCGTGACGGCCGCCGCCGCGAGCGGATTGAGGAGGATCAGACGCGCGCCGAGCGTTCCTGCCGACCAGCGCGCGAGACGGCGGAGGTCCGCGAGGTCGCCGATGCCCCAGCTCTCGCGCGAGCGCGTCGCGTAGAGCTGTGCCGCCCAGCCCCAGATCCTGAGCCGGTCCGGGAGGTGACAGCGCGGCGGGACGACGATGACGCGCGTGGCGCCGCTCTTGCCGTGCAATGTGTGATAGCCGAGCGGGAGATCGTGCGGCAGCGCGCCGTCGACGTGCACGGTGCGGCCGTCTTCGAGCGTGAGGTCGCCGCGCACGCGCCCGCGCGTGGCCGCGCCGGCGCGCACCACGCGCACGGTCGGCGCCTGCGGCCGAGCCTTCGGATCGCCGCCCATCGCCGCGACGATCGCGCGATGCGTCGCGCGTGACGTGGGACGCCAGACGCCGAGCGCATCGAAGTAACCGTCGTCGATCGCCCACGCGTCGGTGCGCGGGCGGCGGGGCGTGGTCATCTCAGCCGCTAGCGTACCAGCGGCGGTGGCGCTCCTTTGGACATGGGGCGCCGCAACTGGAGGACCCCGATCCCCTCAGCCGGCTTCGGCGCGCGTCTTGTTGAGGTACGCGAGTGTCACGCGTCGCCCGCCGCACGCCGAGCAGTTGCCCACCTCGATGCGGACGCCCGCGCGCGCGCCAAGCCAGCCGTGCGCGAGCGCGGCCTCCTCGAACGTGACCGAGGTCGCGCCGACGAGGCACGTCGTGCAGAACGCGGTGTCGGCGCGGCGCTTGAGATGCGCGAGCAGCGCCTCGTCGGCGCGGACGACCGCGAGATAGCAGCTGCGCAGCGACGGGCACGCCGTCGTGGCCTGTCCCGACGGTGATCGCGCGCTCGCCGAGCTGGGCGGCGAAGGCTTCGACCTCGTGATCACCGACCTCGGGATGCCCGGCCTCTCCGGCTGGGACGTCGCGCGGGCGGTGAAGGAGCTCCATCCGGGCACGCCGGTCGCGATGGTCACCGGCTGGAGCGAGCAGATCGATCCAGCCCAGGCCGGCAAGGAAGGGATCGACTACCTCATCGCCAAGCCGTTCCGGCGGCAGGAGATCCGGGTGATGGTCGCGACCGCTCTCGGGGGTAAGCGGCTGCACAGCGCGTAACCGGCTGGTGGGAACTCTTCAGCCGGTGGCCAGAACCTCACCACAGGATTTTCCGCCATGGCGCTCTTGTTGCGCCGGCCTCTCATCGAGGGAGGCGCGTCATGAAGAGTGGAGACGGCGGACCAGGACCTCAGGTGCACGAGCCGGCGGACCGGAACGAGAGGCTCGCCCAGGCGCTGGCCACGGCGCGCGAGGAAATCGTCGCGCTCCGTGCGGAGGTCGAGAAGCTGTGCGCCCCCGCCTCCACCTACGGGCTCTACCTGTCCGGCAACAAGGACGGGACGGTCAACATCCTGTCGCAGGGCCGCAAGGTGAAGGTGAACCTCCACCCGGCGATCAAGGTCGACACGCTGAAGCCCGGGCAGGAGCTGATCCTCAACGAAGGGCTGAACGTCGTCGAGGCGGCGGGCT
>Ga0194128_10007187_pt1 | contig 14681 bp, 10 predicted proteins | sample TA2KigCa65mmetaG_FD_148650 | JGI IMG/M metagenome (GOLD analysis project Ga0194128, IMG submission 148650) | Freshwater microbial communities from Lake Tanganyika, Tanzania - TA2015037 Kigoma Deep Cast 65m | ecosystem: Environmental > Aquatic > Freshwater > Lake | place: Tanzania: Lake...
CCCGGCGAGGTGCCGAACTACGTGCCGGTGACCGACGCCATGCTCCGCAACCCGCCGCCGGGAGACTGGCTGATGGTCCGCCGGAACTACCAGGCGCACAGCCACAGCCCGTTGACCGAGATCACGCCCGCCAACGTGGGCCGGCTGCGGCTCGCCTGGGTCTGGGCGATGAACGAAGGCGGTCAGAACGAGCCGACGCCGCTCGTGCACAACGGCATCATCTACCTGATCAACACGGGCAACATCGTCCAGGCGCTCGATGGCCGCACCGGCGAGCTGATCTGGGAGCACCACGTCGGCCCCGTCTCGCCGAGCACGATGCGGAACATCGCGATCTACGAGGACAAGCTCTTTGTCGCGACCGGCGACGCGCGTCTGGTCGCGCTCGACGCCCGGACCGGGCGCCTCGTGTGGGATGTGCCGCTCACCGCGCGGAACCGGGGGTTCAGCAACAGCAGCGGCCCGATCGTGATCCGCGGCAAGGTCATCCAGGGGCTGACCGGCTGCGCGCGGTTCCAGGAGGATCGCTGCTACATCAGCGCCTACGACGCCAACACGGGCAAGCAGCTCTGGAAGTTCTACACGGTGGCCCATCGCGGCGAGAAGTTCGGCGACACGTGGGGCGACGTGGCCGACATGTTCCGCAAGGGCGGCGAGACCTGGATCACGGGGAGCTACGATCCCGAGCTCGACCTGACCTACTGGGGCGTGGCGCAGGCGAAGCCATGGGTGGCCGCCAGCCGCAACATGAAGACGAGCGACCGCGTGCTCTTCACCAGCGCGACGGTCGCGCTGCGGCCCGACACGGGCGAGCTGGCCTGGTTCTACCAGCACGCGCCCGGCGAGTCGCTCGATCTCGACGAAGTGTACGAGCGCGTGCTGGTCGACGCCGGTCCACGGAAGTTCGTGTTCACGATCGGGAAGCCCGGCATCCTCTGGCGCCTCGACCGGACCACGGGGGAGTTTGCCGGCTTCAAGGAGACGGTCTTCCAGAACATCTTCGACCGCATCGATCTCGAGTCGGGCGTCCCGCGCTATCGCGCGGACATCATGAGCGCGAGGGTGACCGAGTGGGTCTCGTCGTGCCCGAGCACCGAAGGCGGACACAACTGGCACGCGACGAGCTACCACCCGGGCAGCCAGCTGCTGATCATCCCGCTGGCGCAGTCGTGCATGGAGCTGGCGGGACGGAGGGTGGAGTTCCGGGAGGGCCAGGGCGGCACCAACGGCGACCGCAAGTTCTTCGAGATGCCCGGCACGAGCGGCAACATCGGCAAGCTGGCCGCCTACGACGTCAACACGCTGCGCGAGGTCTGGAGCGTCGAGCAGCGGGCGCCGTTCCTGACGGCGGCGCTGTCGACGGGCGGCGGCCTGGTGTTTGCGGGCGATCTCGATCGGTACTTCCACGCCTACGACGTGCGGACCGGCAAGGAGATCTGGAAGCTCCGGCTTGGCACCTCGGTCCAGGGGTTCCCGGTGTCGTTCGCGATCGGCGGCAAGCAGTACATCGCCGTGTCGACCGGGCTGGGCGGCGGCAGCCCGCGCAACGTGCCGCGGACCATCGCGCCCGACGTACGGCACCCGGCCACGGGCAACGCGCTGTACGTGTTTACGCTGGAGTGAGTTGACGGATTTGCGGACTGACGAATTTACGAATTTACGAATTGATCGGAATTTCGCGTTGAAATTCGTAAATTCGTAGATTCGTCAATCCGTAGATTCGATGTTCCGGTATCTCGTCCGCCGTCTGCTGCTGACGATCCCGGTCCTCCTCGGGATTGCCACGCTCGTCTTCGCGCTCATCCATCTGATCCCGGGCGATCCGGCGCAGGCGATGCTCGGCGAGACGGCCGCCGAGGAGGACGTCGAGGCCCTGCGGCGGCGCCTCGGCCTCGACCGGCCGCTCGTCGAGCAGTACGGCGCGTACGTGGCCGGTCTCGTGCGCGCCGATCTCGGCACGTCGCTTCGCACCAACGAGCCGGTCGCGCAGGCGATTCTCGCGCGGCTGCCCGCGACGCTGGAGCTGGCGGCGGCGGCGATGCTCGTGGCGATCGGCGTGGCGATGCCGCTCGGCATTGTCGCGGCGGTCGGCCGCGGCACCGTCGTGGACCACCTGGCGACGACGGTCGCGCTCGCCGGCATCTCCGTGCCGAACTTCTGGCTGGGGCCGCTGCTGGCGATTGTGTTCGCCGTCGAGCTGGGGTGGTTCCCGGTCTCGGGCCGCGGCACGCTGGCGCACCTCGTGCTGCCGGCGGTCTCGCTCGGGGCGGCGCTGGCGGCGATCCTCGCGCGGATGACGCGCGCGTCGCTGCTCGAGGAACTGCGCGAGCCGTACGTGCAGGCCGCACGCGCGCGCGGCGCGTCGCGGGGGCGCGCCGTGCTGCGCCACGCCTTCCGCAACAGTCTCGTTCCGGTCGTCACGCTCGTCGGCCTGCAGTTCGGGGCGGTGCTGACCGGCGCCGTCATCACCGAGACGATCTTTGCGTGGCCGGGCATCGGCCGGCTGCTCATTCAGTCGATCGGCTTCAGGGACTATCCGCTCGTGCAGGGGTGCATCCTCTTCATCGCGGTGACATACGTCGGAATGAATCTACTGACGGACCTGGTCTACGGCGTGCTGGACCCGCGCATCCGGTATGAGTGAGAGTCGTCAACTCCCCACGTCCAACTCCCAATTCCCACGGTGTGCGAGCCGTTGGGGTGCCGGCGTTGTTTGGGCGGTGGGATGTTGGGAGTTGGGAGTTGGGAGTTGGGAGTTGGCTAGAGTAGGCGCCCTCATCGTGCTCACGACCGTCGTCGCAGCCGTCGCCGGACCCTGGCTGCTCCCGTACGATCCGGCCGCGCAGCAGCTGGCGTTGCGCCTCGAGGGACCAAGCCTCGCCCACTGGTTCGGCCTCGACGAGCTGGGGCGCGACATCTTTGCCCGCGTGCTGGCCGGCGCGCGTATCTCGCTCCTCGTCGGCCTGGTCGTGGTGGGGGTCTCGTCGACGATCGGCGTGGCGCTTGGATCGGTGGCGGGGTATTTCGGCGGGCGCATCGACGAGGCGATCAGCCGCCTCATCGACATCCTGCTGGCGTTCCCGGGGCTGCTCCTCGCGATCGCCCTCGTCGCGGTGCTCGGGCCCAGCCTGACGAACGTCGTGCTCGCGCTGTCGCTCATCGGCTGGGTCGGCTACGCGCGGCTGGTGCGCGGCCAGGTCCTGCGCGCGCGCGAGCTCGAGTTCGTGCTGGCGGCGCGCGCGCTCGGCGCGACGACCCTGCGCATCCTGGTGCGGCACGTCATCCCGAGCACGCTGCCGGCGGTTACCGTGCAGGCGACGCTGGGGATGGGCGGCGCCATCCTGGCCGAGGCGGCGCTCAGCTTCCTCGGCCTCGGCGTGCAGCCGCCGACGCCGAGCTGGGGCACGATGCTGAGCTATGGGCGGGGGCACATGCTCGACGCGCCCCACCTGACGGTCTTTCCCGGGGTGGCCATCGCGCTGCTGGTGCTGGGATTCAACTTCCTGGGAGACGGGCTGCGGGATCGGCTCGACCCGGCGATGCACGGACGGATCTAGTGGTACGTCCTTCCCAGACCGGGACTGGCCGCGCCGATGTCGCGGCCAGCGGAACCGCGGTCGAAGGCTGTCGTGGATCGCAGTGAATCAGTTGAGACAGTCCACTAGGACTCGCCGAGCCGCTGCTGGATGCGGCGCAGTCGATCCAGGACCGTCGGCTCGACCTCGCTCTCGCCGACGAGCGCCACGTACCGCCGCAGCGCATCGCGCGCGTCGGCGACGTGGCCCAGACGCTCGGCCGCCTCCCCGAGATAGCGAAAAGCCGCGGGTTCGACCGGCGCGCGCGCCGTGGCCTGGAGCAGCAGACGCTCGGCTGCGGCGTGATTGCCGGCCAGAAACAGCGCCCGGCCGTACAGCATCAGCGCGGCGGAGGGCGCCGCCGCGGTCGCGGCGGTCGGTTGCAGCGCCTCGAGCGCCTTGCCGAGCGCCACCCGGTCGTGTCGGCGTTCGGCATCCTGCAGCCACACGCGGCCGAGCGCCGTGTAGACGGCCGGCTCGTCGGGGAAGCGCTCGGCGGCGCGGCCCAGGGTGAGAATGGCGGCGTCGGTGCGGTTCCAGCGGGCATAGGCGAGCCCCAGGTTGATGAGGCGCTCGGCCCGACCCGGTTCGAGCGCGGCAAGCGCGTCGAGCTGGTCGATCGCCTCGACGCGGCGGCCCGCGCGCTCGTAGAGGTCGGCGAGCCCCTCGCGCGCCGCCGCGAACGCAGGATTGATGGCGACCGCGCGCGTGAGCGCCTCGAGGGCTCCCGTCTCGTCGGCGCGATCGCGCAGGCACATCCCGAGCAGATAGTGCGCTTCGGTGAACCGGTCGTCCAGCGCCACGGCCTGCCGCAGCGGCTCGATCGCCTCGTCGACCCGGCCTGCGCGATAGGCGGCGAGCGCCATCTTGTAGTGAACGCGCGGCGACTGGTCGTCGAGCTGGGTGAAGGCGCGGTAGTGTTCGGCGGCGCGCTCGTACCGGCCCATGGCGAGATTGACGTCGCCCAGCAGCTCGATCGGCCGCGGCGCCGCCGGGTCGAGCGCCGCCGCCTGGCGAAGGTCGCGCAGCGCCGATTCGAGCTCGCCGCGGCGCCGATAGGTGTCGCCCCGCTTCAAGTACGCCAGCATCGACTCCCGCTTCAGCGCCAGGGCGCCGCTGAAGGCCTCAATGGCCCCGTAGGTCTGGTCGCGGGCGAGCGCGGCGTCGCCGGCGGCGATGAGTCGCTGGAATTCGCGCTCCTGCTGCACGGTGTACCAGGCCACGAACACGCCGGAGGCGAGGGCCGCCAGCCCCACCGAGAGCACGAGGAGACGCCTCATCGCGGACGATCGTAGCAAACGCTGGCTGGTAGTCGGTAGTCGGTAGCAGAACCAAGCACCAAGCACCCGGAACCAGCTCCCGCCTACCAGCTCTACCGGCTACCGGCCAGCGCCGGGAACCTGCGCCCGCCGGCGGTGTCCAAGCCGGTGTAGGATCCATGAGGGGAGCCGCCTCCGGAGACCTGGTGAAGAACGCGCGCGCGATCGGCTGGTCGGAGGTCGAAAGCGGCGAGGCCGCCATGATTGCGCGCTGCGCGTCCGGCGACGAGTCCGCCTGTGCGGAGCTCGTGGCGGCGCACGAGCGCATGGTCTTCGGTCTGGCGCTGAACCTGCTGGGCGACCGCGACGAGGCGCTCGACCTGTCGCAGGAAGTCTTCCTTCGCGTCTTCCGCACGCTCTCCACCTTCCGCGGGCAGTCGGCCCTCCGCACCTGGATCTACCGCATCGTCATCAACCAGGCGCGCAACCGGCAGCGCTGGTGGCGGCGCCGCCACCGCGACGGGCAGGTCTCGCTCGATGAGTACCTCCGCAGCTCGGGCGAGATCGCGTCACCGCACGAGGTGCTGCCGGATCGCCTGCTCGCGAGCAAGGAGACGGCGGCGCGCATCCGCCGGGCGCTCGACCGGCTGCCGTTCGAGCAGCGGACGGCGCTGATCCTCCGTGAAGTGGACGGGCTGCGGTACGAGGAGATCGCGTTCTCGCTGGACGTGGCGGTCGGCACCGTCAAGTCGCGGCTCACGCGCGCGCGCCAGGCGCTGCGCGCGGACCTGCTGGGGCTTCATCCATGATTCCGTACCTCGGGTGCCACGCGGCGCGCCGCATGCTGGAGTCGTTCGTCGACGCCGAGCTGCCGGTCGACGACCAGATCGCGCTCGACGCCCACCTGCGCTGGTGCGACACGTGCCGCGCGCGCGTCGAGGATCTGCGCCTCATCGGCGCCGCGCTGCGCGTCGGACCCGCGCGTCAGACCGTGACGGTTGCCGACGATGCGGCGCTCGCGTCCCTGCAGTCGCGCGTGCTCGTCCGGATCGAGGCCGAGCGAACCCAGTCGCTCGCGTCCCGCTGGCGCGACTTGTGGATCGACACGCGCTTCATCTGGCCCGCCGTCGGCGCGACCCTGGCGGTTCTCCTGTGTCTGACCGCGATCGCCAGCGTCTCGGGCGTCGCGCGCTCGGAGCCGCCCAACTCGCTGGCCGCGCTGATCTCCGGACGGTCGGCGCTCCCGACGCCGCGGCCGCTGCCGCCGCCGCCGCCGCCGGAGCTCGCGCCGGAAGGAGAGGCCGTGTTCCTGCTGTCGGCCGCGGTCGTGCACGGGGGCGGCCGCGTCGCCACCTACGAGCTGCTTCGGTCGGCGCAGGAGCCCGCGGACGAAGTGCGGGCGCTCGTCGACGCGCTCGGCGACAGGCGGTTCAGGCCGCCGACGACCGGCGGCGACGTCGTGGTATGGCTCGTGGCCCGGACGACGGTGCGCGGATCGGTCGAGCCGGCCGAGCGGCCGGTCAGCGACGAGGCGCCGCCGGCGCCTCGCCCCGCGCGCTCGTGACGTTGTTGAGCGCGTCGGTGGCGCGGATGATCACGCCGCGCGCCGCCGCATCGCCCCCGATCGTCAGCTCGAACTGCTCGAACCGCGAGTCGGCGATGCCGTCGGTCGGGTAGATCGTCTGCCAGCGGTCGCCGTCGAGTGAATACTCGGCCTTCTGCACCGCCGACTCCCCGTCACGGACCTCGAAGCGAATCGTCGTGCGGTTCGCGTCGCGGCTGACGGCCCCGACCGTGATGACCGGCGGCGTGTTGTCGATCTCGAACGTCGTGCTCTCGAGCGAGCCGATGAGCGCCGCCTCCGGGGCGTTCGACGGCAGGTCGGAGGCCTGGATCTGCACGACGTAGCGCCCGTTCGGCACCGAGCTGGTGTCCCACACGAAGATCGGGTCTTCCAACCCGCGCCGCAGCGGCTTCCACGCCGTGTCCCCCTCGCGGCGGTACTGCACGTCGTAGGTCAGCTGGTCGCGGTTCTCGTCTTCGGCGCGCCAGACGAAGGTGAGCAGTCCCTTCTGGTACGTCCGACGGCCGAGGGCCGGCTGCTGGTTCTGCGCCGCGCCGCCCGGGGCGTTCAGCGCGGCCGCCCGGCGGTCGGGCGTGTCGCCCTCGAAGCCGGCGATTTCCGGCTCGCCAGTGGGGAAGGGCCGCTGGAACACGGTGCCCGGCGGATGGATCGTGATCGAGGTCACGCGCGGGCGCGCGTTGCGCGGGAGATACGCGGCCGTCACCGACGTCAGCACCGGCGATCGATCGCGATCGGCCTTCAGCACCGCCCGCCACTGCAGGTACCGCGCGCGAGGGCTGGCGATCGGGCTGCCGGTGTCGTCGGTGTAGGGCGGGCTCCAGTCGCTCCACGTCTCGTCGGCGATGCGCGTATTCCCCGAGCGCGTGGAGATCTCGACCGTCGTGCCGGCGGGCGCGGCCGCCTGCCATTTGATGGCGCCCCAGGTGGCCACCCCCTGCGCGTCGCGCACGTCCGAGGTGTAGGTGCCGCGATCGGCGGGCGCCGCCGACGTCCGGAACAGCTTGCCGGGATTGGAGCTGGCGAACAGCACGCGGCCGTCGCGCTCGGTGACGAGGCTCGTGACCTGCTGCACGAGCGCGCGCGTGACGAGCGTCGGCTGCAGCGGATCGCCGGCCAGGCGGTAGATCTTCCCGCGGTTGCCGGTGGCGACCAGGACGTCGCCGTCCGGTTCGAACCCGAGGTCGTACGGGACGTCGTCCCGCATCTGCCAGACCAGATCGGAGACGCCGTCCGGCAGGATCCGGTAGATGGCGCCGGTGCCCGGTCCACCCGCTTGCGGGCGGGGCGCGGGCGGCGTCGGCGTGCCGGTCTGCGCGCTCGAGGCGTCGGCCGAAATCGTGATCGACACCACGTCGGTCGAGACGGAGGCGACCGGCTGGGCCGGCGGCTCGGGTGTGGGGGTCGGCGGGCGCTCCGGTGCCGGCGCGCGGCCGCTGACCGCGGCGACGTAGACGTGCCCCTGGCCGTTCACGCGCAGCGCGCGGATCTCGCTATAGGGCGTGTCGAGCAGGACGAACGGCTTGCCGCTGGCGTCGATCTGGAACACGCGCCCCGGCGACTCGGTCCCCGCCAGCAGGCGCCCGCCGCGGTCGAAGGCGAGCGCCATGACGTGGGTGGCCTTCGTCTCGTAGAACGGCGCGCCGCGCCCGTCGGGGCCGATCCGGTAGACGATGCCCTTGTCGCCGGTGCCGGCGAAGACGGTGCCCGCCTGATCGACCGCCAGGCTCCAGATGTAGCGATCCGGCGGATCGAAGAACACCTCGCTCTTGCCGGCGGCGTCGACGCGGTAGATCTTGCCGTCGGGCGACGTGGCGACGTAGAGGCCGCCGTCCGGCGCGGGCGCGAGCGCGTGAACCTCGAGCTCCTCGGCGTCGAAGAACACCGTGCCCGTGCCGGCGGCATCGACGCGGAAGACCTGTCCTTCGTTGCCGCTGCCGACCAGGAGCGACCCGTCGGCCGCGGCCAGGACGGTCCAGAGGAACGGGGCGCTCGATTCGTACACGGTGCTCGTCGCGGGGCCGAGCGTGAGGCGCCCGTAGGAGTCGACCGACAGGTTTTCCACCTCGCCCTGGAGGAACTCGGCCTCCGTGGAGACCTGCCAGAACGTCGGCAGGGCGGCCTGGGTGACGCCCGCGGCCAGACACAGGACAACCGCCGCGAGAACGCTTCGCTTCATAGCTGAATACGCGTGGGTCGCGCTACTCCTCGAGTGTCAGCGTGAGCGTGCGCGACCCGTTCAGGGCGTGCTCGGTCGCCAGCTCCCACTCGCCCAGCACGGCGTTCCGGAGCGGCCGGAAGCTGCCGCCGTTGCGGTCCGACTCGAGGATGGCCATCACCGACGGCGGGAGCGACGAGAGCGACTCCCCCTTGACCACCGCGCCGCCGTCGCGGCCGAGCAGGCGCACGTACAGGCGGTTGTTCTTCCGCGCGTTGTTGAGGACGCGAATCATCTGCGGCAGGCCCCGCGCCTGCAGCGGCTGCACCTGCAGCTCCCGCGCCTCCCACTGCGCCAGGCGCGTGCCGTCGGTCACCATCACCGAGACGCTGCCGCGGGCGCTCGCGGGGACCTCGACCGGCACGGTCCGCGTGATCTCCTCGCCGCGATAGGTCCGCAGCAGCACTTTCAGATCGACGGCGGCGCCCGGCCGGATGCGGTGGCCGTCGATCCAGACGCGCTCGATCGTGGCGCTGCGCGGCTGCTCGCTCGCGTCGATCTCGAGATCGACGCGTTCGAGCTCGACGTCCTCGAACGCGTTGCGGAGCAGGAAGTTGATCGGCGCGACCACGTAGGTCGCCGCGCCCACCGACGGCTGGTCGCCGCTGAACAGGTCCTCGAACGACACGCTGCCGTATTTCTTGACCGACGCCGTGCCGCGCACGACGTAGCTGGCGGCGCCGTTCTGGCGCTCGTACGAGGTGAGCGTGTTGACGATCGAGATGTAGGTCAGCAGCGGCGTGAAGAGCTGGTCGTTCACCATCGCCATGTTGAACGTCTTCTTCGTGCCGCGATCCGAGGCGAGCGTGATCCGGACCGGGATGAGCGCCGGTCCGGAGCCCAGCGTGCCGGCAATCGTCGTCGCGCGATCCTGCTGGAAGGTGCCGATCACCTCGCCCGTGCTGGCGATCTTGAACGAGCTGGCCAGGCTCGGCAGCAGCGTGTGGACGTAGGCGCGCGTCATCGGAAACTGCGTGGGTCCGAGCCCGAAGAACGGATGGCCGAACGCGTACACGCGGGCGCCGTCGATCTCGGTGACGGTGCCCGTCGCGCCGAGCTCGAGGTCGCCGCTCATGAGCGCGACGCCGATCGGGTCGCCGGGCCGCAGCGCCGGCGGCGCGCCGCCGCTGCCGTTGGCCTGGGCGGCCGAGCCGGCGAGCATCGGGACGAAGCCCTGATCGCGAAACGCCGACGCCAGCGGATCGATGACCCCCGCCTCGAAGCCGCCGAGCGTCAGGGGGGTGGCAATCGGGCGGAGCAGCGTGCCGAGCCCGGCCTGGAGACCCGCGCCGCCGAGCACCTGGATGTCGGACGGCGACTCCGCGAACGGGCGCGCCCAGCTGAACGCCTGGCGGAGCGAGGCCCGCAGCCCGTCGGGCGTGATCGGCACCTGCAGCTCGACGCGCGCGGCGGCGCGGCGCGGCGCGCCAAACGTGGCCGCCTCGACCATCTCGCCGATCGGCGTAATGCCCGCGATCGGCTCCTTGGAGAACTGTCCGAGCGAGTACGAGACCGCGCCCAGGAGGCGGCCGTCGATGTAGACGGGGCTCCCGCTCATCCCCGCGATGACGCCGGTCTCGGCCAGCGGGCCGCCCTCGAGCCGGGCCAGGATCAGGTTGCGCCGCGGGCCGATGACGTTGCGCAGCACGCCGAGGATGTGGACCTTGAACTCGTCCAGCCGATCGCCCTCGAACACCGTCCGGCCGATGCCGACCATCCCCGCCTTCAGGTCGTCGATGGGGAATATACGACTCTGCGCGGGCAGCCCGGCTGCCGCGAAGAGGAGGAGTCCGAGCACGCAGGCGAGAATTTTCGGCATAGCAGTACCGTCAGCGGTCCACACAGCCCCGCTACAGGTGAAGATACGGGTAAATTCCTGAAACTGCAAGGGGCTACGGGCGGGTCGCGCGCGCGCGATCGCGTCCGCAGGTGCCGCGCGCGCCCGAAATTGACAGTGGTACGGCGGTGCGATACAGTCAGGGCTCCGCGCGCAGACGCCACAGATGCCGTTCCGATTTATGTTCGTCGCGTCGTCGGGCCACGCCAGCTGCTGGTGGTGGTATCGGACTGCGACTGAGGGGGCGGCGGGCGTCTAGCGGATTCTCACTTCTCGAGTTCAGGGTTCCACAGCGCCTCTTCAGCCGCCGGGTTGGAGAGGCGTTTTTTGTTGGTGCGAGATGCCGTCGCTGCTGTGCGAGACCGTGACCGGCCCCTCGATGGCCGCCCTGCTGGCGGGACGTGACGCGGTCACGGCCGCCGATCTGGTGGAGCTCCGCCTCGACGGCGTGGCCGATGTCGACGTGGCCGCCGCGCTGCGAGGCCGGCGCCTGCCCGCGATCGTCACCTGTCGTCCGGTCTGGGAGGGAGGACGGTTCGATGGCGGCGAGGAGGAGCGGCGGGGCTTCCTCGTCGAGGCGCTCGCCTGCGGGGCCGACTACGTCGACGTCGAGTGGCGTGCGATCCGCGAAGACGTCGGCCTGGGCGGCTTCGGCGACCTCGTGCGCGCCCATCCGTCGCGCGTGGTCGTGTCGGTGCACGACTTCGACGGCGTGCCGGCGGACCTCTGCGCGGAGGCGCGGATGATGCGCGCGAGCGGAGCGTCGGTCATCAAGGTGGCCGTCCTGGCGCGCCGGCTGGCGGACACGCTGCCGCTCATCGACGTCGCGCGCGGCGGCGACGCGGTGGTCATCGGGATGGGCGACGCGGGCGTGCCGAGCCGGCTCCTGGCGTCGCGGTTCGGGTCCCGCTGGACCTACGCCGGCGGCGGCGCGGCGCCGGGGCAGATGCCGGCCGCGCGGATGATCGACGGCTTCCGGTTTCGCCTCATCGGCCCGCAGACGACGCTCTACGGCGTGGCGGGCGAGGGCGCGCTGCACTCGCCGGTGCCCGAGCGGTTCAACGCCGCGTTCGCCGACGCGGGCATCGATGCCGTGTGCGTGCCGCTCTGTGCGGCCGACGCCGACGACCTGCGCGCCTTCAAGTCGGCGCTCGGGTTCGCTGGCGTCGTGGCCGCGCGGGCATCGGCCGACGCGATGGCCCGGCTGCTCGCCGACTGGGCGGGCCAGAAGGTGCGCTGATGCAGGTCACGACGTTCGACCAGTTCCGGGAGCTGGCCGCGCGCGGCACGTTCGTGCCGGTCTGCAAGGAGATCGTCGCCGATCTCCTGACGCCGGTGTCCGCGTTCCTCAAAGTGGCCGAGCACGCCGAACACGCGTTTCTGCTCGAGTCGGTCGAAGGCGGCGAGCAGGTCGGGCGCTACTCGTTTCTCGGCAAGGACCCCTTCCTGCTGCTCCGGTCGCGGGGCGGCCAGACGATCGTCGATCGCGCGGGGGAGCGGTCGGCGTCGGACCAGCCGTTCGTCGCCACCCTGCGCGAGCTGATGGCGGGGTTCCATGCGCCGTTCGTCCCGGGGCTGCCGCGCTTCACCGGCGGCGCCGTCGGCTATCTGGGCTACGACGCCGCGGCGTGGTTCGAGCCGGTGACGCTGCAGGCGTCGGCGGCCGAGGAGGACGAGGCCGGGTTCATGCTGTTCGACACCGTGCTGGCATTCGATCACGTCCGGCACCGGATTCTGATCATCGCCAACGCGCGGGTGACTCCCGATGCGGACCTCGAGGCGCTGTATCAGTTCGCGCGCGCGAAGATCGACCTCGTCGAGCGGGAGCTCGACCGCGGTCTGTCGAAGGCGCCGGCGGCGAGCCGGCGCCCGATCGCCATCACGTCGAACGTCACGCGCGGCGAGTTCGAGCGCATGGTGCAGACGGCCAAGGAGTACATCGCGGCCGGCGACATCTATCAGGTCGTGCTCTCGCAGCGCTTCGAGACGCCGCTCGACGCCGACCCGTTCATGGTCTATCGGGCGCTGCGGCACGTGAACCCGTCGCCCTACATGTATTTCATCCGCACGGGCGACCGCGCCATCGTCGGGTCGTCGCCGGAGATGCTGGTGCGCGTCGAGGGGCGGCGCATCGAGACCCACCCGATCGCGGGGACGCGCCCGCGGGGCCGCACCGAGGAGGAGGACGTGCGGCTCGGCGAGGAGCTGAAGCGCCACGAGAAGGAGCGGGCCGAGCACGTGATGCTCGTCGATCTCGGCCGCAACGATCTCGGGCGCGTGTCGACGTACGGGAGCGTCAAGGTGCCGACGTACATGGCGCTCGAGCGCTACTCCCACGTCATGCACCTGGTGTCGATCGTCGAGGGACGGCTGTCTGAGGACTGCGATCGGCTCGACGCGCTCGTGGCATGCTTCCCGGCGGGCACGGTCTCGGGCGCGCCGAAGGTGCGCGCGATGGAGATCGTCGCGGAGCTCGAGAACCAGCGCCGGGGCGTCTACGCCGGCGCGGTCGGCTACCTGGATTTCGCCGGCAATCTCGACTTCTGCATCACGATCCGCACCGTCGTGATCCAGAACGGCCGTGCGTTCGTGCAGGCCGGCGCCGGGATCGTGGCCGACTCGAACCCGTCGGCGGAGTACGAGGAGACGCGCGACAAGGCCCGCGCCGTGGTGCAGGCGCTGGAGCTGGCGCAGAGAGGACTCTAGGGCGGCCGGAGCGATGCTGCTGGTCATCGACAACTACGACTCGTTCACCTACAACCTGGTCCAGTACCTGGGCGAGCTGGGGGCCGAGATCCGCGTGCACCGCAACGACGCCATCACCGTCGACGAGGTGGCGCGGCTCCATCCGTCGCGCATCGTCATCTCGCCGGGCCCCGGACGGCCGGAGGATGCCGGGATTACCACCGAGGTGATCCGCCGCCTCGGGCCCACCACCCCCATCCTCGGCGTCTGTCTGGGCCACCAGGCCATCGGGATCGTCTACGGCGGGATCGTCTGCCGCGCCCGGACGCCGATGCACGGCAAGACGTCCACCGTGGAGCATGACGGCAGGGGGGTCTTCGCCGGCATCGAGGGGCCGTTCGAGGCGGGGCGGTACCATTCGCTGGTGATCTCGACGGCCGATGTGCCGCCGGTGCTCGAGGTGTCGGCCCGCACGCGCGACGACGGCACGATCATGGGCGTGCGGCATCGCACGCACCCCGTGCACGGCGTGCAGTTCCACCCCGAGTCGGTGCTGACGGGCGAGGGACGGCGGCTGCTCCGGAACTTCCTGGACCTGTGATGTTCCCGGCACTTCTCGAGAAGCTCGTGCGCCACGAAGACCTCACCACCGAGGAAGCGGCGGCCGCCATGCACGAGGTGATGGCCGGGCGCGCCGCGCCCGCGGCGCTCGGGGCGCTGCTCTCCGCGCTGGTCATCAAGGGCGAGCGCCCGGCCGAGATCGTCGGCTTCGCCCGCACGATGCGGGAGCACGCGGTGAAGCTGGCGGCGCCGCCCGGCGAGGTCTTCGATACGTGCGGAACGGGCGGCGACCGCTCCGGCACGTTCAACATCTCGTCGGCCGCCGCGCTCGTCGTGGCCGCGGCCGGGGTGAAGGTCGCCAAGCACGGCAATCGCTCGGTCTCGAGCCGCTGCGGCAGCGCCGACGTCTTCGAGCAGCTCGGCGTGAACGTGACGGCGCCGCCGGCGGTCGTGGAGCAGACGCTCCACGAGGCCAACATCGCGTTCTTCTTTGCGCCGACGTTCCATCCGTCGATGAGGCATGCGGCACAGACGCGGCGGGATCTCGGAATCCGCACGGCATTCAATCTGCTCGGCCCGCTGACGAATCCGGCGGGCGCGCAGCGCCAGGTGGTCGGCGTTCCCCGTCCGGAACTGACCGAGCTGCTCGCGCGGGCGCTCGTGCTGCTGGGCTCGGAGCGCGTCTGGGTGGTGCACGGCCTCGACGGGCTCGACGAGATCTCGACGACGGGCTACACGAAGGTGCTGGTGTGCCGCGGGGCCACGGTGAATACGTTCTACCTCCATCCAGCCGATGTCGGCCTCCGCAAGGCCGCGCCGGCGGACCTGCAGGGCGGCGATGCGGCGGCCAACGCCGCGATCGTGCGCGAGGTGCTGGCGGGGACGCCCGGACCGGCGCGCGACGTGGTGCTGCTCAACGCGGGCGCGGGGCTCTGCGTGGCCGGGCGCGCCGCCACCCTCCGCC
>Ga0194128_10007191_pt1 | contig 14677 bp, 18 predicted proteins | sample TA2KigCa65mmetaG_FD_148650 | JGI IMG/M metagenome (GOLD analysis project Ga0194128, IMG submission 148650) | Freshwater microbial communities from Lake Tanganyika, Tanzania - TA2015037 Kigoma Deep Cast 65m | ecosystem: Environmental > Aquatic > Freshwater > Lake | place: Tanzania: Lake...
TTATTGCTATCGTTTCTGCTTGTGCGTCAGCTTCTACGCGAGCACGAAGCTTTGCCTTGTACTTGAGATTTCGTGGTTTGGTTCTTAGTCTGTATCCACAGCATGGACACCAGAGTCCTTCCCATTTTATGAAGATCTCACATATCTGGCAGCGTCTCTGGCCTGATGCATAGCGACCGGTTCCTACCGGCTTTTGTGCTTTGTATCTGGAACAGATTCCTTTACATGTCATTTGTCATACACTTCCTTGGGAATATTATATAGGATTCATATCTATTTAAGGATGGATCGGAAATTTCTCCAAGAAATGATTTAATTTATTGAAAAAATTTTATTGATTTATATTATCTAATTGATCTTTTTGACAAAAACTGGTCAAGTGATATAAATATCTACCTGATTTTGCGGGCATCGTATTTTACTGTTTTGGAACAAAAACTTGGGAAGTTATTTAAAAATATGATCTTTTTCGATGCTGTATGTGGTTGAAACTTCACGTAAACTTTCGATTAATGATAAATGTTGGTTATCCTAGGCTATCAATTCTATCTGCAAGTTTTCTAGTATTACGTTCAACTTCTGATTTCAGACGATTCAGTTCGCCCATTGCCTTTTCTATTTTTTTATGTGCGCTATTTGAATCCGCTATAGCTCCCTCAATAATTCGTCTTAATTCTTGCAAATTACTTTGAAATTTCTTTAAAACACGAATACCTAACAAGAAACCAAAGCCAATAAAAATAGAACCAATAGTTATGGTAAAATCAATACCTAATCCGATTAGAATACCACCCGAGACAAGTAAAACATCAGCTGAAAAAAATTCCAAGGTTTCATTTCTAGCAATTAAAATTTTATTCATATTGTTTTTTCTCTTTTTCAAGTTCTGAAATTACGTCTGGTAACTGTTTTCGTAATTCTAAAACTTCAGCATTATATTGATCTGCAATTTCGTTTCCTACCGTATCTACATAGTTAGTGGCAAAAACAGTGGTTGTTTTGAAAATAGTTATCTGATGATCAAGTATGTTTACTTGGTTTATTTTAAGATAAACACCGCCTAGTTTTTCTTGCAGTTGAGAAGATAATAATATGAAATTTCCTGAAGATATTGAACTATCGAATGAGGGAGTAGATCCTTCTCCATGCATTCCGTAAAATTGTTTTTGTTGACCATGCCATTTAAGGTTTCCATATTCTGGTTTGTCTATTTCTTTCTTAATATCATATAGTTCTAACAACAACGAATCAATTGTATGAATTTTTCTTTGTTTTATTTCTAATTGTGATTTCTTTTTCTCCCAACTACGTACAAAATAGAAACTTAAACCAGCACCACTTCCAGCACCAATTAATGATGATAAGAGCTGTAATGAAAAATTTAGATAAATAAAAGACTCTGTTCCTTCAATGCCTGTAACATTCATAGTCACAAGATCCGGAAATTTGTTTTAAAGTTTTTTAGTCACAAGATCCGGAAATTTGTTTTAAAGTTTTTTAGTCTACAAAATCTATTGCAACTGCAGCCGCAATTGCGTTAGGAACAGACCTTACTAGAATACCAGTTTACATTTCACAAGGGTTTTTGGCAGAACAGTACTATTACTATATCCCGATTCTTTTTGTGATGGCAATAGGTGGCTCATATTTAGGCAAAAAAATTGTAACTAGAATCAATCAAGAAAAATTCAAAAAGATTGTTTTAATTGCCATTATTCTTGTTAGTATCAAGTTTGTTTTAGATGTAACCCTAAAATCACCGTTTAACCTTTCCATCCTTATTAGATAGTGTATCTTGTGTGTATTGATTAAAACGAATATTTTTCATTTAAATAAAAACAAATGTGAACAATGCGATAAAAAATTTTCAAAAAGTGATGATCTTATTGCACATGCACGACAGGTTCATCATCATACTGTTGTAAAATGTAGCAAGTGTGGAAAGGAGTTTCTCCATGAAAAGGATCGCCTTCATCACACACGTGAAGAACACTAGTTCGTAATATAATAAACCAGATTAGAGCAAGTTTTGTAAAAATTATCCAGTTCTTGAAAGTGGCAGAATCAGATGTCTGTATCCTTCGCGCTGTGTGATATACTTTGCAGACATCATGTCTCGCTTTCCACGTTGGTTTTGGTTTTTTATCTTAAGTGAGGTCTTTCTTTCATCAACAAACTCTAGCTCAAAGTGAGAGCAAAACTTGAGATTCAGCATTTCTGTTATTTTTCTTGCAATTCCCATGTTGCCGTTTCCAACCTTTACTATCTTTCTTTTTGCCTTGAGTTCGGCAAGAATGTTTACTACGTGTAATACCAGTTCATCAACTGAGGTAAAAATCGAGCTATCAATTTCCTTTCCATAGTAAAATACAGACAGCCCTATTCTTTGTCCTGGATCTATTCCAATTACTAGCTCGTCTTTTTCAAGGCCTAAATCAAGCTCCTTGACTAGCAGCCCACGAATTACTGTTGGGTCTTTGTCACAAATTTCCTCATGTAAAAGTGGCTTGCTAAAAGATTCCGGGCTTTCCTTTGCAGTTGTTAGAACAAGGCTTCCGTCATATGTGGTGATTTCTTCTGGCAAAAGCGAGTCATATTGAAGGTTTAGTGTTTTGAGTGCCTTTACAAACTTGAAATAAGGTTTCCCATAGGTCGTTGCAATCCCAATTTTTGTGTGAATTAGCGGATCGATAATTTTTATGCGAAAATGCGGAATTTAGGTTTATGCCTTGAGAATCGTTGACACGACGTGCTCAACTGCTTCATCAAACTTGGCATCAATTTGTTTTTTCATCTTTTCAACCTGAGAGTCACCTGATTTTAGGATCTGTTGTGCTTGAGCCTTTGCCTTGTCCCGTGCCTCGTTGATTATTCTTTCTGCCTCTTTTGTAGCCATTTCCCTTACCTGCTCCAAAAGACTGTCAATTTCCTTTTGGGTCTTTGTTTGCAGGTTTTTTTTCATATCTGCTACCTTGGTATTAAGAGAATCAATGTCAGCTTCAAGGCCAGCTAGTGCCTTTATAATTACATCAACTTTTGAGGTCTCGACTTGGCTCAATTTAGCTTCAAAATTCCGCAGTCCATAATTAAATCATTCATTTGGTAGTGAGTAGTAATATCGCTCTTGCAAGATCGCCTTTAGATTCTGCTAGTGCATTTTTTGCCTGCTCTTCGCTTACATTTGCCTGTTGACACACCAGCTGAATGTCCTCGTCACTAAATATTTGAACTTCAAGTTCTCGCTCTTCGATTCCATTTGCAACTACTTGAAAAATAGAGTTGTCCTTTGCCTTCATCTCAGTAACTGCAGGCTTTGATAGAATAATCTCTTTTTTGTCTGTCTTTATTATGACTTCTTGGACGTTTGGGATCTCATTCATGTCAAGACCCATCTTGTCTAGCATTCTTCTCATCTGACGGTTTCCGCCGCGCATCATGATGCATCATCTCCTTTTTTCGGACTTTTTAAACTATCTCTAATTTTTATTGCAACGCCTCTTTTCATTTGCATTATTAGCTCAGCTGGCAAGACTGCTTTTCCAACAGCTATTACCTTATCTTTGTACAATACTGGAACATCTGATTGTATTCTGATGTTTTTTCCACACCACACAACGTGTTTACAAAAAACGGATTTTCCGTCTTCTACAAACGGCTTTGACTCTTCATCAATTTCGACACAGTTTTCCTTGAACCGTTTGCTTTTCATCAACATTTGAGCAAAATGAGGCGAAATGGCAAGACCACCGTCAATTCTCAAGACACAGAGAAGTTTTTTGTCATGATATACTTCACGAATTCTCCCTGTCTTGCGTGAAAATGTAATTTCAAGATCTTTAGGTAAATGTCGTGAAACTCCGACTCCAAACAAGGCATTGATTGTATATTGTAGCTTTAGTACAGGGTCCATGATTTTAGCACAATTTGTTTCTAAATATGTCTTGATAAAAATTCAATTGTCACCTTTCTTTCTTTGTTACCATGGTATCTGTTACACGAATTATGGAAAAGGCGCTGTTTGGTTTTGCAAAGCAGTGGATTGCAGGAGATACATTAGAGGCTGCGCTAAGATCTGCACGACAAAGTTACAAAAAAAAGATGAATGTAATTATCAACAAGCTGGGCGAATACAATACATCAAAAAAAATCATAGCAGAAACTGTAAATGAATATCAAACGATTCTCTTGTCTTTGAAAAAATCAAAAATTGAAGGAGGTATTTCTGTCAAACCAACCCAAGTTGGACTTTTAGTGAGCAAAAAAGAATGTATCAAAAATTTTACTTCCATAATAAAGACTGCTGCACTATCAAATTCGTTTGTGTGGATAGATATGGAATCATCTGATCATACAGATGAGACCTTCGAAGTATATCACAAGCTCTTTAGTAGCTATGAAAGGCTAGGGCTTGCACTACAGGCAAACCTCAAGCGAACAAAAAATGATCTTGTTGATCTTCTTGAGCGCGGGGCAAAAATAAGACTTGTAAAAGGAGCGTATAGGGAAAGCGCCAAAATTGCATACAAATCAAAAGCTCAAGTAGATGAAAATTTCCTAAACCTTACAAAACTTCTTTTTAAAAAAGGAAACGAGTTTGGCATCGCAACTCATGACTGTAAGATGATAGATACAGCTGTTACACTTTCAAAAAAATATGCACGCCAGTTTGAGTTTCAGATGCTAAAGGGTATAAGAGATGAGCTAAAACTAGAACTTGTAAAGCAAAAGTTTTCTGTTTCAGAATACATTCCCTATGGAACAAATTGGCTTCCCTATTCTATTCGAAGACTAAAAGAAAGAAAGCGAAACATTTTGTTGCTTGGAAGCTCCTTTATTCAGTCACACCGAGTCTGAGTTTGTTCTCGTAAAAATTGAAGCAGGTATCTTTCTCCACCTGCTCCTTTCCCTGAAGAGCCAGAATCCTTCCAGCCAACAAATGGCTGGCTGCCTACAAGAGCAGCAGTTGTAGCACTTGCGGCTCGATTTGCATAAACAACACCAGCTTGTATGTTATCAAAGAATTTTTCAAGCTGTTCTTTGTTTTGGCTAAAAACTCCTGCAGTTAATCCATACTCTACATCATTTGCTTGTTTGATTGCTTCATCATAGTCTTCGTATGATTCTATACAAAGGAATGGTAAAAACAACTCTTCTTTTAAAAGTCTATGATTCTTTGGAAGTCTTGACACTATGGTTGGCTCTACATAATATCCGTGTTCAAGTTCGCCTTCTTTTAGTATTGATCCTCCTGCTAGTATCTGCCCGCCGTCTTTTTGTGCATGAGCAACAGCCTCTTGAAATTTTTCTAGTGCAGATTCATTAATTATTGGGCCCAAAAAGACATCTTTTTTCCATGGAAGTCCGACCTTGACTGCTTTTGTTTTTTCAACTAGTTTTTTAGTAAACTCATCGGCCACATTTTTTTGAACATATACTCTTGAGCATGCACTGCATTTTTGGCCGCCATAGCCAAACGCTGCACGCAATACACCATCTGTTGCATTTTCAAGGTCTGCAGAGTCTGTGACAATTACTGGGTTTTTTCCTCCCATCTCTGCAATGAATGGTTTTGCAGATTTTTCTGTAAATTTCTTAAATCCTGACATTCCTACGTTTTTAGAGCCAGTAAATACAATTCCATCAACTAGTGGGCTTTCAATTAGTGTTTTTCCAACAACGCTTCCAGCACCGGTTAGAAAATTAATTGCGCCTGTTGGTAGTTTTTTGTAAATTGCTTGTGCAAACTTGAAAGATGAGATTGGTGTATCGCTTGCTGGCTTTAGCACTGCAGTGTTTCCAGTAACTAGTGCGCCAGTTGTCATTCCTATTGCAATTGCAGAAGGAAAGTTAAACGGCGCAATAACTCCCCATACTCCATATGGTTTTAGTGTAGTTCTTGTCTTTTCTTTTGGATTTGGGTGCCTTGTTTCTTTTGAAAAACCGTTGTTAATCTCTAGTTGGTAGGCATAAAATCGCATAAAGTCAATTGCCTCATCAACATCGCCCATTGCCTCCAGTCTATTTTTTCCGTTTTCAAATGACATTATAGCAGCTAGATGAAATTTTTGTTTTGAAAACTCGTCAGCACAGTCTTTGAATATCTTTGCTCTCTGTTGATATGAAACACTACTCCATTTAGGAAAGGCTTCTTTTGCAGAATTTATTGCAGTAATAGTATCTTCTTTTGTAGCGCTTGGAAACCTAGCCAGTATAATTCTTGTATCAGAGGGGGATCTTACTTCAAATTTTTCCTCTAGAAAAATTTCCTTTCCACTTATTATTACTGGATAGTCTTTTCCTAGATCTTTTTTTGTTTCTTCAACTGCTTTTTCAAATTTTTCGTCAAACTCTTTTGTTGTATTACTAGCTACTGCCTTTCCCCATGTGTACTCGTTTTCAAACATGGATTAGCTATGTTGTTATGTTATTTTAAATCAACAGCATGATATTACTTCTGAGATCATGCGTGATGCAAGGTGTGATGTTCTGTCCTTTATGTCATAGCTAGGACATACTTCCATTATATCCATGCCCAGAATTCCTTTTTTTGTAATTTCTTTGAGAAGATAAACTGCCTCAATGTTTGTTATGCCAAGTGGCACAGGTACTGAGACGCCAGGTGCAAAGGCAGGATCTATGCAGTCCATATCAAAGGAAATGTATACATTTTTGCCAATCGTGCCTAGAATAGACTTTGCAGCATGCTCTATTCCTTTTTCAGCAATTTCAAATGGAGTTATTACTTTAAGCTCATATTTTTTTAAATTATCAAGCTCCTCTTGCTCTGGTGTCCTAACCCCTACTTGTAAACTAGATTTAATTTCAATATGTGGTAATATATCATGAAAAACCGAGCCATAGTAATCTGTGGTCGAGCTGACAAAATCCGGATGTGCATCAAAATAAACAAGTGATAATGGCTCTTTTCTTTTTGAGATTGATTTTATTATGTGTGTTGAAATGGAATGATCTCCACCAATTAATAGCGGAATTTTTGATTTTGAGAGGATTTTATCATAAACCTCGTCAATCTTGTTTCTTGTTATGTTTCCATAATCATATACTTTATGTTTAAAACCAGAATAAGGTAGGCCAAGTGACTTTTTTCCCTTTCTTGTGTAGGTGTCTCGCAAATTTGAAATTCGTCTGATCCAGTCAGGTGCCTCTGAAGTTCCTTTTCTTAGAGCATGTGATTGTGATTCGTCTGGTACACCGATTATAACAATATCAGCTTCATCAAAATTGTCAGTATTTGCCCAGCAGATCCTCTGTTCCATAGATATAGTTTAAGGTCAATCTACTAATTATTTACTAGAAGAATTTACAATAATAATTAATTCACAAGCCTGATGTGTGACTTTAATTGGTTTGCTTGTAAATTTTGATTCCCTACCTAAACCTTTATTGAACGGAAAATAACGGTGCTGGTATGCAAATCAAAGGAATGCAAAAAAGTCAAATTCAAAATATAACTCATAAATTCAAGACTAGTACTATTGTAAAAATAGTAGAAGTAGGAAAATCTAGTGATACTTCCTATACTATAATCAAATTAAAAAAATCCATAGATGGGACGCCGCTTTATCTCTTAAAATCTGATTCAAGTCCAATTATGCTATTATATTACGAATCAAAAAGTTCCCATTTGGAAAAGATTTGTTAGAGCAAAAGAGGGGTAATGCATATAACTAATCGATCCCAAAATAGCTGGAAAAAGATTATGGTTCGAAATATACTTGCTGCAGTTGCAATATTTTCTGTATTTGCAATTATACCACAGACTGTTTTTGGTCAAGTGGCTTTTACTGAACAATCATGTATTACTTGTGGTGAAATTCCTGATCAGCAGGCCCTAGACAATAACATAAAACTAGCACCAATAATAATTTGGACTGACTTTCCAATTTACGATAAAGGCTCTACCATTCATGTTTTTGGACATTCAAATGTAGCAAGTGGCATTCCTGTTACTCTGAGGGTTATCAATCCATTAGGTACCATAGTATCTATTGAACAAGTTACACCTGACGAGAATGGCGATTTTATGGCAAATTTCAAACCAGGCGGTGAGTTGTGGAAAAAAGATGGAATGTACATCATTGTTGCATATGCTGGCGCCAGTGCAGATAAGATATACAGAGTTCAAGTAAAGATGCTTGATTATGTTGGCTCTGACATGCTGGCAAGATATGAGATAGAAGGAGGTAAAGTGTCAGATATTATGGCAGATAGTACAACTAGTACTCTAACCATAACACTTGCTGATACTGATACTGATGGAACACTAAAGTTGTATTTGCCAAGAAATATTATTGATGCAAAACATCCCTCAAAACAATTTGATGGATTGGCAGGAGCAGGCATTCCTCAACAGCACACAACTAATTATGACAAAGACTTTTTGGTGTTAGTAGATGGCACCTCATTTTCTAAAGTAGATGCAAATTTTGCTGAAAAAGAGTTTAAAAATATATTACCTGCTGGAATGTATGCAGAGAAGACAACTTTTAACACACGTATTGTAACTGTGCCATTTTCTGCTGGTACTGAGAAAATAGAGATTGTTGGCACGTTTGTAGTACCTGAATTTGGTTCTTATGCTGCAATAATTCTAGCAGTAGCTGTAATGTCAATAGTGTTACTTGTAAAAGGACCAAAACTACGATTATTAGAGTTTACTAAATAATTGCATATCTTTGTCATAAAATTAATAATATAATCCAAAAAAATTTCAACAGTAAAAAGCTGTTCTTTATCATAATACTTTAAACTAATTCATGTTCACAAGAAAAGTTTCTAAATAATTTAATTTCAAATAATTAATTTCTAAATTAGTTTGTTTGGCTTAAATTTTCGATTAGTAAAGTTAGATGATTAACTTCACATCACATGAAGACGTAAATACAGCATATATTATAACGAAAAAGAAAGATTTTTTGAAGTTGGTCAAATCAAACAAATACAAATGTAAAGAAGATGTTAGGTTTGGAATTAAAGATGCCCTATTAGATTGTCTTGAAAGGTACTCAAAATCTGAATAAGTAAAAACTGTAGTTTTTTACAAAGTATATATTTCAGGGAAGAACTATATAGAAAATTAAATTTCGTATATATTATGAGAGATAGCGAAGAGGCAAGAAAAATCCAGTTTACAGGCAAGTCTTCCTATATTGTTTCTCTGCCAAAACAATGGATTATGGATCTTGGATTAAAGCAAGGGGATCAAGTTATTGTTTCAAGGCAAGGCTCTTCTGGTTTGAAGATTTTTCCTTCAACAGAACAAGTTAAAAGCTCACAGATAGACGAGGCTACATTTGAGATTAGCTCAGATGACAAAGAACCATCAATTGTGAGAAAACTAATATCGCTTTACTTTTTGGGGTTTAAAACAATAAACATAGTCCCAAAAAATGAAAGGATAAAACCATCACAAAGAATGGTTGTAAAAGATGCCGTAAAGCGGATGCTTATGGGAACAGAAATTATCTCCGATTCATCAAATGAGATTACAATCCAAGTACTAGTAAACCTCTTTGAGCTTTCAGTTGATGGTGCCTTTAAGAGAATGTTGCATATAGCAAAATCGATGCTTAATGATGCATTTTTGGCAGTTAAAGAAAATAATTTTGATCTTGCAAATGAAGTGATAAATGCAGATGATGAGGTAGATAGATTTGGTTTTTACATAATACGCCAGCTCAAAATCGCAATACAAAATGAACACATGTTAGAAGAAATGGGATTTTCAAATCCGCGAAATTGCCTAGGTTACAGACTAGTTGTAAAAAATATTGAAAGGACAGGAGACCATGCTGTAATTATTGCCAAAGACTTGATTGAGTATAAAAAGTCAATAAAAAAAGACATTCTCGAAAAGATTCAAGATATGAACCAATTTGCAATTTCATTAATGGATGAGGCATGCTTGTCATTATTCAAGGAAGATTTCTACCAAGCAGAAAAAACAATTGAAAAGGCGCTAGAGATTACAAAATATGAGAAAAAAGTTCTTGATAGTGCTAGATCAATAAAAGATGAAGAAGAGCATTACAGAGTAAGAAGGATGGTAGAAAACATTCGAAGAATTGCTGAATATGCAAGTGACATAGCCGAAATTGTTCTTAACATAAATGTAGAAAAAGCACTCAAAAAGAAAGCGTGAATAAGCCTAATTGGATACTGCGATTCTAATAACATATGGTAAAGAGGATACTATCAGAGAAGCTGTAGCATTATGTGAGGCTGCTGACTATAAACCGATACAAATTATTGAACAAAAATATCTTAATCGACCGAAATTTGGAATCAGTGAAGAAATAGTAAAAAGATTAGAAGACACCATTAAAAGACTAAAGCCGGATGTTGTAGTTTATGATGAAATATTAAAACCGAGTCAAAATTACAATCTTGCATCAAGATTGAAAATAAACATACTTGATAGAGAGGCCTTGATATTAGAAATTTTTCAGAGTAGAGCTAAAAGTTCAGAATCACAGCTTCAAGTAAAATTAGCACAGCTTCGTTATGAGATGTCAAAGGCAAAAGAAAAAGTCAGGCTTGCAAAGAAGGGCGAACAGCCAGGTTTTATGGGTATTGGAAAATTCGAAGTTGATGTGTACTATAATGACATAAAACATAGGATGAACACAATAAAATCAAAACTTGCAAAAGCTGGAAAACAACGTGAGCTTCACAGACAATCAAGACAGAGATTAGGATTCAAGACAATCTCGCTTGCAGGATACACATCAGCAGGTAAAACAACTCTATTCAACCATCTAACAGGCGAGGAACACCAACAAGGCAAAGAACTTTTTACGACCCTTTCAACTACAACAAGAAAAATTACAATTAATCATCAAGAAGTTCTTATTTCAGATACTGTAGGATTCATCAGCAAACTTCCTGCTTACATGATTGAGGCGTTCAAATCAACGCTTGAAGAGCTTACCTATACAGATGTAGTAATAGTTGTAATTGACGCAGGCGATCCTGATTTTGAGCTAAAAAAGAAATTTCAAAGCTGCATTTCTACCTTAAATGGTTTAGGTGTTGAACGCGACCGCATAATTTTTGCATTAAACAAATCTGATCTGCTAACACCTGATGAAATTGAACAAAAGGCAAAACAGCTAAAACTTGAGGATACTAGAAAATGGATTCCAATATCAGCAATTACAGGTCAAAACATATTGAAATTAAAGGATCTGATTGAAAAGATTTTAGAAACACCAAAACCAGTAGCTGAGAAAAAGCCAGTAGAATTTGGTGCAATTTATGAAAATTGAAGTATTAAGAATAGGTCAGCGTTTAGTACGAGATGATAGAGTCACTACCCATGTTGCGCTTGTAGCAAGGGCATTTGGTGCCTCAAAAATCTATATGAATGAAGTAAACCCGGAAATCAAAGAAACTTTAGACAAAATAAGCAAGACTTGGGGAGGTACATTTGAGGTTGAGTTTATCACAAACTGGAAAAAAATTGTTCAAGAAAAGAAACGAGAAAAAATTAAAATTATTCATTTGACTATGTATGGTCAAAATATCAACGAAGTTGATTATGCAATAGAAAAAGAAAATCATATTCTAGTAATAGTAGGAGCTGAAAAAGTACCACGTGAAATATACGAGCTTGCTGACTATAATGTAGCTGTTGGAAACCAACCTCATTCAGAAATAAGTGCGCTAGCAGTTTTGCTGGATAGAATCCAGAAGGGAAATCAATTTTTTACAAAATATCAAAATGCTCAAAGAGAGATTGTACCTACTAAACAAGGTAAAAATGTCATTGTAAAGAAGACAAGGGATTAATATCAGTATAAATGGAAGTGGGATGTTGGTCGACCAATACGAAGATCCTTTTGTAAGAATTGCTTCAATGATAGGTGGAGATGAATATCTCAAGGTTGCAAGATCTCTCTTAAAATCTGAAGATGCAACAGATGAGGAAATTGCAAGCTCTACTGGTTTGAGAATAAATATGGTAAGAAAAGTTCTCTACGATCTTTTTGGCAAATCACTCATTACTGGAATAAGAGTAAAAGATGAAAGAAAGGGTTGGTTTGTTTACAGATGGCGTTCAAGAAGAGATGAAGTAGAAAATTTCATTGAGGGTCAGAAAAAGAAGATTTCTGAAAGGCTGCAACAAAGACTAGATTATGAGAACGCATCAGACTTTTATCATTGTGGTAATGAGGATTGTCCAAGAGTAACATTTGAAGATGCGCTTGAGGGATTCTTCAAATGTCCTTCCTGTGGAAAAGTTCTAAACTTGAAGAAAAATGATAAATCAAAAAAAGCATTTTCTGTAAAGATTGATGAAATAAGAAAGGACATGCGAAAATAATTTTATTACCATAACAATGTTTGACCAAAAAATACTATATGATGTGAAACCTAAGCAAGCGACATGATGACGACCCCTCCAAAACCAACAGGTGGAGACGAAATATGTCCATTGTGTAAAAAACCAAAAAGCGAGCATACAAACAAGGAGATGCTTGATTGTTCTCGCAAGATAAGAGAATCAGAAACTAAAGATGAGGCTTGATTAGATTATTTTTGTAATAATTTAGTTAGTTTTTTAATTATTGTAAAAGGATCAACGTCGACATATGTTGTAACATATAGTATGTGTTTTTTATCTAATGGAGTCGTCATTCGTACAATTTTGTCAAAAACACTGATCGAATATTCTTCTTTTCCATATTTGTTACTTAATTCACTATGAGTTTTATTTGATATTAAAATTTCATTAACTGATTTTTTACTTTCTTTTTTGTTAAGAATGCTGGTTAAACCCTCACGGTGTTTGCTTTGAATTATTTTTCCTTTCATATCAAATATTGTAACGAAGCGAATCATAGGATCCAAATCAAGAATGTTTTCACATAATTTTGCAAATTCCATAATTTGTGTACCTCTGCTGACAATAGTTTAATGATATGTATTTGTTTTGTGCAGAAAAATAACGATTTTAAGAATAATGTGCTATGGATTGCCTAGATTTTGTATAATGCAAAACTACTTCATTTTTTAAACGTAAAATTTTTTTCAGTCGTAGTTTTCGTGATTTTGTGATTTTAGAAAATCCTTTTCCTTTTATTATAGAAACTGAATCATCTCCACCTACAAGAAATGGTGTAACTGTAACTATTATCTCATCAAAGAGGTTTTGATTTACAAATTCCCAGTTGACAGTGCCTCCTCCCTCAACTAGAATTTTTTTAATTTTTAGTTTCCAAAGAGTCTTTAAGAGTTTTTTTATGTTTACGATATTATTTCCTGAAACAATTATCCTAAGTGGGAATTTTTGAAGCTTTTCAAGATTTTTGTTTGATGCTTTTTTTGAAACTGCAATTATTGTTGGAATTTTATTACAAGTTTTGATGATTCTGGATTTTGTGCTTATTGTTGCCCTAGAATCTAAAATTATTCTAATAGGATTTTTGCCTTTTACCTGATGTACTGTTAATATTGGATCATCGCGTTTAACAGTATTTTTGCCAACTAAAATGGCATCTACTGTGGCACGTAACCTGTATACACGTGCCTTGTCTTTTGTTGAAGAAAATCTAGAGTCTCCGCTTTTTGTGGCTATCTTACCATCCAAAGAGGCTGCTGCACTAAGAATAACATATGGCCTATAACTTGCCATGAACTATTTTTCCTCCAATCATTACAGCTTTAATTGCTGACTCCGAGGCTCGATGTACAATTGAAGCATAGGGGTTATGCATAGGTTCAAGATCAACTGCATGTTTATCAAGGAAAATGCAATCAGCTAAATATCCTTCCTTAATTGAGCCAACTTTTTTGTTTAATATCTTGCCGGCATTTGATGTAGCCATTTTGAGGATCTGTTTTGCATCAATTCTTTTTTTATGAATAGCCATAGAAACTTTCCAAAGATAGTCCATTTCTCGAAACATGTCAGATGAGTTTATCATAACGTTGTCTGTTCCGATTGCTATAGTATTTCCTGTTTTGATCATCAACTCAATGTCTGGAATCCCTTCTGCAAGCGCGGCATTAGCACGTGGACATACTACTATGCCACCTGTTTTTCTTGCAGCAAGGAAAAGATCTTTTTTTGATGCATATGTCATGTGGACTAGAAAATGTGGTTTCAAAAGAAGACATCGTTGAGTCTCAGATTTTTTAGTGATTTTTTTTGATAGAGTGCAACTTTGTTTTGTCTCAGCTGAATGAATTGCACGAATTTTTTTTGTCCTAGAATAATATTTTAAAACAGAATCACTATACTCATTTGCACCACTTACCCCTATACCATCACACTGCTGTAAAATTGCATTCAATTCCTTTTGTTTTGATTTTGCAAATGGAGAATTTTGTGTGATTTCTTTTTGTTTTTGATAATATTCCACTCTGCCAAGTATCATAGAACGAATTGGAAGTGTTGAAATGGTTTTTTTTAATAACAAAACTCCCTCCAGTCCACCTTCACGAAAATCAACAAATGTTGTGATTCCGTTTTTTATCATAGACAGGCACGAGTTTTTCATAAAAGTTGCAAGATGTGATGGCTTTGTGTTTTTGAGTATCTTTGACTTTATTCCATGTATTGGGTGTATTCTAGCCTCAGCTGTGCTTCCTAGAGAGATGTCTTTTGCAATAGAGTCACCTATGTGAGTGTGCGCGTTTACAAATCCAGGAA
>Ga0194128_10007198_pt1 | contig 14661 bp, 21 predicted proteins | sample TA2KigCa65mmetaG_FD_148650 | JGI IMG/M metagenome (GOLD analysis project Ga0194128, IMG submission 148650) | Freshwater microbial communities from Lake Tanganyika, Tanzania - TA2015037 Kigoma Deep Cast 65m | ecosystem: Environmental > Aquatic > Freshwater > Lake | place: Tanzania: Lake...
GGCCGTTGAGCAACCTGATGCAATCATCTCCGTCCATCGAAAGCGTCACATGCGGATCGGCATGGATGCCCTCTTTCATCTCGCAAGCTCCATTGTGGACAAGTAAATGATACTGTCCTCCGCGCGCTCCTCGTAAATTGAATTGATAGGCCGCGTCGAGACCATCGGCCGCGTCCTTGTCGAGCATGGACGAAAGGGATGCCAGCCACTCTTTAGGGGTTGTCGGTTTCATGTGGGGATACGCTGGTACGGCACAGCCAAAGCAGCAGTGACCGCGGGATCACGGCCCTTACCGGTTCCCATGCGGGCAATTACTTCAATACCGAAGTGTCACCGTAACTGTACTTTGACGGGCGCCGAAAAATTCCTCCGAGAAGGATCTGACGACTGCCGGGTCATATCCTTTGCAACTGAAGATGTCGAGATAGGCGCTGTTGGTATCGTTAGCGAAATGGCCGCTGATCAGCGATGTCGAGATCAACTGTACCATGGAATATCCGGCGACGCGGCCTTCACCGAAATCGACGACCTGGCATTCGCCGAAACGCTTCATACCGATTAGCTCGCAGAGCTCGACAACATATCGCTTGATGTAATCGACATCACGAATCAAATTGGGATTGCAGTTCTGAAGGTCGACGGCGGAACAGAGTCCCCATGCCTTGCCTTCTCCCACCATCTCCTTGGCAGGGAGCGAAGCAGCCACGGGGACGCAGGCTGGAAAGATCGCGGAGTCGGAACTAGTCGAAACACTCATCGAGATTACTCTCCTTCTGTAAAATAAGAGGTCTTAGAATATCGGGCGACATTGCTGACTAGCCGCACTATACCACAAGTTCAAAAAGATGCACGATCGGCGGCAAGAATATTTTCATCCTGAATTCGTTGCCTTGCGTGCACACTTTCGGTTGACACGGTTTGCAGCGCTCGGAGACAATGCCAACCATGACCGCGCCTCACAACGCCTCCCCGACCGACCTCCCCGACCGGCTTTGCACCTGGTGCCGTGTGCCGATGAATAAGCGCCTGGTCGGCGGCAATCAGTTTGTTCATTACACCTGTCCGAAATGCATTTTTCAGCACACGACCAGACTCGGCCTCAAACCGGTCACACCGAAGCACTGACCGCTTACCTGTCTCCGGTACTCTCGAAAAGGCTTAGAGCGTCTTGCCTACCAGACGCCGGATCTCTTCCATCCGTTTGCGATTGACGCCAAAGTCGCCATATCCGGTCCGGGACGCCGAACGGAAGTGCAGCATCTTCGTCGCGTCGTCGAAGACAAACTCCACATCGTCCACGAAGCGGATCAAGAAACTGGTGAACTCGTAATGCAGGTAGGATTCGTCTTCTTCAACGAGGGTGACGCGGGGCAGCAAACGAATCGCTTGCTTCAGAGCCTCTTTTGCCTCAGCCCTCGCCTTCCGATAGCGAATGGGGGCAATGGCGTGGCCATCGTCGGTGGCTTGCGTGGACACACAGTTTGGACTGAAAGGACAGGGAGGGAGGGTGCGCAGCCTCATCAGGCTGAACTGTACGCCTCTGGACAATCGGCTGCAACTACAACACAACCATCAGAGCCCCTCGAATCTTATCGTAGCCGGTTCGGCAGGCCAAATGGGGGCTGATCTGGACGTTCTACGGAGGTCAATACGACACCGTGGTCAATGTGGGACGAGCCTCGTGCAGAGCTTCAACCGTCACGACGATCCGTCCGATAATGCACCCATCTGCGGTTTCCACGTCTACCCGCCAATCGGCCGGATCGAGGCGCTACTTGAAGCTATAGGCCCGATAGCCGCCTATGCGGTCTCCTGAGATCTTGAGTGGAGTCCGATCGGTATGGGTGAGGGGCGGGCTCCTGCTGGACCGAACGTACCAATCATGGTAGATGGTCATATTCGGATCGACCGGCGCGAACACCGCACTGAAGCAATAGATCGGCTCATCGTCCGGGAACATGGTATCCGAGCACTTCCAGAACGGATACCACCGTTTGTCAAACGACAGTTCGAACCGGTCCCCTGGCTTTCTTCACTTCATGATAGATGCCTCCATGCTTGAGCGAAAGCGGTACGGACGAAATCCAGTTCAGAAAGTAAACGCTGATCTGCAAGCCAATGAGTGCGCAGGCAGACGCCATCACGCCGACCGCTTCGAGCCTTGAACGATCCGGATTATTGCAGTAGACCAGTTGCACAACGCGGAAGGTCACGGCGACGCTCCGGACGGCACCGAGTACAAACCCGACACGCTCATGAAGCCGATCATCACCGGCAGAAAAAACGTGAAAAAGGTAAAACACGCCAATGCATAGAGGCTCACGAGTAGGCAGAGACTAGACAGCCAGTTGCGCAGGTGCTTGTTGACGATCAACAGCACGACCAGCAGTGCAAAAAACACGGCGGTGCTGGTGAGCGTGGCACTCTGCGAATAGAAGATCGCATAGGCGCTAAAGAGACTGCCCAGCAAGAATTGTATGGCCATGGGGTAATAGGGCCCCATTCGCAATACCCAGCGGACAGCAGGGAAGAATCCTGTCGCCACCTCGCGTTCTGGCGGCGGCTCGATTCTCAGTCGGCCGGTCAGCACGATGAGCACACTCGGGAGCAGCACATAGATCAGCAAAGCGAGGTTGTCGAAAAACCGATCGATGCGGGTGAGGGTCAGCGTGTCGTAGGTGACGCCGGAAAGGAAACACGCTGCTGGAAGCACAGGCCTGCTGAACGTCGATTGGATCTTTGCCGGCAGACTTATGCCCCTGCTGTGCGAAATCGGCAGGAATAGATCAACAAAAATGGCAATTCGAATCGCACATCGTCACTCGTCATTCGTTAAGCGTGAACACTCCAGAACATGTCATCAGGAATCTTGTACAGTTGACGATTGATGCTTGACGAAAATCTTCTCAAACGAAGGCCGGCAGCGGAGCATAGGCGACGGGATGGCCTACTAGCCGTTCCAACCAATCTGCCATGGCTTCATCATTCAGCGGCGCTTTATTCAAACGAGCCTCTATGCCAAAGCCGGCGTGGGAACCCACGAGGCCAATGATCGCCGATGCCTCTTCGCCTTCTGGCAGAAGATCCTGCGTGTGGAATTCACAGAGCGTGGCATAAAGGCGTCCGTCCGGTCGAATGGCATCAAGGATTTCCGGCAACTCATCGAGGGGACAGTGAACCGAGCAGCGATAGGCCAAACGAGCCGAAGGTTCGATCACCTGAAACTCCGCCAACGCCTCTTCGGAAAATCCAGTCAAATAGGCACGCACTCCCGCCGGCTCCGACACATAGGTCGCGGCAAGCCGGCTGGCAGGAACGAGAAATTCGTAGGCGTCCGATGTGTTATATTCGAATTGGCATGGGCCAAAAGCGTCCGGCCACGAGCAGAAGAACGGATTCGACGAATCATGCGGTATGAGCGTTACCGCTTCCTTATCGATCCCTGTGTTGACTGGCAGCTCCAAGGCCGTGATCGCATCAAGAAACGCGGCGCGCCGTTCATCCAGCCATTGGATTCGCCGGCTATCCCCTCGCGTTTCACACGGCGTGATGACTTCACCGGTCTGAAGACGGATGCGAATAAACGAATGAGTGTGCCGAAATCCAAGCCAGAGCATGGCCTTCTGTTCGTGCAGAGCCAGCCGCTCCCGGATGCGCCATGGATGGCTTATGGAACAGTAGGTACCAACGTCTTGATACCGTTGGTATGCAGTGTGGTACGCCCCGGCGAGTAGGAAGAAGTCCCCTTGCCACTTCTCCCGTACATGAACCAGCGTCACGTCTTCTGTGGCCCACGGATCGAGCCGGTCAAAATCGTCGAGAGCCTCAACCGTCCACTCTTCGACGTAACAGATGACATCGTTGGCTGGCGCCGTCGGTTTCAAACCGAGCGCCAGCAACCGGTCACCGACGGCAAGCGCTTGGCTGAACGTCAGCGGAGCCGTCGTTTCCCAACGTCGTTCACGCACCGTGGGATATTCCTTAGGTTAAAGTCAAGGTTCAGGTTAAGATCCCTCACACTCACTCAGCCTTAACCTACACCTCAACTTTCTTTAGTTACCAGCTTAAATTATCGGACCGGGCGCAATGCCTTCCCTGCGATTTTTGTATCGGCGATCAGCCGGTCGATTCCATCCATCATCGTCGCCGCCAGCAACTCCTGCACATCTACTTCATTGAACCAAAAGACCGTCCGGGTCTGTGCTTCCTCGATACTGCGCGTAGTCGTGCTCTTATCGCCAAGATTCTTGGCCTGAATCGTCATTCGGTTTGTGGTCTCAACCACGGTGGAAAACACCCGGCTTCTGGCGTTAGCGGAGAAGTCTTGGATCTGGCCGCTGATCACAATATCGGCATCGGTCTCTGAACCGTCCCGGTCCAGACGCACATTCCACGGCCGCTCCCCCCAACCACGCGATTTCAACCGAGTGACCAACGCCTGGGTCACGACATCGGTCGGCTGCCCGCCCGTAACGTCGAAATGGGTCACGCCGCCCCAAAGATGGGTCCGCACTCCGATATGCACCTTATCAGTGCGTCGATCCTCAAACGGCTTAATCACAATCTTCACCGGCTCCACACCGGATGGCTGCGCTGCTGGCGGCTTTGCCTCAAAGCTGAGTACATGGGTCTCACCTTTCCCTGCGCACCCAGCCGCAACTATAACAGTCAACATCGCACCCATAATTAGCGATATTCTGACAAGAGATGGCTTCATAAGATCCTCCTTCCAATAGATCACTGCACACATGGCGATGAGCAGCCCACAGTATTCATGATGGTTCGTGACGAAACCGACGAGACGCCAGGCGAGACGGGCACGTGGAGTCCCGAGCGACCGAGGTACACTTGAAGCAGTATATCGAGATCACAAGGGGCGAGCCTGCAAGCCTGGTCGTGCAAAGCTAACGGCCAGGCTTGTCGTAGCGGCGTCTCGCCACTTGCAGTGAAAGCATTCATGAATACTGTGGGTTAGTCTATCCAAGTTACCGAACGGACACAATCGGATGGGAAGGGCAACTCAAGAAACGACTAAAGGGAGCATGGCTCGGACGCTCTCGCAACTGAACTGCGGCAACTGACCCATCCGAACCCGATCGTCGGGCAGTGGCACACACCGGATAATTTTGAGGAACGACCGCTCCGCCATTACGGCAGCAAGCCGGGCTTTCCGATCGTGCGTGATAGGCAGCGTATACCCCTCGCCCCGTTTCCATTCCCAGAGAGTCGGTGCGAGTGACAGCTCCAACTCTTGTCCAGCCAGTTGGTGAAATCGATCAACAAAATGCTTCTTATATCGCCGCATCTCCGTCCCTTCGAGAATCAGCGCACAGGACACATGGTGCCCCCACCACACTAAGGTGCGAATCGTGAACTTGTTCACCCCGTCAAAGTGCTTGGGATAATCCAGATACTGAAAAGGGAAGTCTTCCAGATGCTCACCCTTCACCAGTTGATGAATGCCCGGATTAAACCCGGGTGGCGTGACCAACCGTATTCCGATCAGCTCCGACTTCAATGCACTGAGCGTGGCCTCTAACTGCGCGCGAATCTTCGCCGTGATTGCAGCTTTTTTGCGGAATAATTGTGCGTCAGCCAGTAAGGCACATTGATCGTCGGTGAACAAACTCGCGCGGGACATAGGGGATCACCTGCCGGCTGTCGGCTATCAATTCTTGTGGTGCGTTTCGAACGTCGACACATGAAGCGCGTAGTAGCGTCGACAGTCCGAACAGCGTAGGGTCACGACGTCCTGAAACACGTCCATCTCACACAGTGTTAAGGATACGCGATGGGTCATGATGCATGCACCGAGCAACATCTCCGCCGATACATCCTCGCCCGCTGTGGCCGTTCTCTGACCTGCCGGATCCTTAGAAACGACCCGGTCAATCGCAAGATAATGCCCCGACCGGCATGAACTGCAGGCTAATACAACCGTTCGATCGTCCCCCAACCGCTTGACTGCCAAACAAAGGGGATGGACCGACCAACATTGCTGAAGAAACGCTCCACTGCGGACAATGTTCACCATCACCTCGCATCGCCATGGGAACACTCGCTTACATCACGCTGGAGTAAGCCAGCGATCATGACCCGACGGCGGTCGGAGCCCCGCGTTTGTCAGTAGAAGAAAGGGAAGTAGCGCCGTCTTGCCCCTCTCGGCACGCTTTACAAATCCGAGGCCGCGCTTTCAAAAAGGAGACTTTTCCGTTCGCGAGACAGCTGTAGTGGACAAATTCATCGCACACCGTGCAGCGGGACCACCCACCGCGGAACAGCGTCGTATCCCGATAGAGGCCTTGCTTACACACTCTGCATTGTCGCGGCTCAATCCCAAGGAGCATCGGCTCCCATTCACCGCCCGCTTTTCTGATACTCATGAAAAGGCAGTATAGCGAGGCGTCCGGCGGAAAAACAAGAACGTTGCCCGTTATTCATCAAGTAATGGCAGTAGATGAGATGACCCAGGGCCCTAGCTGAGACTTCTATCAGGCATGTTTATGACCGTGTTTCTCGCGCGAGCACAGAAGATCACCGAGCCCTGTTTCCCTGTATTCCCCTACAAGCGATCAGCAGAGACGCGGAGCGACTTCGTCGAAAGAGTAGGGCAAACCATTTCCCTTTTCAGAGGGCTCTCTTCAATTTTGCTTCTCCTTCCTTTTAGGAGCGGGGGCTTGGTGATTCTCTACGCTCTTTACCTCCTCCTTCTTATTCACAGGACGGCGCCTGCGATTGCTTCACACCGTGCCCATTGAGCGAACACCGATCGTGATTGCGGCTTCTGATAACTCCCGGTGCGCGCCCAGGGAGCCAAGAGGTAATCGCTGGTGACGTCATCACCACCTCGTTTGACTCCCCTCCCCCCGTTTGTTACTCTCCGCGTGGGCTGGAAAATACCGCCCAGTAAAGCTGTTTCCCCATGAATATCAAGGATTACCTCGAACAGAAACGGGTCGCGGTCGATCGATATCTCGATCAGATGATGCCACCTACTATCACACCGCCGACCACGCTCCATGAGAGTATGCGTTACAGCCTCATGGCAGGTGGAAAGCGCATCCGGCCTATTCTTACAATCGCGGCGGCAGAGGCAGTCGAAGCCGAACCGCCCGGCCTGATGGCTGTGGCCTGCTCGCTGGAATTCATCCACACCTACTCGCTGATTCATGACGATCTGCCGTCGATGGATAACGACGATTTTCGACGCGGCAAACCGACGAACCATAAAATCTACGGCGAGGCTATGGCGATTCTGGCCGGTGACGCATTGCTGACGATGGCCTTCGATCTCATCAGCCGTCCCGACCTCATGAAGGGCTGCGACCCCGTACGGCAAGTTCGGATCATTCAGGAATTGGCCTATGGCTCAGGCAACTTTGGAATGGTCGGCGGCCAAGTGTTTGACATCCAGGCTGAAAATATAGACATTGACCTGTCCACGCTGCAGAACATCCACAGACACAAGACCGGCATGCTGATGCGCGCGGCCGTTCGGATGGGTGCAATCGCCGCCGGGGTGAACGACCGCCAGCTCGACGACATGACCGATTATGCCGAGGACATCGGCCTGGCGTTTCAAATCACCGACGATGTCCTGAACGTAACAGGCACACGCGAGGAGTTGGGCAAGAACCCGAACACCGACGCCGAACGTGGGAAAAAGACATATCCAACGTTCTACGGTGTGGATAGCACAAAAAAGTTGGCGGATAAGTGCGTGGCGCAGGCCATCAATCGCCTCTCATCATTTGGCCCTGCTGCTGACCCCCTGCGTGAGATTGCACGGTATATCACCGCCCGCAAAAACTAAGAGCTGATAGCCTATGCCTTATGGCATAAGCTTCTGATTCGAATTTTCTACCATGAGCTATACGCTATACACCACACGCTCCTTGCCATGAAAGCTCTTGTCACAGGCGCCACAGGCTTCGTCGGAGGCGCGGTCGCCCGTGCCCTCTTGCGCGCAGGGACCGACGTCCGCGTGTTGGCTCGATCCGACGCCGATCTCCGAAATCTTGAGGGGCTGATGGTCGAACGGGTCGCCGGAGATCTGCGTGATCCGGTGTCACTGAAGACGGCGTTGACGGGATGTCACCATCTCTATCATGTCGCCGCACATTATGCCTTGTGGGCTAAAGATCCCGCCATTTTTTACAATGTGAACGTCGATGGCACGAAGAATCTCCTGAAAGCAGCCCGCGAGGTCGGTATAGAGCGCATCGTGTATTGCAGCACAATCGGTGCGATTGGGCTGCCGGAGGGTGGAGGAGTGGGGACCGAGGACACACCGGTATCCATCACGCAGATGGCCGGACACTACAAACGGTCGAAGTTCTTAGCCGAGCAGGAGGTGCTGAGGCTGGCGAAAGAAGGGCTGCCGGTTGTCATCGTCAATCCCAGTGCCCCGGTCGGCGAACGAGATGTGAAGCCCACGCCGACGGGCCAAGTCATCGTGGACTTCATGAAAGGCCGGATGCCGGCCTACATCGAAACCGGCATGAATATCGTGGATGTCGATGATGTGGCCGAAGGCCATCTCTTGGCCATGCAGAAAGGCCGCATCGGCGAACGCTACATCCTCGGCTGTAAAAATCTGCTTTTGCGCGAGGTGTTCGACATCTTGAGTGCCCTGACAGGAATTAAGGCGCCCGCGCTCAAACTGCCTCGCCTAGCGGTACTGCCCCTCGCCTATGCCAATTACTGGCTCGCGAATCTGACCGGTCAACCACCGCGCATTCCGCTCGAAGGGGTGAAGATGGCTAAGTACAAAATGCACTACGATTGCAGCAAAGCGATCCGCGAACTGGGCCTCCCGCAAACTCCACCGGACGTCGCTCTCAACAAAGCCGTGCGCTGGTTTCGATCGCACGGCTACACGTGACGATCATGTTCAATGTTAACGTACAGACCACTCCCTCAACATTCGTCGTTCAACAGTAATCTATGATGGAGTATCTCGTTCTATCCTTCAACACCATCGCGTTCCGTCCATACGTCTTCATCTTCCTCGCCGCCTTTTTATTCGCTGCAGTGAAGACGATTGGCTGGCAACGCACTTGGCGTTTCTGGCTGATCAGTTGGGGAACGGCCTTCGTGTGCGAGTACGCCTCAACGCGCACAGGCATTCCCTTTGGATGGTATTTCTACAACGGCTCCACCACCGGGCAAGAACTATACATCTCCAACGTCCCGTTCATGGATTCGATCTCCTTCAGCTTCCTCCTCTATGCTGCCTACTGCGTGGCCCTGTGCCTGCTTCTGCCGATCGACGGTGTCACGCCGTTCATAACATTCCGATTGAACCGCCTACGGTTTGACCTAACCGCGCGCACCAGCATGCCTGTCCTTCTGTTAACCGCGTGTCTGTTCGCCTTCATCGATATGGTGATCGACCCGGTCGCCTTGCGCGGTGACCGCTGGTTCCTCGGCAAGATCTATTACTACCCGGACCCCGGCATGCACTTCGGCGTCCCCTTCACCAATTACGTCGGATGGGCCGTCGTCGGCATCCTGTCGCTCATGTTCTATTTCCCAATTGAACGCCGGTTGCCGGTGCTGAACCTCCCCGCATCGATCACCCCGTGCATGCTGTTGGGAGTCGGACTGTATTATGGGGTCCTGGCTTTCAATCTTAGCGTGACCTTCTGGATCGGGGAATCGTTCATGGGGCTAAGCGGACTCCTGATGCATCTGCCGGTCCTCGTGCTACTGCTATTCCGCCTAGTCAATCCACAGGCGATGCCCTCTGCCTCGTATTCTCCTAAGAGCGTTCACGCGGGAGACCGTTGACGGCATCAACTCCTCCTCGTTCCGAGCGCTTCCTTACCGAAGCATCGGGAAGCCGATTTCCCGGATCAATCTGCGAAGAAGGCATTGACTCGGCATCCAAATCATGCGATGCAGAGGGCATAGAGTGCCTCGGCTGACGGCGCCTATTCAGGTAACCAGCGTCACGACAATTTGGAGTAGAATGGACCATGATCTTCGGCATGATGTTTCTGGGAATGCTCTTGCTCGCCATGCCGGTGTCAGCGGAGAAAGGCGTGCAACACGTCGTGGGGATCGTGACCGCGATCGACCAGAAGCGCATTGCAGTGAAGGTGCCGAATCGGACCGTCCCGGTCTCCGTGACGCTCACAAAGACCGTGCAGTTCAAGAACAAGAACAACCCGGCCTCGACCAACCCGCCGAACATAGGAGACCGCGTCATTATCGAGGCAACAAAGGACAACAAGAAGTTGGTCGCCAGAATCGTATACCACTCAACATCTAGGCAGGTACCAAGCACCCCTCGATAGGTGGGACCAATGCCCACGGTCCATTTTACTCGTGCGATTCGAGAGTTGCCGTTCCACGGAGGACTCCGTCACGCACTGATGCGAATCCTGATTGCCGGCGTGTCGGTCTTTCTGGCCGTCACGACCGTTCCCGGCCTGGAAGCGGACAGTTTCGCATCGGGTATCGCCGTAGTCCTCGTACTGACCTTTCTCAACCTGATCCTTCGTCCCATCCTCTTCGTACTAGCCCTGCCGCTCATCGTGTTTACCTTGGGGCTCTTTCTGGTGGTGCTGAATGCCTTCCTGCTGGAACTGACGGCCTATCTCGTGAAAGGTTTCAGCGTATCGGGATTCTGGTCCGCCGTCGGCGGCGCACTGGTTATCAGCCTCGTCTCGACAATCCTCAGTAGTTGGACCGTCGACCGCCTGTCCATCGCCACCTCTAACCCGTCCGATGAACCCCGTCGGCCTCTCAAAATCATCAATCCAGAGTAGCCGGCTTTCTTTCAGTCAACGAGTGGATATTCATTCACGTTCCGGCTACAATACCACATTCAACCTACTGACAAACCTATGACATCTCCGATTACGCGAACAAAACCGGCACCAGAAACCCATCTTCAACGAACGCTGAACACCGCGCTGAACGATATCGGGGCAGACTCGGCATTGGCGGCAATCTTCCACCAGGAGAACGGACCGCTGCTCGAACACGCCGCGAGGAACTTTACGCCGAGGGACATACAAGCCATTGTCCGTGCGTTGTCGGTTCATGACACCGGATCCGCACCATCCGCAGGTCACGATACTGAAGCTAGTCGCAGCATAGGGCTCAAGATGGTCACGCCCAGCAAGAAATCGCTGTTGAGCATCCCGCTTCGCCACGTGAATCGGACCTACGGCTATCTGGTCATCGGCCGAAAGGAGGGGACAACCTTCGCGAAGAAGGACAAGGTGATGTTGGAGCAAACAAGCGATGGAATCACGAAAGCGCTGGAACGTGACGGGCTCTTTCATACCAATACTGTGATGGGCCATTCGTACGTGTCGCAAGAGCCGGCTCCGCCACCGGCCGGAACGGACATATTTCCCGCACTCACTACACACTTCTCTCCGGAACTCCAAACGAAAGTTGAAGCGGCTTTGATGGAAGCCCTCCCCCTCGTTTCATACGATCGCGCGTGGGTATGCTATTACGACCCCCTCGCGGGAAACGTCGAGGTCCTGGGTATCGCAGGGGACGCGAAAGGCGAGCTAAAAGACGCGAGGAAAGATCTCAAACCTGGCCAACGCCTGACACTCGACAGTTCTGCGGCAGGGTGGGCCGTCCGTCATCGCAAGCCTCGTGTAGATCATGACCTCGCCTCCACGCAAGGGCGTTTCCTAGACCATAAGCACCTCTTCAAAGACCGATTCCAATCGTCGCTGGTCGTCCCATTCTTCGTGCGTGGCCAAGTCGGCGGCACCTTCACGCTGGGATCGAAGGAACCGCAACGGTACCAGAGCACTGATGCCCGCACACTGGAGCCCATCATTCTCAAACTTGCAGAGCTCATGCAGTCACCGACCCCTCAGCCGAGCTCTGCCCCCGTCGGCGGTTCAAGCAACCCCGTACCGCAACTGGCAGCCACCCTGCCGTCTGAGCTCATCATTGGCAAGCAGGATCGTCAAGCCGCTATCGGAGAGTTTAGCGGATTTTTGGCTATGGAAATTCGAGAACCCTTGGCCTCGATTCGCTCACAACTTGAAGAGGTGACCGGCGAAGGCATCCTGGATTTCGATCCCCAGACGCGCGTGGAGAACGCCATGCGCGACCTGATTCGGATCGAGGCCATCCTGAATGAGATTCTGGACTTCGCCAAGCCGTTGGAGCTGAATCGCCACCTCTGCAGAATCCCGGAAGCCTTGGACAGTTCCTTGGTTGTCCTGGCCACGGACTTGGAGGCAACTCGCATTCAGGTCACCAAGGAGTACCCCAACGTTATTGCACCGGTGCGCGCCGATGAAGCGAAACTCCAACAGGTGTTTCTGAGCATTTTCAAGAACGCCTGTGAAGCCATGACACCCGGCGGCCATCTGCATATTCAGGTGACGCAACACCGAGCAGGAAAAGGCCTAGAGGTACAGATCATTATCAGAAATAACGGCGTTCCCATTCCGGCCGACCTCGTTGACAAAGTCTTCGAGCCCTTTTTCACCACAAAACGCTCCGGCATTGGATTGGGGCTTCCCAGTGTGAAAAAGATCATCGAAGAACACGGAGGCTCCATTGCCATCGGCAGCGCACCCGGTGAAGGCACCACTGTTACAATCCGCCTGCCCGGCGTGAGCCGTGGACCGGCCTTCCGGCATCGTGGGCGCAGGCATCGTCCTCCCCGCCGGCCGAGTTAACCCCAGAGAGTGTAGAGTGGTGAGCGTTGAATTTTGAGCAGGAACTCACACGCTACGGAAATCATGCAGCTCGGTTTGACAGGGCATGCGCAGCGTGGATATGATCCCGTGTGTCTCCGACGTGCTTCTGCATCACGCCTCGTGACCAGGACGTGTCCGGTCACCATGTCTTTCTTCAAAGGAGTAAGAGTATGAAACTTGTCATCGCCGCGGTTGTTACCACCTTCGCTGTTCTCTGCACCCTCTCGATGGCCTTCGCCAATCCGGCGCTGCTTCCTAAGCACGAGGGCTATCCCATGAAAAACTCTGGGAGCCCCGTGACCGGCCAGCCGACCGCCAACGATCCGGGCCAATCGGACGCCCGAGGAGAATCCTCTCTGCTGAAATCAGCTGGGTTCGACGATACACACAGCAAGCAAGACCTGACGAAGACCAACAATGCCAGGATCACGGAAGGACAGGGCGCAGGCCGGTTACCCAAGGTGCAAGGCCCGCAGATTAAGATTGCGCCACCGGTGACATCCGCCACAAAAATCACCGATAAGCGAAAGATTCCGTAAACAGTACTCCGCTGAAGCACAATGGGGGTTCCGTCAGATAGTGGGACTCCCGTTGTGTTTTCTATCCTACTAGTCCTACTTCGAGAGCCGCAACCGAAACCGCCAGAGCTTCTTGGCCCATTCCTCGGCATACTCCACACCGATACGCGGCAACCGTCCAATTCGACCACGCGGCACATCGATACCACGATCTTCGAACCACAGACTTCTGCCCATAGTGAGGTCGAGCCGATGGAACGATCGGTCAACATCCAACGCACGGCACAAGCAGCCCGGCCCATCGATCAATTCACCGTCAATCTCCACCGTTCGAATCAGGATGGCTGCAGGAAATCCTTCCCGCTCCGTCACGACATTAAGACAATGATACATCCCATAAATGAGATACACGTACGCGAAGCCGGCCGGGCCGAACATGACATCCGTTCGAGCCGTTCTCCCTTTCGAAGCATGGCACGCTTTGTCTTTCTCACCAATGTAGGCCTCAACTTCGATGATCTTGCAGACCACAATCCCCTTCCCGTGTTCCCGCACAAGATACTTTCCAACCAGGGCTCGCGCCACGGTGAGAGTGGGCCGGTTGAAAAACGCGCGCGGGATGGGCTTATGCATGGCCATAGCTCATATAATAACTTATGACACAAGGCATAAGAGAAAAAAGGTTCCGGATCGGTCTTGCCATCAGCCATACACCATCTGCTATAAGCTCTTTTCATGAAAGTTACAAAACTCCTCCATACTCGCATGCGGGTCAGTGATTTGGACGAGACGATCAAGTTTTACACATCAGTCCTAGGCCTTGAGGTGATCGAGCACAAGACCTCTCCTCGCGGATCGCATCTTGCCTTTTTAAAAGTGCCCAACAGTGACGAACTGATTGAGCTCACCAGCTTCCCCCCCAGCGGGCCGGTAAAGGTGCAGGAGGATCTTGTGCACCTAGCCTTTCAAGTAGAGAATCTGGAACAGACAATCATGGCGCTCACTGACAAAGGGATCGCCATCACGGATGGCCCAACTCAGACGTCATCGGGCAACCGTTTTATCTTCATCGATGCCCCCGACGGGTACGAGATTGAGCTGATTCAAAGGCCGGCCGGCGTTCCCATCGTTTGAGCCACACAGCCCATTATTCGTCAATCAGTGCCCGTCAAACGTCATTCGTGAAGAGCAAGAAGGAACCTTCTTTTCCATTGATCTTGGTTTATCTGGCAAAACAGGGCTTTCTCCCAATTGACGACTGACAGTTGACGCATGATGGTTAACTCTCGTCGTTTGATGAGATATGGAGGGCCAGTAGTGGCCAGTTAACTTACAACGATCTGCGTCAATAATGAGTATGGGAGCGGGTTAGAGAACGATTTACTGTGGGGCTGATTTGAAATCAGTTCACCCATATTCCAGGTCAAGTAACGTCCAGCGATTGATTGCTC